>Ga0105045_10003644_pt1 | contig 13268 bp, 8 predicted proteins | sample MAT02_FD_78089 | JGI IMG/M metagenome (GOLD analysis project Ga0105045, IMG submission 78089) | Freshwater microbial communities from Lake Fryxell liftoff mats and glacier meltwater in Antarctica - MAT-02 (megahit assembly) | ecosystem: Environmental > Aquatic > Freshwater > Ice > Liftoff...
GACTAAAACTTCCTCTCTTCGAATCGTGGAAATAGTCCCTTCCAGAACCTCGTTCGAGTATCGAAGCCCGATGAAATTTGGTGGGCGGGTTGTCAAGGACGTCGCCTTACAACAAACGTGCGTCATTCTTGAAGACAAGTCGAAAAAGAAGAAGGCTGTTGGTATTGGTCAGATGACCCTGGGTACCGCCTGGGCCTGGCCGAGTCGCAATATCCTTCCGGAGCAGGTCAAATTGATTGTGGCCGGACTCTGTGATCGCATCACCGAGCATGCAGCGACAATTGATTTTGGTGCTCACCCAATCGAGTTTGGCATGCGTCTTAAAGAAGAGGCCAAGACGATGGCCGTCGAACTCGCAACCCAAATGAAATTGAGCGAGCCAATCCCGGATTTGGCGGTCATGCTAGCCTGTTCAAGTATCGATGCTGCGGTACATGATGCGTTTGGCAGAATGCACGGTCGTAGTTGCTTTGCGTGCTTAGATCGCGAGTTACTACCACAGCATTTGGATACTTGGCTGGGTATCGAGTTTGCAGGGATGCATTTATCCGATTTTGTTTCTCCCAAACCTGTGGAGACGCTAGCCCTCTATCATTTGGTAGGCGGGTCTGATCCGCTATCGGAGGCCGATCTCGGCAGACGGATTGGCGACGGTCTTCCGGAGACACTGGAAGAGTGGATTCAAGCGGAGCAGTTAACTCACTTGAAGTTAAAACTCTGCGGTACTAATCTCGACTGGGATGTCGGCCGAACGATCGAAGTGGATCGCTTGGCAACAGCCAGCGGTCAATCGCGTCCATGGTCGTATTCGCTAGACTTTAACGAGTCGTGTCCAAGCGAAGACTATGTAATCGACTATATCGAACGAATCGATCGACTTTCAAGAACTGCCTTCGAGAGGCTTCAATACATCGAGCAACCCACTGCCCGCGACTTGAAGAACCGTAAAGACATTACGATGCACCGTGTTGGAAGATTAAAACCGGTTGTGATTGACGAGTCGCTTACTGATCAGGAAACATTGTTAATCGCAAGGCAACTAGGCTACACAGGCGTAGCACTCAAGGCGTGTAAGGGAATCAGCGAGAGCTTGTTGATGGCAGCTGCCGCAAAGCACTACGGAATGTTCCTGTGCGTTCAGGATTTAACGTGTATCGGTGGGTCATTCATGCAGTCAGCCTCGCTGGCAGCCCATATTCCGACAATTACCGCTGTCGAGGGAAATGGTCGTCAATACTGCCCAGTAGGTAACGAACCGTGGGAAGATCTCTATCGACCGATGTTCCGTATTATGGGAGGAGTCGTACCTACCGAGCTTCTAACAGGTATTGGTCTGGGTTTTAGATGGCCGAAAAAACTTTTGCCCAAGGGCTACGAAGCGATGGCGGTCTAGAACTGGCTGCCATGTGATCTGTCGCTGCCCCTGAAGTCTTACGCCGACGAAGGCCCTCGAGCTAGTATCCTCAGAAGCAGATAAATTTACCGAGGGCTGCTTAACATTCATCAAAAACAGAGTCGATATCAATAAACCTAGGGCCGAAGCCACAACAAACGGCATCGACGTCGGGGTGATGCGCGCACGCGAGGGTTTCCATCCGTCAAAATAGATAGGTACTAACTCGCCAGGCTTAACCTTCGGCGACTGCCACGACTTCGGAAGGTTTTCCAGAGTTATAATCTCTCCTTCCCAAATGAAATCGACGATCGGAGCATACCTCACTCCATCGATTCCCTTGTGCTTCTCGATACAAAGCACACGTCCTTCAGCTCGTATGGCAGGCCTCATTAACTGGCAAGCCGAGATCATCAAGCCCGCGAAGGCGATTATAAAGATGCATCCGAAAACAAACTCTAGATAGGTTGATAAGGCCATCTTTTGACTATTCCAAAAAAATACCAAGACTCGAAAACGCATGGCCGGACCTATCAAGCCATCGGTTCCCGAGTATACAGTTGGTAAAGCGAGATCAGATTAAATTTCAGTAAATCTGACGTGAAGACTTCAGAACGGAACTGCGACAGAGTCCATGATTTGCTCTATCGCGGTTCGAGGGTCGTCGAAGCTACCAGTTAATCGCAGTTCCAGCACCGGTCCCGAAACAGCTCGAACATCGTCTGGAGTTGTGAATTTACGATGCTGAAGAAAGGCGTAGGCTTGGGCCATTCTTTGCCAGATGATCAGTCCGCGCGGGCTCATGCCGAGCTTCACTGCCTTATGAGATCTTGTAGCGGCGCCCAAGCTAACCAAGTATTCTCGGACAGGGAGTTCGACGGCAACGCTGGAGACCAATTCTTGGATCGTTTGAAGTTCAATTTCGTCAAAACATCGCTGGAGAGTCACCAGGCGGTCGCCCGCAACACCAATCTGCGAGGCGAGTAGTTCTAGTTCACTCGCTCGATCCGGATATCCAACCTCGAGCTTGATTGCGAATCGATCCAATTGTGCTTCAGGCAGCGGGTAAGCTCCATGACTCTCGACGGGATTCTGAGTTGCTATAACCATAAAGGTTTTGCTCAGCTTGTGTGAGATTCCGTCGACCGTTACTTGACGTTCAGCCATCGCCTCGAAAAGTGCGCTCTGCGTTCGCGGGGTTGCACGATTGATTTCGTCGGCTAACAACACATCCGAAAAAACCGGTCCCCTTCGAAACTCGAAATCTCGCGACTTTTGATTCAGAATACTAAAGCCTGTAATGTCACTCGGCAATAAATCAGGAGTACATTGAACTCTTGAGAGCTCCCCGCCGATGGAGGTGGCTAAGGATTTCGCAACGGTTGTTTTTCCAAGTCCTGGTAAGTCGTCGAACAGCAAATGCCCCTTTGAAAGCAAGCAAGCCAGCACCATTTCGACTACGGTTTTCTTACCAAGCAACGTTCGATTCAGATTGCTTCTAAGCAGATCGATGGCTTCGTAAGCTTTCACCAATACGTTTTCTGATTCTACAGATTGAGCCATGTTGCTGAGTGCTGTCATTTTGGTTGGGGTACTTAGGTGCATTATTTTGTGTTTAAACTACTGGATGCGTGGGGGTCACGGGGCGGCGGATAAAGCCTGCGTGGAACCTCTCGCAATGTCCTTCATTCGTTTCACGGACCATTTGACCGAGAGTCGCTTTAATGAAGCACGAAGCCTTTTATTCGGATTTTCATGACTAAGGTTTGGCAAAGATATACAATGCGATGGCGAGTATAGTCGTTCGTCTTGAGCATTCAAAACATCGGATATTGAATCGACGGCCATCGGTTGAAACCATTGTCGATGTGTCTTGGATATGGGACGAGGACAACCGGCCAGTTCTGCGCGTCGATCGAGTAACCAGAGTGACCATCCGATTTGATGCTCCAGCGATCGTAGCCCCATCCCATGGGCGATCGAAGTCATAGCCGAGTCGATCAATTGGATTCGCATACGATAACCGGCAGCGATTGCAAAAAGTGCAGCGAGGCAGTGCCAGGGATGATTGCGAATCAACCGTAAGGCCATTGTCCAGGCCCATTGGCATCGCTGGAAGAAAGTCCAGTTTTCGCTAGGAGCAAGGTACCCAGGAGTAGGTTCGATACTGATCCATACTTTTCCATCGATAGAAACCTGGGGCCACCAATGAAGCTGTTTCTTTCCGATCAAGTACTGGCCAGAAGCCGCATCGAAAGACTCTGGCGGGATGTAGAAGCCGTTTGCCAATCGGCAATCGTAGCCAAGCGACCGAACCAGCATGGCAGTTGTTGTCGCGAACAAATAAGCAGGCCCTCGTTTGACTTGCAAAAAATGGCTGACGGCATCAGAAGTGTCGTCAGGCACAACGGCTTGCGAGTCGAGCACAAAATCTTGTTTCAACGCAGTTTCGATAGCCTCGACTTGTTCCCAACCAACGGGGACGCCTGATACCATTTCTTTTACCATTTTCGACAGCGTTTCGGTATCTCCAGCGACCCGGCGTACATTGGATTTGTTCGGAGTCTCAACGTCGCGCATCGACAAGACGGACAGGAACTTCTCGGTGTTTCGGAGTGTATGTAGATCTCGTTGTAGTGCGTCCAACCGGACAATCGTTAAGGCGGGCACTTGTTCGCGATCAACCATCGTGACGATTCCATCTTTGGTCCAAGCAAAAAACTCAGGGCGATCAATGCGGTCAATATGTAATGATTCGAATTCGTCGGGCGTGGGTACTCGCGGACTTACAAATCGAATCACTTTTATTGCCGACGCCCAGCGAAGCTTGGGTGACGAAGAACCAAGTCGGCTAGGCTGGCTTGCAGATGGAGTGCGAAAGGATATCCACGGCTTACCCGATCGATTAACAAGTTTTGTTTCAGCAATTGTTGAAGGTGTATCTGCGAGCATCGACTCAGAGTTGTCAAGAGAATCAGTCTCTGATGAACTCTTGCTTTTCCAAGAGACTCCGTCAAAGCGATCATAAGTTTCGATCGCAAGTCTTTGTGGGGCTGGTCCATTGTAGTAAATGAGCGAAGGAGAATTTTTGTCGGGCAGCTTCATTCGATCGACGCGAGGTGCTTGACGAATCGCGGAGAACTCCCGGCTACTACTTTCCGTATTGGCTAATTTTTCGTGATTGGTTTTTCCGAGGGACCCATCGATACCTACGGCGGATTCTGATTTCTTCTTTTTGGGAGGAAGCCCATCCAACTCGCTGATCATGTCATAGAGGGTTGGTTGCTGATCTTCGATAAATAGGTCGCTTTCAACGGGACCAAAGCTGAAGGCTTGATCTCGAGCTGCTACTAGCATGTCACCATCACCGACACCACTTCTAGCGCTTGGATCAGACCAGTCTTTTCCTCCAGAGGTTGGCAACCAGCCAGTGAGTCCGACTGATTCTGGCGACACCATTACGGCGAGCGTTGCTGCGCTACCAAGTAATAAAAGAGTTGCCACAAGTACGCCGCTACGAATCGGTAACGATGACGATCGACTTTGACCTACAAACCGGCTCTGCAGTTTTTCCCAGTGGTCACCCATCAACCACCAGATCGCCATGACTCCGTAAAGCATTGCAACTGGATAGACCCACGTTTGCGACGAAATCACCACAGAAAACAGCATCAAGAAAAAGCCCATGGTAATCGTTAGCCTGCGGTTTCTTGTTGACGTAGTGGTCAACGCCATCGCAAGGGTCATGTACTGAAGCGAAGCTACGATGACGATTTCGAGTGGTTCGCCTTGGAAATTCCAAGCGTTGGCGTACTGGAGCCACTTGTAAACAAAATGCGTCAACCAAGGAATAGACGCAACTCCCACGATAAACCAAGCCACACGAGCTTGGCCGAATGGACCAAAGAGCCGACCTGTCCTCGCGTTGTTCTCTTGCGAGTTGATCTCTTGCGTGTTCTTCTCTTGCGCCGCTCCCGTCGTGCGGTGTCGCCGAAAGACTAGTGCCAAGCTACAGATTAACAAAGTCGTGACGGCGCAGAGAATCCAGAGATAGAGAGGGAACCAAGCAATCTCGGCTCGAACCATCCATACGGCAATGTATGCCGGAAGCGTTGCGAGCACGGTCCATGAAAACCAAGGTTCTGCAAGTGTGGATTTGGAAGCAAACGCTCTGGGCTTAGGCAACCGAAGCCCTTGACTGCCCTCACGTATCAAGTGAGCACCCTAGAAGCATTTGCATGGCAAACCCTGTTCCACTCAGACTGAATTTGTCGCCAAACCGGGCTTGTTAAATCAATTTGCATCCACGGAGATACATCAACCGTTGAATTCATCTCACCCTGGAGGCTATCGTTGACCAAAATCCATCCAATATTCGTCGAGCAATCATTCCTTGACGCGACACGTTCGTTGGTTGTGATGACAAACTGCATGGTATTGGACGACGAAGACTTTCGGGTCTGTTTCGCGACCGATCGTTGAAACGTTTTCCTTGGTTTTGGGCTAACTGCCAACGGGTCTAAAGATAACATTCCATGGCGAGGAAAACTCCCGGTCGAGCTAGAATCGGTAGTGTTCGGAAATTCTCGGTCGAAGGTTGCGAGGAGATCCATTAGCTTGCGTAGCCCCGGTTCGCCAGGCTCTGAATCAACCGTTGTTCCGAGGATTTCAAGTTTCACACTCCACTGATGAGCGAGGAACGTTTTCGCGACGGAAGCCCCGATTCGAATCAGCCACTCGTTGGTGGTCTCGCTCGATTCAGGTGAATAATCAACCGACAACTGGATGGAACGTCGAGAGACTGATTGTCGCTCGCAAACGATCAAGTTGTCTGATTTGGCTGACTGAGCCCAATGAACGTTACGTAGAGAATCACCATCACGGAACTGCCGAACGCCGATCACATCCCCTTCGTGACCGGCTTTATCGATCCAAGCGCCAGTCACAGATCGCTCGTCGCCCGACAGGTTAGGCATGTCATGCAAGTCGATCGCTTTGGGCCAGACCAAAAGCGATCGAGGAATCTCCAGTTTTGCTCGTGCGGTCCAGATTCCGAATGGAAATCCAGTCGCTAGGAATGAGGGTTTTTCTGGATAGAGTCCTCTTCGAGTCGGACGCGAGTCCCATAGAAACTCCGTTGTCGAGAACGGCCGTAAACAAGCCAAGGCGACGGACTGCGAACGATCCGAACCGTCATTAACGACTTGGGTATCTGATTCAACCGTTAGTCCCCAGACTGGCCAGGGCCATCGATTGGTTACTTCAAGAATCGTTTCTATTGGCTCACCCTCTACGCTCCGTTGCCGTTGCCAAGTCAGTTTGCCATGAACCCCTTTCATCGCAATCGCTGGCCATAACATTCCCAAACCGATTAGAGCTACCACCGCTGCGGAGACAGCCATCGCTTGCGCAGCGACATATATGCCAAGCAGGGCTGCTGTCGCCGCTGCGGCGAACAACAAGCCTACGGGTTTTTTGAGCCAGTATACGTAACGGTTGGCCCATGGGCAAAAATCATAATGAAGGGCGTCTTGCCCCTTAGATGCAGTAGACTGGAACACTTCAGATGCCATCACAAATACCAAACCTGTTGAAAGATCTCGCCAGACGAACTTTGACGCGATCGGTTGTTACATGATTGAATGAGGGCTACGGAAAAGAAACGTAGACCCCATACGAAACAACTAACAGGCTTACCGAGGGGGACCGCGAGGCGACTGTTCTTTTGACACCGCGAATGAAACTCGGGCAATCATTTCTTGATCCGAGGGATCAGAAATCCTGAGCGAGTCCGGAGCAATAAACGCAATGGTCGTTAGAGACGGTGTCGAGAACCATTGGCAAACTGAACATTCATGAGAATGAGAATGGACAGATGACCATCCGTGCTCGATATCACTGTGAGATTGGTGGCTTTGTTCAGCTTTATGGCTGTGGCAGCACGGACCATGGGGATGCGAACGAGTCTGCTCGTTGAATGATTGTGATTTACCGTTGTAGCTAGTCTTTGCGGTAAATGTAGAATCGATGATGCAACAGCTTGATCCGCCGCGACTGGATGTCTCTGTGCAGCCAGTCCAGATATGAAAAGGGCGGCCGAGAGCTTGGAACAGTACGAAAACGAAGACCCAGGCAATTGCAAACTTTCGTTGGCGCTGGATAGTTTTCATGAGGACAACCCGAAAAAAGCCGCAGCTCGCGATTTCGCAAGCCAAGTGCTAAGTATGATTCAAGTACGAGCATATGTCCACCGTAGTTCAGATTGGTCCTGGAAGTGGTGACAGAGCCGTTTCTAGGTATGATGGAACCGTGAAGGTCCATTTTCTTGGACTGTGAAATCGCGTGTTTGCTGGGAGGACTGATTTGGCCATTTCGATTCGTGCGATGACAGTCGCATACCAGCGAAAACCTGTTCTATGGGAGGTTAATTTAGACATTCCTACTGGAACCCTGGTTGGGTTAGTTGGACCCAATGGCGCTGGTAAGAGTACGCTCTTGAAGGCCATTTTAGGGATGGTTCCAACCGTTTCCGGAACGGTCGCGCTTTTTGGCCAAGAGTACAGAAAGGTTCGTTCCAGAGTTGCATATGTGCCTCAGCGGAGCAGTGTCGATTGGGACTTTCCAGCGACCGTTCGCGACGTCGTCACCATGGGTACTTATGGTTCCGCAGGATGGTTTTGGCCGCTTTCAAAGCGGGACCGCAATCGTGCCCATGAGGCGATGGAGCAGGTCGGTATCTTGGACCTGGCAAGCCGTCCGATAAACCAGTTGTCGGGTGGCCAGCAGCAAAGAGCGTTCTTGGCTCGGGCACTTGCTCAGCAAGCAGATCTTTTTTTGATGGACGAACCTTTTGCTGCCGTGGATGCCGCGACAGAACACGCGATCGTGGAATGCTTACGGACGCTTCAGAAATCTGGGAAAACCATACTTGTTGTGCATCACGATTTACACACGGTTCCCGAGTACTTCGACTATTTGGTTTTACTGAACGTTCGTACGGTTGCGGTAGGACCGATGGCGGAAACATTTACGGATGAGAATCTTCGACGCACCTACGGCGGACGACTAACAATTCTTGACGAAGTATCGGAAGCGATTCGGCGGCGTGAGGCTACTCGGCCATGATCGCAACCATGATCGCAACGATTATCTTCGCAACTATGATGGACTCGATCGCCACTATTTTTACGGCGTGGTTTGGATTCGACTACAACACGCGAGTTGTTTTAGCCGGTACAGCCCTGCTTGGCTGCGCTGGTGGAGCCATCGGCGTTCTGCTGCTACTTCGTAAGCGGGCCTTGATTGGCGATGCGATTGCGCATGCAACGCTTCCTGGCTTGGCGATATCGTTTCTAATTGCCACAGGTTTGCAGTGGGATGGAAAATCGCTTTGGATTTTGCTACCCGGGGCGGCAGCGACCGGGTTGCTCGGGGCGATGACGGTCATCGCCATTCGTACGTTCTCGCCCATCAAGGAAGATGCGGCCATGGGAATTGTGCTGAGCGTTTTCTTTGGAGCTGGGATCGCCATGATGCGAATTATTCAGCAGATTCCGGAGGGGTATGCGGCTGGATTGGAAGGCTTCATTTACGGTAAAACGGCCTCCATGCGATTTCAGGACGCGTGGTTGATAGGGGTCTGTGGCGCGATTATCGTCGCCTTGTTGGTTCTCTTCCGGAGGCAAATAGAGTTGCTTTGCTTCGATGAATCCTTGGCTCGAACGCAAGGCTGGCCTGTCACCCTGGTCGACATTGGGCTAATGGCGGCGACAACAACGATTGTGATTGTTGGGTTGCAAGCAGTGGGAATGATTTTAATCATAGCCATGTTGATCATTCCGGCTGCGGCAGCACGATTTTGGACTTGGCGATTTTGGCCTACATTGGCGACGTCTTCAGTCATCGGCTGCGTGGGTGCCTCTATCGGAGCCATGGCGAGCACGATGGCTGAGAAGGTTCCCTCTGGCGCTGCGATCGTAATTGTTCTGGTCGTTCTCTTTTCGCTCAGTGCGATTTTTGGCCGCAGGAACGGAATTGCCTGGCGATTAGCACGGCGATTTCGACAACGCCACGAAACCGATGGGCAGCACTTGCTCCGATCGATCTATGAGTGGTTGGAGTTTCAAGGAAAGAAGCCTCAAGATTTCGGGCAGACTCGTTCAGCGAGTTTTCAGCTGAGTGAACTAGAGTTTGTAAGAAACTGGTCCCCATCCCGGTTAGCGCGAACCGCGAGGCGTTTTGAGCGAATTGGGCTAATGGTGCAAGTCGGCCGAATGCACTGGGCTTTAACAGCTTCCGGTATCCAGCAATGCGTTCGAGCCATTCGCCAGCATCGATTGTTAGAGTTGTATTTTGCCGAAATAGCAAACCTATCACCAGAAGCGATCGATCGAGGTGCAGACTACAGCGAGCACGCCTTGGATGACCAAATGCTAGCCGAACTAGAGCGGGATATCGCAGGCGCTTCGAACGCCTATGAAGTCCCGGAAAGCATTCATCCAATCGGCAGCCGCGAACCCCAAGTGGCTCAAGTAGGGGCCCAGTTAGGAACCGACCACGGCAAATTCCCCAAGGCCAACCAGGAATGATCATGATTGCTACTATACAAATGGATTTTTGGCTGGACGGATGGATTATTGTCACGGCGATCCTTGCTAGTGTTTCGGCTGCCATTCTCGGGAATTTTTTAGTGCTTCGCCGCTTGAGCCTGTTGAGTGACGCCATCAGTCACAGTGTCTTGCCAGGACTTGCGGCTGCTTATCTCATCACCGCAAATCGTTATTCTTGGACCGCCCTGATCGGAGCTATTGTCGTGGGCTTGATTACCGTTTGGCTTACAGAGATGATAGGCCAGTATGGTCGAGTGGATGAAGGGGCTTCGACAGGAATCGTCTTTACTGGGCTGTTTGCCGTTGGATTGGTCATGATCGTCCAGGCTGCCGACCGTGTGGACCTAGATCCAAATTGCGTGCTCTTCGGAGATATTGAATTGAGTCCTCTCGATTCTATTGAGACCTTCATTGGTCTTGTACCAAGAGCGACAATTGTGTTGACGGTCTGTTGCATCGTGAACGCTTTGTTTGTTGTCCTATGGTTTCGCCCCCTACGAACGGCAACGTTCGATCCTCAGCTAGCGAGCAGCCTTGGCTTGAGCCCTCGCTCGCTGCATTATGCGCTTGCAACACTCGTTGCCGTTACGAGTGTCTGTAGCTTCGAAGCCGTTGGAAATGTTTTAGTTGTAACCATGTTTATCGTACCCCCAACCATTGCTTTTCTTTTGGTGAACCGGTTGCCAGCGATGATTGTTGTCAGCGCGATAGTCGCTCTCTTGGCTGCTGTTCTAGGGCATATTAGCGCGGTCGCCGTTCCTGAGTTGTTTGGTTACAAAAGTACTAGTACCGCTGCGATGATTAGCGTCGTTTCAGGTGGCTTCCTCGCAATGGCAATCCTGTTTAACTTGAAGACAGGGGTTGTCGTTCAGGCCCTTCGTCGAAGTCAGCTAGCTTGGTCAATCCTGAGCCAGGATCTCCTGGCGTTGTTGTTTCGTGACAGCGAAAGGGGGCAACCGCCTAGAGCGATCGCGGATATCTCGAAAACTCTACTGTCTCGACCATGGGTGACGGCGATGGCCCTACGTGGACTTGTTTGGCAAGGCTATATCAAACGAGAAGAAAGTAGTAACCAAGCGGGTGCACCTGCCGGCAACGGACTTGTCCGCTACGAGTTATCCTCCGTCGGGCGTCGAAAAGCACAAAACCTAATTCGGTCGCACCGCCTTTGGGAGCAGTATTTGGCTACAACGGCGGGAGCTCAGCTAGATCGAGTTCATGCCCAAGCAGAAACGTTGGAGCACTTTACAAATCCGGCCCTGCGACAGCAGTTAGACTCCGAGACACAGCAGCCGCAGTCCGACCCGCATGGCAAAGCGATCCCACCCGAAGACTCAGGCAAAATTTAGAGACCCTTTTGTACTCCGGATACGTTTAGAATTTGTCGCGAAGTAAGGTCCCGGTTTTGTTCTGTTATCAACACGCAGGGCAAATTAGTGAATCTAGACGAGTGAACCGATTCACTAGCTTGCGCTGTGTGTCGGTATTGAGAAATGATTCTTGGGCCCGCGTCAATGGCGATTTAATTTTTCATTCTTACCGCGAGTCCGACCTCAGCAAACCTTCCGATGTCGATTCATAGCTAGCCTCTGAGTCCAGTTCGCTGGTCGCAATCTTCGCAGCCGAGACAACTCTCATGGCAGCTTGGATCTCGTAGGGTGAAAAGTAGTATTCGATACCAGTGTATTTCGAGATCACCTTTGGAAGGCTCGATAGCTTGTCCCAGGATAAGCCGTTCGCTAAGTGCCATGCAGCGGCTTGTGCCGTTGTCTGGGAAATTCTTCCGTAACCTAATGCTTTACAAACTTCAGCGACTTCCGGTGACGGATTCACCTCTTCGAGTCGAACGATGCGGTACTTCATCCGAGGATTGGGATCCGGTTTGCCTTCTTCCAAGCAAACGGTAGTTGCCACTAATTTACGCGGTTTGTCGGCTTCGACACGGAACATGCCTCCGCCTCCGCCACCCATTCCACCCATTCCGCCCATTCCTCCGCCACCCATTCCACCCATCCCTCCGCCACCCATTCCACCCATTCCTCCTCCTATGCCCTGTCCACCACCCATGCCACCCATTCCTCCACCACCCATGCCACCCATTCCTCCGCCACCCATTCCACCCATGCCTCCGCCACCCATGCCGCCCATACCTCCGCCAAAACCTTGGGCTAGAATCGGTAACGCACCAAAGGTCTCGGGAAGTTTAATTTTCATCGGCTTTTTCGTGATGTTCCGAAAAATGACGGTCGCTTGGGTTGCGTCTTTATTAATGAAATCAATCTCCAGTTCACCGGATTCCAAAGCGGCAAACATTTCGACTTCGACGGCTGGTTCCTCGCGGGAACGCTTTGCCTTTTTCGTGGGCGTTTTCTCAGCTTTTACCGAAGTCGCCACGGTCGGCGTAATTGGTCCTTCGCTATCTGCCGCTTGAGCCAACGACGAAGTCTGGGCAACAGCCATCGAGGAGACTAAGGCCATCTTCAGCCAGTTTTGGAGATAAAAATGCATAATCCAATACCAATTTTGGGATAAGGAGGCCAACTTCAACATGGCTAAGTTTCGACGAAAGTATTCGGTTAGATTAAAGATACACTGAGTAGCTTACAATTTCTACGATTTTTTTGCATTTCGCTGCGGAATGACCAGCCCCTAACACTCAATGGAAGAAGCGTGAGCGGTTCGGTTTTCCGGAAAACACGATTGACAACGGCTGTAAATCTGAAATTTCAACAAGCTTTCAGCCGCCGTGGTTGCAAGATTGCTCTACTTTGATACGCTCTTCGTCCTTGCAATTGCAATTTCCAGAACTCTCGTATTCTAGCTCGGAGACCTTTGAATGTCCTTTTATATCGGTGAAGCCCTTTACGGTGATGGCAATGAAATCGCTCACGTTGACCTTATGATTGGTAGTAAGGACGGTCCAGTCGGTGCTGCATTCGCGAATGCTCTCTCCACCCAAAGTGAAGGTCATACCAACCTGTTGGCGGTTCTCGAGCCTAATCTATTGGCCAAGCCAGCAACCGTGACCATTACGAAGGTTACGATCAAGGGAATGAAGCAAGCCGTTCAAATGTTCGGACCTGCCCAGTTCGCCGTTGCAAAGGCAGTCACAGATGCCGTTGCGGACGGCACGATTCCAAAGGATCAAGCCGAAACCCTTTGCATCGTGTGCGGCATTTTTATTCACCCTGCCGCAGAAGACAACAAGAAGATCTTCGATTATAACTATGAAGCGACCAAGCAATCGATCATCAATGCGATGGGCA
>Ga0105045_10003645_pt1 | contig 13266 bp, 10 predicted proteins | sample MAT02_FD_78089 | JGI IMG/M metagenome (GOLD analysis project Ga0105045, IMG submission 78089) | Freshwater microbial communities from Lake Fryxell liftoff mats and glacier meltwater in Antarctica - MAT-02 (megahit assembly) | ecosystem: Environmental > Aquatic > Freshwater > Ice > Liftoff...
AGCGCGCCGCTGGCTGTGCATGCCGGCCGATCCGTTGGCCGGCGACGGCAACATGCCCCGCGTGCAGGGCCCGGGCTTCGGCGCGAGCCAGCGCATGGTGGTGTCGCCTGGCCGCGAGGCCGAGGGTTTCATCCACATGCCGGGCGGCCAGAGCGGGCATCCGCTGTCGCCGTTCTGGGGCGCGGGCCACCCCGCATGGGTGCGCGGCGACGCCACGCCGTTCCTGCCGGGCGAGGCCGAGCACCGGCTGGAGCTGGCCCCCGAAATGTGAACTGATTCACGTTTTCGACAGAACTTGCTGACAGGCGTCACGTTTTAGGCCATAAACGGCATGCTGCACCGGCTGCTCCGCCGGTGCAGGACGGGTGGATCGCCGTCAGGGGGAGCGGTCTGCCGAACCGAAGGCTGCACTGGTGAGGTAGGTCAGATGGAAATGTTGATTACGCTGTTGACGCACTGGCGCCGGTCGATGCTGTCACGGCAGGCCGGAACCGTTCGCCAGGCCGTGCTTGGGCTGAACGCCGAGCAGCGCAAGGTCACCGCGGACCACACGCTGGCGGAGATACAGCACGCGGCCAAGCTGCCGCAGCCCCACCTGCACGGGGTCACCGACAGCTCGCTCTACCGCCCCTGGACGCCGGTGGCTTCGACCTCCGCCGGACGCGTGCGCGACCGCTCCATCCAGCTGCGCCAGCGCAGCATCGCGATGTGGCTGGCGGTGGTTTACCACGAGACCCGCGGCGCCACCGACGAAGGCCTGCAGGGCGTGCACCGCGACGTGCTGGGCATCCTGCGCGAACTCAAGGACAACAAGACGGCCGCACCGGCCGAAAAAGCCTGGTTCAACCAGGCCGCCTGATGTTTTTCGTTTGAACGGTACGGGAGGTCATGCGATCAGCAGTCGTTGGGCGATGGCTCGGTAAAGCGCGGGGAGGCGCTCGAGTTCATCCAGTGCGATGCGTTCGTTCACCTTGTGGATGCTGGCGTTCACCGGCCCCAGCTCCACCACCTCGGCGCCCAGGGGCGCGATGAAGCGGGCGTCCGAGGTGCCGCCGCCGGTGTTTTCCTCCGGCGTCGTGCCGCACTCTTCCCGCAGCACCGCGCGCACGGCCGCGCGCAGGCGGCCTTCGCCCGTCAGGAACGGTTCGCCGCCGCGGTGCCAGTGCAGGTCGTACTCCAGGCCGTGGCGATCGAGCACGACGTGCACTTCGCGCTCCAGCGCTTGAGCGCTCCAGCCGGGGTTGTAGCGGAAGTTGAACACCACCTCGCAGTGGCCCGGGATGACGTTGTTGGCGCCGGTGCCGGCATGGATGTTGGACACCTGCAGGCTGGACGCGGGGAACTCCGGGTAGCCTTCGTCCCAGGTGCGGGCCGTCAGCTCGGCCAGCGCCGGCAGGGCCTGGTGGATGGGGTTTCGGGCTTTCTCCGGATAGGCCACGTGGCCCTGGATACCGCGCACGGTGAGCTTGCCCGACAGCGTGCCGCGGCGGCCGATGCGCAGCAGGTCGCCGAGCCTTTCCTTCGACGACGGTTCCCCCGTCACGCAGAAATCGATGCGCTGGCCGGTGGCGCGGAAGTGTTCGGCCACCCGGCGCACGCCGTCGATGGCGTCGCCCTCCTCGTCCGAGGTCAGCAGCAGCGCCACCGTGCCCGGGTGCTGCGGGTGCGCCGCCACGAACTGCTCCAGCGCCACCACGAAGGCCGCCACGCTGCCCTTCATGTCGGCCGCGCCGCGGCCGTAGAGGAAGCCGTCGCGCACCGTGGGTTCGAAGGGATCGCTCAGCCAGGCCTCGCGCGGACCCGGCGGCACCACGTCGGTGTGGCCCAGGAAGCAAAGCACTTCGCCGCCCTGGCCATGCGTGGCCCAGAGATTTTTCACGTCGCCGAAGTCGATCTGTCGGCACACGAAGCCGGCGCGCGCCAGGCGCGCGGAAACCAGGGCCTGGCAGCCGGCGTCCCCGGGGGTCACCGAGGCGCGGGCGATGAGGTCACGCGTCAGTTCCAGCAGGTCGCTCATTTCTTGATCCCGAACCTCAGCTTCCAGCCATTGTCCGTGAATCCGACGCTCACCGTGCCATCGTTGGTCACCAGCACCGGGCGCTTCACCAGTGCCGGGTGCTCCTTGAGCAACAGGGTCCATTCGGGGTCCGTGGCCGGCGACTTGCGCGTTTCGGGCAGCTGCCGCCAGGTGGTGGAGGCGCGGTTGATGAGCTTGTCCCAGCCCCCCAGCTGCGCTGCCCAGGCCTTGAGGGTGTCGGCCGGCACGCGCTGCGCCCGGTAGTCCACGAACGCGTGCTCGATCCCGAAGCGCTTGAGCCAGCTGCGCGCCTTCTTGCAGGTGTCGCAGTTGTCCAGGCCATGGACCGTGGTCATGGCGTCGCCTTCGCCACGGCGGCCTTGGCGCCGCCGATGTGGCGGGAGAGGAAATCCAGCACCTTGGTGTAGTACTCCAGCCGGCGTTTTTCGGTGTAGAAGCCGTGGCCTTCGGTAGGGTAGTACAGGCTCTCCACCGGCACGCCGGCCGCCTTGAGGGCGCGCTCCATCTTCCGGGTATGGGCTTCGGGGGCGACGGTGTCCTCACCGCCGGCGGCCAGGAACACCGGCACCTTCACGCGGGCGGCCATGTCGGTCGCAGAACGACCCGCCAGGGTTTCGATCGGCCCCACCCAAGCGTCCAGCCAGACGCGGGTTGACTTGGCCGACGTGCTGTCCTGGCGATGCATCATCTGCAGGTCATAGACGCCCACGTAGCCCACGGCACACTGGTAGAGGCCCGGCTCGCGGGCGACGCCCACCAGCGCCGCGAACGCGCCATAGCTGGCGCCGTACAGGCAGATGCGGCCTGCGTCGGCCACGCCCTGGGTGATGGCCCAGCGGGTGGCGTCGGTGACGTCGTCCTGCATGGTCCCGCCCCACTGCCGGGCACCGGCGTGCTGGAACGACCTGCCGTAGTTGCCCGAGCCGCGGAAGTTGACCTGCAGTACCGCGTAACCGGCCTGGGCCAGCATCTGCGCTTCGTCGTTGAACTTCCACTGGTCGAACACTCCGAACGGGCCGCCGTGCGGCAGCACCACCATCGGCAGCTTGCCGGTGGCGCCGCGCGGACGCGTGAGGTAGCCGTGCAGGATCAGGCCGTCGCGGGCCTTGAGCGAGAACGGCTCCACGGTGGCCATTTGCTCCGGGTCAAACCAGTCGCGGCGACTGATCACGTGCTCGGCCTGGAGGGTATCGCGGTTGAAGGTGTAGAAATCGCCGGGATTGCTGCCGTTGGACGCTTGCACCAGCGCCAGCTTGCCGTCCTGGGTGGTGGACGTGACCACCACCGCCTGGCCGGCGAACGCCTTCTCCAGGCTGCGGTAAAGACGCGCATCCGCCGAGGCGTCGTCGAAGAAGACCGAGCTCAGCCTGCCGTCCATCAGCAGGGCGCCCACGGGGGCCTGCCCCTTGCCCGCTTCGTAGAGGGTGGCGTACGGGTCAACGTTTCCGTTCTGCACCAGCACCTTGCGCTCGCCGGTGGCCACGTCGTAGGCCAGGATGGCATCGGGAGCCTTGCCCTGCTGGGACTGCAGGTAAGCGGTGCGGTTGTCGGGCGAGAAGCCCAGCGGCCACTCCACGCGCCCGGTGCTGGCCTCGTCATTGACCAGCTTCCACTCGGCCTTCGCGTCGTCGCGGTAGTAGAGCCTGCTGACGTTGTCGCTCATGGCGCCGTGGGCAAAGCGCACCGTGCCGACGCTGTCGGTGGTGAAGCCGGCGCGCGGCACCGGTGCCCGGGCGACCACCTGGCGGCGGCCGGTGTAGACGTCCATCTTTTCGGCGCGCGAATAGGTTTCGTCGCCGTAGGGCCGGATGGCGACGATGACGAACTTGTCGTCATCGGGCAGCGCGTCCACCAGCGTAGCCCAAACCTGCTCGGCGTCCTTGGGCTTGATGCGGGTGCCCGCACCGCCGCCGTCCACGCGCGGGCCCACGAGGTTCTCGGCCCGGGTGCCGTCGATGTTCACCCCGTACAGTTCGCCCGTCAGCTGCGGGTTGTCGAGCTGGCCGAACGACTCGGCGATGCTGATCAGCACGCGCTCCGGGTTCACCCAGACGAAGCTCGCCACATGGGTGTTCTTGCCCAGCGCGAACGCCGCCGTGTGCTTGCCCGTGGCCCGGTTGAGGATCACCATGCCCGTGCGGTCTTCCATCGGCACGGTGGCGGCGAGGTAGTCGCCGTTGGGCGAGATCTTGATATCCTGGAAGACGTCGCGCTTGATGAATGCCGCGACGTCGACGCCGCCGGCGGCCGTGGCCGTGGCCGGCGCCGCGGCGCTGGCCGGCAGGCAAACCATCGTGGCCAGCACGGCTGCAAGGGTGAAGCAGGTGGAACGGCGCATGCCTGGGATCCCGCAGGAGTTCAGCGGGCAATATCGCCCATGCCGAGGGTGCTTGGCTACCGTTCCGGACACGGAAATCGATTCAAAAAAGTGATGCCACCGGCAAAGACCGGAACCCGCCTGCGTTACTCCAGCGCGCCGCGCAGCAGCTCGTTCACCGACGTCTTGGCGCGGGTCTTGGCGTCCACCTGCTTCACGATCACCGCGCAGTACAGCGAGTACCGGCCGTCGGCCGAGGGCAGCGAGCCCGAAACCACCACGCTGCCGGCCGGCACGCGGCCGTGCGTGACCTCGCCGGTGGCGCGGTTGTAGATGCGCGTGCTCTGGCCGATGAACACCCCCATGCCGATCACGCTGCCCTTCTCCACCACCACGCCTTCCACCACTTCGGCGCGGGCGCCGATGAAGCAGTCGTCTTCGACGATCGTCGGGCTGGCCTGCAGCGGCTCGAGCACGCCGCCGATGCCGGCGCCGCCCGACAGGTGGCAGTTCCTGCCGATCTGCGCGCAGCTGCCGACGGTGGCCCAGGTGTCGACCATGGTGCCGGCGCCGACGAAGGCACCGATGTTCACGAAGCTGGGCATCAGCACCACGTCCTTGCCGATGTGCGCGCCTGCGCGAATGATCGCGCCGGGCACCACGCGGGCACCGACTTCCCGGAAATCGGCCTCGTCGAATCCCTGGAAGCGCTGCGGCACCTTGTCCCAGAACGGCGCCGGGTAGCTTTCCACCAGCTGCATGTCGTTGACGCGGAAGTAGAGCAGCACGGCCTTCTTGAGCCACTGGTTGACCTGCCAGCCGCCCTTCACGGGCTCGGCCACGCGGACCTTGCCCGATTCGAGCAGCGCGATCACTTCCTCCACGGCCGGCCGGGTGGACCCGTCGATCTCGGCGGCGCTCAGCGCAGCGCGGCGCTCGAAGGCGTCCTCGATGATCGCCTGCAGCTGCTCAGTGCCGTGCTTCTTTCTTGCCATGTTCCGTGTCTCCGTCGACGCAGGCCACGATGGCCTGGCTCAGCTTGTCCAACAGGGCCTGGTCGTCGATGGCGCGATTGCGCTCGTCGGTGAGCAGGAAGAAGTCCTCGACTTTTTCGCCAAAGGTGGCGATGCGGGCGTCGTGCAGGCGCAGGCGGTGCTGGCGCAGCACTTGGGCCACGCCGGCCAGCAGCCCGGGCTGGTCGGTACAGACCAGGCTCATGCGGGTGCGGCTGCCGTCGGCCAGGTGGTCGAAGCCCACGCGGGCCGGGAAGCGGAAGTGCCGCAGCTGGCGCGGCGCCGCCCGGCGCACCGGCCTCACCTTGAGCGGATCGCGCAGCGCGGCCTTGAGCGCCGCGACCACGGCGTCGGGCTCGGGCGCGTTGCCCTGCGGTGCGATCAGCTGGAAGTTGTCCAGCGCGTAGCCGTCGGTGGAGCTGAGCACGCGCGCGTCGAGCACGTTCAGGCCCAGGCGGTCGAGCGTGGCCACCAGCGCGGCGAACAGGCCGTCGCGGTCAGGCGTGCGCACGAACACCTCCAGGCCATCGTCCTGGACGTGCGGCCGCACCAGCACCAGGCTCTCGGCGCCGCCCGATTCGGCGATGCCGCGGGTTTGCCAGGCGATCTGCTCGGGCCGGTAGCGCAGGAAGCCCACGTTGGGATACGCCGCCCAGATGCGCTCCACCAGCGACTGGTCCAGCCCTTCGCCCAGCAGCCGCTCCATCGCCACGGCCCGGGTCTCGGCCATGATCTCGTTGGCGTGCACCGGGTTTTCCAGGCCGCGCCGCAGCGCGAAGCGCGTGGCCGAATACAGGTCGGCCAGCAGCCGGTCCTTCCACGCGTTCCACAGCTTGGGGCTGGTGCCGGCGATGTCGGCGCAGGTCAACAGGTACAGGTAGTCGAGGTGTTCGCGGTCGGCTACCCGGTTGGCGAAGCGCGCCACCACCTCGGGGTCGGAGATGTCCTGGCGCTGCGCCGTCACCGACATCAGCAGGTGCTGTTCAACCAGCCAGGCCAGCAGCTCGCCGTCGGCGGAGGGCATGGCGTGCACGCGGGCGAATTCACGGGCATCCACCGCGCCCAGCTCGGAGTGGTCGCCGCCGCGGCCCTTGGCGATGTCGTGGAAAAGCCCCGCCAGGAGCAGCAGATGGGGCTTGCGCAGGCGCGGCAGCACCTCGTGGGCGATGGCGAAGCGCTCGTCCACCCGCCGCGCGAAGCCGTCCATGTGCGCCAGCACCGTGAGCGTGTGTTGGTCCACGGTGTAGACGTGGAAGAGGTCGTACTGCATACGCCCCGACACCTTGCCGAAGGCCGGCAGGTAGCGCGCCAGCACCCCCAGCCGCGCCATGCGCGTCAGCGTGTGGACCGCGCCGCGCGAATCGAGCAGGGCCATGAAGTGCGCGCGCACCTCGGGCGGCTGTTCGGTGCACGCAGCGATGGCGCCCAACGATTCGCCCAGCACGCGGGCGGTTTCAGAATGCAGCCCGCGGGCGCCGGGCACGGCGTCCCACGCCGCGAACAGCTCCAGCACGGGCGCCAGGCCTTCGCGCAGGCGCGCGGGCTCGGTCATGGCCAGGTAGCCGTGGCGCAGCTGGTAGCCCCGGCCCGCCGGCACCGCGGGCTCTTCGCCCGAGAGCTGCTCCTCGAAGCGCTGCAGCAGGCGGTCGTTGATGCGCATCACGGTGGCCGCGCTGCGGAAGAAGCCCTGCATCATCTGCTCCACCGCGAGGTTGTCGCGGTGTTCGTCGGTCAGGCCCAGCATGGCCGCCAGGGTCTTCTGGTGGTCGAAGCCCAGGCGCTCCTCGCGCCGGTGGGCCAGCAGGTGAAGGCCGAAGCGCAGGCGCGCCAGCTGCCGCCACTCACGCTCCAGGCTGGCGCATTCGTCCTCGCCCAGCAGGCCCAGGGGCACCAGGGCGCGCAGGCCGGGCACGCCGTACAGGCGCATGCCCATCCAGGTGACGGTCTGCAGGTCGCGCAGGCCGCCCGGACCTTCCTTGATGTTGGGCTCGAGGTTGTGGGCGGTGTCGTGGAAGCGGGCGTGGCGCTGGCGCTGCTCGGCGCGCTTGGCTTGGAAATAGGCGGCGGGCAGCCAGATGGCCGGCGGCGCAAGCGCCGTGGCCAGCCGCCCGGCGGCGCCCGGGTCGCCGGCCAGCATGCGGCACTCCATCAGCGAGGTGAGCACGGTGATGTCGGTGGCGGCCGCCTCCACGCACTGCGGGTTCGAACGCACGGCTTGGCTCGTAGCTAGGCCCGCGTCCCACAACAGCGCGAAGAAGTGGCCGATGTCGGCTTCGTGCGCCTGCTGCGCGGCGGGCTCGGCCAACACCAGCAGGTCGATGTCGGACTGCGGGTAGAGTTCGGCGCGGCCGTAGCCGCCCGTGGCAATCAGCTGCAGCGGCGCATCGGGCGGCAAGCAGCGCCGCCAGGCCGAGCACACCACGGCGTCGCTGGCTTCGCAGCACAGGGACACCAGCCGGTCGATGGCCTCGCCGGCCTCGAACCGCCGGCACAGCTCGGCTCGGCGTTCGGAAAGGCCGGCCTTGGCGGCCTCGCGCCAGGCGGCGTCGTCGGGTGCAGCGGCCAGGGCAGCCGCCAGCGGCAGCCCGGGGGACGTGGGCACGGCGCTCATCGGCCGGCCCCGGTCACAGGTCGTTGTCGTCGCCGGGAAGGCGGGTGAGGATCTCGACGCCGTCGTCGGTGACCGCCACCGTGTGCTCCCATTGGGCGGACAGTGACTTGTCGCGGGTGACCACCGTCCAGCCGTCGTTGAGCAGCTTGGTGTGGCGGCCGCCTTCGTTGATCATCGGCTCGATGGTGAACACCATGCCCTTCTGCAGCACCACCCCGGACATCGGCTGGCCGTAGTGCAGCACCTGGGGATCCTCGTGGTACACGCGGCCGATGCCGTGGCCGCAGTACTCGCGCACCACGGTGAAGCGCTTGCCCTCGGCGTAACTCTGGATGGCGTGGCCGATATCGCCCAGGGTGATGCCGGGCTTGACGATTCGGATGGCGCGGAACATGGCCTCGCGGGTCACCTCCACCAGGCGCTTGGCCTTGATGCTCGGCTCGCCCGCGAAATACATGCGGCTGGTGTCGCCGTGCCAGCCGTCCTTGATGACCGTCACGTCGATGTTGACGATGTCGCCTTCCCTGAGGACCTTGGACTCGGACGGGATGCCGTGGCAGATGACGTTGTTGACCGAGGTGCAGATGGTGGCCGGGAAGCCCTTGTAGCCGACGTTGGCCGGGACCGCCTTCTGGACCTCGACGATGTGGTCGTGGCAAACCCGGTCCAGCTCGGCGGTGGTCACGCCCGGCTTCACGTACGGGGCCACGACCTGCAGCACCTCGGCGGCCAGGCGGCCGGCCACGCGCATGCGCTCGATGTCCTGGGGGGTCTTGATGGTGATCATGGCCCGGATTATCCCTCAGTTGCGGCCCGTTGGGCCAGCGGGCTATACTCCGCCGGCTTGATCCGGCCCTTCGCGAACCTCGCGGGCGTCCGGCCCATCCCGCCCACGCCGGGCGTCACCGGTGAATACACACACTTGGCTTTACCCCGCCCCGGGGTGCCCACGGTCCATTGGACCAGCGGGTTCGAGGCGGCGGCCAAGTGGAGGCCCAACCCCGGAGCTCCGAAGCCGCCAGCGCGCGGCCGGCTCCCTATTCAAGGAATACATCGATGACCCAGGTCACCATGCGCCAGATGCTGGAAGCCGGCGTTCACTTCGGCCACCAGACCCGCTACTGGAACCCCAAGATGGGCCCCTACATCTTCGGCGCCCGCGGCAAGATCCACATCATCAACCTCGAGAAGACGCTTCCGCTCTTCACCGACGCGATGAACTTCATCTCGGGCATCGCCCAGAAGCGCGGCACCATCCTGTTCGTCGGCACCAAGCGTTCGGCCCGCGATTCCATCAAGGAAGAGGCCACCCGCTGCAACCAGCCGTACATGAGCATGCGCTGGCTGGGCGGCACCCTGACCAACTTCGCCACCGTGAAGAAGTCGGTCGCACGCCTCAAGGAGCTCGAGGCCGCTGAAACCGACGGCACGTTCGAGAAGCTGGTCAAGCACGAAGTGCTGGGCCTGCGCCGCGAGCGCGACAAGCTGTCGGCCTCGCTGGGCGGCATCAAGGAAATGAACCGCCTGCCCGACGCACTGTTCGTGATCGACATCGGCCACGAGAACATCGCCGTGCAGGAAGCCAAGAAGCTCGGCATCCCGGTGATCGCCGTGGTCGACACCAACTACGACCCCAACCTGGTGGACTACGCCATCCCGGGCAACGACGACGCCATCCGCGCCGTGCAGCTGTACGTGCATGCCGCCGCCGACGCCGTGCTGGAAGGCAAGGCCGCTTCGCCGCAGGCGCACGTGGCCGCCGACGACATGGTCGAGCTCGACGCCGAAGGCAACCCGGTCGCCAAGGCCGACACCAAGCCGGCCCCGCGCCGCGCCGCCCCGCGCGACGACAAGCGTCCGGCGCGCCGTGGCCCCGGTGGCCCCGGCGGCGACAAGCGCGACGCCCGCTGAGCGTCCTTGATCGGGCGACGCCCGATCTGCGCGAAGCGTAACGGAGCCCCCTTGAGTTGAGGGGGCGGCCGATGACGGCTCCATCGTCATCGCCGGGGTTGTGGAAGTCTGTTCCTTTCCATGTTTTGCGGCGTGCCGCAAACCACCCTCCCGCCGCCACATCACGGAATTCAGAGGATCAAAACATGGAAATCACCGCATCGTTGGTCAAGGACCTGCGCGAGCGTACCGGCGCCGGCATGATGGAATGCAAGAAGGCGCTGGTCGAGAACGCCGGCAACATCGACAACGCCGCCGAGTGGCTGCGCAAGTCGGGCCTGGCCAAGGCCGACAAGAAGTCCGACCGCGTCGCCGCCGAAGGCCGCATCGTGGCCGCCAGCGAAGGCGGCAAGGCCGTGCTGGTCGAGATCAACTCCGAAACCGACTTCGTGGCCAAGGACGACAACTTCCTGGCCTTCGCCAACGCCGTCGCGCAGGCCGCCCTGGTCTCCGGCGCCGCCAGCGCCGAAGCGCTCAAATCCGCCAAGCTCGCCTCGGGCGAGACGGTGGAAGAAGCGCGCGCCGCGGTCATCTCCAAGGTCGGCGAGAAGCTGGACGTGCGTCGCCTGGCCAAGGTCGACAGCACCCACCACGTCGCTGCCTACATCCACGGCGGCCGCATCGGCGTGCTGGTGGAGCTCAAGGGCGGCGACATGGAGCTGGCGCGCGGCATCGCCATGCACGTGGCGGCCATGAACCCGCCTTACAACAAGGCGGCCGACGTGCCGGCCGACTTCCTGGCCAAGGAAAAGGAAATCGAGCTGGCCAAGATGTCGGAGAAGGACAAGGCCAAGCCGGCCGAGATCCTCGAGAAGATCATCGGCGGCAAGGTGGCCAAGATCGTCAACGAAGTGACCCTGTACGGCCAGCCCTACGTGCTCAACACCGACCTGTCGGTGGAAGCCACGCTCAAGGCCGCCGGTGCCGAAGTGATCGGCTACCAGCGCCTGGCCGTCGGCGAGGGCATCGCGAAGGTGGTCGAGGACTACGCTGCGGAAGTGGCCAAGGCCATGGCGGTCTGATCGCCCGGCCATCGTCGTGAAAAAAGGCCGCGGGGCAACCCGCGGCCTTTTTCATGGGCCGGCTCAGAACTCCCAGCGCAAACCCAGCGTCGCCCCCTGCTGGGTGATGCCGGACCGGCCGAGGATGCGTTCGTAGGACAGGAAACCGGACCGGCCCTGGGTCAGCACCATCGAAAGCCCCAGGCTCACCCGCAGGTAGCTGCTGTCCAGGTCGTCGCCAAGCACCAGTATCGGCGTCGCCGTCGGGTCATCGACGAAGAAGCCGCGGAACGCCTCGGCGTCGCTGCCGTACTCCTTCACCCACTCCACGTCCAACTGCCGCAGCAGTACGCCCCAGGAAGCGCTGTGGGCGAACGACGCCCTGCCGCCCAGGGTGGACGCGAGGCCCGGTCACCGAGCGCGATTCCACCCGCAGCGCCAGCCCGTTGCCGTTGAGCGCGGCGTCCACTTCTTCTTCGAATGCGTCGAAGGCCAGGCGGCTGTAGGCGGCGCCGCCGTAGGCCCCGACCGTGAAGCCGCGCACGGAGAAATCCCGGCCGAAGGTGACGGTGCCGCTGAGGTTGGTGCCTTCCGAACTGGCCCGCGCCGTCTGGTCCACCACTTCGCTCGGCAGCACGTAGGCGATGCTGCGCTCGTGGTCGTAGCGGTTGGTGCCCAACGTCAGCGCGCTGTCGAGGTACCAGTCGTTGCCCCGGCACCAGGTGCCGTAGCCCGACACGCTGAACCCCTGCATGTTCACGGCGCCCAGCCCGTCGGCCAACAGCGTGTCCTGCCGGGTGTAGCCCAGCGCCACGCCCACCACCAGGGTGTCGCTCCAGCGGTAGTCCAGCCCCCCCGTGATGCCCGCCACGTCGAAGTCGTAGCGCGGCGTGAGCTGGGTGGGGTCGAACTCGCCGCGGCCGATGTTGCCCGACACGAACAGGCCCCACTTGCCGAAGCTGCTTTCTTCCTGCGCCGGCGCCGAATCGACGGCCATCAGGGCCGCGCCGAGCTGGCCCAGCGGAAGCCGGCCGCCCGACAGAGCCAGGGTCAAGCCCGAGAACGAGAACGACGGCATGGGCGCACCGCTGCGCAACCCGAGCATGCGGTTGTTGAGGTTTTCGAACTGTGCGCCCGCAGCGGCGCGGCCGGTATCGGCCTGGGTCTGGGCGACATCGGGCAGCATGGCCGTCAGCGCATCGCCCACGGCGGCCGGATCGCTGGTGGACGCGGCGGTGAGGGCCAGGCACTGGTCGAGCAGGTCCTGCTCGTCCGGCGTCCGGCCGGCGGACACCTGCAGCAGCGCGCAGGCCGCGTCCAGCGCTTCGGCCACCGACACTTCGTTGATCGACAGCGCCGGCAGCGCCGCCAGGCCCGACGTATGCGTGAAGGTGATGTTGGAGCCGACGAAGGCGGCGAAGGTCGGGAAGCTGGCCGTCACCACCGTAGTGACGGCACCCGTCACGGTCACGGTGTTGCTGGTGCGCCCGTTGACGTCGGTGACCGTGGTCGGACTGGCGAGCGCGCCCGCCGACGTAGCCCAGACGACGGTTTCGCCCAACGCCGGCACGCCGTTGCCGATCAGCACCACCAACATGGGCGCCGACGCCACGCCGGGCGTCAGGGTCTGGGCATCGCCGCCGCCGGTGGTGATGCCGGTCACCACCAGGGTGCCGGTGACGTTGGCATTGAACTGGGTGACCACGCCGCCCGGCGCCGTCGCCCGGATCACCACCGGACCCGGCGTCAGCCCCAGCGTGACGATGGTGCTGGCCTGCCCGGCCACGTCGGTGAGCACGAGGCTGGGCGACACCGTGGCGCTGCCCGAAAGCACCGTGAAGGTGACGGGCACGCCCGACAGGTCCGGCGCGGGATCCACCAACTGCACGACCAGCGGCAGCGGCAGGACGGCGCCGGGGTTGCCCGTCTGGCCATCGCCGCCGGCCGAACCGATGCTGCCGGGCGGCAAGCCCTGGGCGTTGGCGGTGACGCTGACGCCGTTGAAAAACGCCGAAGCCCGGATCACCACCGGGCTGGGGAAATTGCCGTAGCTGAAACCGACGCTGGCGTTGCCGGCGCCGTCGGTGACCGAGGCGCTGGTGTTGAGCGTGGCCGAGCCCGACAGCACCTGCCACGATACGCTCTGGCCCGCCATCGGCTGGCCGTTGCCGTCGAGCAGCTGCACCTGCATCGGGGTCGCGGCCTGCTGGCCCGCCAGGCCCACCTGGCCATTGCCGGCGACCACCGCCAGCGAAGGCGGCGTCACGTTGAGCGTGAAGTCCACGCTCAGCAGCGGCTGGTCGGCACGGAACGCCGTCACGACCACCGGATCCAGG
>Ga0105045_10003647_pt1 | contig 13264 bp, 10 predicted proteins | sample MAT02_FD_78089 | JGI IMG/M metagenome (GOLD analysis project Ga0105045, IMG submission 78089) | Freshwater microbial communities from Lake Fryxell liftoff mats and glacier meltwater in Antarctica - MAT-02 (megahit assembly) | ecosystem: Environmental > Aquatic > Freshwater > Ice > Liftoff...
GCAGCACAGCGGTTGAGGCGATGGACCTGCGGCATAGGTTTCCGCGGCTGGAAAAGGCAGTTTCCTTCGCGTTCGACAACGCTCTGCGCTTCAAATCGAAAATACGAGTCCGTTCTGGACAAAGCGCTTTCTACCGAAATTTCGGACAGGATCAGCATGACGAATTGACTCTGTCACTTGTCTCAGAGATCGTTCGTATACTAACTATTTTCAGCCCCATAGGAACGGCGGCCATGGACCGGAACCCTGCCTTGCAAACCGATGAAAGCAGCGTGTCGGGTGCCGGGTCTGTCGTGGCGGGGATCGATGTGGGCGGGACGTTTACCGATATGGTCCTGTTCGATGCCGCGTCCCGCACTGTTAAGGTGGCCAAGACGCCCACATCGGCGCAGGACCAATCCCAAGGTGTTTTGAGCGTGATGGACCAGGTTGGAACCGATCCCTCCGGGATTGACCTGATTGTACATGGCACGACTGCGACGACCAATGCATTGCTCGAGCGGCGGATTGCCAAAGTCGGACTGATCACCACCCTTGGCTTTCGGGACGTCATCGAGCTGGGGCGGCGCACCCGACCTAATGCCTATGGCCTGATCGGTGGGTTTACGCCGTTGGTCCCGCGTAATCTGCGGTTCGAGGTGACCGAACGGATTGACGCGCAGGGCAAAATCCATACCCCGCTGGATGAGGTGGGATTGAGAATTGTTATCAAGAGCTTACTCGACGCAGGATGCGAGGCGCTAGCGATCCATTTCCTGCATTCCTATCGAAACCCGCAACATGAATTGCGGGCGGCTGCAATTGCCTCGGAACTGTGGCCAAACATTTACATCACCGCTGGACATGCCTTGCTGTCCGAGGCGCGCGAATATGAACGCGGCGTAACGGCTGTTGTGAACGCGGCGGTCCAGCCTGCTCTGGACCGCTATCTTGGTCGGCTTCGCGACGGTTTGCGGTCTCGCGGCTATGCACGTGACTTTCTGGTCGTGAATGGCAACGGCGGCACGGTGTCGTCCCGGCTTGTGACAAAAGTGGCCGCGCATACTGTCATGTCCGGTCCGGCGTCAGGAGTGATCGCGGCGGCGCGGATCGGGGCGCGGGCTAGGATTTACGACATGATCACCTATGACATGGGGGGCACATCCACCGATGTTGCGCTGGTGCGCGGGATGATCCCGGAAACCTCGCACGAGATTACACTGGAATATGGGATACCTATCCACCTGCCCATGCTGAACGTGCATGCTGTAGGTGCTGGCGGCGGGTCGATTGCACGAATTGATTCCGGCGGGCTTTTGCGCATTGGGCCGGAAAGCGCGGGGTCGGATCCCGGCCCAATCTGCTATGGCCTTGGCGGGACAGAGCCAACGATTTCGGATGCGAATGCGCTTTTGGGGCGGCTGGATCCGGCGGTCCTTGTTGGCGTCAATGATCCCGTGGATGCCCACGCCCTGCAATCTGCGTTTGCCGCCTTGGGTGCAAAGGTGGACCGCGACGCGACAGGTGCTGCCGAGGCCGTGTTGCAGGTGGCCAATCTCAAGATGGCGGATGCGATCCGCATGGTCTCGGTCGGGCGCGGGTTCGATCTGCGCGACTATGTCCTGTTCGCCTTTGGCGGGGCGGGGCCATTGCACGCCTGCGACATCGCCCGCGAACTTGGTCTGTCGCGGGTGCTGATCCCCGCCCGTCCGGGCCTGACAAATGCCATCGGCTGTGCCGTGGCCGATCTGCGCCACGACTATGTCACGACCGTCAATGTAGCGCTTGATGACGCCGATCCGCAGGCTTTGGCGACGGTTCTGGCGGGTCAGACTGCGGCGGGCCGGACGGCTTTGTCCGCCGAGGCTGTGCGCCCGACCCGGGTCGACGTTACCCATGCAGCCGATATGCTGTTTGTCGGCCAGACCCATCTGATCCGGGTCGCATTGCCTGACGGTGCCCCCGTGATCGCCGAGCTTCAGGCCTTGTTCGAGGCGGTCTATTTTGACCGCTTCCGCGTCCAGCTGCCCGAGGTGAAGGCAAAGCTGGTCGCGCTCTGCACGACCGTCGTGGGCGTGCGGTCCCCGGTTGATCTGTCCCGTCTGATTGATCCGGCGGGGCGGGGGGCGACGCTGGCGGATGCCTTGGCCGGGCACAGGCCGGTGCGGTTTGAGAGCGCATGGCATCACACGCCGGTCTATCGCCGCGAGCATCTGCCGCTGGATGTAACCCTGTCAGGCCCCGCGATCATCAGCCAGATGGATGCCACCTTTGCCCTGCCACCAGGGGACAGCGTCAAGGGCGATGCCGATGGCAATCTTCTGGTCACGATCGGGGCTAAAGGATGAAGCGGTTTGACGGTGGCCTTGACCCGATCACCCTGACCATGATCCAGGCCGGGTTGCAGCAGGTCTGTGACGAGATGGACGTGACATTCTCTCGCGCTGCGTTTTCTCCGATCATCGCTGAGGCGGATGATCGGTCTGACGGAATCTATGACGCGGTGGACGGGTCGCTGATTGCCCAAGGGGCGGGCGGTCTGCCGCTGTTTGTCGGCACGATGCAGTCCTCCACCCGCCACATCATCGACCGGATCGCGAAGGGCCTGTGCCTGCCGCCTGAACCCGGCGACATCTATGCCGTGAACGACCCCTATCTGGGCGGCACGCATCTGATGGATGTGCGGTTTGCCGCCCCCGTCTATCGCGCGGGCCGCCTGTTCTGCTGGCTGTCCAATGTGGGTCATTGGCCGGATATTGGCGGCACGGTTCCGGGTGGGTTTTCCGCCTCTGCCACCGCCATCGAACAAGAGGGGTTGCGCTTTCCACCGGTGAAACTGTTCAAGCGCGGGGTGCTCGACCCCGAGATCTACGCCATCATCATGTCCAATATCCGCGTGCCCGATCAACGGATCGGCGATATCCGTGCGCAATCGGCGGCGTTGCAAGTGGGGCAGGACCGGCTGGCCCGGTTGCTGGACCGTTATGGCGATATGACGGTAGGCCAAGCCATCGCCGAACTGCGCACAAGGTCGGCGGCGCAGATGCGGGCCGCGATTGCGACGATTCCTGAAGGTGTGTGGACAGGTCGCGCGGTGGTGGATTCGGACGGGATCGTGAACGCTCCCCTGACCATCGCGCTGACGGTTACGCGGACGGCGGATACGCGGTTGATCTTTGACTTTGCCGGGTCAAGCCCGCCCTGCGCGGGGCCGATGAATTCGGTGCTGGCGACAACGGAATCGTCCGTCTATCTGGCGCTGCGCCACATCTTTCCGGAAATCCCGCTGAGCGCGGGGGCGTTTGAACCGGTTACTATCATTTCTCCTGACGGTACGTTTCTGGACGCGCACTACCCACGCCCTGTCTCGGGCTGTGCGGCCGAAGTCTCTCAACGCATCGCCGAAGCGGTCTTTTCAGCACTGGCCCCCGCCTTGCCCGACCGGGTCACAGCGGCCCCGGCGGGCACGAGCGGCAACTTTGCGCTGGGGGGGGACGATCCGCTGACCGGGCGGGATTATGTGATGTATCACATATCCGGTGGGGGCTATGGCGGGTCGGCCTTTGGCGACGGAATCAGCAACGGCTGTTCCACCATCGGCATCTCCAAGGCACCGCCGGTCGAGATTACCGAACAGGTGTTCCCGGTCTTCTTCCGAGAGTTTTCGCTGCGCGAAGGATCGGGCGGGGCCGGGCAAACGCGGGGCGGTTTCGGGCTGACCTATGAGGTGGAACTGCTGCGCGGCCATGCGCGGGCCTCGTTCGTGATGGATCATGGCCTGTTCGGACCGCAGGGGGCCTTGGGTGGTTCGGACGGAGCGCCGGGAACAGTGACGGTAATCCGGGGCACGGATCGCCACACGCCGCCGCATCTGACCAAGGAACAGGACGTGCCGATGGGTCCGGGCGACAGGGTCCGGGTCGAAACGCCGGGGGGCGGGGGATATGGCAATCCGCTGGACCGTGATCCGGCCATGGTCTTGCGGGATGTGGGCCTGGAATATTACACGGTTGCACAAGCGGTTGATCTGTTCGGCGTCGTGATCGGGGATGGTGTTGATCTGCCTGCAACGATGGCGCTGCGTCAGTCCCGCAAGGGATAACTGCCGCCCGCCGGCCCGTTGGCAAAGCTCTGCAGCGTCTGCCCCCCGTCGATCAGCCAGCTTGCCCCCGTCACATGGCGGGCCGCGTCCGAGGCGAGGAAGGCCACCACCTCGGCCACGTCTTCGGGCTGGCCGATTCGGCGCAGGGGAATGGCGCTGGCAAAGCGGGTGGCGGCGGCGCGGGTCGCGTCCAGCCCCGGCACGCCAAGGGCGGTTTCGATGACGCCGGGACAGACGGCATTGACGCGGATGCCATAGGGGGCAAGGTCAAGGGCGGCGGCTTTAGTCAGGCCAAGAACGCCGTGTTTCGTCGCCAGATACCCGGCCCCGCCCGCCAGCACATCCCATCCGGACATCGAACTGCCCATCGTGACGATGGCCCCAGGCGTCCATGCGGCGATCATGGCGCGGGCGGCGTGGGACAGGGTCAGCGCCATGCTGCGTAGGTTCGCGGCAAAGATGCTGTCCCAGTCGGGCCCGGTCATGTCCTGCACTGCCATCACGGGGCCGGATATTCCGGCATTGGCAAATGCGACGGTGATGCCTTTCGTCGCGGCTACCGCAACGGCGGCCCCTGCATCGGTGGACAGGTCGGCGAGCACCCCGTTGACGCGACCAAGCGGGTCAAGCTCGGCCAGAACGACGTCGAGCTTGGCGCTGTCACGGTCGGCCAAGGTTACCTTTGCGCCTCGGTTCAGGAACAGAATGGCCGTGGCCCGCCCAATCGCCCCGGCCCCGCCTGTGATCAGAACAGAATGGCCTTCAAAATCAAGTGTCATAGTGAGACTGCTCCTTCGGCAGGCAGGGCGTAGTCCCTCCAACTGACCCGGGGTCTGAAACCGATCCGCTCCGCCGCCTTTGCGCCTGACAACAGCGACCTATGCCCCGGCAGGGGGGATGTGATGGGGACGTCGGGATAAAATGCGGCCATCAGATCGGCAGTTGGCGTGTCGCTATAGGTGTCGGCGGCGGACAGGAACATGCGGTCGTGTCCGGTGATCCGCTTCTCCGTCAACGCCTCTACCGACCTCACGACAGCCTCCCCCGCATCCCGCAGGTCGAGATAGGCCCACAGGTCCAGCCGAGCATCAGGGCTGTCCCGGCGGGTCGTCACCTGCGGGGAAAACGTCTCGGCTGATTGCAGCCATGGCATCCGCAGGCTGATGGCACTGCCGCCGGTCCGGCGGGTCCAGGCGTCGACCATTTCCTCGGACAACCATTTGGAGACGGCATAAAGGTCCTGCGGGGCGGTCGGATGATCCTCGGTCACGGGGAAATTGCGCAGCACCACGGGGTGAGGGGCGAAGGGCAGGCCAAGCACGCTGAACGACGAGGCAAGGATGATGCGATTGCAGCCCTGCGCCTCGGCTGCCTCCAGCATAGTAAAGGTAGCGCCGATATTGGTCTGAAACAGCAAGTCGCGCGCGGTCCCGGCGGGGCGGGGAATTGCAGCGGCGTGGATGATCGTCCCGGCCCCGGCCAGTGCCGCCATCGCCTGTGCCGGGTCGCACAGATCGGCGGCATGATCCGCCCCGCGCCCCGGCAGATCGACGCCCCGCACGGCATGGCCTGCTGCAATAAGGGCCGCCACGACATGCCGCCCCAACAGACCCGCCGCCCCGTTGACGACCACGAGTTCAGCAGACATGATCCCGGATCCCGTGCAATTTCCTGTTCCTGAAAAGATGTTCGCACACGAACGATCCGGGCGCGAATCTTTCTTGACAAAAGGCAATAATGAGTCGCATTTTTGTTCGTATACTAACTAATTATCTGTCCGAGGCGGACCACCTTTGACACGGATCCGCGCCGTCCGTTCACCTTGCGTCACGCAAGTCAAAATCCAATACCAGGGGAGTTCACGATGACGAAACTGCAGTCTATCCTAGCCTCCGGAACCGCGATGGGCTTGGCATTCGCCATGGCCACCGGTGTGTCCGCGCAAGAGCCTTTGCGCATCGCCGCCATCTCGGGCTACTTTTCGCAAGGGTTTGGCATCTCGATCATGCAGGGTCTGGAAAAGGCGAAAGCCGATTTCGGCATCGACCTGACGGTTGTCGATACCGGCAACCGCGCGCTGGATTATGAAGAACAGTTCAACAATCTGGCCGCGGGCGATTTTGACCTGATCTTCGTCATGGGCTGGGAACTCGTGGATGCGCTGCAAAAGACGTCGGACGCCAATCCCGACCAGCGGTTCATCTTTATCGACGGCGTGCTGGAAAGCCCGAACATGACCTATATCGACTTTGTCGAAGAAGAAGGGTCGTTTCTGGTCGGCGCGCTGACAGGGCTTTTGACGGATGCCGGGGCCGAAGGGTTCACCGACTCCACGCAACTCGGTTTCCTTGGGGGCCGCGACATTCCAGTCATCCGCAACTTCCTTGTCGGCATGCAGGAAGGGGCCGCCTATGCAGCACCCGATACGTCCGTCGTGGACGTGTTCGCGGGCACGTTCGACGACCCGGCCAAGGGAAGTGAGCTTGCCATGGCGCTGTATGACCAGGGGATCGGCGTCGTTTATCAGGCGGCTGGCCCGACTGGCGAGGGCGTGTTGCAGGCAGCCGCAGCGGCCGGAAGGCTGGCCGTGGGTGTTGACATCGACCAGTGCCCATCCGCCCCTGGCGCGATCCTCGCCTCGATGCTGAAACGCGCCGACATCGCGGTTTATAACATGATCTCGGGCGAAGTGGACGGGTCTGCGCCTGTTGTTCCCGGTGCCGTGTCGGTAGGTGTAGGGTCCGGTGGAGTCGAGGTCAAGATCTGCGATGACATGATGGACCGCATCCCGCCCGAGGTCATGACCCGGATGGAGGAAATCCGTGCAGGCATCGCTTCAGGCGAAATCCCTGTCGCGCTGAACCAGTAGGTTTGCCAGAATCGGGAAAGGGCCGTATCGCAGCAGCCCTTTCTGTCACCTGTCGGGGGCATGCCATGGCAACGGACGACCTTGCCGTCGAAATGATCGGCATGACCAAACGGTTCGGGCCTTTGGTGGCCAATGACGATGTGACCTTTGCCGTTCAAAAGGGCCAGATTCACGCGCTTGTCGGCGAAAACGGCGCGGGCAAGACGACGTTGATGAATGTGCTGTTCGGGATGCATATGCCCGATGAGGGGCGGATCAGGATCAACGGGCAGGACGCGGTCATCACCTCGCCTCAGGCGGCCATCGGTCTTGGTCTTGGGATGGTACATCAGCATTTCAAACTAGTCCCGTCGCTGACCGTGGCCGAGAATGTGTTTCTGGGGATGGAGATCGTGCGCCACGGGCTGATCAACCGGCAGGCGCAGACAGATGCGGTGCGGGCGCTGTCCCTGTCATCGGGGCTGGCGGTGGACCCCGACCGTGTTGTGCGCGACCTGTCGGTGGGTGTGCAGCAGCGGGTCGAAATCCTCAAGGTTCTGGCCCGGGGTGCGCGCATCGTCATTCTGGACGAACCGACCGCCGTGCTGACCCCGCAGGAAAGCCGCGATCTGTTCCGCACCCTGCGCGGGTTTACCGATCAGGGGATGACCGTGATCCTGATTTCCCACCATCTGGACGAGGTGCTCGAGGTGTCCGACACCGTGACCGTCCTGCGCGATGGCGAGGTGATCGGCACCGAACCCGCCAAGGCCCTGACCGAGGCGCGGTTGGCCGAGATGATGGTGGGCCGCCCGGTCGCGTCCGGTCGCAAGCCCCGCGAAGGCACGCAGGGTGCGCCCGTCCTGACCCTGACCCGCGTCCATGCTCGCGATGATCGCGGCCTGCCCGCCCTGACCGACATTTCCCTGACCGTTCATGCGGGTGAAATCGTGGCCATCGCCGGGGTGGATGGTAACGGCCAAACCGAACTGGCCGAGGTTGTGGCCGGTCTGCGCGCTCCGAGTTATGGCGACATCCGCCTGAACGGGACCGAGATTGCAGGCGCCCCCGCAGATATTGTCCGCGCCGCCGGGCTGGCTCATGTGCCTGCGGACCGGCTGATGCGCGGCGTGGATGCGTCGGCGTCGATTGCGTCCAACATCCTGATGGGGCGACAGGCGGCTGCCCCCTTTGCCCGGCGGGGCATTATCCGGTGGGGCCTTGTGCGCGAACAGGCCAAGGTGCTGATCAAGCGGTTCGATATCCGGACCCGGGGCCCTGATGCGCCTGTGAAATCCCTGTCGGGCGGGAACATGCAGAAGGTTGTCCTTGCTCGCGAATTTACCCAAGGCAAGCCCTTCCTTCTGATCGACCAGCCGACGCGCGGCGTTGATATCGGGGCCACCGAAGGCATTCATGACGAGATCATGCGCAGACGGACCGAAGGGGTGGCGATCCTGCTGATCTCGGTCCAGCTTGACGAATGCATGGCGCTGGCTGACCGGCTGCTGGTGATGTTTCAGGGGCGGATTGTGGCGGAACTGAACCCGGCGACGGCCACAGTGAACGAGGTGGGGTTGCAGATGATGGGGGTCAGCGTGGACAGACGGGCCAGCGCGTGACAGAGGCGACCACCACCCCGCCCCGCCGCGTGCCCGTCTGGGCCGAAGGGCTGATCGGCCAGATGCTCGCCCTTGGTGTGGCGCTGCTGGGCGGTGCGATCATCATCCTTTTGGTGGGGGAAAGCCCACTCCGCGTCTATGCCGTCCTGTTGCGTGGCGCGTTTGGCAGTGCCGAAAACATTGCCGGATCGTTGTTGCAGGCGACCCCGATCATCATCTGCGGGGTGGCCGCCTGCGTCGCCTTGCGCGGTGGCCTGTTCAATATCGGGGTCGAGGGGCAGTTGTATGTCGGCGGGTTCGCCGCTGCCTGGGTCGGCTTTACGCTCAGCCTGCCTGCAGGCGTGCATGGGATCGTGGGTCTTTTGGCCGGGATGCTGGCCGGGGCGCTGTGGATCGCCCTGCCTGCCATCATGCGTGCAAGGTTTAACGCGAATGAGGTCGTGTCGACGATCCTGATGAACTATGTCGCGGTTCTTCTCACCTCCTACCTTACCATCGCGGTGTTCAAACGCACCGGCGGCTGGTCCGAGACGGAGCCCGTGGCTCCCACCGCCTATCTGCCGCAACTGATGGACGGGTCGCGGGTGAATATGGGGTTGCTGATCGGACTGGCGCTGGCCCTGGGCCTTTATCTGTTCCTGCGGTTTACCAATGCGGGTTATGCCGTGTCGGCGATGGGGGCCAATCCGCGCTTTGCCGCCTATGGCGGGATCAGGGTTCAGCGGAACGTCTTTGTCCTTCTGCTTGCCTCGGGGGCCGTTGGTGGCCTTGCGGGGGCCGTCGAAACTCTGGGCGTTCATCGCCGGTTCATGGAGGGGTTTGCGCCGGGTTTCGGCTTTGACGGGGTGATCGCTGCCCTTCTGGCGAACGGTAATCCGTTGGGCGTTGTCGTGGTGTCACTGTTCTTTGGTGCACTGCGCAAAGGGTCATTGCTGATGGAGGTCGAAACCGGAGCCTCACGCGAGATCATCACCGTCATTCAGGCGCTGATCATCCTGTGCGTGTCCGCCCAGATCCTGATCCGCCGTAATGGCGGCGTAAGTGGAGAGAAGCGTTGGAAGTTCTGACTCAGATCTTCACACTCTCGCTGATCGCGGCAACCCTGCGCACGACCGCGCCGATCTTGCTGGTCGCCCTAGGGGGCGCGTTCACGACAAAGGCCGGGATCTTCAACATCGGGCTGGAAGGTCAGATGCTGATGGGCGCATTCTTTGGTGTCTTGGGGTCAATGTGGACCGGATCGGCCTTGGGGGGGCTGTTCTTCGGGATCACGGCGTCAGTCATCATGGCGGTGATTTTCTCCTTTTTCGTGGTCACCCTGCGCGCCAATGAGGTCGTTGTGGGACTTGCACTGAACATCATGGCTGGTGGCCTGACCATTTCGCTCACCAAGGCCATTTTTGGCGTGCGCGGGTCCATCGTGAACCCAGCGATCATCGGCCTGCCGCGTGTCGAGATTCCATTCATCCACGGCACGAAACCCTTGGGCACGGTCCTTTCGGGCTATACCCCGCTGGTCTATCTGGCGTTCATCATGGTGTTCGTCATCTGGGTGGTCCTGTATCGCACCCGCCTTGGCCTGTATATCCGCGTCACCGGGGAAAAGCCCGAAGCGGCACAGTCATTGGGCATCCGCACCGCTCGGATGCAGCATATCGCGTCTGTGATCTGCGGCGTCCTGGCGGGTATCGCGGGGGTGCATTTGTCGTTGGGCTATATCACCATGTTCGCGGAAAACATGTCTGCCGGGCGTGGTTTCATGGCTGTCGCGGTCCTGATTTTTTCCGGCGGCGATCCGGTCAAGGTGCTGCTGGGCTGTTTGTTGTTCGGCTTTGCCGATGCGGCGTCCTTGCGTCTGCAATTGATGGGCGTGTCATCCTACCTTGTCCTCATGGTTCCGTTTGTCGTGTCGGTGTCGGCTCTGTTCCTGTTGTCTTGGCGGCAACGTCCAAAGGTCATTCGTGAAGTTCTGGAAAAGCTAATGGCGCCTGCCGGTGTAAAGGGATCGTAATGGAACGTATTATTCTGGATGTGGACGGCGCAGGAGACGACATATTGGCGATCCTGTTCGCGCTTGGCGCGCCAAACGTGCAACTTGAAGGCGTGACGGCTGTGACCGGGGCAGCGGGGTCGGTGGAACAGGTTACTCGCGTGGTGCTGAATACCCTGACGCTTGCGGGCAGGGATGATGTGCCTGTCGCGGCAGGGGCGTGGCGACCCATTGTGGGCAATGACCCCAAGGATATGCTGGCCCCGGTGCATTTTGAAAAGCGCCTGCGCGCCCGGTTTGGCGACCGGCTGTCCGGGTTCAATCCGCCCGCACCTGAACCCGTACGACAGGCGATGGAACGTCATGCGGTCGATTTCATTATTGATACGGTCCGCAGCGCACCCGGACAGATTTCTGTCGTGGCCACAGGTCCGCAGACCAACGTCGCCATGGCGTTACGGCAAGCTCCCGACATTGCGGCTCTGGTCAAGCAATTCGTCGTCCTTGGCGGGTGTTTCCGCACCCCCGGCAATATCACCCCAGTATCCGAATACAACATCTGGGCCGACCCCGAGGCGGCGCGTGTTGTCCTGCGGTCGGGTGCGCCCGTGATCCTTGTCCCACTGGACATCTGCGAAGACAACCGTGTCGCGCCGTCGATGCTGACCCGCGACGATCTAGCCGATCTGGCGGCAGGGCCACCAGGGCCTGTGGTGGATCATGTGGTCCAGACCTTCCCGATCTATATCGACATCTGGCGCGAGTTCTTTGAACTCGTTGGCTTTCCCCTGGACGATGCCATCGCCGTGACGACGGTGATCCGGCCTGACCTGTTCACAATAACACGTCCGTATTTCGTCGATGTCGCCCTGTCCGAGCGGCTGGTACGCGGGCAGACGGTGGTCCATCGTGGGCGGCAGATCCTGGAATTTGATGGCCCGGTCACCACGCGGGTCTGCGAGGGTTTGGACGGGCGCGGCTTCATGGCCATGTTCAAGGACGCCCTGCGTGCCGTGGATGCAAGGATACCGACGTGAAACCTGTTCCCGTTCTTTTGGACTGCGACCCCGGCCATGACGATGCGATAGCCCTTATCATGGCGTACAGATCGCCCGCGATTGACCTTTTGGGCGTCACTATCGTCTGCGGCAATGCCACGCTGGACCGCACGACCGTCAACGCGCTGCGGATACTCGAGTTCATCGGTGCCAAGGATGTCCGTGTTGCAGCAGGCTGTGTGTCGCCCCTGGCCCGGGAACTAGTCCTGGGGACGGCAGACGGGCCATCGGGCCTTGAAGGATCAAGCTATTTGCCGGAACCGACCACAACACTCGATCCGCGCCATGCGGTTGAATTTATCGCCGATCACCTGCGCGCAGCGGCAGAGCCTGTGACCATTGTGGCCACCGGCCCCTTGACCAATATCGCGTTCCTGTTGCTTAAGTATCCCGCGCTCAAGCCGAAAATCGCCCGCATCGTCTTGATGGGCGGGGCGGTGTATCGCCGCACGGAATACATCACCCCGACCGAATTCAACATATTCTGTGACCCCGAAGCCGCCCGGATTGTGGTGGATTCGGGGCTTGACGTGACCATGGTGGGGCTTGATGTCACTATGCAGGTCCTTGTCGAGGAACCGCAGTTTGCCGAACTGCGCAAGATCGACACCCCGCTGGGCAAGGTGTTGCTGGATTGGTTGAAATTCTACGAAAAGCTGCACCGAAGGCAGATGGGCGTGGGGGGCGCGCTGCATGATCCGCTGGCCCTTGCCGTTGTCATTGATCCGACGCTGATTACAACGCGGGACGCGCATGTCGCGGTGGACCTGACGGGCCAGTTTACCTTTGGTGCGACGGTCGCGGACTTCTGGAACGAACGGCAGTTGGGAACCAATGTGCATGTCGCGTCCACCGTGGATACGGATCGGTTTTTCGACATGCTGTATGTGCTGTTGCGGGACTAGGGGCTGTCATGACGGATGTATTCTCGGCCAAAGGGCAGGACGGGGCGATCACCTTGGACCGCAAAAGGACAGCCGTTCTGGTGATCGACATGATCAACGAGTTCTGCAAACCGGGGGGCAAGATGGTGTTGCCGGGCTATGAAAGCCTGATGCCCATGCAGTCGGCCCTGATCGCGCGGGCAAGGGCGCTCGAAGTGCCCGTGATTTTTGTGCAGGATAGCCATCGCAAGAGTATGCGCCGCGACCGTGAATGGGTGAAACGGACGCCGCATGGAGTGGAAAACACATGGGCCACGCAAGTGATTGACGATCTGGACCCGCAGCCGGACGACATCAGGATCATCAAACACCGCTACTCCGCGTTCTTTCAGACCGACCTTGATCTGGTTCTAAAGGACATGCTGATCGATCAGGTCATCGTTTTTGGAGTTGTCACGAATATCTGCGTCCGGTCGACCGTTCACGACGCCTTTTTTCTTGGCTATGACGTCGTCGTTCCGGCGGATGCCTGCGCTGCCACCGGACCACGCGAACAGGAATCATCGCTATATGACATCGCCACGCACTTTGGGGCGGTGTCGCGGGCGGCAGCGGTGATCGCGGCAATGGATGGGTCTGCGCAGATCGACAACGAAGTGCCGCCGGTCTAGCAGTCCCGGAAAGAGGTTTATGATGGACGACCACGCCCCCGCTGTCCGGCGGCCGCAGGCCGAGATTGACAGCGCCTTGGCCCATGTCGGCTTTGCGCTTGAGGATCATA
>Ga0105045_10003648_pt1 | contig 13263 bp, 9 predicted proteins | sample MAT02_FD_78089 | JGI IMG/M metagenome (GOLD analysis project Ga0105045, IMG submission 78089) | Freshwater microbial communities from Lake Fryxell liftoff mats and glacier meltwater in Antarctica - MAT-02 (megahit assembly) | ecosystem: Environmental > Aquatic > Freshwater > Ice > Liftoff...
AGGCCCATCGCCTCGGGTGCGGCCAGCATCGCGGCCTGGACATGGCCTGCCTGCACCGCCTGGCGCACCGCGACGGCATTGGCGAAGGCGAAGGGGGTGAGACCAAGGCGCGCGGCCAAGGTGGCGCCGGCCAGTTGCGCCGCGTTGCCTGCTGGCGGCGTGCCCAGCATGGCGCTGGGCGGCAAGGCACGCAGCGCGTCTATGCTCTGGCTCGGGCCGCCGGCGGGGACCACCAGCAGCAGCGGTTCCTCGACGACGGAGGCCACGAATTGCAGACGCTCCAGCAGCCCTGTCTGCCCCTGCTCCACCGCGCGGGCGAGCAGGACGGGGGTGCCGACGGCGGCGATGGTCAGTCCGTCGGGGGCGGCGCTTGCCAGGCTGCGGACGGCCGAAATGCCGCCATGCCCCGGCCGGTTCACCACCGTGATCTGGGCCCGAGCCCAATGCCGCTCCAGGAAGGGCGCCACGCTGCGGGCCCACAGATCGGGCCCGCTTCCGGCCGGGGCACCCACCAGCAACGTGGCTGGCTGCGCCGCGTGCGCCATACCCGCCGCCATCATCGTGGGCAGGGCCAGCATGCCGCGGCGGGCAATGTCAACGCCACGGCGCCCGATGGTCACGTCGCGCGGACCGCGGGCGGGGCACTGGGCGGTGCCACATCGCGCCGCAGGCGGGTGCGGCCGCTGTAGAGCACGATGGGGGCCGCGATGAAGACCGAGGAACTGGCCGAGATGAAAATGCCGAACAACAGCACCAAGGCGAAGCCCGACAGGGCATCGCCGCCAAACAGGGCCAAAGGCAATGAGGAGAGCAGCAAGGTCATCGAAGTTCCCAGTGAACGGTTCAGCGTCTCGTTGATTGACAGATCGGTCAACTGTTCGAGAGGCATGGCCTTGAATTTTCGTAAATTCTCTCGCATGCGATCGAAGACCACGACCTTGTCGTTGGCCGAGAAGCCGATCACCGTCAGGATCGCCGCGATCGAGGTCAGATTGAACTCGATCTGAAAAAGAACCATGAATCCAATGGTTTTGGTCGTATCAAGGATCAGCGTGATGATGGCGGCGATGCCGAACTGCCACTCGAAGCGGAACCAGATGTAGAGCAGCATGGCCACCAGCGAGAGGCCGAGTGCCAGCAGCCCGCCGCGGAAAAGTTCGTCTGAAATGCGGTTGCCCACCGCCTCCACCCGCAGAATCCGGATGCCCGGCGATGCCGCCTCCAGCGCCTGACGCACGCGATTGACCGCCGGCTGCACCTGGGCTTCCTGCGGCGGGGCCGGCATGCGCACCAATGCGGTGTTCGCATCGCCGAATTGCTGGACACCGACATCGCCCAGATTGAGGCCCGAGACGGCGCCGCGCAGTGTCGCCAGGTCGGCCGGTGCGGGCGTGCGCACCTCCATCACGATGCCGCCCTTGAAGTCGATGCCCTTCTCCAGCCCCGGCCAGAAGGCGCCGATCAGCGAGAGGGTGGAGAGCACGGCCGAGACCATCAGCCCCGTGCGCGCGCCGCGCATGAACGGAATTTTTGTCAGATCCGGGCAGAGCCGGAACAGCGGTCGGCCCATGCGCTGGAACAGGCCCAGGCCCGGGCGTTGGATCACCGGCAGCTCCTTCGGCCGCCGCCAGCGATACCACCACACCACCATCAGCCGTGTCAGCACCGTGGCCGTCCACATCTGCACGACCGTGCCGATCGCCACCGTGACCGCAAAACCCTTCACCGGGCCTGAGCCGAAGCCAAAGAGGCAGGCCATGGCGATGAGATTGGTCAGGTTGCTGTCCAGAATGGTGCCAGAGGCCTTGGTATAGCCGGTTTCCAGCGCGCTGAGCGGGCCGCGGCCGTTCTTCACCTCCTCGCGTATTCGTTCGTTGATCAGGATATTGGCGTCCAACGCGGTGCCCAGCGTGAGCACGATGCCGGCGATCCCCGGCAGCGTCAGCGTCGCCTCCAGCAACGAGAGGCAGGCGATCAGGATGATGATGTTGAACAGCAACGCGATATTGGCGAACCAGCCGAACAGCCCATAGGCCAGGCCCATGTAAAGAAAGACAAAGGTGACACCCACCGCCAGCGAGATCACGCCGGCGCGGATCGCATCCGCCCCAAGCTCCGGCCCGACCGAGCGTTCCTCGATCACCGTCAGCGGCGCGGGCAGGGCGCCGGCGCGCAGCAGGATGGCCAGATCATTGGCCGATCGCGCGGTGAAGCTGCCCGAGATCTGGCCGCGGCCGCCGGTGATCGGCTCGCGGATATTGGGTGCCGTGATCACCTTGTCGTCCAGCACGATGGCGAAGGGCCGGCCGACATTGGCCCGGGTGATCTCCGAGAAGCGCCTGGTGCCCACACTGTCGAAGCTGAAGTTCACCACCCATTCGCTGGTGCGGTTGTCCTGGCTGGTGCGGGCATCGGTGAGGTTGGCGCCGTCCACTTCAATACGGCGGCGGACGGCATAGCGCTGGCCCGCGGTTTCGCCGGGCAGGAACATCACCCCCGGCGGCGGGCTGGGGGCTGCGAGGTTGGCGCTCTCATCCAACAGGTGAAATGTCATCCGCGCGGTGCGGCCGAGCAGGGTCTTGATCCGGTCCGGGTCATCGATACCGGGCAATTGCACCACGATGCGGTTCTGCCCCTGGCGGGCGATCAGCGCCTCCACCACACCTGTCTCGTCGATGCGGCGGCGGACGATCTCGATGGATTGCTCGACCGCGTTGGAGGCCTTGGCGCGGATGCCGGCCTCGGTCACCGTCGCGGTCAGCAGGCCGTCGGGGCTGATCGCCACCTCGATATCGCTGGCGCGCGCGCCGCCGCCCGGTGCGACATCCAGCCCCTGCTCGCGCACGATGCGCAGTGCCGCCTCGCGCTGGGCGGCATCGGTGATGCGCACGACCATCCGGCGCTGGTCCGGCTGCGCCTGAAGGCCGGTGTAGAGGATGCGCGGGGTGGCGGTGGACAGGCCACGCCTTGTGCCTTCGACCAGCGCCTCCACCCGCTCCCGCAGCAGTGCCGTGGTATCGACCTCCAGCAGCAGGTAGCTGCCGCCGCGCAAATCCAGGCCCAGACTGACCTGTCGCACCGGGAACCATTCCGGGAATGCGCTGCGTGGCAACAGGTTGGGCAGGGTGGTCAGCACGCCGAACAGGCAGAAAAGCAGGATGCCGGCGGTTTTCCAGCGGGAGAAGAACATCATGGCGAGGCGCTGACCGATCCGCGAAGTGAGAGTTGGCGGCCCGGTTCACGCCCCGGCCGGAGAGGGCCAGGGCGACCGCGCCACGGTGGGTTGACGGGAACCGCAGGGTGCCCGAAGCCGGCGAAAGATGCGTCGAGGGGACTGGGGATGCAAGCCTTGCGGATAGGGGTGGTGGGGGCGGGGCATTTTGGCCGCTTCCACGCCCTGAAACTGGCCAAATTCGGGCTGCTGGCCGGGGTGGCCGACGCGCAACCGCCACGGGCCGCAGTGGTGGCGAATGAATGCGGTGTGGCGGTGCTCGACGCCGCGCGGCTGATCGATCTTTGCGACGCTGTGGTCGTCGCCACGCCGACCGCGCATCATTTCGCGGTGGCCGAGGCGGTTCTTCGCGCCGGCCGGCATGTCTTCATCGAAAAGCCCATCGCCGCCACCCTGGCGCAGGCCGATGGGCTGATCGCACTGGCCGAGGCCCAGGGCCTGGTTCTTCAGGTCGGCCATATCGAGCGCTATTCGGCGGCGATCCTGACCCTGCGGGGGCAGATGGGCGGCTTCGTGCCCCGCGCGCTGGAGGCCACGCGGGTGGCGCCGTTCCGGCCGCGCAGCCTGGATATCTCGGTGGTGCTGGACCTGATGATTCACGACATCGACCTGGTGCTGTCCCTGGTGGACGCCCCCCTGGCCGAGGTGCGCGCGGTGGGCGCTGCCGTGGCCAGCGACCTGCCCGATTACGTGGTGGCGCAGCTGCGCTTCGAGAACGGCGCCCAGGCCCAGATCACCGCCAGCCGGGTGGCGGTGGCGACGGAGCGCCGGCTGCGCCTGCTGGGCGATGGCGGGGAGATCCGGGTCGATTTCCTGGCGCGCGATCTGCGTGCGCTGCGCCCCGGCGGCGCCGAGCCGGATGAGAACATGCCCGGCTGGGGCCGCGATCAGGCGAGTTGGACCGAGCATGACAGCCTGGAGGCCGAACAGCGCGCCTTCATCGCCAGCATCCAGCACGCGGCCCCGGTGGAGGCCAATGCCGCCGTGGCCCGTGCCGCGCTGGCGACAGCGCTGCGCATCGAGGCGGCGCTGGGGTGAGATGCGACGCCCGCCTCATCGCGCTGGGCATCGCGCCATCCACCCACGCGTTGCTGGTGGACTGAGCGCTACTGCCGCGGCTCGGCGATGCTGAAGCTGATCACCCCGCCGAGCATCAGCGGATAGAACTGCGCCGACAGCCCGCCGCCTTCATCCTGCCTGAATGTCAGCTTGCTGCCGGCCCAAAGCCCGAGCTTGCCCTCCACCCAGCGCGACGCCCCCAGCGGCTTGGTCCATTCCCATTCCGCCTTCAGGCCAAGCTTGCTTTCCATCTCGACCGGCGGAAGTGTCAGCGACGCGCCGAGCGCCAGCGCCAAGCTCAGCCCGGTCACGTCATGTTCCCATTTCAGTGGCTTGAGGTCGATGCTGGCATGGCCCTTGATCCACTGCCAATCGAAAGGCGTCACCTTGGCCCCGGCATTGAACTCGCCAGCCTTGCCCAGGAAGCTCAGCCGGTAGAGGTCGGCGGTGAATTCCAGCTCGGTCTTGATCGGCTTGCTGGGCTTGAGCGGGTTGAAACTGGCACTTCCTTCCAGTTGCAACTCGGTGGTCCAGCCGGTTGGCGGCACCACGTAGCGCCTGGCCGGCGCGCCCAGGTAGATGCGGTCCTGCATCACCGGCAGCACACTGGGCATGATCGGCATCAGCCCGGGCAGGATAAGGGTGGCGGGCCGCGAAGATCCGAGCCAGGGGAATTCGCGCAGGAGTTCTGCGCGAAGCAGCAGGTTGCCGCTGGGTGGCAGCAATGGCGGCATCGGCGGCGGGCGGGTGCCGGGACCGGGCGGCAAACTCAGCCACATCAGCCAGTCGCGCATCTGCTGCGTCCATAGTGCATCCTGCGGATCGTATCGGAAGGAGGTGAAGGCCGGCCCGCGTGGCGGCGGCCGCCAGGGTTGCGACACCCCCACCGGCGCCTGGGAGAAGCCCGGCCGGGACCCCGCCGCGGGCTCGGGCATGCGCAGCAGCGTGGCCTGCGCCGTCAACCTCTCGCGTTGCAGCAGACGGCCCAAGGTGCGCGGCCCGACCACCCCATCCGCCACCAGGCCCCGGCCGCAACGCGCCTGATACTCCTTCGTCCGGGCTTCGGTGCGGGAACCAAAATCGCCATCGAGGGCAAGCGGCGCCGCGCCGGGGATGACGATGTTGAAGGCCTGCTGCAACAGCCGCACTTCGCCGCCCTTTGAACCGCGTCGAAGAATGGTCATGGCATTCATGGCCTCCATGGGCATCTAGCCGGCGCCTGGCGGCCGCCGCCAATAAACTATTCGCGGGCGGGCCGCCCGGGCTTTGCCGCACGCCGATGTGGACAGCGGCGCGGCACGGCGTCACCCTGGACGAATGCAGCGCCGCAACCTCCTCGCCATCCCTCTCGTTCTCGCAACGCCCGCCCTGGCGCAAACCACTCCGCGCCGGCTGCACGCGCTGTCCCTGCTGGGTGACCCGGCGCTGCCGCAGGACTTCCCGCATTTCCCCTGGGTGAACCCCCAGGCCCCCAAGGGCGGCGAGGTGGTGCTGGCGGCATTGGGCAGCTACGACAGTTTCAACCCCTTTATTCTGCGCGGCACGCCGGCCATCGGCATGGGCAATATCTATGACAGCCTGCTGCAGGAAAGCAGCGATGAGGCCAGCGCCGAATACGCCCACCTCGCGCAATGGATCGAATTGCCGGCCGATGGGCTGGGCGTCACCTTCGAGCTCAACCCCGCCGCGCGCTGGCATGATGGCCGCCCCGTCACCGCAGCCGATGTGGTTTGGACCTTCGAGACCCTGCGCGCCCAGGGCCGGCCGTTCTACCGCGCCTATTGGGGCGACGTCGCCAGCGTCACCGCGGAGGGCGAGCGCCGCGTGGTGTTCCGCTTCTCGACCAATGAAAACCGCGAACTGGCCCTGATCCTGGGCCAGATGCAGGTATTGCCGAAGCATTTCTGGGAGGGGCGCGATTTTTCCCGCCCCATGCAGGACATCCCGCTCGGCTCCGGCCCCTATCGCGTGGAACGGTTCGAGAGCGGCCGCGGCCTGACCTATGCCCGGGTGGACAATTACTGGGCGCGCGAGCTGAACACCCGCCGTGGCCAATATAATTTCGACCGGCTGCGCTACGAGTATTTCCGCGACAGCACCGTGGCGTTCGAGGCTTTCAAGGCGGGGCAGATCGATTTCCGCACCGAGAACATCGCCCGCGATTGGGCCACCGGCTACGACTTCCCCGCCGTCCGCCGCGGCCTGGTGAAGCGCGACACCATCCGCCATGAAATACCGACGGGCATGCAGGGCTTCGCGATGAACCATCGCCGGCCGCTGTTCCGGGATGTGCGGGTGCGCGAGGCGCTGGTGCAGGTCTTCGACTTCGAATGGATGAATGCCAACCTGTTCTTCGGCACCTATGCCCGGACGACGAGCTTCTTCTCCAACTCCGAACTGGCCAGCACCGGCCTGCCCACCGGTCGCGAGTTGGAAATTCTGGCCGCCTTCCGCGCGCAACTGCCCGAAGCCCTCTTCACCCAGGAATTCCGCCTGCCCGTCACCGATGGCAGCGGCAACAACCGCGACGGCTTGCGCCGAGCGCTGGAATTGCTGCGCGGCGCGGGCTGGACGGTGAACCGCGAACGCCGGCTGGTGAACGCGCAAGGCCAGCCCTTCCGCTTTGAAATTTTGTTGAGCTCCCCGAGCTTCGAGCGCGTGGCGTTGCCGTTCGTGCAATGGATGCAGCGCCTGGGCATCGAGGCCACGGTGCGCACGGTCGACCCCGCGCAGTACCAGGTGCGCATGGATGGCTTCGACTTCGACATGACCGTGGATGTGATGGGGCAAAGCCTCTCGCCTGGCAATGAACAGCGCGACTACTTCAGCTGCGCGAAAGTCCAGGAAAACGGCAGCCAGAACATCCCCGGCATCTGCCACCCCGTGGTCGATGCCTTGGTCGAGCAGATCATCACGGCACCGAGCCGCGAGGAGCTGGTGGCCCGCACCCGCGCCATGGACCGGGTGCTGTTGTGGCAGCATTTCGTCATCCCGAACTGGCACACCCGCAGTTTCCTGCTGGCGTTCTGGGACAAGTTCGGCCGGCCCGAGCGCAACCCGCGCTATGGCCTGGGCTTCCCGACGACCTGGTGGGTGGACGCAGCCCGCGAACGGGCGTTGGCGGAGGCGCGCCGCAGCCTGTGACCAGCTACCTTTTCCGCCGCCTGCTGCTGGTGATCCCCACGCTGTTCGGCATCATCGCCATCAACTTCGCCGTGGTGCAGTTCGCCCCGGGCGGGCCGGTGGAACAGGCGCTGGCGGAGCTGCGCGGCGAGGGCCAGACGCTGGGCCGCATCACCGGCGAGGGCGGTGGCGAAACCCGCGCCCCGCGCAGCCAGGGCGGGGCTGAGGGCGCCAGCACCTACCGTGGCGCCCGTGGCCTGGACCCGGCGGTGGTACGCGAAATCGAACGCGCCTTCGGCTTCGACAAGCCGGCCTGGGAACGCTTCTGGGACATGCTGTGGGGTTATGCGCGGTTCGACCTCGGGCGGTCGCTGTTCCGCGACCAGCCGGTGTGGGATCTGGTGGTGCAGAAGATGCCGATCTCCATCTCGCTCGGCCTTTGGTCCACGCTGATCATCTACCTCATCTCCATTCCGCTCGGGATCATGAAGGCGGTGCGCGATGGGTCGCGCTTCGATGTCTGGACCTCGGCCGCGGTGCTGGTGGGATATGCGATTCCTGGGTTTCTGTTTGCGGTCATGCTGGTGGTGCTGTTCGCCGGCGGCACGTTTTTCCAATGGTTCCCGCTGCGCGGTCTGGTCAGTTCGGGCAGCGAGGCCTGGCCGTTCTGGGACCGTGTGCTGGACTATGCCTGGCACATGGTGCTGCCCACCATCACGCTGGTGATCGGCGGCTTCGCGGGCCTGACGATGCTGACCAAGAACGCCTTCCTGGACGAGATCGGCAAGCAATATGTGCTGACGGCCCGCGCCAAGGGTGCGGGAGAGCAGCGGGTGCTCTATGGCCATGTCTTCCGCAACGCCATGCTGCTGATCATCGCGGGTTTTCCCTCCGCCTTCATCGGCATCCTGTTCACCGGGGCGTTGCTGGTGGAGATCATCTTCTCGCTCGATGGCCTGGGGCTGCTGGGCTTCGAGGCTGCCATCCGGCGGGATTATCCGGTGATGTTCGGCACGCTGTACTTCTTCACCCTGCTGGGGCTGGTGATGCAGATCGTCTCGGATTTCTGCTACACGCTGGTCGATCCGCGGATTGATTTCGAGGCCAGGAGGAATTGATGCGCGGCCTGACTTTCCCCTTCGCCGCGCCCAGGAGGCCGGACGCGAGATGATTCTCTGGCAGCAACCCGATGGTTCCGTCCTCGCCACCCCGCAGCCCGCGCATGCCGTCATCGCCGGCCAGTTGATGCGCCGCCTGGCCGACAGGCCCGAGCCGTTCGAGCCCGCGGTGACCGCGGCGATCGAACATGACTGCCCCTGGCAGGGCTGGGAAATGGCGCCGGAATTCGACCCTGCCACCGGCCTGCCGCGGCTGTTCAACGCGCTCTCGGGCGATGAACACGTGCCGATGTGGGAGGATGGCGTGCGCATGGCGCTGGCCAATTTTGGCCTTCTGGTCGGGCTGCTGGTGATGCGCCATGGCAGCCACATCTATCGCCTGGGCATACTGGGCAACCGGATCGCGCCGTCGGCCATCAGCCTGGCTGCCATGGAGGGCTATATGGCGCGGGAGCGCGAACGGGGTGCGGCGATCATGGCGCGTCTGGGGATGAGCGAGGCCGAGGTGGCGCCGCTCTCGGCCAAGCTGGCCATGGTGGACAGCATCGCGCTCGCGCTGTGCTGGGGACAGACGAATTTCGCCGCGGGTTCCAGCACGCTGATCCGCAGCGCGTCCTTCGCCGCCCGGGTCGCACCCTGGCCCTTCGATACGCCCGGGCTGGAACTCTCGACCGAGGCGCTGCACCTCCCCGGCCCGTTCGCCGATGAGGCCGCGATGCGCGCGGCCTGGCCGGAATTGCCGCGCCGGACGCTGCACTTCACGCTTTCCGCGGCGTGACCTCAGGCGTGGTCCATCACTGCTGCATTGCCGCCCGCACGCCGGTCGATCGTCCGCAGGAGGCTGTTGGCGGGCGGCGGGACCAGGCCGGGTCTCAGGCCGGGACACCGCAACTGGCATCCCCTCAGCGGGCGCGGCGATGACCCTCAGCCCCATCACCCGCCGCAGGCTGGGCAATTTCCGGGCAAACAAGCGGGGCTGGTGGTCCTTCTGGCTGTTCTCGGCCTTGTTTCTGGTGACGCTCTTCGCCGAGTTCATTGCCAATGACCGGCCGCTGCTGGTCCATGTCGATGACCGCTGGCTGGTGCCGGTGCTGGTCGATTACGCCGAAAGCGATGTGGTGGCCGACGGTCTGCCCACCATTGCCGATTGGCACGACCCGGAAATGGAACGGGCCATCGCCGAACGCGGCTGGGCGATCTGGCCGCCCATCCGGTTTGCCCATGCCTCCGTGGTGCGGAACCTCGGCCGCCCCGCGCCGGCGCCGCCCAGCGCCCGCAACTGGCTGGGCACCGATGATCAGGCGCGCGATGTGGCGGCGCGGGTGATCTATGGCTTTCGCATCTCCGTGCTGTTCGGCTTCACGCTGACGATCATCGCAAGCTTCATCGGCATCGCCGCCGGCGCGGTGCAAGGCTTCTATGGCGGGCTGACGGATCTGCTGTTCCAGCGCTTCATCGAGATCTGGTCGGGCATGCCGCAGCTTTTCCTGCTGATCATCCTGGCCAGCATCATCCAGCCGAGTTTCTGGACCCTGCTGTTCTTCCTGCTGCTGTTCTCCTGGATGGGGCTGACGGGGGTGGTGCGGGCGGAATTTCTGCGCGGTCGCAACCTCGATTACGTGCGCGCGGCGCGCGCACTGGGTGTGGGCGACGCGGCGCTGATGTTCCGCCACATCCTGCCCAACGCCATGGTCGCCACGCTGACCTTCCTGCCCTTTACGCTCTCAGGCTCGGTCACCGTCCTGGCCAGCCTGGACTTTCTCGGGTTCGGCTTGCCGCCGGGCTCGCCCTCGCTGGGCGAATTGCTGAGCCAGGGCAAGAACAACCTGCAGGCGCCGTGGCTCGCCTTCACCGGCTTCGTGGTACTGGGCGGTGTGCTGACACTTCTGATTTTTGTGGGCGAGGCGGTGCGCGATGCCTTCGACCCGCGCAAACTTCCCGGCGGCTCGGCATGAGCCTGCTGTCGGTCGAAAACCTCGCCGTGGCCTTTCGCGGCAAGCGGGTGGTGGAGGACGTCTCCTTCACCGTGGAGCCGGGCGAGGTGGTGGCGCTTGTCGGCGAATCGGGCAGCGGCAAATCCGTCACCGCGCTGTCCTGCCTGCGGCTGCTGGCCAGCGGCGGCACCAACCCGCAGGGGCGGGTCATCCTCGACGGGCAGGATGTCATGGCCGCCCCGGATGCCGAATTGCGCCGGCTGCGCGGCGGCGTCGCCGGCATGGTCTTCCAGGAGCCGATGAGCTCGCTCAACCCGCTGCACAGCATCGGCCGCCAGGTCTCCGAGGCGATCACCCTGCATCGCGACGTCTCCGGTGCGGCGCTGCGCGAGGAGGTGATGGCGGCGCTGACCCGCGCCGGTCTGGCCGGTATGAAGGACCGCCTGGGCGCCTTCCCGCACGAGCTTTCGGGCGGCCAGCGCCAGCGCGTGATGATCGCCGCCGCCCTGGCCAACAACCCCAGGCTGCTGATCGCCGACGAGCCGACCACGGCACTCGACGTCACCATCCAGGCCCAGATTCTCGCGCTGCTGGCGGAACTGAAGACGCGGCTCAACATGGCCATGCTGTTGATCACGCATGACCTGGCGATCGTGAAGCGCCATGCCGACCGCGTGGTGGTGATGAAGGATGGCCGGGTGGTGGAGCAGGGCCGCGTGGCCGAGGTCTTCGCCAACCCAGCCGCCGCCTATACCCGCATGCTCATCGCCACCGAACCCTCGGGCCGCCCGGCGCCGGTGGCGCAGGATGCGGCGACCGTGCTGGAAGCCCGCGATCTGCGCGTGCATTTCCCCATCCGCCGCGGTTTGCTGCGGCGTGAGGTTGCGCGGGTGCGCGCGGTCGATGGCGTGAGCCTGAGCCTGCGCGCGGGCGAGACGCTGGGCGTGGTGGGCGAAAGCGGCTCTGGCAAGACCACGCTGGGCCTGGCTTTGCTGCGGCTGGTGCCCAGCCAGGGCGCCATCCTGCTGGCCGGGCGCAATATCGATGGTTTGTCCCGCGGGCAGTTGCGGCCGCTGCGGGCGGCGATGCAGATTGTTTTTCAGGACCCCTATGGCAGCCTCTCGCCACGCATGAGCGCGGGCGACATCGTGGGCGAGGGGCTGGCGGTGCATGAGCCGGGCCTTTCCGCCACCGCGCGAGACACACGGGTGGCGACGGCGCTGACCGAGGTCGGCCTCTCGCCTGAGATGATGCCGCGCTACCCGCATGAATTCTCGGGCGGGCAGCGCCAGCGCATCGCCATCGCCCGCGCGCTGGTGCTCAAGCCGCGGCTGCTGGTGCTCGATGAGCCGACCTCGGCCCTCGATGTCTCGGTCCAGGCCCAGGTGGTGGAGTTGTTGCGCGGGCTGCAGGCGCGCCTCGGCCTGGCTTACGTGTTCGTCAGCCATGATCTGCGCGTGGTCCGGGCCATGGCGCACCGGATCGCGGTGATGAAGGATGGCGTGATCGTCGAGGAAGGTGAGGCCGAGGCCCTGACAGGCCAGCCGCAACAGCCCTATACCAGGGCTCTCATGCAAGCGGCCTTCCTCCATGAATCCTGACGTCGAAAGCCCGGAACTGGGCGAATTGCGCGAATTGCTGAACAGCGAGCGCGCGCGCCTGGGCGTGCATATCCGCAAGATGAACAGCCCTGGCAGCCCGGTCTATGATTATTGGGAGAATGTGGTGCCGGCGGCGGTGATCCTGTTTGCCAGCTTCGGCGCCACTGGCTTCATCCATTTCTATGTCGGCGCGATGGTGCTGGCGGTGGGCTGCTGGTGGTGGCTGACGAAGGTGCAGCCGAAGGTGAAGGACGGCGTCTTCCAGCGCACCGCCGAACTCGCTCTGAACAATGAGATGCAGTTCCAGCTGCTGTGGTCGCGCGGCATCCTCACGCTTTACGCCAAGCTGCCGGATGGCGCCGAGCGTGTCGCCACACGGCGGGATGACTGGCGGGAATTCGTCCGCAGCCTTCGTACCGAGGTGTCGGCCTCATGACCGCCGATTCGGCTCTGGGCGCCGTGCCGGCGCTGCGACCATCGGAGGCGGCATGACCGCCGATTCAGCTCTGGGCGCCGTCTTGGCGCTGCGACCATCGGAGGCGGCATGACCGCCGGCCCAACTTTGTGCGCCGTGCCGGCGCTGTGACCATCGGAGTTGGCATGACCATTCTTCTCTCCACCAAACCCGCGATCATGCAGACCTGGCGCGACGCCCTGCTGGCCGTGGACCCTGCTCTCGACATTCGCCTCTTCCCCGATGCCGGCCTGCCCGAGGACGTCGAGGTGGCGGTGTGCTGGAACAGCCACGATCTGGCCGAGCTGCGTCGCTACCCCAACCTCAAGCTGCTGATTTCCATGGGGGCGGGGGTCGACCATCTGCTGCGCGCGCCCGGGCCGCCGCCGGGCGTGGCCGTGGCCCGGCTGAAGGATGAGCGCCTGACCACCGCCATGGGCGAATGGGTGCTGCTCAACGTGCTGCGCTTCCATCGGCAGGACGCCGAATACCGTGCCCAGCAAACGGCACGGATCTGGCGCGAATTGCCCGCACCCGACACGGCGCAGCGCCGGGTCGGCATTTTGGGCCTGGGCCAGCTGGGCACCCATGCCGCGGGCTTGCTGCGCATGGTGGGCTTCCCCGTGCTGGGCTGGACGCGCCAGCCGCGTGAGGTGGCGGGCGTGACCAGCTTCGCCGGCGCCGAAGGCCTGGCCCGGATGCTGGGCCAGACCGATATCCTGGTCTGCCTGCTGCCACTGAC
>Ga0105045_10003649_pt1 | contig 13262 bp, 10 predicted proteins | sample MAT02_FD_78089 | JGI IMG/M metagenome (GOLD analysis project Ga0105045, IMG submission 78089) | Freshwater microbial communities from Lake Fryxell liftoff mats and glacier meltwater in Antarctica - MAT-02 (megahit assembly) | ecosystem: Environmental > Aquatic > Freshwater > Ice > Liftoff...
ATCAACTGGTGCGACAGGAGCTACTGGCTTAACAGGCGCTACAGGCGCAACAGGTTCTATAGGATTAACTGGTGCTACTGGATTAACTGGTGCAACGGGAGCTACAGGATTAACGGGTGCAACGGGAGCTACAGGCGCCACAGGTGCAACTGGATTAACAGGCGCTACAGGTTCCACAGGCGCAACTGGCTTAACTGGTGCTACCGGCTTAACTGGTGCTACAGGTGCTACTGGATTAACTGGTGCAACGGGCGCTACAGGACTAACTGGTGCAACAGGACTAACGGGTGCAACAGGTTCTACAGGACTAACTGGTGCAACGGGAGCTACAGGATTAACTGGTGCAACAGGAGCTACAGGACTAACTGGTGCAACAGGAGCTACAGGACTAACTGGTGCAACGGGAGCTACAGGATTAACGGGAGCTACAGGATCGACTGGGGCGGGGGTAACAGGAGCAACAGGAGTAACGGGACCAACGGGTGGTCAATTAACAACGTATGGACATTTTGGAGCAACAGCCACTCAAGCGGCTGCAGGTTCAGGTACTCCAATCCAACTCACCTCAACATTTAATAGTTCAGGAGGGGTTGCCCTTTCAGGCGTCGGCGTCCTAATACCTAGTAACGGAACTTACTTGATTAGTTATCGGGTAATGATAAGTACACAAAATGCAACTATAGGTCTTGCCTTAAGCCCGGGCACTACGCCTATTCCAAATACAGTTTATGCAAAATCAAGTACCGGGTCGGATTTATTTGCTCAAGTTATTCTTGATTTAACAGCTGGCGATGTCATTAGAATCATCGGTTATAACACGGGTATGCTCAATACAATGATTCCTACAGGAGCGACACAACAAGGAATTCCTGTCGAATTTGTGATTTTACTTATAAAATAGAATAAAATATGAAAAATGATAGAATAAAACGAATAAGCTTAAATAATTTAATCATAAGTTCTCTCTTCTGTTTAAATTTAAGTTGGACCACTCCTTTAACCATTTCCGAATCTGGAATAAATTATGATCCCCATGTCTCTTCGAATGATAATAATCATTCAATTGTTGTTTGGGTGAATGGAGTTTATCCTGATTTAAAAACACATTATTCTTTATACGACGGAGTTGGTTGGTCAGAAGCTAGTGCAATAGACAATACAGGCGCACAAGTATCACCTGTGAGTGGAATTGATTCTTCAGGTAATGTCATTGCATTATGGGAATCCATTAGTGAAAATGAACGATCAATTGTATTGGCACTAAAACCTTTAAATAAACCTTGGGAAAAAGCGGTTACTCTTTCTACTTCTAATTTAAATACCTCTCCCTCACTTTCAGTTAATGCATACGGAGAAGTTATTGCGGGATGGATAGATATTGAAAATGATCGGGTTCAGGTTGTATTTTTAAGCTTTGATGGATCATGGTCGGCTGTTAATACAATTTCAGCGTCAGGCGGAAACAAAATAAACCTTTGTTTAGGTTTAGATGGTAACGGAAATTCAATTGTTGCTTGGGAAGAACATGATAGCGGTAATATTTTTATTTCTCAAACAACGGAAGGTTTCAATTCTTCCTGGTCTACTCCTACATGTTTGACATCTAACGGAAAAAATTCTACACCGGTAATTTCCTTAAATATTGTAGGGAACGCAATTATCTCTTGGATTAATATTGAGACGTATGAAGTCATGGCATCCATTTACGAAAATAATATTTGGAGTCAATCATCAACCATTTCAAATAACTTTGGATATTTACAAACCGTCATGTCCCTTGATAACAATTATTTTGTTTCATGGATGGATATGGAAACAGGAGATTATATGGCTGCAAGAAATAATTACAGTGTATGGGGGTCGCCGGTTAATTTATCAAATGCTGATTTAAATGGATCGTCCGGCTTATACGCGTTTTTTACTGCTTGGACAGATAAAGCTAATGGCGAAATTAAAATAGCGGAATATCCAACTACAGGAGATTCTTTAACTCCTGTGGAATTAGAGTGTGAGAATGTCAATTTTTCTCCTAAAATCAGTTATTCTCCGACAATGATTACATCCGTTTGGGAGTCTGTTTTAGAAAAAGATCATATCATACAAGTTAGTATTAACAAGTAAAACTATAACTATAGGAAAAAATGAAAAAAAAATTAAAAAAATTGATGATAAATAGTCTTGTTTGCCTTTTATCATCCATGACTTTAAGTTGGACAGGGACTGAAATCATTTCCGATACGGAAATTAATTTTTTCCCATATGGGTGTGAAAATAGCTCAGGAAATGCTGCTGTTGTGTGGGTTAGTGGATCTTACCCTGATTTGATTATAAAAACAGCATTATTTGATGGATTCAGTTGGTCATCTCCTACAACTATTGGTAACGTAGGAGCCAATGTTTCTGCTAAGTGTGGCATGGATTCATCAGGAAATATTGTTGCCCTATGGGAATCTATTGACGGAAGTAATAATCGAACAATTATATCGTCAAGAAAACCGGTCAATAATTCTTGGGATACCCCCGTGACTCTTTCAAGCTCAACCTATAACACCGACATTGCTTTAGGCTTGAATGCCAACGGCGAAGTAATTGCCGGTTGGACTGATCAAATTAACGAAGAGGTCCAAGTCGTCACATTAGATTTTGGCAATTCATGGTCATCAATTACGACGGTTGATCCAGGCAACGGACGTTTTGGAAGCCTGCAATTAGCAATAGACCCTTTAGGTAATGGAATTGTTGTTTATGAAGATTTTGACACCGGTGTCATTTATGCCTCTCAAAATACAGGAGGATTTAATTCATCTTGGGCAACACCTGCAGCACTAACATCTAGTGGAACAAACACGGGGCCAAGTCTAAAAGTAAACTCTTCCGGTGATGCAATAGCAGCTTGGACTAATATCGACACTTACGTAGTGGATGGTGCATTATATCAAAGCGGCACTTGGGATAGTGTGGAACAATTATCATCAATTGGACCTAATGAGTTTGCAGCTTATCCTTCAGTTGCAACTTCCGGAACAAATTTCTTTGTTTCTTATACAAATTTTGCAACAGGAGAAACAGATGGGAACGCTACTGTTTCAGGTTTATGGGGCACGCCATTTCAACTATCATCAGGGATTTATTCTTCAGACCCTGTAAGCGCGTATAGTTCAGGAACCTATTATACGGTTTGGGCAGATAATTCAATAGGTGGTGTTAGCGCTACAGCGTATCCAGAAGGCGGACCTTCTTCATCGCCTGTTGTAATATCTGACGTGGATGATCTTGGATTATCTCCTCAAATTTCGGCATCGTCAGCAATTACGCTTGCTGTATGGGAAAATCTTTCAGGATTAGATCATGTAATCAAAGTAAACAGAAATTAACGTAAACAAATTTAACAAATTAAGCAAAACAAAAAAAATGGAAAAATCTTATGAATAAATCAATTTATACTTTAGTATTAGCGCTGGCTTTAAGCATTTCTTCAAATGTGCAAGGTGCTGAAGTTTCCGATGTTGAGGTGGCATCTTCAAGAAGTGCCAATTCAGGAAATCCTATGTCTCATGCTAATTTTTATACAAATCAACTGCAAATGGGGATTGGTCCAAATCAGATTGTCCAGTTAACAAACAAGGGCACAACTAATGATAGAAAATACAATTTATCGTCTAATGGAGGATTCATTGTACCGGTTAATGGAAATTATTTAATTTCTTATCGAGCTGTAGTCAATTCGCAAATCTCTCTTGCTTTATTTGATAATGAAAATATAATTGCTGAAAGTGCTTTTTCAAATACAGGGATCGCTCCGATTTTCGGAAATGTGATCGTCTCTTTGAATAAAAACGATGTGATCACAATCCGCAGCCTTGAAATAGCAAAAACATTTAATACTGTCATTTCTGTTTCTACATCAGCTCCAACTATGCCCGTAGCTGTTACTGTTCAACTTTTAGACCGTAACTAAATTCGTTGAGTTATAAAAAAAAACAGGGTGCTTTAAAAAGCACTCTGTTTTAATCCTTCTTCGCTTATCATCTGACCCCTATACGTGTTCTACTTCAAAAAGAAAAATAATAGCATTTAAATTATGTGTGGCTCACATTATAGATTGGGGACGGTTTTCTCATAAGTGCATTAACTTTTAATCGAATACTCTTGATTTAAGTATTCCTAACTTCGATTAAAAGTTACGCACTTATGCGAAAACCGTCCCCAATCTGAAAAGGGGTCTATTTTTTTTGGAATAGAATGTGCATATGGGCAAAGATATATCTATAATCTTGCTATTCTAAATTGTCATGTCTGTGGTTCTAAAGTTAATTCTAAAGCTAACATGATAAATGAATTCAAAAAAATGTTTGATTTTGGTAGATTGCATTTTTATCTAATCTTAAGGTTCTACAAATGGTCTGGTACCTTTTAAGTACACTTGTGTTTGGTTTTATAGGATTTGGAATCTATTTGTACGGTTTAAAAAAAGGAATGTTTGATGATCTGGAAGATATTAAGTATCAAATGTTTAGAGACGAAGAACAGGATGTGGAATAAATGCCGAAATATCGCAATTCTTTAAATGTAGATGGAAATAGTAATGATCCAACAATTTCAAGACGCTCGTTTTTAGCTCTTATGGGTGTTGGGGCTTGTCTTGTTGGTACAGGGACTTTATTTAGCACATCACTCTTAGGATTTCTTTACCCTAATGCCATGAAAACGCCACCCAGTGTTTTTTCAATTGGAAGGCCAGAAGAAGTTTTGAGTCGCGATGGTAAGATTTTTAATCCCAAGCAAAAAATATTTATAGAAACAAAATCAGGGCAAGTGCGAGTACAAACAGCTGTGTGCACTCATCTTGGTTGTACCGTAAATTTGGCTCAAACTGGTTATTCCTGCCCATGTCATGGATCAACTTATGATAGCCATGGATTAAATACCGGAGGGCCGGCACCCTTGCCACTTGTTTATTTTGGATTATTTAAAGGCGCTTCCGGTGAAATTATGGTGGACAAACAAAAAACGACACTTGATTGGAATAAAGCTTGGTTCCCTACAATTGTATAAAAGAGAAAAATAATGGCAGAATTTCAAGGAAAACGAAGAGAATCCTGGGGTGAATATTTAATTAACCTACCCTCGATGTTTGTAAGATCAATTTTTAGACATAATTATCCAAATAATGATGTAGATCGTTCAGAAATCGTATTCAAGAATTTTTTTCTACATTTTCATCCGGTTAAATGCCATAAACATTCATTAGACCCTTTTTATACTTTGGGTCTTGGAACAATTACAACCAGTCTTTTTTTGATTCTGACAATTACGGGAATCATTTTGATGTTTTATTACATCCCGACAGAAGACCGTGCCTATGAGATCATGAAAGATTGGCAAGACACAACACCATTTGCCATGATGTACCGCAATATGCATCGTTGGAGTGCCCATATGATGGTATTGTTCGTATTTTTACATATGTCACGGGTATTTTATACTGGCTCCTACAAAGGGATGCGAAAGTTTAATTGGGTTATAGGTGTAATATTGATGGTGCTGACCCTGCTTTTATCGTTTACCGGTTATTTGTTGCCATGGGATCAACTGGCTTTTTGGGCAATCACTGTAGGATCAAATATTGCAGGATATGTGCCGAATCTTCCGGGTTTTGAAAATAATGTTAACCGCGTCATGCTGCTTGCCTCAACAAGTGTTGGGCAAGATGCATTGATTAGATTTTATGTGCTGCATGTGGCCTTTTTACCGCTGATTACAGGTACTTTGATTGGTGTGCATTTTTGGCGCATTCGTAAGGATGGCGGATTGTCGCGTCCACCTGACCGCATTAGACCCGATCCTTACAGGGTTGTGCAAAGATCGGATACAAAAGAATCTTTTGCTCCTGGAGTAAAAAGAACGTATGGTTTGATGGAGCTTGTTAAGGGAACATGTCCAACTGTTGATAAAGGGCCTTATAACTTTGTATTTACCTGGCCTCATCTTTTAAGGGCAGAGCTTGTCGCCTTTATGTTGACTTTGGTACTTGTTCTTGGACTTTCATTCATCGATGCACCCTTAGAAGAGCCTGCAGACCCAAGTAAACCTACCAACCCATCAAAAGCGCCATGGTATTTTTTAGGACTTCAAGAGATGGTTGCCTATGATGCATTTTGGGGCGGTGTAGGTTTTCCTACACTTATTGTTATTGGACTTATGCTAATTCCCTATCTTGATCGAAATCCTCATGGATCAGGTTATTGGTTTCATAGAAGCCGTTATTTGGCCATATTTTTATATACAGCATTTATGACATGGCAAGGGATTTTAATTGTTATTGGAACCTACTTTAGAGGAGCCAATTGGGGCTTCGTATGGCCATGGGTTGAAAATTATGCAAGACATTAGGATTTAAATGGGAAGAGATTACTTTCAAATTATACTGATTGTCTTAGGATTTATTGCCACATCGTTATTTGCTGTTTTTGTTTGGAGAGAAGCATTTCCTGAATATAAAATTTATCAGAAAAATTACGTTGCACTTGAAAAGTTCAGATCGACTTATACAGGAGAGGCCCCACCTGATTTTAGCATTGGAATAAAACAGATTGTAATCTTAAAGGAAGACAAAGGTCCTGCAAAAATTGATCGCTGTATTTCTTGTCATGTTGCTTTGGAATATTCTCATTTTTCTGCGACAAAAATTGCAAGAGATCTGAATGGTAACATCATTTATAATGAAGATGGCATACCTAAACAAATTACAAACGAAGATGATGTTTGGGCTCGCCTTGATCTTGAAATTCTAAAACTTGAAAAATCCAATCAAAATAGTGAAGCTGAAAAATTAAGATCTTTAAAGACAGCTCATGTAAATGGAAACATTTTTGATGTAAAAAAAGTATTAAAAATGCACCCGTTAATGGGAGCTGAAACAAGACCTTTTGAGTTTCATCCAATAGAAGAATATGGTTGTACCAGTTGTCATAATGGAAATGGTCTTGGATTAACCACAATAAAAGCGCATGGACCTGTTTTTGATGGGCAGTATGAAGTTGAATTTGAGGGGCCTGTACCTCAATTTAATGAAAAGGATGAGCTCAATGACCCGAAATTCGCTAAAAATTACAACGGAAAACCGGGTCATGATGTATTATTTCAAACCTCACCTATTTTTGTTGGGGCTCTAATTCAAGCAAAATGCATGCAATGCCATCAAGTAACTGCAAAAGCTATTGAAACGGCCGGATCAAAAATTGAATTTTTAACACAAAATGATGACAATAGAATTGATGCCCTTCAAAAAGCATTTAATAAAGATCAAGAAACACTTTTAAGTACTTTAGAGTTACAATCTAGCGTTTCTAAAATTGGAGTGTTAGAGACTGTCAATCAACTGAAAACAAAGTTAAAAGATTATTCTTTAACAGATAAAGAGCGACAATTAATGAGGGCCAACCTCGACTTTTTAACGATGAGTGTTGGAGGATCTGATGGATTACGCCATGAAAATGCACAAGCTGCAAGAGATCTTGTTCTTATGAAGCTTAATGCATCGCTTGAGGATCTTTTAGGCAAAAAAGAGCTAGTTGATAAACTTGAAAAAGATTCCAACTTGTCAGGTAAAGATATTGGTGAATTTTTAATCAAATACCAAAATGAAAGCGCTGCCTCAGGTTTTATTTTTAAAAAACTAAAGAAATTGAACACTTTAACTAAAACTTCAGAGAAAACTTTTAAATTTGACAATAGCAATTTTAAAAATTCAAGTTCGGTTGTTGATAGCCTTGTTCAAAACTTTCAAAGGGGTGAGCAACTTTATGTTGTCCAAGCCTGTTATGCTTGTCATCGCATAGCAGGAGTGTCAAGAGGCGGAGTTGGGCCTGAATTAACAGAAATAGGAAAGGGCTATCCGTGGGCGATTAAAGATAAATTAGTCTTTCCACAAAGAACTCTTCAAAATTCTGCTATGCCAAATTATCATTTAGATCATCCTGAGTTGCAAGATTTAATGACTTATCTACTTGCACAAACAGGAAGCGGTCAAGCTGTCGGGGAAATTGCACATAAACTCTTATTAAAAGATTGGGAAGAGGGCAAGAAAACAGCTCTTGAAAAACCTTTATCATCAGCTGTTGTCCATGATTTAAAGAATAGTATGACCATTTTTGCAACAGAAGGGTGTGCCGCTTGTCACAGATTAAAAGGTTTTGAATCTGATGTTGGTTTTACAATTGAAAAAGAAAAATATACATTTGATTCCCTTTTTAAAACCAGACAATGGTTTCAAGAATTAGTACCAGAATCAATTATTGGATCAAGGCTTATTCAAGTTATTGAAAAAAATTTGACAGAATTTGATGAGCGTATCTCAAATGATGTGAGAACAGGTTCAATTTTAGAAGAGATTGAGAAGAATTTTCCTGAAACGATTGAAACATTTTATCCAAGTTTTGCATTTGCAGCGCGGCATAAAAATCATGAAATAGAAGAAAAAATTTCTAACGAAAAAGATAAATCAAAAATTGAAAGCCACTTAAAAGATTTGAAAGAATGGAAGGATCGAGTTAGATCGATTTTAATGATTTATATTCAAGAATATGGTCTTGGAAGAATTATTGGACCGAAAATTAACTGGTCAGGCGTTTCTAGAAGTGATGAATGGTTAATGCAGCATTTTAGAAATCCTGCAGGTCTTGTTCCCAATTCCATTATGCCTATTTTTCCATTTGATGATTCCAAATTTTATGCATTAACATCGATGTTAGATGCTCTTTCCAAAGTAAATCGCGATCGTGTTAGAGAAATATGGAACCACGACGGGTTTAGTCCAAGAAAAGCTTATGATATTTTCTGCTCATCCTGTCATGGAGACCAGTTAAATGGAAATGGCGTGGTCGCAGAATGGATTTATCCTGTTCCAAAAAATTTACGAAATTCTGAATTTTTACGCAATTTGACCAAGGAAAACGCCATTAATTCGATCAAACACGGAATTAAAGGAACGCCGATGGCGCCTTGGGGAGAGTTTAAAGGTGAAACCACTAATGGAACGACAGGGGATAACACACCAGCGCTAACCCAAAATGAAATTGAAAAAATAGTGGATTGGATTTTCACCGCAGTTTCAGGAGATCGGATTAATCAGCAAACAAATCAAGTCTCAAAATGGGATTATGATTTAAAAGCTGTTCATGATGAATTGAAAGGTGTAAAAATTGAAAGCTTAAATGAGGATTCATCTGATTCTTTATTTAATCGTAAACAAATGATAAATCAACCTGTAACCACCCCCACCCTAGAATATTTTATTGATAAAAAATACTTTACAGAAGAGAATATTTTACAGGGTAAAAGATTCTTCGAATTAAATTGTGCTTCTTGCCATGGAAAAGAGGCTGATGGAGCAGGTGCAAGAGGTTCTGTTATGTTGGATGCACGACCAAGAAACTTAACGAATGCTGAGTGGCTAGGCACAAAAGATGATTTACAAATATTGCGTTCCATTAAATATGGGGTTCCGGGAACTTCCATGGGAGCATGGGGCGATTTAACGTCGCCTCTTCAAAGGATTCAACTTGCCATTTTTATAAGATCCTTGAATATTGAGGCGCTCTTAAGACAAAAGCTTAATAGTGTTATTTATGATGCACTTGATTCTAATATTTTCTTTCTTGAAAAGTTAAGAGGAAAAGATCCGTCACAAATGATTAAGCTTGAAAATCAAATAAATGCTTTAGAACAACCGGAAAAAGATGATGAAAAAAGCGTTGCAAATTTTAAAGAAAAGTTAGCTTTAAAACAAAAATTAGCCCTTTTAAAAACTGAAGATAACAAATTGACAACTCTTCAAGATTTAATGAAAGAAGAGAAAAAAATATATATGCAAATGGGATTGGATTTTTTAGCAAAACAATTACCTACTGAAGTTTTTGATACCTATTTAAAGCTCGTTGCATTGAACCGGAATCGATTCCGTGTAGAAAATGAAAAATTAATTATGAACGATATATCCAATATAAAAGAATCAATTTTGAAGTTAAGAGATCAAATTGCTACCGAATTGGACAAAAAAGCAGCTATTTTGAAAAATTCGGAAGCTGAAAACGCTGCCTTAGAGATTAAAGGCTATGAAAAACTTAAAAATAGTCTATTTTCCGGTTTAAAGACAATTTTTGAATTAATAAATACTGAAAGACAAGTGATTAATCAATGACAACTTATGATGATGGACCTGTAAAAGTAATGCTCTATCCCGCCCTTATATTTATGATTTTGGGTATGTTTCTTGGGGTTTTTATCGCTTTTAATGGTTTGGCCTACCCTGATTATTTTGCCGGAGAATATGTTCATTTTGGACGTATAAGACCTGTGCACGTCAATATGATTCTTTGGCTGTGGTTGATTAGTATCAATATTGCACTGTTTTATTTTATGGTTCCACGGCTGTGCGGAGTTTCGCTTTGGAGTCCAAAAGTAGCTTATCTACAATGTTTTTGCTGGTGGACAGGATTAATCGTTGGGATTTTTTCGTTACCGGCAGGCACAAATTCTGGCTGGGAATATGCGGAAATTCCCACTTTTGTGGGATGGATTCCAACTCAATTCTTGGTCGGAGCGGGGTTTGTTTTACTTGCTGTCAATGTTTTTATGACAGTTGCAATAAGAGTAAATGAAAAACTTTATGTATCTCTTTGGTATGTCATGGGGACTATGGTTTGGGCAATTTTCACCTACCTTGCCCAGGCTGCAATAAATTATGTTCCCGGCGGTATTTCAAGGGTAAATGTTAATTTTTTCTATGTACATAATGTTGTCGGTCTTATTTTTACGCCAATGGGGCTTGCCATCGTCTATTATTTTTTACCAAAAATTTCAAATAGACCGATTTACAGTCATCGCCTGTCCATGATTGGGTTTTGGTCGATTGCTTTTGTTTATGCATGGATCGGAGCTCATCATATTATTCATGGCCCAATTTCTCAGTGGCTTCAAACAGTCTCTATTATTTTTTCCATATGGCTCTTTATACCGGTTTGGACAGTGGTCACGAATCTTTTTGCCACCTTAAAAAATGATTGGGATGCATATGTACAAAATGTGCCTATAAGATTTTTGATTATGGGAACTTTGTTTTATCTTTTAACATGTATTCAAGGGCCGTTGATGGCCGTTAGAAACATCAATGAAATTACTTCTAAAACAGACTGGGTAATTGGCCACTCACATATCGCTCTTTATGCCACTTTTAGTTTTTTTGCATTTGCAGGCATTTATTATGTAATTCCTGTAATTACTAAAAAACGTATTTGGTCAGACAGTTTAACCAAGTTACATTTTTCATTAAATATTTTAGGTAGTATTCCCTTTCTAACAGCCCTTTGGGTAGGTGGTTTTTGGCAAGGATTGCTCTGGTCAACTTGGGCAAACGGCAATACTTATGCTGAATTTCATCATCAATTAACTGAAATGCCCTTTCTTCAAACAACAGCAGACATGCATATATTTTGGATTTGGAGAGGGATTGGTGGTTTAATTATTCTATTTGCTAATGTCTTATTTGTTGTTAATATTTTTAACACAGTGATCCTTAAAAACCAAAATTTTGAAAGAATTGATGCTTTAGGTCTAAAAAATGATTAGATGGTATAATATTGAAAAATCAGCAGTTGTAACCTTTATTGGTATCGTGCTTCTTTTTTCAACAGCTATTGCTGTTACACTGATTGCTCCAAGACATATTGATCCAACCTGGACAGAGCCTACAACACCCTATCAAGTACAAATGTATGAGGTTGCTGATCCTTATATTTTTATCGGTAATCCAACTAGGGGCGGATATGATCTACAGTTTGTGTATCAGCTCATCGATCGATTTACGCTGCTTTCTTTTGAGGAATCTGAATTTTTAAAAATAGTGGCAAAAGATGAATCCAAAAAATACATTACAGCGCATAAGGATTTAAATTTAAAGCTTACCTCACATCTGCATATGTTAAGAAAGCCTGAAAAAGAGATGATCGCTGTAGCTGAACAGAAGAAAAAAGATTTAAATTTGGATTGGGAAAGCAAACATCCAAACTGGAAAGAAGATAAATTACTCAGGCCAAATTTTGAGGTGGTAGAGCTCTATCCGATATTAGAAAAGTTTAGCTTTTCTGTTGGTTCACCAGAAACTGTAATCAGTGATTGGGTTGATGAAAATTTTGAAATCATTAATGAAATAGATGATGGCAATTATGCACCCCACCATAAAAATAAAGGGGTGATTTATGTAAAAAACCCTTCAGAGTATAGAGTTTCTTATTATCAATATTCAGGATCTAGCGGTTGGCATTTTGATGTGAATGGAGAGGCTATTAAAGATGTTGATGAGTTAATAGGACCAAAGCTTGAATTTTTCTCAAGAAAACAACTCATTGAATATGGTGAGGATATTTACAAAGCAGAAGGCTGCTTCTATTGTCATACAGATCAAACAAGAACATTGATTCAAGATACTGTATTAAATGGAACCGCTACATTCCCTGCACCCCCATCTTCTGCAAATGAGTATATTTATCAGAGAGTGACGTTTCCTGGAACAAGAAGACTTGGGCCTGATTTATCTCGGGTTGGGATCAAGCAACCAAGCAGGGACTGGCATCGAGGACATTTTTGGTCGCCAAAAACAGCAAGTGTGGGCTCCATTATGCCCGCCTTTCAACATTTTTTTGATACGGATCCTCGTGGAACTTCCAAGAAAAGTTCCAGTATCCCCAATGTAAAGTTTGAGGCTATTTTTCAGTATCTTATGACAAAAGGAACAAGAATCACACCACCTAATGAAGCTTGGTGGAATGGGAAAGACCCGATCAATACTTTGGAGATTATTGAGGGAAGAAGGGGTAAAAAATGATTGGTACGGATGGCGGTGGAGTCTACGGAAGTATTTTTTATTACAGCATGACAATTGCCTATGTTGGGAGTGCTTTTTTTATATTTATTTATTTGTATAGATCAGGGAAGCTCAACATGGATGAAAGTCCAAAAAACCAAATGATGCAGCCTGAAAATGAAAATGTTAACGATGATGAACCTCAAAATAGATCTCAAAAAGGAGCATAAGCCATGAAGGAAGAACATGATGAGATTGAATTTTACGGAGATCCCGGCATTACATCGCTTGATGCAAAAGTGCCCCGCTGGTTAAAGCTTACTTATATTATTCTTCCAATTTGGGGAGTTATTGTTCTGTTTCTTTATTGGAATGGCAGTCATGGATGGTTGGATAGGGG
>Ga0105045_10003650_pt1 | contig 13259 bp, 9 predicted proteins | sample MAT02_FD_78089 | JGI IMG/M metagenome (GOLD analysis project Ga0105045, IMG submission 78089) | Freshwater microbial communities from Lake Fryxell liftoff mats and glacier meltwater in Antarctica - MAT-02 (megahit assembly) | ecosystem: Environmental > Aquatic > Freshwater > Ice > Liftoff...
CCCAAGCCTATCTGACTGGGGTCGTCGAGTTGCAGGACGCAGCCTCGCAGGCGGTGGTCGCGGCGCTGCCGCTGCGCGATGGGCAACGGGTGCTTGACCATTGCGCAGGGGGTGGGGGCAAAATGCTGGCCATGGCTGCGCAGGCCGATCTGCATATCTGGGCGCACGACGCGGCGCCGGGGCGGATGCGTGATCTGGTGGCGCGGGCGGATCGGGCGGGCGTCAAGGTTGAACTGACGGAAACTCCTGAAAAGACAGCGCCCTATGATGCGATCCTGATGGACGTGCCCTGTTCCGGATCGGGAAGCTGGCGGCGCGATCCGCAGGGCAAATGGGCGCTGACAGCGGCGCGTCTGGCGGAAGTGCAGGCCATCCAGTCGGGTATTCTGGACCGCTGCGCCGCGATGGCCGGGCCGGAGGGGTGGCTCGCCTATGTGACCTGCTCGCTGCTTCGGGCCGAGAATGAAGATCAGGTCGCTGCGTTTCTGGCACGGACAAACGGCTGGAAATGCGCTCATCAACAGCGGTTCACGCCCTTGCAGGGCGGCGACGGCTTTTTTCTGGCATTATTGACGCAACCCTGAGTCCGATCTACACAACCTATAAGGGATCATCGAAGTTTTTCGGTTGCAGTTAAGTCGGGATTAACGATTTCGCCGCCGTATGGACTTACACGCGAATCCCAAAAGGGGGGCAAGGTGGCCAGATCGGTGTCAGACTTTGGCGGGATAGCAGGATCCGCGCGGGGCCAAGGGTCGCGCTTGTGGCTGCTGGTGGCTGCAGGGCTCGGGTGCTTTTCGCTCAGCTTCCTGTCGCCGCAGCGCGAACTTCAGATTGCGGCGGCGGTCGGAGGGGCTACGTTTCTGGCGATGGTGCTGTGCCTGCGCGCAGTGGCGGAGCTGGGTCGGTGGCGCTTGCTGCGGCAGGAAAGGCAGTTGGCAACGCTTGTCGGGCTCGATTCCGCGCCGTGTTTCATGTCGGACGCGATGGGGCAGATTCATTTCCAGAACGACGCGGCGCGCGGGCGGTTCGGCGACCGTGACGGGGCGACGCTGGTAGCGGCGCTGCACGATCATTTCGCCTCGCCCTCTGCGGTGCTGTACCGGTTGCAGAACCGCGCCGCGCATGCAGGTTCTTCCCGCGAGGATGTGGTCACGCGGCGCGGCCATACCCGGCTGTCGGTGCACCGCCTGTCGGTCGACCGCTATCTGTGGCGGATGGAGGAGTTTCTGGACAGGGCCGGGGCAGGGCGCGGGGCGGAAACGCTGTCCTTGCCAATGCTGACTGCCAACAAGGCGGGGGTCGTCCTGTTCACCAACGAGGCGATGCGCCGCCTGCTGGGCGGTCGGCCGAAACGGCTGGACCGGATTTTCGCGCAACCCGTGCTGCGGTCGGGCGAAGAGGTCGAGGTGGCGTCGGTCGATGGCCCGGTCCGCGCCGTTCTGGCCGAGATCGAGGGCGGCAGCGAACGGCGCGAGATTTACCTGCTGCCGGTGCAAAGCCGGCCCGAAACCGGGGCCGTGCTGGCCGATTTTGAACATGTGCCGGTGGCGCTGATGAAATTCACGCTGGACGGCAGTCTGGCGGCGGCCAACCGGGGCGCGCGCGAATTTCTGGGACTGGCCATCGGTAGCGGTGCGATGTTCCACGACCTGTTCGAGGGGTTGGGTCGCCCGGTGTCGGACTGGCTGGCCGATGTGGGGGCCGAACGGGTGCCGGGGGGCGCCGAAGTGCTGCGCCTGCGGTCGGGCGAGGCCGAGGTGTTCCTGCAAATCACGCTGCGCCGGATCGTCGAGGCGGGCAGGCCGGCGGTTCTGGCCGTTCTGCAGGACGCAACCGCGCTGAAAACGCTGGAGGCGCAGTTCGTGCAAAGCCAGAAGATGCAGGCGATCGGCCAGTTGGCAGGTGGCGTGGCGCATGATTTCAACAACTTGCTGACCGCCATCTCGGGTCATTGCGACCTTTTGCTGCTGCGCCACGACCGCGAGGATTCGGACTATGCCGACCTTGTGCAAATCCACCAGAACGCCAACCGTGCGGCGTCACTGGTGGGTCAATTGCTGGCCTTCTCGCGCAAACAGACGCTAAAGCCTGAACGGCTGGAACTGCAGGACGTGCTGTCGGACCTTGCCCATCTGCTGAACCGGCTGGTCGGCGAACGGATCCGGCTACAACTGATGCACTCGACCGGATTGGGAGCGATTCGCGCCGACAAGCGGCAGTTGGAACAGGTGTTGATGAACCTTGTGGTAAATGCGCGCGATGCGATGCCGATGGGCGGCACGATCCGCATCGACACCGAGGCGCTCGCCCTGACGGAGGAGTTGCGCCGCGACCGCGCCGTGGTGCCCATCGGCGATTACGCCGTGATCCGGGTCAGCGATACCGGCATCGGCATCCCCGAAGACCGGATGCAGAAAATCTTCGAGCCGTTCTTCACCACGAAAAAGGCCGGAGAGGGCACCGGATTGGGCCTGTCGACGGCTTACGGCATCGTGAAACAGTCGGGCGGCTTCATTTTTGTCGATTCGACGCCGGGCGAAGGTTCGGTCTTTCTGCTCTATTTCCCGATCCACGACGCCCCCGCCGAAGCCGTGGCCGAACCGCCCAAGCGGATCGTGATGAAACAGGGCGAGGGCGTGGTGCTGCTGGTCGAGGACGAGGCCCCGGTGCGCGCCTTCGCCAGCCGTGCGTTGCGAATGCGCGGATATACGGTGCTGGAGGCCGAGAATGCCGAAGAGGCGCTCAAAACGCTGGAAGATCCGGGGCTTGAAGTCGATATCTTTGTCACCGACGTGGTGATGCCGGGGATGGACGGCCCGTCGTGGGTCAAACAGGCACTGGAAAGCCGCCCGAATGTGCGGGTGATCTTCGTTTCTGGCTATGCCGAGGACTATCTGTCGGAAACCCAGGCCCGTATCCCCAATTCGGTGTTCCTGCCCAAACCGTTTTCGTTGACTGACCTGACGGCGACGGTGCAGGGGCAGTTGCATTAAATTCCGGCCAGACTGTGATACAACTCAAAATCCTGCGCCCGCAGGTTGCGCAGTACCGCTTCGGTAGCCGGGGTCAGAGCGGTGTCGCCCTGCGGCGAGACCAGAAGGCGCGGCAGGATGATCTCGCAGCCCAGCCGTTCCTCCAGAAAATGCAGGAAGGATTCCAGCGCCTCATAGCGAAAGGCATGATCGACCGGCGGAAGTCCGGCGGGGGCCAGAAACGCAGCCTGACTTCCGACATCGGCAAAGGCGGGGGGCTGGTCGCGGCAATGGGCGCGCACGAAGTCGTCGAACGTCACATCGCGCGTACTGGTCTCGGCCGGCTCGTCTTCGGACTGGCGCGAGCGATACCAACTGCCCAGCCAGTCGCGCGGCTCGCGCATCAAGGCGGCCACGGAAAATCGCTCGCCCGCGGACGCCGCCAGATAGGGGGCAAGAAACGCCTGATAGTTGCGCACATCGGTATGACGCAGCGCATTCGGCCGCCGCATGACCACGGTCGCCAGCGAATCCAGCGACTGTTCGATCGCGGTCGATGCGGTTTTCGGCGTGGCCAGCAGCACAAGCCGCGGTTTCCAGAATATCAGCATGATTTCTCCGTGATCAGCGTTGCACCCTAACTATTCCTTAAGGAGTTTGGGAAGATGCTGAATTTACGATTATTCGATTGAAATGTTCTGCTTACTCCCCCATAGAGGGAAAACAAAAGGCGAACATAGGTGCAATTGCCGCCAAGCGGCGGCGTGATCAATTGCCGCCAGACAGCGGCTGTGGGATAAGGGAACAGGCAGATGGCGGCGGGGAATGTTTTGGACCTGAAAGACAAGCGCGACATGGACAAGGCGAAGGCACTGGAAAGTGCGCTCGCGCAGATCGAACGGCAGTTCGGCAAAGGGTCCATCATGAAACTGGGCGCCAACAGCCCGGCAATGGACATCGAAGCGACCTCGACTGGCTCTCTGGGGCTGGACATAGCCTTGGGGATCGGCGGGTTGCCGCAGGGGCGGATCGTCGAGATTTACGGGCCGGAAAGCTCGGGCAAGACCACGCTGACGCTGCATGTGGTGGCGGAAGCACAGAAAAAGGGCGGTGTCTGTGCGTTTGTCGATGCCGAACACGCGCTGGACCCGCAATATGCCAAGAAATTGGGCGTTAATCTGGATGACCTGCTGATCAGCCAACCCGACACGGGCGAACAGGCGCTGGAGATCGTCGACACGCTGGTACGCTCGGGTGCGGTCAGTCTGATCGTCGTCGATTCGGTGGCGGCGCTGGTGCCAAAGTCGGAAATCGAGGGCGACATGGGCGACATGCAGATGGGCAGCCAGGCCCGTCTGATGAGTCAGGCGATGCGCAAACTGACGGCCAGCATTGGCCGCAGCAACTGCATGGTGATCTTCATCAACCAGATTCGCATGAAAATCGGCGTGATGTTCGGCTCTCCCGAGACGACAACGGGCGGCAACGCGCTCAAATTCTACGCCTCGGTCCGTCTGGATATTCGCCGCACGGGGGCGATCAAGGAACGCGACGAGGTGGTGGGCAACGCCACGCGGGTCAAGGTGGTCAAGAACAAGGTCGCCCCGCCCTTCAAGGAGGTCGAATTCGACATCATGTATGGCGAGGGCATTTCCAAGACAGGTGAGCTTGTCGATCTGGGTGTGAAGGCCGGGATCATCGAGAAGTCGGGGTCGTGGTACTCCTATGGGGATGAGCGGATCGGGCAGGGGCGCGAAAATGCCAAGACCTTCCTGCGCAGCAACCCTGCGACGGCTCAGGACATCGAAGACAAGATCCGCGCGGTGCATGGCCTTGATTTCTCGATCAAGGGTGGCGACGCTGAAAGCCTGACCGACGATTGAAGCGGTAAGCGGGGGTAAACTGGCCTTTGCCAAACGGCGGTGGACAGCCCGGCAGAGGGGGGCTAAACGGAGGTCCAGCCTCACGTTTTCCCGCCTCGAAGGGTCGCCCGCATGCCGTCTCTGAACGATATTCGCTCTGCCTTCCTTGAGTTCTTTGTGCGAAACGGCCATCGGCAGGTCGAAAGCTCGCCGTTGGTGCCGCGCAATGACCCGACGCTGATGTTCGCCAACTCGGGCATGGTACAGTTCAAGAACTGTTTCACCGGGGTCGAGACGCGGGATTACAAGCGGGCGACCACGGCCCAGAAATGCGTGCGGGCGGGGGGCAAGCACAACGACCTCGACAATGTGGGCTATACCGCGCGGCACCACACGTTCTTTGAAATGCTGGGGAATTTCAGTTTCGGCGACTATTTCAAGGAACAGGCGATAGAATTTGCCTGGGAGTTGCTGACCAGGGACTTTGGCCTGAACCGTGACCGGCTTTGTGTTACCGTGTATCACACCGACGAGGAGGCGGCGGCGATCTGGAAGCGGGTGACCGGATTTTCCGATCACAAGATCATCCGGATCGACAATGAAGACAATTTCTGGCGGATGGGTCCAACCGGCCCTTGCGGTCCCTGTACCGAGATTTTCTATGATCACGGCGATCATATCTGGGGCGGCCCCCCCGGCAGCGCCGATCAGGACGGCGACCGGTTCATCGAAATCTGGAACAACGTGTTCATGCAGAACGAGCAATTCGCTGATGGCTCGATGGTACCGTTGGAGATGCAAAGCATCGACACCGGCATGGGGCTGGAGCGGATCGGCGCGTTGCTGCAAGGCAAGCATGACAACTACGACACCGACCTGATGCGCAGCCTGATCGAGGCATCCGCAAATGCGACCTCCAGCGACCCCGATGGTCCGGGCAGAATTCACCACCGGGTGATTGCCGACCACCTGCGCAGCACGTCGTTCCTGATCGCCGACGGGGTGATGCCGTCGAACGAGGGGCGCGGCTATGTCTTGCGGCGGATCATGCGACGGGCGATGCGGCATGCGCATATGTTGGGCGCGCAGGACCCGGTGATGCACCGGCTGGTGCCTGCCTTGGTGCAGCAGATGGGGGGCGCCTATCCCGAACTGGGCCGGGCGCAGGCGTTGATCAGCGAGACGTTGCGGTCGGAAGAGACGCGGTTCAAGCAGACGCTGGAGCGTGGTTTGCGGCTGCTGGATGACGAAATAGCCCGGATGCCTGTCGGGGCGGCGCTGCCGGGGGCGGCGGCGTTCAAGCTGTATGACACTTATGGGTTCCCGTTGGATCTGACGCAGGACGCGCTGCGCGAAAAGGGGCGGGCCGTGGATGTTGCGGGTTTTGACGCCGCGATGGACGAACAGCGCACCAAGGCGCGGGCGTCATGGACCGGGGCCGGCGGTGCGGCGGACGCGGCGATCTGGTACGAGTTGGCCGAAGAACATGGCGTGACCGAGTTTCTGGGCTATGACACCGAGGTGGCCGAGGGGCAGGTTCTGGCGCTGGTGCAGGATGGCGCGCGGGTGACTGCGGCGGAGGGACCGGTGCAGATTGTCGTCAACCAGACGCCGTTTTATGCCGAAAGTGGCGGGCAGGTTGGCGACGTGGGCTGGATTGTCACGCCGACCGGCAGGGCCGAAGTGACCGATACCCGCAAGTCGGCGGGCGTGTTTCTGCATGTGGCGCGGGTGACCGAAGGGTCGATCACGCTGGGGCAGGCGGCGCGGCTGGAGGTCGACCACGACCGGAGGTCCGCGATCCGCGCCAACCATTCCGCGACCCATCTGCTGCACGAGGCGCTGCGGCGGGCTTTGGGCGACCATGTGGCGCAGCGCGGCAGTCTGAACGCGGTGGACCGGCTGCGGTTCGATTTCAGCCATGGCCATTCGATGACCCAGACGCAGCAGACCGGGGTGGAGGTCGAGGTGAACCGCTTCATCCGGCAGAATACCCCCGTGGAAACCCGGATCATGACGCCGGACGATGCCCGTGCCTTGGGGGCGCAGGCGTTGTTTGGCGAGAAATATGGCGATGAGGTGCGCGTGATTTCGATGGGGCGGCTGGAAGGATCGGGCAAGGGGGCAGATGGGGCGGTCTATTCGCTGGAGCTTTGCGGCGGCACGCATGTGGCGCGGACCGGGGATGTGGGGGCGTTCGTGCTGCTGAGCGACAGCGCCTCATCCTCGGGCGTGCGGCGGATCGAGGCGCTGACCGGGCAGGCCGCGCTGGACCATCTGCTGACAGAGGCGCGTGCGCTGGCGACGGCGGCGGGGATACTGAAAACCCATCCCGGCGAGGTGGTCAACCGGGTGAGCGTGTTGCAGGACGAACGGCGCGCCTTGCAGAACGAGGTGGCGACGCTGCGGCGCGAGTTGGCGATGGGGGCCGGATCGGGGCCGCAGGTGCAGAACGTGGGCGGCATCAAGGTGATTGCTCAAGTGCTGACCGGGGTGTCGGGCAAGGATCTGCCGGCGATGATCGACGAGATGAAGGCCAGGCTGGGGTCGGGGGCGGTGGTGCTGATTGCCGATACCGGGGGCAAACCGGCTGTCGCGGCGGGGGTTACGGGTGATCTGACGGGGCGGTTGTCGGCGGTGGCGCTGGTCAGGGCAGCGGCCGAGGCGATGGGCGGCAAGGGCGGCGGCGGGCGGGCCGACATGGCGCAGGCCGGGGGGGCCGAGATCGGCCTTGCCGATCAGGCCATGGCGGCAGCGCTGGCCGTGATTGGTGGGGTGTGATGCCGACGGCCCTGTGGATTGCCCATGTCGAAGTGACCGACCCGGAGGCTTACGGGCGCTATGCGGCAAGCGCCGGGCCTGCAATTGCGGCGCATGGCGGCGTGTTTCTGGCGCGGGGCGGGCGCTATGTGCAGCTTGAGGGCCGCGACCGGGCGCGTAATGTGGTGGTGCGATTTGCCAGCATGGAGGCGGCGGTGGCGTGTTATCACTCCCCGGCCTATCAGGCGGCGCTGGCTCATGCCAAGGGGGCGAGTGTGCGCGATCTGATGGTGGTCGAGGAGATCTGACGAAGCGGTGCGTGCAAGCACGCACCCTACGCCCGGTTTCGAGAGGTTTCGCGCTTATGGGCTGGCCCTGTCAGGCGGGCTGCACCCCGGTCAGCGCCGGGTCCAGCGGGGGCGGAGACGGCAAAGCGGGCATTGCTGGCTCTGGCATCGGGGCCGGGGTCGTTGCGGCTGCGGGCGTAACGCTCGGGGCTTTCTTCTTCACCGGGGCGGGCGGCGGCAAGGTCAGGCCTTTCGGCATCTCGCCCGATGCAGTCAGTACGATGACTTTGGACCCGTCCGGCACGCGCGAATAAAGGTCCATCACGTCCTGGTTGATCATGCGGATACAGCCCGACGAGGCATTCCGCCCGATCGACGCCCATTCCGGCGTGCCGTGGATGCGGTAGCCGTAATCCACCCCGTTCGTCGTCAGATAGAGAGCGCGTGCGCCCAGCGGATTGGTGGTGCCGCCCGGTTGTCCCTTTTCCCACTTGGCCAGTTCCGGCTTGCGGTCGATCATCTCTTTCGGCGGCGTCCAGGTGGGCCAATGCTTGCGGTCGGTGATCAGCGCCTCACCCGACCATTGGAACCCTGCGGCGCCGACAGCGATGCCGTAGCGGGTGGCCGTGTTCTTGCCGGTCACCAGAAACAAATGTTTGGCGGCGGGGTTGATGATGATGGTTCCGGGCACTTCGGTGGTGGGATAATAGACGGTCTGCCGCTGAAACTCGGTCGGCACCTTTTCGACCGGGACGGCAGGCACCACGAATTCGCCGTCTTTGCTGGACCCATAGACTCCGGTGGCCACTTTGGCCTCTGGTGCTTGTACCAGACCGGCTGCGACCAGCGACGGGTCGGGGACGCAGGCAGAAAGTCCGCCGATCAGGGCGGTGGAAAGAATCAGGGAAAGCAAGCGGTTGCGCATGGGTCAACGGTCCGTGACTGGTCCGGCACAGGCCGGGTGGGGATTCTGTTGTTGACAGGCTACCGGTCATGGGCGGGAAGGTCAAAGCCCGGTCCCTGCGGCAGGCGGAATGCCGATCACAAAACAGTGCAATTGCGCAACAGTTTGCCGCAGGGGCAGTCACGTCACGCGGCCGCGCACCTGATATTCTGGGGTCTGCCACAGGTCGCGCGACATCACCTCGGCGAGGATCGCCACGGCGGCGTCGATTTCCTGCGCTCCGATATAGAGCGGGGTGAGGCCAAAGCGCAGGATGTCTGGGGCGCGGAAATCACCGATCACGCCGCGTGCGATCAGGGCCTGCATGATGGCATAGCCTTGGGGGTGGCGGAAGCTGACCTGACTGCCGCGCTGTGCGTGGTCGCGGGGGGTAGCGAGGGTCAGCGTGGGGCATGCGGACTCGACCCCTGCGATCAGGCGGTCGGACAGGGCGAGGGAGGCTGTGCGCAGGTCGTTCAGATCCACCGCATCCCAGACGTCCAGAGCGGCCTCCAGGGCCGCGAGTTGCAGGACGGGTGGCGTTCCGACGCGCATCCGTTCAATTCCGGCACCGGGGCGATAGGAGGTGTCAAAAGCGAAAGGGGCCGCGTGTCCCAACCATCCCGACAGGGCGGGGCGGGCCACATCGGCATGACGCGGGGCCACATAGATGAAAGCCGGGCCACCGGGGCCTGAATTCAGGTATTTATAGCTGCACCCCACTGCGAAGTCCGCGCCGTCCTGCGCCACCGTCAAGGGGAACGCGCCCGCCGAATGGGCAAGGTCCCAAACCGTCAGCGCCCCCGCCGCATGGGCGCGCATGGTCAGATCGGCCATGTCATGCCGCCGCCCGGTGCGGTAATCGACTTCGGTGATCAGGAGGACGGCCACCGAGGCGTCGATCGCGCCCGCCACCTGTTCGGGGTCCACGCATTTCAATTCATATCCGTTGCCGAGCGTTCGGCACAAACCTTCGGCCATATACAGATCGGACGGAAAGTTGCCGGTGTCCGACAGGATCACCCGGCGGGCCGGGTTCATCTCCAACGCCGAGGCCAGCGCCTGATAGACCTTGATCGACAAAGTATCGCCCATCACCACCGTGCCCGGTTCGGCCCCGATCAGCCGCGCGATCCGGTCGCCGATGCGCGACGGCTGGTCCATCCACCCCGCCTTGTTCCAGCCGGTGATCAGCAGTTTGCCCCATTCATCGCTCACCGCCTGCGCCACGCGGGCGGCGGCGGCGCGCGGCAGGGGGCCCAGCGAGTTGCCGTCCAGATAGATCACGCCCGCAGGCAGGTCGAACATGGCGCGGGTGGCGGCGAAATCGGTCATGGGCTGGCTCCTTGGTTGGCGCGGACCCTGCCTGCAACCGGCGCTGGCTTCAAGACAGATCCGGGCTTGCGCCGGGGGGGGATGCTGTCAATCTGGTGCGGCAAAATGAGGGTAGCGATGCGAAAATGGCTGGACATGCCGCCGGTCTGGCTGTTGGGGTCGATGGCGCTGGTCTATGCGCTGGGATGGGTGCTGCCCGGGGGCGGGTTCGGGATCATGGCGGCGGCAGGGCCGGGGCTGTTCGTGACCGGCCTGGCTCTGGTGCTGGCGGCGGCGGGGCAGATGATTGTGCAGCGCACCACGGTCATTCCCCGTGAACAGCCTGCGGTTCTGGTCACCGGCGGGCTGTTCCATCTGTCGCGGAATCCGATCTATCTGGGGGACGCGATGATGCTGGCCGGGGTGATCCTTTGGCGCGATGTGGTGCTGGCGGTGCCGGTACTGATCGCGTTTGTCTGGGTGATCCGCATGCGGTTCATCGACGGCGAGGAGGTCCGCCTGCGCGCAGGTTTCGGGGCGGCATATAACGAGTTTGTTGCCCGCACGGGTCGCTGGATCGCCTTTCTGTGAGCAATTTTGCCGCAAAGCGCCGATCTGCCATTGAAATATTGTTGCGCGGTGATAAGGCTCGCACGGCAATGGAGGGGTGCCTCGCGCATCGCCAGACGGGAGAAAAACAGTGAAAATCGGCGCTCTAACAGAAGTTTTCGCAGGCGAGAACCGGGTGGCGATGACGCCCGATTCGGCGCTTCAACTGGTCAAGCTGGGGCATTCCTGCTGTATTCAGTCGGGCGCTGGGGTGAAGGCGGGCTTTTCGGATGCACTTTATGCGGGGGCCGGGGTCGAGGTGTTGCCGGATGCCGCTGCGGTGGTCGCCGCTGCCGATGTGCTGGTCAAGGTGCGTGGCCCCGAGGTTGCGGAGGCCGAGGCGCTGCGCGAGGGGCAGACCCTGATCAGCTTCTTCTGGCCCGCACAGAACCCCGACCTGCTGGAGATTGCCAAGGCGCGTGGTGCTACCGTGGTGGCGATGGACATGGTCCCCCGGATCAGCCGCGCGCAGAAGATGGATGCGCTGTCTTCGATGGCCAATATTGCGGGTTACCGCGCGGTGATCGAGGCGGGCAACAACTTTGGCCGCTTCTTCACCGGTCAGGTGACCGCGGCAGGCAAGGTGCCGCCCGCCAAGGTGCTGATCGTCGGCGCCGGGGTTGCCGGTCTTGCCGCCATCGGCACCAGCGTGTCCTTGGGTGCCATCGTCTACGCCTTCGACGTGCGCCCTGAAGTGGCCGAGCAGATCGAATCTATGGGCGCAAGTTTTGTCTATCTGGAGTTTGATGCCTCCGAATTGCCCGACGGGGCGGCGACGGGCGGTTATGCGGCCCCCTCCACGCCCGAGTTTCAGGCCAAGCAGCTGGCGAAGTTCCGCGAGCTTGCGCCCGAGATGGACATCGTCATCACCACCGCGCTGATCCCCGGACGGCCCGCACCAAAGCTGTGGACCGCCGAGATGGTGGCCGCGATGAAACCGGGTTCGGTCATCGTCGACCTTGCGGCGGAACGTGGCGGCAACTGCGACCTGACGGTGCCGGACCAGAAGATCGTCACCGACAACGGCGTGACCGTGGTTGGCTACACCGACTTCCCCAGCCGGATGGCCGCGCAGGCCAGCACGCTTTATTCTACCAACATCCGCCACATGCTGACGGACCTGACGCCGAAGAAAGATGGCGTGATCCTGCACAACATGGAGGATGACGTGATCCGCGGCGCCACCGTGGCGCATGTGGGGGCCGTGACTTATCCGCCACCGCCGCCCAAGATCGCGGCGATTGCTGCCGCCAAGCCAAAGCCGAAAGTGGTCGAGCTGACGCCCGTTGAACGCCGCGCGCAAGAAGTGGCTGCCTTCAAGGCGCAGACCCGCAATCAGGTGGGGATGCTGGTGATCGGCGGCGGTCTGATCCTGCTGGCGGGGCTTTATGCGCCGGCCAGCTTCATGAGCCACTTCATCGTCTTCGTGCTGTCGGTCTATGTCGGCGTGCAGGTGATCTGGAACGTCAGCCACAGTCTGCACACGCCGTTGATGGCCATTACCAACGCAATTTCGTCGATCATCATTCTGGGTGCCTTGATGCAGATCGGCTCGGGCAACTGGTTGGTCGTCATCCTAGCCGCACTCAGCGTGTTCATGGCGGGGATCAACATTTTCGGTGGCTTCATGGTCACCCGGCGCATGCTTGCCATGTTCCAGAAGTCGTAAGGGGCACGCATCATGGAATACGGATTCACCACTGCGGCCTATGTGGTTGCGGCTGTTTTGATCATCCAGTCCCTGGGTGGGCTGTCCGGACAGGAAAGTGCCAAGCGCGCCGTCTGGTATGGCATCGTCGGCATGGCCTTGGCCATACTCGCCACGCTGGCCGGGCCCGGTGCGGGCAACTGGGTTGTCTCAGCGGTGATGATCGCTGCGGGCGGGGCCATCGGCTATGTCGTGGCACAGCGTGTGCAGATGACCGAAATGCCGCAGCTGGTGGCGGCGATGCACAGCCTTGTCGGCCTTGCGGCGGTGTTCATCGGCATCAATACCCACGTCGAACTGGTGGGCATTTCCAACGCGGTTGCCGCAGCAGGCCTGACCTGCACCGACCCAGCGTTCAGCGCCGTTCTGTGTGCCGAGAAATTTGGCCAACCAGCGTTGTTTGCCGACCTGCACGGCTTTGCGCTGAAGGTGGCACAAAAGATCGGCGTCGAGATCACGATCCTGCGGGTGGAAACCTTCCTTGGCATCTTCATCGGCGCGGTCACCTTCACCGGGTCGGTCATCGCCTATGGCAAGCTGGCGGGCAAGGTTGACGGCAAGGCCACCAAACTGCCGGGCGGGCATCTGCTGAACGCCACGGCTGCGACGATCTCGTTGGTGATGCTGGTGGTGTATCTGCAAAGCGGGTCGTCGCTGGCCCTGATTGCCATGACGCTGGCGGCCCTCTTCATCGGCTATCACCTGATCATGGGGATCGGCGGCGCGGACATGCCGGTCGTGGTTTCCATGCTGAACAGCTACTCTGGCTGGGCGGCGGCGGCGATCGGCTTTTCGCTGTCG
>Ga0105045_10003652_pt1 | contig 13258 bp, 12 predicted proteins | sample MAT02_FD_78089 | JGI IMG/M metagenome (GOLD analysis project Ga0105045, IMG submission 78089) | Freshwater microbial communities from Lake Fryxell liftoff mats and glacier meltwater in Antarctica - MAT-02 (megahit assembly) | ecosystem: Environmental > Aquatic > Freshwater > Ice > Liftoff...
ACCACCTCGACCATCTGCTGGTCGGTGACGCGCAGCCCCTGCACGAAGGTGGATTTGACGCCCAGGCGCGAGAGCATGGCGTTGATTTGCGGCCCGCCGCCATGAACCACCACGGGGTTCACGCCCACCTGTTCCAGCAGAGCGATGTCCCGGCCAAAGCGCAACGCGCTTTCTTCTTCGCCCATCGCGTGCCCGCCATATTTCACGACGACGATCTGGTCGTCATAGCGCTTGAGGTAGGGCAGGGCGCCGATCAGCGTCTGCATTTGCGCGATGGCGTCAACCATGGGGGCGTCCTCTTGCCAATGCGACGCCTATCGGTCGCGTACAGCGTTGCGTCAAGCCGCCAGCGCTGCGAGTTCCGCCCGGATATCTTCCATGCCGAAACCCGTCTCGCTGCTGGTGGTCAGCACCAGCGGGTGGCCGGCGGGGTGCTTGCGGGCCAGCGCCTGGACTTCAACCTGCCGAGCCGCGAGCACGGCAGGTTTCACATCATCGCATTTGGTCAGCACGAGTTGGAATGGCACCGCCGCGCGATCCAGCAAATCCATCACTGCGGTGTCAGAGGGCTTCGTCTCGATGCGGCTGTCCATCAGCAGCATCACGCGGCGCAAATTGGGCCGGCCGCGCAGATAGTCGAACATCAGCCCCTGCCAATCCTCCTTCACCAGCTTCGACGCCTTGGCATAGCCATAGCCCGGCATGTCCACGAGGGTGAGTTGGCCCTCATCAAGCTTGAAAAAGTTGAGTTGCTTGGTGCGGCCTGGCGTGATCGAGACGCGGGCCAGCGCCTTCTGGCCCGTCAACGCGTTCATCAGCGAGGATTTTCCGACGTTGGAACGCCCCGCCAGCGCCACCTCAATGCCATCGGGGGGCGGCAAATGGTCCAGCCCCTGGGCTGCGGTGAAGAAGGTGCAGGGGCGAGCGAAAAGCAGACGCCCTGCCTCGACCAGCGCGGCGCGCTCTTCGTCGTCGCGCGCTTCGATCAACCCCCCCGAAGGAAGTGTCACTTTTTCACGGCGACCGCGCCCCCGCCAGTCCCTCCTTGGGAGGGTGGCTTGGCCGCCTGTGCCTTCGCATCCATTCGCATGATGTACCACTGCTGCATAATCGAAAGCAGGTTGTTCCAGGTCCAGTAGATCACCAGGCCGGCGGGGAAGCTCGCCAACATGAAGGTGAAGATGACCGGCATCCACTGAAAGATCTTCGCCTGGATCGGGTCAGGCGGCTGGGGATTCAGCTTTTGCTGGAAGTACATCGTCAGGCCCATCGCAATGGCCCAGGCCGGCAAATGCAGGAAGGCCGGCGGATCGAAGGGGATCAACCCAAACAGGTTGAACACATTGGTCGGGTCCATCGCCGAAAGATCGCGGATCCAGCCAAAGAAGGGCGCGTGCCGCATCTCGATGGTGACGAACAGCACCTTGTAGAGCGCGAAGAACACCGGGATCTGGATCAGGATGGGCAGGCAGCCCGAGGCGGGATTGATCTTCTCGGACTTGTAGAGCGCCATCATCTCGCTCTGCATCTTTTGCGGTTCTTCTTTGTAGCGCTCGCGAATCTCGGTCATCTTGGGGCCAAGAATGCGCATGCGGCTCATGCTTTTATAGGCTTTGTTGGCCAGCGGGAAAAAGGCGATCTTCAAACCCAGAGTGAAGATCAGGATGGCGATGCCCATATTGCCGGTGAGCACGAACAGCCAGTCCAACCCGTAGAAGAACGGCTTGGTGATGAAGTAGAACCAACCGAAATCAATCGCCTTGTCGAAATCCTGGATGCGCAGCCGCGTGGCGTAGTCATCCAGCAGGTGCACTTCCTTGGCGCCCGCGAAAAGCCGCGTGGCCAGCGCGTCCACAGCACCCGGCAGGATGGTGACGGGTGCCGGCGGCGCCACATCCACCTGCCAGCGATCCACCGTGCCGTCCTGGATATGGCGGAAGGCGCTGCGCAACCGCACGCCGTCATCGGCGCGGGTCAGTGAGGTCAGCCAGTATTTGTCGGACAGGCCTGCCCAGCCCTCGGCCGCCTCATTGTCCCAGGCGGAGCCCAGGGCGCGGCGGGTGCCGGTCTGTTCCTTCTTGCCGTCGCTGTAGGTGATTTCGGTCAGCCGGCCATCCTGCACGGCGATGAAGCCCTCATGGAGGATGAAGAAGCCGGCCACCTGCGGCGTCCGCTCGCGGCGGATGCGCGCCCATGGGAGAACCTGCACGGCCTCGGTCGCGTTGTTCCGCAGCCGCTGCTGGACGTGGAACATGTAGTTGGCGTCCAGGCTGACCACTGCCTCGAACACTTGACCCTGGCCATTCTCCCAGGTGAGGGTCACGGGCTGCGTCGCCGTCAGCGGGCCGCCGGAGACGCTCCAGTCGGTATCATTATCCGGCACGCGGGTGCGCCCATCGGCTGAGGTCCAGCCCCATTGCGCGAAGTAGCCCTCCGGCCTGCCGCGCGGCGCGAGGAGGGTGACGAGAGGCGAGTTGCGCTCGATGGTCTCACGGTAGTCGCGCAGCGTCAGTGCTTCGAGTTGCAGGCCGCGCGCCGAGATGCGGCCCTGGACGCGGGTATTCTCGACCGCGATGGTCTGCGCCGGCGTGCCTGGCGTGGCGGTGAGCACGCTGGCGGCGCCCGGCGTGCCAATGACGCCAGCGGCAACACCAGGTGTGGCCGGCGTTGCGGGCAGCGGCACGTCGGCTGTCGAGGCTGGCGGCAGCTGCACGATCGGCACTGGATTTTGCGAACGGTTCCAGACCTCGAAGGTCAGCAGGATGCCGATGGAAAGTGCGATCGCGGCAAGAAGGCGCTTCTGGTCCATGGGTCTATGTCAGCCTTTGGGGTCGGTGGGGGCCAGGTCTCGAGACGCAAGGTCTGGGGAGGCCAACCGCCGGAAGGATGGCGGCACCGGGTCATAGCCGCCCGGGTGCCAGGGGTTGCAGCGGAGAATGCGCCGAACGGAGAGCCAACTGCCGCGCAGCGCACCATGCTCGGTCAATGCTTCAGCGGCAAAGTCGGAACAGGATGGGTGGAAGCGGCAATTGCAGCCCAGTAGCGGCCGCAACGTCCACTGATAGGTGATGATGGCACCCTTGAGGATGACTGTCGCAGGATTGCGCCTGTCGGGGTTCGTCACGGTGCCGTACCAACCTGTGCCTTGACCAGTGCGTTGTCCAGATCAGCCATCAGTTTAGAAAAAGGGCAGGTGCCGGTGATGTCGCGCGCGATCAACACGAGGTCCCAGCCAGGCGGCGGGGCATCACTGAGCCTGATGCGGGCGGCCGCACGCAGTCGTCGCTTGGCGCGGTTGCGAGCAACGGCATTGCCGATTTTTTTTGTGGCAGTAAAGCCGAGGCGCGTTTCCCCATCTGAGCGGGCGAGCGCCTGAAGCACCAGCGAATCCCGCGCTGCCTTGCGGCCGGCCTTTGCAGCCCTCACAAACTCCGCCCTGCGTTTCAGACGGCCCAGCTTCGTAGAAAAGGTGTGATCGGAGGCCTCAACAGGAAAGACCAGCGACGCACAGCCCGGCAGAGAATCGCCGGGCCGATCGCGGTCTGGCATGACTGGCCCCTTTGAGTGACGTCGCGCGAACGCGAAAGATCAGGCGGAGAGCTTCGAGCGCCCCTTGGAGCGACGATTGGCGAGCACCCGTCGCCCACTGACCGTCGCGAGGCGTGCCCGAAAGCCGTGGCGGCGCTTGCGTACAAGATTGGAGGGCTGAAAGGTGCGCTTCACGGCAGGCTCCTGGAATTCATCAGTCAAAGAAGATGGGCCGGCGGTGGGCGAGCCACCCCAGCGGTGCGCGCTGTATAGGGAGGAGCGAGCCGCCGCGTCAACCTGCGCCGCCCGCCCCGGCACTGTACAGTTTCAACGCGACAGGACCAAAATCCGGCTCAGAACATTTGGCCTCACCCATGACTGAGATTTATCGGGTTGGGGGAGGCTTCGTGGCGGGGCACATAACCGGACGAAAACGCGTTTGATGGCACCCTGGGTTAATGCTTTGAACTTGTAATAGGCAACCCGCCATCTTAAGACAAAGGGATATCTTCCTGAAAAACAGCCTTTTCTGTTAGGAATTTGCTGCAAGACTGCGGAAACGCACACAAACCTCGTGAGTTGATCGGAGAAAAAACCTAATTGGCCTTGCCAAACATGAGGAAATTAGCATTATTCCCTCATGGGTTGTATTTTTTTCCCAAGGGGAGTTCTCATGGTTGTGAAGACGTCGGGCATGCACGTTGTTCAAATGGACCAGTTGGTCAGACAGAGCCTCGGCACTTGGCCGCAGCGCCCGCCCGGGCTGGAGCCATCCTTCAAGCAACCCGGCACCTGGCTGCGCGCCCGCCCCGACCTGGAGCGTAAGGTCACCCAGCCCTACCTGAAGTTCCCCGGCGCGGACCGTCTCAAGACCCTGCCTGACGGACTGTATCTTCATTTCAGCACCAGAGCCGAGGAGCCCTACGTGGATATCCTTTGTATCGAGGCCTGCAGCACATTTCAGAATCTGCTCGACAAGCGCTCGCGCTTTGCTCCCAGCACGGGGTCACTGCTTGCCGTATGTCCAGTGCAGTGGCTGATGCAGCCGGGCATTCCTGGCAACAACATTCCTCGCTGGCGGCTGATTCGTATGCTCAAGCGGGAGCCAAAGGAGCCACTCATCCTGCCGGTGCGCGATGCACGTGTCCTCTTTGCGCTCAAGCCGCAGCATTTCCGTGGCTTCATGGCGACCCAGACCGCCCATCCGCACGAATTCTTCTGTCCCATGGATGTGCTGACCGATTTAAACGGTGCCGCCAACCCGGCGCTGCGCGCCTTGCTCGCGCGCGCATCGGCAGCTTCCAACTTCATGGAGGTGCCCGACGGCCAACCCGCGGGGCGGCGCTCAACCCGGCCCGGCCGAGCGCAGATCGGCTGATGCTCAAGAAAGGCTGAGGGCTATTCGGGGCGCATCGCCGCCGCCCAGGCCTCGTGGCCTCGCATGTAGTTGGAATTGCTGATGGCAGCGTTGCGGTTGATCAACGGCCGCGCGTAGAGGGGATGCGTCATGCTGCGCACCTCATGCTCCAACCGAAACAGTGCGGCACCCGATTGGGGGTCCACAATGTCCAGGAAACGGTATTGCCAGGGGCTGCTTTCCTCGCTGATCAGGCCCGCTTCAGCCAAACGCGCATGCGGAGTGCCGAAATCGGCGAGCGTGATCTGGATGTGGTGCCCATCGAATTCGGGCAGCGGAGCTTCCGTCTCCCTGAACACCAGATGCTGACCATTGGCCACCAGCGCACGGGCCACGCCGGCGTCGGCTGAGGCCGGTGTTCCCAGGAATTTTTCGTAGAATCGCGCGATGCCGGCCGCCGAGCCGGGCGGCACATCGAATTCCACATACGGCACGCCCAGCGTGATCCGGCCAAAAATTTCGGCATCCGGAGCGTGGACGCGGATGCGGTTGCCCCAGGGGCAGGTCGTTTCCACTGCATCCTCTGTCTCGCGGAAGGAGAAGCGCGAGCCTTCCAGCGCCTTACGCTGTCGGTGCAGGCGGTAAAGCAGCTCTGCGCGATTGGGGAGGACCAGCGCAGTTGTCCCGCGCACCACCTGCGGTGCGCCAGCGGGCAGGTGAAACTGGCTGATGCCGACATTGGCCCACATATTGTCGGTGCCGGTCATCAAATAGGGATCCCGGGTGAGGCCGAGGCCGCTGATGTAAAAATCCGTGGCAGCGATCTGGTCCGGGACACGCACATTCACGTGCTGCAACTCGACCACATTCCCCAGGGATTCCGCCGCGCGGTCGAAAGGATTGGGCAGGGTGTCGGGTTCGCGCATCCGGTGTCTCCTGGGTTGTCGCCAAGCTTTGCGCTGGAATTTACCCACCGCAAGGGTCTTTGCCGGCGCGGCACTTTGGGGGCAGGATCGCTGCTCCATTGGGGACGACACATATGATCCGCCGCGCCTTGCTTCTGGAAACATTATTCCCGGGCCTGGCGCTTGGGCGATAGGCGCATGTTGGGTGTCCTGGGGGGAATGGGGCCGCTGGCCTCGGCTGAGTTCATGCGCGCGCTGACATTGCTCACCCCAGCCGCGCGTGACCAGGACCACATCCCCACGATCCTGTGGTCCGATCCCCGCGTGCCCGACCGCACCCAGGCCCGCGACCATGACGGCGAGGACCCGCTGCCTGCCCTACTTCGCGGCATTCGCGGGCTGGAGAGGGCAGGCTGTGGAGCCATAGCGATCCCGTGCAACACGGCCCATGGCTGGTTCGATGCGATGCAGGCGGCAACCCCCTTGCCCATCCTGCATATCGTGGATGCTGCCGCCGCCGATCTCGAACGCCAGGGCGTGCGCGGCGGGCGCATCGGGCTGATGGGCACCACCGCCACATTGGCCATGCGGCTTTATCAGGAGCGGCTTGGCGTCGAATGCATGATACCCAGTGCCGCGACGATGGAAACCCTGGTCATGCCCGCTGTGGCGCTGGTCAAGGCCAATCGCGTGGCTGAGGCCTATGCGCCGCTGGCCGAGGTTGCTCGTCAATTGCACGCGCTCGGTGCCGAAGCGGTGGTCCTTGGCTGTACCGAAATCCCCCTGGGCGTCGCCGCCGGCCCGTCGCTCGGTTTTCCGGTGGTGGACACGGTTTCAGCCCTCGCGCGCGCTGCCATCACATGGGCGCTGGGTGAGCAGGCGCTGGGCAACCAAGCTCGGGCTGGCTGACCCCGCCTTTCCGAACTCCGTCACCTCGATCATATCACGCGCAGCATGGTCCGAGATCGCGCTCTTTGCGCTGGGGAGCACCCTGGGCTTCAACTGATCACGCAAATGACGGAGCGACCATGTCCCATCCCCTCGGCCGCCGCGCCACTTTGTTTTTTGCCGCGGCATCGCTCTCAGCCTGTGCCCTTCCGTTGCGCGAGCCTGCCGTGCCGCGCGGGGCGACGGCCCGTGCCACCGTGCTCGGCCTTGCCAATGAGCGCTTCATACCGGCCTTGGGCAGTGGTCCTATCAATGCCGAGTTTGAAGCCGCCCTTCGCCGGCGCCTTGCCCATCTCGGGGCCGCGCCGGGCGTGAGCATTCCCCCGCTCGATCTGCTTGCCGTCTCAGGTGGCGGCGAGGACGGCGCTTTTGGTGCGGGCCTTCTGAATGGGTGGTCTCTGGCAGGGACCCGGCCCGAATTTACCCTCGTGACTGGTGTCAGCACCGGCGCGCTCACCGCCCCCTTCGCGTTCGTTGGTTCGGATTACGATGCTGCGCTGAAGCGCGTCTACACAGAAGTGACGCTCGCTGACATCGCGATCCGCCGCTACGTCTTTGCCGCGATCTTCAATGACGCGATGGCGGATACCTCGCCACTCTTCGCCACCATTTCGCGCGAGCTGGACACCCGCATCCTGGCCCGCATCGCAGAGGGTTATCGGCAAGGGCGGCTGCTATTGATCGGCACCACCGATCTCGACGCGCAGGTTCCCGTGATGTGGAATATTGGCGCGATCGCGGCGAGCGGACATCCCCGCGCGCCGGCGACAATCCACAAGATCCTCCTCGCCTCGGCCTCGATTCCCGGCGCGTTTCCGCCCGTGCTCTTCGACGTGACGGTGGATGGGCAGGCCCACCAGGAGTTGCATGTGGATGGTGGTGCCATCAACCAGGCCTTCCTGTATCCCAATTCAGTGACAGCGTTGCGGCGTGCCTATCTCGCCGCGAGGCGGCCGATGCGGCCCGTGCGCGCCTGGCTCATTCGCAATGGTCGCATTGATGCCGACTGGGCCATGACCGACCGCCGCACACTGAGCATCGCCCAGCGCGCGGTCTCCACCATGATTGCCGCCAGCGGCTACAATGATGCCAATCGCATCTGGTTCAATGCCCAGCGCGACCAGGTGGAATTCCGGATGGCCTTCATTGATCGTGAATTCACAACGCCGCTGCTCACACCATTCGATCAGACGTATATGCGCGCGCTGTATGATCATGGCTTCGCTCGCGCGCGGCGCGGCTATGACTGGTCCGACCGTCCGCCCTTCAACGAATAGGCGTCAATCGCACTCGCAGCCCAGAGAGGGCGCCGTGCTTTGTCGGGTGACGTGATGGTCCACCCATTCGGCCACTAGGCGGCGTGCTTCGGTAATCGAAGCCTCGGGGTGGTGGACGCGGTAGAGCGTCGTGCAGGCTTGGAACGCACCCATGTCCGTGACACCCACATCGCGCAATTCGCGATAGGCGGTGACGACGGCGCGCTCGCAACGGCGGGCGATATGGCTGAAATCGCGTCCCATGAAGGCCTCCAGTTGCGAATCACTCGCAACGATTGGGAGGATAGCGACATCTGAACGCCTGTTCAAGTGACGCGGTGGTCATTGTGGCCGCTTCGGCCGTCCGAGCAATGGGATTACAAGGAAACCCAACAGCCCCGCCAGCAAGCACGCCAAGCGAAATCCCAGCAAAAAAGCGTCCAGCGGCTCTGCCTGGCTGGCCAATGCACTGCGTTCCACCGCGCTGAACACCAGCGTGAACAGTGTGGCGGCAAGCACGATTCCCAAAGAGCGCGCCAGCATGGTCAGGCTGCCCGCCACGCCGCGATTCGCCCGCGGTATCGTGGCGGTCACGATATCCGCATAAGCGAGCAGGAACAGGCCCATCCCGAGGCCCTGCGCAAACATAACCAACGCCAGCGGAAAGGCGGGCAGGGCACCCGCCACAGCCAACGCGAGCAAACCGGCGGCTGAGAGGGCCGCGCCAACCCGTGCCAGCTTGGGCCCACCGCCAAGCCGCCCCCCCAGCCAGGATCCCAGCATCAGCCCCACCGGCCCCGCCGCGAGCACCATGCCCAAAGCCAGCGCCGATAATCCGAGCACCCGCGCCAGAAGAAAGGGCACCAGCAGCATCACCGCAAAGCCCGATACATGGACCAGCAGCCCCGCCAGGTTCAGCCGCGCGAAGGCAGGATCGCGAAACAGGCTCACGTCGAGGATGGGGCGGGGTGCACGGCGGCTATGCCAGATGAAACCCCAGCCGCTGAGCAGGGCTGTGGCAAAGAGGGGAGCGGAGATGGGATCCCCCGCCCGGTTCAGCGCCAGCAGAAGCGTCGCAACCGCGAGCGTCAGCAGCACGGCACCGGCTGCGTCGAAGGGTTCGCGCCGGCCGGTGGGGGGGGGCAGGGGAAGGCTGGGCATGAGCAGCAAGGCCGCCAGGACGATGGGCAGGCGCAGGGCAAAGACTGCCTGCCAGCCAAAGCCCTCTACCAGAAGCCCAGCCAGCAGCGGTCCCATCGCGGCGCCGGCCGCATAGATCGCGCCATAAGTGGCGAGAGCCCGGGTGCGCAGGGCCTCCGGATAAAGGCCGATGACCAGCGCGGGTCCGCAGCCGATCAACAGCGCGGCACCGACCCCCTGCAACACGCGCGCAGCCAGCAGCCAGCCATAGCTCGGTGCCAGCACGCACAGCAGCAAGGCGGCGGCGCTGCACAGGAGCCCTGCATGAAACACGCGCCGATAGCCGAAGACATCCCCGATGCGTCCCACCGCCAGCATCAGGCTGCCATGCGTCAGCACATAGCAGATGATGAGCCACTGGATCGCGGGCACATCCAGCCCGAATGCTGCCGCGATGCTCGGGAAAGCCACATTTACCGCCGTATCCAGCGGCACGATCAGCGTGCCGAGCGCGACCGGCAGGAGCCCCGCGCGGATCAATAGCCGCGAGCGGGGTCCACGACCTCGCGCAGGGGTTGGTCATCCAGGAAGCGGGCGAGGTTTTCGGCCAGGAGTTCCGCCACCACGCGGTCCCGCTCGGGGTGCATGCCGCCGATATGGGGCAGAACCATGATGCCGGGCGTTGTCCAGAAGGGGTGGCTGGCGGGCAGGGGTTCCTCGCGGAACACGTCCAGGATGGCGCCGGCGATACGCTTTTCCGTCACGGCGGTAATGAGGTCCGCATCGCGGATGGCCTGGCCGCGGCCGAAATTGAGCAGCCAGGCGCCGGGTTTCATCCTTGCGAGGCGCTCGGCGTTGATGAAGTTTTCCGTCTGCGGTGTTGCAGGCAGCAGCAGGACGACGAAATCCGCGCGCGCCAGCACCTCATCCGTGCGTTCGGGCGGCAGCACCTCACTCACATGCGCCATAGCGGAGGGGGAGCGCTTCGTGCCGATCACCTCCATGCGCAGCGCCGAGGCCAACCGCGCGAGCTCGGCCCCGATGGCGCCCAGGCCCAGAATGCCCAGCACCTTGCCACTGAGGGGTGTGGCGACGCGGCGCTTCCATTCGCTGGATTTCTGCGCCTCGGCGATGGCGGCATAGCCCTTGGTGACGTGGAAGATGCCGCCCAGGATGTTTTCCGGCATGGACTCGCCATGCGTGCCGCGTGCGCAGGTCAAAGTCAGGCTGGCCGGCAGATCTGGCAAGGCGAGCCAGCTCTCCACCCCCGCCGTCAACGCCTGAGCCCAGCGCAGCTTCGGCATGCGCGGCAGGAGGCCGGCTGGGGCGCCCCAGGCAAGCAGGGCTTCGGTTTCCGCCATCTGGGCTTCGCTCGGCATCTCCTTCCGGGCAAGGGTCTCTATTACCACCCGCGGGCTGAGGCCTGCCGCGCCAATCGCCTCCGCATAAGGGCCGGGCGTGTCGGTCCAAAGCAGAATGCGCGTTGGTTGTGCCATGGAGCGGTCCTTGAATCGGGGGACAGGCTACCCCGAAGTTGGCCGGGCAACCATCGGGAGCAATGCGCGCCAGATCGCCTCGGGGGTTGCTGGCATGGCCACATCCGCGCCCACTGCATCGCGGATCGCGGCCATGATCGCCTGCGGTGCGGCGATGCAGCCCGCTTGGCCGGTGCCCTTCACGCCCAGGCCGTTGGCGCCCGTCGGCTGATCCTCGCGCAGTACGATGCGCAGATCCGGCAGGTCGGCGGCGCGCGGCATGGCGTAGTCCGCGAAGCCGGCCGAGAGAAGTTGGGCGCTCTGCGGATCGTAAGTGATGCGCTCCATCAGCGCCTGGCCGATGCCCTGCGCCACCCCGCCCTGGACTTGGCCGCGTGCGAGCATGGGGTTGAGCAGCGTGCCGTAATCATCCACTGCAGTGTAACGCAGCAGCGTCACCTCGCCCGTCTCGAGGTCCAGTTCCAACTCGGCTGCATGGGCGCCATTGGGAAAGGTCACGAGGTCGAGCATGTGGGCCACTTCACCCTCCAGCGCACCTTCCTCGGCGGCGATTTCGGCCAAGGTCAGGCCGCGCCCATCGGGAAGGGCGAAGCGTCCGGCACCGTAGTGCAACGCCTCGGGCATGGACTGCAACAGGCGCGCTGCGACACTGCGTGCCTGGGCCAGGAGCGCCCCACCTGCGAGCCGCATCGCTTCGCCGCCCTGGTGCAGGCTGCGCGCGCCGCCATGGCCATTTCCGCGCACCACGCGGGCCGTGTCGGCCTGCACATAGCGGACCGTCTCGATGGGAATATCGAGGAGATGGGCGATGTATTGCGGGAAGCTCGTCTCGTGCCCCTGGCCGTTGGATTGGGTGCCGATGGCCAGTTCCACCAGGCCATCTGCACAAGCGCGCAGCCGCGCCCATTCTCCTGGCGCGCCACGCGCCGTCTCCAGAAAACACGTGAGGCCGAAGCCGCGCCGCTTGCCACGCGCGGCACTGTGCGCGCGTCGCGCCGGAAAACCCTCGCGGTCCGCCAGCATCGCGCATTCAGCGAGACGTGCGGTGAAATCGCCATCGCGGATCTCCATCCCCAGGGCCGTGCGGTGCGGATGCTGTGCGATGAGGTTCAGTGCACGCAGGGTCTGCGCGTCCAGGCCTGTGGCCTTGGCCGCCGCGTCCACCAGCGTCTCGATGATGAAATTCGCCTCAGGCTTTCCCGCACCCCGATACGCCTCCATGGGAGCGGTGTTGCTGAACGCGCCGCGTACCGTCACATGGATGGCTGGGATGGCGTAGCAGCCGCCCATGGCAGTCGCCGCGGCATTGGTCGGGCAATGTGGGCCAAAATAGGAGAGGTAGGCGCCCATCTCCGCCACCGCATCCACCTCAAGCGCGAGGAAGCGCCCCTCGGCGTCCAGCGCCAGCCGCGCCTTCGCGTGCAGGCCGCGCCCATGGGCCGATGCCGCGAAATCCTCCGCCTGCTCGGCCACCCAGCGGACCGGGCGGCCGAGGATGCGCGTGGCGTGCAGCATGACCACATGTTCGGGGAAGGCCACGTTCTTTACGCCAAAGCCACCGCCCACATCGGGGGCGAGCACATGCAGCGATGCCTCGGGGATGCCCAGCGCCGCGCAGGCCTGGGCACGGATCGCATGCACATTCTGACCGTTGCAATGCAGCGTGAGCTTCGCGTCCTCGACCGATGCGAGGGCGGCGCGCGGCTCTATCGGCGCGCAGGTCACGCGCGGATTGGGGATCTCGGCGCTGATGACCCGCGCAGCGGCCCCCATCGCGGTGGCAACCGCCGCCGCATCACCCTTGCGCCAAAGGAAGGCGAGGTTGCCGGGCGCCGTCGTATGCAGCTGAGGCGCGCCCTGGACGAGAGCGGCGTGGGGCTCGCTGACACCGTCAAGCGGCTTGTACTCCACCGCAACAAGTTCGGCCGCATCTTCGGCTGCCGCGCGTGTGTCGGCAATGATGCAGGCCACCGCCTCGCCCACATGGCGCACTGCCCCCTGGGCCAGGGACGGGCGCGGAGGGATCACCAGCGGCTGTTCCGCCGCCAGCACCGCGCCGCAAGGCAGGCTGCCAATGCCCGCTGCAGCCAGGTCCCCGCCGGTCAGCACCAAATGTACGCCCGGCGCCGCGCGCGCCGCAGTGACATCCACCGAACCGAGGAGCGCATGGGCGTGCGGGCTGCGCAGGAAGTAGGCCTGCAGCGTTCCAGCCGGAGCGGTGAGGTCGCTCACATAGCGCCCTTGGCCGCGAAGAAACCGATCATCCTCCAGCCGCCGGATGGATTGCCCGAACATTCCCGCCTCCGAGATTCGCAGGCAGGCTTACCCGCAAACGAACCCGCTTGGCAGTGCCCGTCGGTGCTAACGTGCCGGCCGGCCCGTCTCTGCCAACCCGAACATTCCCCGCAGGAAGCCCGGTGTGACCAAGGCAAGCGGATTGACGGAAATCTCCGCATCATCGGGCGGGCCTTGCGCGCGGAACGTGGCCGCAAAGACCCCGCCGCCCGTCTCTGGGCTGAACAGCCGGCCCACCAGCGGTAGATTGCCCAGCAGAGTGTTGAAGAAATAGGCGGGCACGATCGTCCCATCGAGGTCGAGGATCACGCGCTCACGCAGCACCCGCCCACG
>Ga0105045_10003653_pt1 | contig 13257 bp, 13 predicted proteins | sample MAT02_FD_78089 | JGI IMG/M metagenome (GOLD analysis project Ga0105045, IMG submission 78089) | Freshwater microbial communities from Lake Fryxell liftoff mats and glacier meltwater in Antarctica - MAT-02 (megahit assembly) | ecosystem: Environmental > Aquatic > Freshwater > Ice > Liftoff...
GAAAAACATCACCCCGGCGTGGAAAAATCCCGAAAGCAGATGAGCGTGAATTCCGACCTGATCTATGACGTGCTGCGCAAGCACGAGCCCGACCATGTGCTGTTGCGCGCCACCCGCGCCGAGGCCGCCTTTGGCCTGACCGATGTGCGCCGGATCGGAACCCTTCTGACGCGCGTGAAGGGGCAAATCCGCCATCGCCGGCTGGATCAGGTCTCGCCGCTGGCCGTGCCCGCGTTGCTTGAAGTCGGCCGGGAATGGGTGGCGGGCGGGGCGGAGGATGCGCTGCTCGCCGAGGCCGCTGCCTTGATTGCGGAAGCCACCGGCGAACCAGCCAGTTTGCATGAAATCCTGCCTGCCGGATTGGAGGAATTCACCAGCCAAGGTGACCGTGACCGGCCAATTCCTACCCGGCGCCCGCCTCGCACAGCCAGGAACCGGCGCCGTGGCTGAGCACGAGCTATCAGGGCAGGCCGGGCGCGCGCATGCGCAGCAGCGCCATGCGGGTCGTCACAGCGCCGCCCACCGTGACCAGCACGGCGAGCAACACTTCCTCCTGCTCGATCACCGCGCTGCGCCGTTCGAGCCAGAGGGAGAGAAAAATGCTCCAGATCAGCGCAACTTCTCCATAGAAACCGGTCTTCAAGTTGGGCACGTCGCCGCCCCCGCGAATAATGTCCCGCAGGATGCCGCCACCCGCACCGGTGATGGCGCCAAGCAGCGGTCCCCACATCCAGAGCGGGGTCGCTGTCGTTCCGATGGCCACCGCAACGCCCACCACGGCAAAAGCCCCGAGACCGATCGCATCCGCGAGGTCGAAAAGACGATCCCGCAAGGGTCCGCCGGGCAAGGAGAAGCCACGCAGACCTTCAGCAAGCCGGCCCGCCAGATAGGCCACAACCACGGTCCCAAGCACCATTTGGAGATAGATAGGGCTGCTCATGACGCCGATCGGGTGGCGGCCGACCAACAGATCGCGCAGGATGCCGCCGCCAACGGCAGTCACGAGCGCCAGCACTGTGGCGCCAAACACGCTGTATCGCCCCGCTCGTGCAGCAAGGTAGCCCGCCAGGGCGCATGCCAGGGTGCCGATCACCTCCAGGACGAAAAACCAGCGGCTGTTCAGCGTGAGCGAAAGCAGCACTGGCGCGCGGAAACGCGCCGCAATGCGACCCAGCGTCCCATCTGCGGCCAGTGCTTTGATGGCGGCGTCGAAGGCAGCAACGGTTTCGAAGGGCACGGCATGGCTGAATTTGAGATGCAGCGGTATCGCGATGCGCAAGGTGTTTTCCTCGACGGCGCGTGGCTCAGTGCTGGCGGTGATCAACTGGGCTACCGTGAGCCTCTCAGCGAGAAATCCGTCGATCTTGCCTGCCAGGAGGAGACGCAGATTGGTGGCATCATCGGTGCTGCGATGAACCCTCAGGCCCCGAGCCGGGTCATTGATCCAGCTGTCCAACCTGGTATCGCCATAGGAGAAACCGTTGATCACGCCAATTCGAAACGCAGACACCTGGAGATGGGCCAGCAAACTCGCGGCGTCGTGCAAGCTACGACCACGTCCTTCACCGCGGCGTTGAATCAACACGTTGACGTCTTGACGATAGGCGGAAGTCATTTGGCCAGCCGCTGCCCGTTCGGCAGTCCAGGCGACCCCTGTAGCCAAATCACGCTCGCTGGTGGCGACGGCGCGCAGCAATTCCGGCCAAGTGGTGCGCGTGAAGTTGAGGTTATGGCCCGCCCGGACTGCAATCGCCCGCACCATTTCGATGTCCAGGCCCGTCAGCCCGCGCGGCCCTTCGGCCTGGAAGCGCGCTTCGGCATACCAACCGGCATTGATGGCGGCCTCAACGCGACCAGGCAGGCCGGACATGCCCAGAAACAGAACCATCAGCCAAAGCCCATGTCGCGGCAACGCACGTCTCCATCATCCAGTTCATGCTGGAGACGAACACCACGGCCGGCAAGGGGAGATTGCATGTTTGCAAGCTATGGTGGACACGCTGGCGGGACGAACAGGGCAATGCTCCCATGATCGCCGCCCCGTTACATCTGGCCGGCGAGCGCATCATGCTCTGCCCGAGCGGCGTTGCCCTGTGGCCGGCCACGCACACGTTGATCGTCGCTGATCTGCATTTTGAAAAGGGCAGCGCCTTGGCGGCACGCGGCCATCTTCTTCCCCCCTATGATACGCGCGAGACACTGATGCGCCTGGCCTTGGCCATCCGCCGCCATGCGCCTCGAAGGGTTATTGTGTTGGGGGATGCGTTGCATGATGATCGCGCCCTCGGCCGGATGTGCTTGGCGGACATGAATGCCCTCAAGCGCCTGCTCGCCCCTCTGCAGGTGCTATGGATTGCCGGCAATCACGATCCGACGCCGCAGTCTGAGCTTCCTGGTGAATGCCTGCCGGAATGGAGTGAGGGGCGCCTGCAGTTTCGCCATATCGGCGGCACAACCAGACTTGGGCGCAATGAGGTGGAATTCAGCGGACATTATCATCCCAAAGCAACGTTGCGCACGCGTGTTGGAGGCATCACACGGCCCTGTTTTCTGGCGGCCAGCCAGCGCGTTATCCTGCCCGCCTTTGGTGCGTTCACTGGGGGGCTCGATGTATTCGACCCTGCCATGTCATCGTTGACGCGTGCCGCGCAGCGCGTGTTCCTGCTCGGCCGGGATCGCCTGCACAGCGCATCTTTCGAAGCGCTGCGTCAGGCTTCTCGGGTTACTGGATCACCGGCTCACTAACCGGGTGAACAATACCATTGCTGCAGATGATCTGCTGCGACGCCACCATGATCGGACGCAGCGGGACGGTAATGCCGCCCACTCCGAAGCCGCTGTCACCGACGATCTTGATCGCCATGTTTTGGCCCTGGGTGCCGTTGACTTCCACTGTGTTGCCATTGCGGGTCCGCAAGTTCGTGGTACGGCCCATCAGTTCCGCGGTGCTGTAGCGCCCGTTCACAATATGCATGTTCACAAAGGCAGCAAGACGCACTGCATCCGTGCCCATGCTGTTGCCACCCGAAGGGCCGCCAGCGCCAGTCGAAGGGGCGATCATCTCGCGGATCGAGGCAGGCAGTTTTGCCATGGCGGTGTTGTTCAGCGCGAAAAGCGTGAACGGGCCGGTCTGGCGCAACGTCTCAACCGCGCCGGAGCGGCGTGCGAGTTCGATGAATTCGTCGTAATTGCCAGCGGCGGCCAGTGCATCAATCACGTTGGTCTGCCGGATCGTCGTCTGGCCAGCGACGACAGGTGCATTGCTTTGCGCAAGCAAGGGCATCGGCAGAAGGGCGACGGTGGCGCCCATCAGGAATTGGCGACGTAGGGTCATGGCGTTGACTTTCGGTTCATGGAGTGCCGCAGGACGCGGCCCTGAACCAAAGAACGCCAACATCCCAATGCGGTTGCACCTTATGGGTTTGCGCGGCGCGCGCCATGCACCACATTGATCGTATGTCCTCTCCCGCTCTTTTCTGGTTTCGCCAGGACCTCCGCCTCAGTGACAATCCCGGCCTTGTCCAGCTTGGCGAAACCCCAGCCCTTCTGGTTTATGTTCTGGATGATGCAGCCGCCGGTGCCTGGGCGTATGGCGGTGCACAGCGCTGGTGGCTGCATCATTCCCTCGCCGCGCTGGACGCTGGTTTGCGCGGGCGTGGCCATGCGCTCCATCTGGCTTGTGGTGACGCCACGCGCATCATCCCCGAACTCGCCCAACGCATTGGCGCCAGCGACGTCATCGCCGGGCGCATGTATGAGCCATGGGCGCGCCGGCGCGACGAGGCGGTGGCACAGAACCTTGCGAAAGATGGTCGGAAGCTCAAGCTGCACACTTCATCGCTGCTGCATGAACCGCATCAGATCCGCACCGGCGCCGGCAAGCCCTATTCCGTCTATACGCCCTTCTCCCGGGCGCTCTTCGCGCTGGGTGAACCGCCGCCGCCCCTTCCCGCCCCTGAACGGCTCACGCCCCACGTCCTTGCGGGACTAAAGCTTGAAGCGCTGGAACTTTTGCCGCGCCGGGATTGGGCCGATGAATTCCCGGCGCATTGGACCCCCGGCGAGGCCGGCGCCGCCCAGCGCATCAAAGCCTTTCGCGACATCACGCGCTATGATGCCACGCGAAATCTGCCTGGCCTGGCAGGCACCTCGGGCCTCAGCCCATATCTGCGGTTTGGCGAGATCAGCCCCCGCCAACTCTGGCACGCCGCGCGCGATGCGGGGGTGACGGGCGATGCCACGTTCCTCAAGGAAATTCTCTGGCGCGAGTTTTCCTATCACCTCCTCTGGCATCGTCCAGACATGCCCGAATCCCCTTTGCAGGAGAACTTCTCTCGTTTTCCCTGGGCACCTGACGCGAAGTTCCTACGCGCCTGGCAGCATGGGCAAACCGGCTATCCCATCGTGGACGCGGGCATGCGCCAGCTTTGGCGGACCGGCTGGATGCACAACCGTGTTCGCATGATCACTGCCTCCTTCCTGGTGAAGCATCTGTTGCAACCCTGGCAGGACGGCGAGGCCTGGTTCTGGGACACGCTGGTGGATGGGGACCTCGCTTCCAACGCGGCTTCCTGGCAGTGGGTGGCGGGATGCGGGGCCGATGCGGCACCATATTTCCGCATCTTCGCACCCGTGCTGCAAGGCGAGAAATTTGACGCGGACGGCGCCTATGTCCGCCGCTGGGTGCCGGAAATCGCGAGCCTTCCCGACAAGTTCCTGCACAAGCCCTGGGAAGCGGGGGAACTTCTTCGGCGTGGGCTGCAATATCCCCCCCCGATCATCGCCCATGCCGAGGGACGCGCACGCGCACTCGCGGCCTATGCCACGATGCGAGCCGCTGCATGATTCGCAACAGCGCAGCGCTTCGCGCCCGCGGTTTTTCCGGAATTCGCGTGGTCGGAGATGTTCATGGCGAGGCCTCCTCCCTCGCCGCGGCCATTGCCGGCGCGTCCGACGCGGGACTCTTCTTGGTGCAGCTTGGTGACCTGACCGATTACGGACCGGACTCACCAGCGGTTCTGCGCCTCGCTTTCGGCATGCTGGATGATGAGGCGGGCGTTTTCCTGCTCGGCAATCACGACCACAAGCTGCGCCGTGCGCTGACTGGCGCGCGCGTGCGCAGCCCTCCCGAGGCGACTCATCGCACGCTGGAGCAGCTGCATGCCGCGCCGGACGGCCCTGAACTCGCCAGCCGTGCCGTCACCGAGATCGGCCAGGCGCCGGCTTGGTGGCGGCTTGGACCGCTGCTGTTTGTGCATGCGGCCTTCCATCCGGGTATGCTGCTGGAACCGCCCCACCCCGAGGCTGGCGCCCGCAAGCCCGATGCGATCACCTCACGCGCGCTATTCGGTCAGGTGACAGGCGGCACCGCACAGGATGGCTATCCTGAGCGCGTGCTGCATTGGGTGGAGGGTATTCCCAAAGGCCTGACCGTTTATTGCGGGCACGACCAGCGCTCACACGATGGCAGGCCTTGGGCCACCAGCGGGCGCGGCGGCGGCGGCGCCATCTTCATGGATACGGGGTCGGGCAAGGGTGGCCACCTGTCCTGGGTGGATTTACCTTTGCCGGAGTAAGTGGCGCTATGAATTGCCCCAGATGGCCGGGTTGGCCAGAAGCTGTGCGCATTTCGTGGAGATGGCCTCCAGCAGCGCCTCCCCCTTTTCTGCCGAAGCCTTTCGGGCATCGCCCACCACGCCGCTCGGCGTGATCTCGCGGAAGCTGCGGCGCATCAGCAGCCCCGGCGGCTGGCCAGGCAGGCGCGAGGAGGCGGGCCCATGCGCCTGTGCCAAGTTTTCCTGCCGCACCCCATCAGGCAGCAGGTGCCAGACCATGGAGGTCTCGGCCTCGCAGGCATGCATCAAGGTGGGCTGGTCTTCCAGCAGCGGCGCGATCACCTCAGGCACCATATGCCAATACGTGCCGCCGCCCACGCGAATGCCGAACTCCACCGCGAAATCCGTTGCCGCCGTGCCGATCGCCTCGGCATTGCCGCCATGGCCGTTCAGCAGGAACACGCGCTTGAAACCATGCCGCGACGCGGATTTTACAACATGGCGCAGCACGGCCTGGAAGGTCGCGCTGTCCAGCGTCACCGTGCCGCCGAAGGCCATGTGATGCTCGGCCAGCCCATGCCAGACCACGGGCGTGACCAGCGTGCGGTGCCCCGCCTCCACCAGGCGCCGCGCCGTCTCCAGCGCGACATTCCCGCCCAGGATCATGTCCGTGCCGGTGGCCAGATGCGGCCCGTGCTGTTCGAGCGAGGCGACGGGAATGATGAGCAGCGCATCCGCATCCGCCTCGGCCTGGACCTCGGCGGCGGTGAGCTTCATCCATTCAAGGCTGCGGGCCATGGGCAATTCCTGTTTGTGGCGGGAGGGGGGGTTACTCGGCAACGGCGCCGGACGCCTCGACCAGGTCGCGCCAGACCGGCACCTGCGAGCGCCAGAATGCCCCGAAAGCGGCCGGCGTCGCATCTGGCGTCGGCTGGATGGTCAGGCCCAGCAGCCGCGCGCGCAATTCCTCCTGCGCGAGAACCCGAAGGATGGCGGCGTGCATGGCTGCGATGGCCGCCTCTGGCGTTCCAGTCGCACCGACGACGCACCACCAGTTCAGCGCATCAATGCCCGAGCCGGGCAGCAACTCGCCCATGCTGGGCACATTGGCGATCTCGGGCACGTAATCCACCCGCGCTGCACTGCCCACGGCGAGCGCGCGGAATCGGCCTTCGCGCACATGCGGCAGCAGGGCGGGCATGACGTCGAACATCATGTCGATATTGCCCGAGATCAGGTCCTGAATGGCGGGGCCACCACCGCGATAAGGGACATGCGTCATGTCGGCATTGGTCTGACGCTTCACCCGCTCGAAAAACAGATGGCTGATGGTCCCAGTACCGCTGCTGCCCATGGTGACGCGGCCGGGATTGGTGCGCGCGAAGGCAATCTGCTCCTGGAATGTGCGCCAGGGGCGCTGTGCGTTCACGACCCACAACAAGGTGCCAATCCCCACGCGTGTGACCGGCGCGAAATCGCGCAGCGGCACGAAGGGCATGCGGCTGCCGTAGAGGTAGGTGTTGGCCGTCAGTACATTGGCCGAGGTGAGCAGCCAGGTATGGCCATCCTTCTCGGCCTGGATCACGGATTGCGCGCCGATATTGCCGCCAGCTCCCGGCCGGTTCTCGACCACCACGGTCTGGCCCAGGATGGGTTGCAGCCGCTCGGCCATCAGCCGGGCGATGATGTCATTCGCACCACCGGGGGCAATTGGCACCACCAGGCGGATGGTGCGCGAGGCCGACCAGCCCTGTGCCAGCGCGGGCGTCGCCAGAAGGCCAGGCGCGCCCAGAATAAGGCCGCGGCGATGCAGATTGGGCATGACATCAACTTTCCCGGAGAGTGGCTGCTTGAACCGTGCTCACCAGTGCCGGTCAAGGCAAGGGTGAGACTTCATCCAGAAATTTTGTCGCTTCCGCCCGCATCTCGGCCACCCGATCTGGCGCCATCTTGCGCAGGGTGCCCAGTGGCATGGCCATGCGCGGGTTATTGGCAAAGCGGCCGGCGTGGCGGGCGATAAAATCCCAGTAGAGGAAGTTGAACGGGCAGGCCCCCTCCCCGGTCGCGCGCTTCACGTCAAAGTTGCATTTCGCGCAGTGATTGCTCATGCGGTTGATGTAGGCGCCGCTCGCCGCGTAGGGCTTGCTGGCCATGATCCCGCCATCGGCATGGATTGCCATGCCGTGGGTGTTGGGCAGTTCCACCCATTCATAGGCATCAGCATAAACGCTGAGATACCAGTCATTCACCGCATCGGGATCAATGCCGGCAAGCAGGGCAAAATTGCCCGTCACCATCAGGCGCTGGATGTGGTGGGCATAAGCGAGATCGCGCGTCTGTCCGATGGCCGCATCCATGCAGCGCATACCCGATTGCGCGGTCCAGTAGAACTCCGGCAAGGGGCGATGCGCGTCCAGGGCGTTTAGCGCCTTGTAGCCGGGCATTTTCAGCCAGTAGAGGCCGCGTACATATTCCCGCCAGCCCAGCACCTGGCGAATGAAGCCCTCGGCCGCGTTAAGCGGAACCAGGCCCGCGCGATACGCCGCCTGCACCGCGTCACACACATCGCGCGGCAGCAACAGGCCGCAATTGAGGCTGGTGGAGATCAGGCCGTGGAACAGTGTCGGCTCACCCTCGGCCATCGCGTCCTGGTAATCGCCAAAAAGCGGCAGGCGCTCGGCGATGAAGCGCGAAAGCGCGCCCTGTGCCTCGGCGGCCGTCACTGGCCAGTTGAATCCTTCCAGCCGGCCGAAATGATTGCCAAAGCGGGAGGCGACCAGGTCCATCACCTCACGCGTGATGGCATCGGGCGGGAATTGCGGAGGTGGCGGCGGGATCAGGCCGCGCGGCAAGGATTTGCGATTGTTGGCATCATAGTTCCATTCACCGCCAACCGGTTGCTCTCCCTCCATCAGCAGACCGGTGGCGCGGCGCATCTCGCGGTAGAAGTATTCCATCCGCAACTGCTTCTTCCCCTGGGCCCAGCGGCGGAAGAAGGAAATTTCAGCGAGGAAGCGCGTATCCTCCCGGCAATCCACGCCAGCGCCCTCGATCTCCTTGAGCACACGCCATTCATTGGGTTGCGTCGCAATCACCTGTTCAGGTGCATGGCGGCCGATTGCCCGCGCGATCTCGCCTGCGAAACTGTGGGTATTTTCTGGATCATCGAGGCGGACGTAGTCCACGCTGACACCGCGCGAGCGCAACGCCTCGGCAAAATGGCGCATGGCAGAAAGCACCAGGACAATCTTCTGTGGGTGATGCCGCACATAGGTGCATTCCGCCTGCACCTCCATCATCAGCACCACGTCCCGCTTGGGGTCGAGATCCTCCAGCGCGGAGAGGCTGAGCGAACACTGGTCACCCAGGACAAGGCGCAGGCTACGCGGCTTCATAGATCACAGTGGTTCCATCATCGCCCTTGACCTCAAAGGCGCTCCAGCGGCCGGCGGCGGTGAATTCCATCACCGCCTCCATCTCACCTGTCATGCGCCAGCGCACCCCGCCGCCCGGCAGCGCCTCGCGCGCCCAGCGCAGTTCCATGGGCTTGCCGGTGGTCGTGCCAAAGATGGGCGTCGCCCCACCAAATCGCTGCGGCTCCCACCAGGAGAGCGGCACCGCATTGGCCGGCAATTGCAGCGCGCCGTCGGGTCCGCGCAGGGCCACCGCCTGTGCCGTCGCATCGGCCTCCACCTCGGTGATGCGGCCGTTTCGATTGAGGCGTGAGCGCACCGAGACAAACCTCCCCGCACGCGTGACCTCGGTGTAGCGATGCTCGTAACGATAGACGACGACGCCGAGCACGCTGGGTACAATCAGCGCTTCCGCCAGCGCCACGCGCTCCGCGCCGCGCTGCGCGAAGGTAACGCTCGCCGTGCCGATGGCGCTCCCGTTGCGCATGACGCGCCAGCGATAGTCGCCATTGGACTGCGCCATGGCGGGCGTCGCGAGAAGAAGCGGCAGGACGCGGCGAAGGATCAACTCACCCAGCCTTGGTGCGCAGCGTGCTGCGCCCACCATCCACAGCAATCACCTGGCCCGTCACCCAGCTCGAAGCTGGCGAGAGCAGCATATCCGCCATGGCCGCGACGTCATCGGCTTCACCCAGGCGGGGCAGAGGGTGCAGCTTGGCAATGGCCTCAGCCATGGCGGGATTCTTCGTCAAGGGTTCAGCGATGCGCGTGCGGGTCAGGCTCTGGGCAATACAATTCACCCGCACAGTTGGCGCCAGTTCGGCGGCCAGGGCAACAGTCATGCCCTCCACTGCGGCCTTGGCAGCGGCGATGGCCAGGTGATTGGTGAAGCCGGCCCGCGCGGCCACGGAGCTGAACAGCACCACGCTCCCCTGGCCCGCCACCAATGCCGGGGCAGCCGCCTGAACGGCCATGGCCGCCGAGACCACGTTCAGCTGGAAGCAATCGACCATGTCAGCCTCAGTGATACGTGAGAGCGGCTTGAGCAGAATCGACCCTACGCAATAGGCCAACCCCGAGAGCGGCGTGCCCAGCGCCAGAATCGCGGCTTTCAGGGCAGCAAGGTCCGTCACATCCACGACGGCCGTCTCTGCCCCTGGCAGCCGGGCCGCCAACTCGGAAAGCCGATCCGCGTCGCGTGCCATCAGTACCGGTTGTGCCCCGCGCGCTGCGACACGCTCTGCCAACGCAGTGCCAACGCCGCCTGTCGCACCGATAATTAAAACCCGATCCACCATGAAAACCCCTGCTTGCGTCGCCAAGCTGCCAGAGGTGGTGTCTCTGGGCCGGAAGCGAAAGAGTCGCAACTTAATCCAACGGTGCGTAGGGGCAGGACATGCGGCGTTGGGCGTGCCATGATAAGTTACCATGCGCCAGCTCCTGCTGCTCCGCCATGCCAAATCCTCCTGGGATGAGGCGACGCTCTCCGACCACGCCAGGCCGCTGAATGCGCGGGGGCGGCAGGCTGCGGCCATCATGGCGGCGCAGATGAGCGAACTCGGCCTTGCCCCTGACATCATCCTTGTCTCCTCCGCACGGCGAACGCTGCAAACGCTGGAGGCATCGCAACCCCTTGAGGGTTCACCGATTGTGGAGGTGATGGATGATCTCTACCTCGCCCCCTGGCAGCGCCTGATGGAAACGCTGCGCGGCATGCCTGAGACCGCGCGCTCCGTGCTGCTCATTGGCCACAATCCCGGCTTGCACGAGTTGGGTCTTGCCTTGATGGGGCCAACAGGTGCGGCTTTGGGCGGGTCCCATGCCCGCCGCCTGGCCGAGGGCTACCCCACCGGGGCCCTGGCTGAGTTCACCGTCGCCGGCGCGTGGCGGCAACTGCAGGATGGCAGTGGACGCCTGGTTCGCTTCCTCGCGCCCCGAGACCTGCCGGAGGTAGCCGCCTGATCCTCGAAATTGTCCCAGGTGCAGGCCTCACACGCTGCCCGAAACACCGATTGCTGGCGCCTGCGCCGGTCTGGGTGGCGGAGACCATCACCTGGTTCCGCGGCGAGGATGATGATGCGCCCCTGTTGCAGCGCATCCGAGGCAATTGGCAGGCAATCATCCCGGTACCGCCTGCGGATTCGCTTTGGTGGCCGGGCTTCCTGCCTCCTGGCAAGCCACATGATGCCGACCCTGCCGCGCTGCCGATTGCCCGCTTCATCGGGCGGCGCACCCTTCTGGCGAAGGGGGTCACCTGGCTGGAAGGGCGCCTGGAAGCGGGCGATATACGGCAACGGGTCGCGCGGATGTTTCTGGACGGTCCGCCAGCCGAGATGCTGGCCCTGGCCGCGAAACTGGCCGAGGAGCTGCCCTTGCTGCCCGCGCCCCACAGCTTGGTTGAAGTCGCGCTGGCATTGGCCGAGTCTCGCGCGCCCCGTGCACGTCGCCGCGGGCCACCCAGCCTGGCCGGTGCGGAGACGATTGAGCCGGCCTTCCTATCTGCCCTGGCGCATTTGCAGGATGTACTTCTGGCCGAGACGCCGAACTGCCGATTGGAGGCCGGGCCGAGCGGCGTCCATCAGTCCCGTGTGGCGATCCGCCGCCTGCGCTCGCTGCTCAAATTGTTCCGGCCGGTGGTGGATGGCCCAGGCTGGCGCGAATGGGATACGCAGTTGCGCGATCTCGCCCAGACGCTCGGGGTGGCACGCGACTGGGATGTTTTCCTGGCCGGGATTGGTCCAGGCACCCTCTCCGCACTTGATGGTGATGTTCGCATCAAGCGCCTTCTCACGGCTGCGGCCCATGAGCGAGACGCGGCCTATGCGGCGCTGGCCAGCCTCCTGGAGGGTGAGGGCTTTCGTCGGACCATCTGGTTTGGCTTGCAACTCACGGTAATTCGGCCAGACAGAGTGACCGAGCTACCTCTTGCCCCCTTTGCGGCGAAGCTTTTGCGAAAGCGTTGGAGGCGCCTCAAAAACTCCGGCGACACGATGAAAGATTTGGACAGTGCCGCGTTGCATGAAATGCGCCTGGACGCGAAGCGCTTGCGCTATGCGGCCGAGCCCTTCGCGGCCCTTTGGCCCGGACGCGCGACTAAACGCTTCACACGCCGCCTGTCCGGGTTGCAGGAGGCTCTTGGCCTTGCCAATGACGCAACTGTTGCGCGCGAGCTCGCCAGGCGACTCGCGGGCCATGGCGCGGGCGCGTTCGCCATCGGTGCGATCACGGGCTTTGCCGCTGGCCGCGCGGAAGGCAGCCGACTCGCCGCGATCGGCGCCTGGAAGGCCTTGCGCAAGGCCGGCACGTTCTGGAAGGTAGCAGCTGAGCCGAATTTGTAACATGCGGAAATAACCGGGTTGCCAGCCCCCTTCATGCTGGGTTAACCACGTCTCCCATGCGCCGACGCAAACTCTACCAGCCCGCCCGATCCCCTCGCCGTTGGGGCCGTGCTTTCGTTGTTGGTGCCACGGCATTGGCAGGCGGCGCCTTTCTGGCCATGGGACTGCCTTCCGAGCTGATGGGCTCCGCGCCACGCAGTCAGGACTGGGCCACACCCAACGCGCAGATCCGCATTGTGGATGGCGACACGCTGCGCCTGGGTGACAGGATGCTGCGTCTCTACGGCGTGGAGGCCCCCCAGCGCGGGCAGTTCTGCACAAACCCTCAAGGGCAGCTTTATGATTGCGGCACGGCAGCGGCGGCGGAGCTCGCCCGTCTGGTCGGTCAAAGGCCACTCGACTGCCGAGTTCATGGCCGGGACCGCTTTGGCCGCGCCCTGGGCGCCTGCCGGGCGGGCGAATTGGAGCTGAACGCCGCCATGGTCACGGCCGGCTGGGCACTGGCGGATGGCGGTGCGATGCCCGCTCTCGCCCCCATGGAAGCCGCCGCCCGCCAGGCGCAACGCGGCCTCTGGGCCGGCGGCTTCGAGCCGCCTGCTCATTGGCGTCGCGGCTACTGAACCACTCGCTGCAAGGGGTTAAGCGTGCTTGGGCAGTTGCACCGCTTGCCGGTGGACAAGAGCGCCGACCGGTCTACACTGCATTGCAACATGGCGCGGCGGAGCAAGACCCCGCGTTCCACAAGTTGAGGGAAAGCTGCACCCATGAGCGACAATGGCTCGATTACCGTCACGATCGAAGGCAGCAATAGTAGCACGTCACTCCCGTTGCTGTCTGGCACGTTGGGGCCGCAGGTCGCTGATATCCGCAAGCTGTATTCCAGCCTCGGCATTTTTACGTATGATCCGGGCTACGGTGAAACGGCCAGCTGCGAGAGCAAGATCACCTATA
>Ga0105045_10003654_pt1 | contig 13256 bp, 9 predicted proteins | sample MAT02_FD_78089 | JGI IMG/M metagenome (GOLD analysis project Ga0105045, IMG submission 78089) | Freshwater microbial communities from Lake Fryxell liftoff mats and glacier meltwater in Antarctica - MAT-02 (megahit assembly) | ecosystem: Environmental > Aquatic > Freshwater > Ice > Liftoff...
AGAAAAAATTCGTAAGTTATTACCAAATTGTAAGATAGAATTTTCGAAAATAATTTTTGAAATGGCTGATAAGGCTTTTGAAGAAAAAAACTATCAAAAAGCCTTAAATCATTATCTAAAAGCCATACAAAAAGATAATACAAATGGTACTGCTTTTGGCAATGCAGGGCTTTGTTATCGCTTATTAGGCAAAGCGGACAGTGCCTTGATTTATTTGAGTAAATATTTGGAAATCAAACCCAATAACCTATGGACTTTCCGGCAATTGAGTTTCACCTATTTCGCATTAGAAGACTACAAAAGTGCCTTTTCCTTTGCCCAAAAAGCCACTGAATTAGAGACTGAAAATTCCAGTAATTGGTTCAACCTAAGTTTTTACGCCCTTTTTGTGGGTAAGCCCCAAGAGGCTATTGCCGCTGCACAAAAAGCCTTAGCATTAAAACCTGAAGAGGTAAGTGTAGAAACCAATTTGGCATTGGGCTATGTGCTTGCCAACCAATACGCAGAGGCAGAAAAAATCTACCTCAAATGGAAAGGCAAAAATTTCCCTGATGATGACCGCCTTTGTGATGAAACCTTTTTGGCAGATGTAGCCGATTTAGAAAAGGCAGGAATTACTCACCCTGATTTTGCGAAGGTGAAGAAACTATTTCGGAAGTAAGAAAAAATCTGCCAGTTATTGCCGAAGTGTGAGGTGGAGTTTTAGCCCTACTCGCCGTTATTCGAGTCCCTCGGGCCACTCATGTTTATCTACTTGTCCGTGAAGACACGGACAACGGCGGGGGGCAGAAAACCAGCCCCTTTAAGTAGTCAGTACCGCTGCTGCCACCATGATGGCATTGAACAGGAAGTACAGGCCCAGGGCTAGCAGGCCCGCATACAGATCCACCAGTCGCGCCCGGCGGGGATCCCGGGTGCGCTTGAGCCGAAAAAGCGACCAGGCCGAAATGGCCAACACGGTAAAAATGAACAGGAAACTGGCGGTGTGCAGCATGTCGACCAAAGTGAACTCGGTGGTTTCGGGCAAGAGCGAATCGATCACGTATTTGTTGCCCACGGTGGCAAATAGCGAGCCCACGGGCAGGGCAAAGCGCGGCTCGACAAACCGCGGGCTGAGGAAAAACGAGACCATGCTGATGGCCACTGCTACATACATGCCAATAAATATTTTGAGGAAAAGGCTCCAGGCATCGCGGCGCAGCACGATTTCCAAGCGCAGTTGGGAATAATCGGACCGCCGCCAACCTTTTTTGCTGAGTTCTGGGTCGCCAAAGTTGGTTCCATAAATATTGTGGACCACCGAATCTTCGCACGAAACGACCTCCCACCCGTCGATGGCTTCCCGACTGTCATAAATATCGCCATATTCGGCCTTGTCAGCCGCAAATTTCAAATAGGTATCATCAAATTTGGAATTTTCCAGCCGGATGAACAATTTTTGGGTGTCAAACGGATAATCGCGCACCCGCCACGATTGTTTCATCACGGCCCGGATCTTCATTTGCAACCAATAGACCGTTTGGCCTTTTTCATCTTTTATACTGTCCAACAGGATGGATTGCTTTTCAAACTCCTTGGCATTGGGGATGTCGAGCGTGTTGGTGAAGTCCAAGTTCTTGTCTTTGTAGAACAACCAGAGCCAAAACCGGGCAGTGTATTCTTTGTCCCGAAAGTTGAAATCGTGCAGGCTGATCAGGTAAAATCCGGCCTTGACAATTTCCACTTGGTTGGGAGTGAGCTTGTTGTCCCGCAAGGGCTGGGCTGCTGCCGTGGAGCCGGCCACCCAACATCCGGTGAGGGCAATCAGCAGTAGCAGAGAATATTTGTTCATATTTTAACTTGACAAGTCGCAATTTCCCTATATTTACGGACTATTAACCCACTTTTTTACGCCAATTTTAGTAAATTTTTCCGTGGAAAACCCTAAAACTATTCTGTATGTCCAATAAAATCCGAAAGCAGGATGCGTTGGATTACCACTCGCTCGAGCGACCCGGCAAGATTGAGGTAATCCCCACCAAAGCGACCAAAACCCAACGTGACCTAGCTTTGGCCTATTCCCCAGGGGTGGCCGAACCATGCCTAGAAATTGCCCAAAACCCTGATGATGTTTATAAATACACTGCCAAAGGCAACTTGGTGGCCGTTATTTCCAATGGTACCGCTGTGCTGGGCCTGGGCGACATTGGCCCCGAAGCGTCCAAACCAGTAATGGAAGGTAAAGGCATTTTGTTTAAAATCTTTGCTGGGATTGACGTATTCGACATTGAGCTGAAAAGCCGCGATGTGGAGGAGTTTATCACGGTGGTCAAAGCGCTGGAACCCACTTTTGGCGGGATCAACTTGGAGGACATCAAAGCCCCCGATTGTTTTGAGATCGAGGAGCGGCTCAAGGCGGAGATGAACATCCCCGTTATGCACGATGACCAGCACGGCACGGCCATTATCACCAGTGCCGGCTTGATCAATGCGCTGGAGATTGTGGACAAACCCATTGGCCAAGTGCGCATTGTGGTTTCCGGGGCGGGGGCTTCGGCCATTTCTTGTGTCAAATTGTTTGTCAATATCGGTGTAGCTCAAGAAAATATTATCTTGTGCGACAGCAAAGGCGTCGTGCGGGCCGATCGCGCCGATCTGGACAAGTCCAAGCGGGCTTTTGCCACCACCCGGGATTTCCACAAGTTGGACGATGCCATCGTGGGGGCCGACGTGTTCTTGGGCTTGTCCAAAGCCAATGTGATGACCCCGGAAATGCTCTTGCACATGGCCGAACGGCCCATTGTCTTTGCGCTGGCCAATCCAAACCCGGAAATCGCCTACGAACTGGCCATTGCCACCCGCCCGGACGTGATCATGGCTACGGGCCGCTCCGATTACCCCAACCAGGTGAACAACGTGCTGGGCTTTCCCTTCATTTTCCGGGGTGCACTGGACGTGCGGGCCACCGGGATCAACGAGGAAATGAAACTGGCCGCCGTTAAAGCAATTGCCGAACTGGCCAAAAAAGCTGTTCCAGACATTGTCAATATTGCTTATAACGAGAAAAATATCGTTTTTGGCCCACAATATTTTATCCCCAAACCGCTGGATCCCCGCCTGCTCACCACAGTGGCCCCGGCAGTGGCCAAGGCTGCCATGGCCAGCGGAGTGGCACGCCGCGAAATTACCAACTGGGGAGCGTATGAAGACGAGCTGCGCAAACGCATGGGAACGGATGAAAATATTATCCGGTTGCTGGTCAACAAAGCCAAGCAAGATCCCCAGCGTGTAATATTTGCCGAGGCCGATACTTACAAAATGCTCAAGGCCGCGCAGATTGTGATGGATGAAGGCATTGCCCAGCCCATTTTGCTGGGCGACGAGAACCGGATCCGGCAAATTGCCGAAGAATATCAGCTCGATTTGGCCAGTGTTGAAATCATTGACCCGCTGGCGGCTGCCACGTACGATAAAGTGCAGGAATACGGTCAAATTTTCTTTGAAAAACGCCGCCTGCGGGGCTACAATAAAAATGAGGCCATCCGCCAAATGCGTGAGCGCAACTATTTTGGCATGGTAATGTTAGAAATTGGAGCGGCCGATGTGTTCATTTCGGGCATGACCCGCAAGTACTCCGACGTGATCCGGCCCGCGCTTGAGATCATTGGCACGTATGCCCAAGGCAAGCGCATAGCGGGCATGTACCTGATGCTGACCAAAGAGGGGCCCATTTTTATGGCCGACACCACCATGATCGCCAACCCCACCGCCGAGGAACTGGCCGAAATTGCCTGGCTGGCGGCCCAAGCCGTGCGAAGCATCGATATCGAGCCTCGGATCGCCATGTTGTCCTACTCCAACTTTGGTTCAGCCGATGACCACGAGCCGCGCACTGTGCGCCGGGCCGTGGAAATCTTGCACCATCGGCACCCCGATTTGGTGGTGGATGGCGAGATCCAGGCCAATGTGGCATTCAACCGGGAAATCCTCAAAGAAAATTATCCATTTTCGCCTCTGGTGGACAGCCCGCCCAACGTGCTCATTTTCCCCAATCTTTCTTCGGGCAACATCGCCTACAAGCTGATGCAGGCCATCGGTGGGGCCGAGGCCATCGGGCCAATCCTTTTGGGCACCAAGAAGTCAGTCCACGTGCTACAATTGGGCAGCTCCGTGCGTGAAATTGTCAACATGGTCACCATCGGGGTGGTCGATGCCCAGCAGAAAAAACTGCGGGAATCGCTGAAATCGGCCCAGCAGTAATCCCAAGTTATACTGTAACCAAAGCCGGGCGCATCCATGTGCCCGGCTTTTTTGGGCCATTGCCTAGCCGCTGATGGATGAGGGGGAAGGGCAAATCGCTGAAAACCAAGCCGATTAGCGCAACATCTCCAAGCTAGATTGGGCTGAGCATCGCTGTAAAATGGCCGGTAAATTCGGTTGATGTCAAGTAGAATGGCATAGTGATGTCAAATTTAAAAAACGACCGTCAGTATGACCTGCATTCCGGTTAATTTTTTAAATTAAACCACTTTGTCCCGCCCTCTCAATTGCTTTTTGGCATTCTGGAACTAAATTTGTCAAGTTGAAGTAAAATCATTTAAACATTCACATGTCAGGTTTATGCTAAAAACACAGCTTTTTTACCGCTTCTCCATCATTTTTGCGCTGTTCGCCGGTTCAGCCTCGGCCCAAAATGAAATTTCGCCCGCCCGGAAGCAGGCCATTGATTCATTGGCACTGGAAAAAGTACGCGATTTGAGCAAATACATCAGTGCCATTGGCGATAAAGCAACCCCGGCTGCGGAGGCTGATCGGATCATCAACCGGGCCTTGGAACTGTTTGAACCGGGTGCACAAATGGGGGTTTCTTCGCTCGAACGTCCCACAGTGAAAAACTATCCAGTAAAAGATTACCTGCGTCGCCTGCGCCAGTTGCGCTACAAGAAAGTGAAGATTGAATGGTACAATATCCAGTACGTGAGCGACTTGGTTCGCCAGCCCAATGGCATTTATGTCGGAGTGGTGACCATCTACCAGCGATTTGAAGGAACTATGGACGACGGGATGAAGTACGTGGACACGACCAAAAAAGACATCACGATCTATGTGCGCCGGAAAGAGCAACAGATTTCGGGCCGGATCATTGGTTTTTGGGATGTGCTACTGGGCGACATTCGGGTGAACGAAACCAAGCGCGGTTAACCTGCGGCAAGCCGGCACGTAAGATTTTGGGCAAATATGCCAATCATAGTTCCATACATTGCGCCAACGCATTGGAACTTCAACCCAGCTATCATTTACACCCACGCTAACCCCAAATCCCTCATGCGCCCATTCCGTTTGCTTGTTCTAATAATAGCCAGTCATTGGATTGGCCAGTTGGCAATTGCCCAAAAGGTGGTCGGGGGCAACAATGGTGCCCTGAACGACGTGGGCGATCTGCGGGCCTCCACCAAACAATTGAACCAGTTTATCAAACGGTTCAACAATGAGGAAGATCCCGTTTCTGGTAAATCGTATGATTTAAACAGCCGGTTTTATCGGGAGGCCGAAATGCGCAAAAAGTACTTGGGGATTTTGTTTGATGCCCAAAACCCAGCCATCAGTTTGGCCACCCGCAACGAATTTTTGGCTGATTTGACCAACAAGGCCCAACCCCAGTTTTTGGATTATTACGCCGGCAAATGGTTTTCGGAAGTGGCCGCCCGGATAACGTACCAAGGCCGGGAAGAAGACATCACTTTGTTTTTTGACATCGAGAAAGACAACAGCGGGTATAAATGGGTGCTGGCCAAAGTATATTTTAAACCGTTCAAGGAAATGTTTACCAAACAAGCTTTGCCCGGTACTAAATTTATCCACCCGATGAGCCACGAACTCGGCTTCATGAACTTGGACAAGGTGTTTGCCGATGCCGCCAATTTGAAGGAATATACCCCCAAAGTCCATGAGCCGGATCAACTCTCGCTGTTCATGTACGAAATCAAGCGGGGCGGGATGAGCTTCGTGGGCGTATCGAGCACCAAATTCCACTTTTTTCAGATCAATAACTGGTACTTTGAGGTCAAGGAATTTAACCGATCCGGGAACAACACGGGCTGGCTGATCGCCAGTTTGGCCAAAGTGCCCGAAGGCCAGAAAGCGGCCATGTACAAGTATATTTATCGCGAATAGTCGGCCAGCATGGTCATTTCTGCGCTTTAAAGCCGCAATCAGCCCGCTGGCCTTGCAATTCAGCCAGATTGCGGCTTAATTTACGGCCCATTAATTTTTGATAAAATGTTAAGGACACATCATTGCGGGGAACTCCGCCCCAGCCATATCGGACAAGCGGTAACCTTGTGCGGTTGGGTACAGACGGTGCGCGACCGGGGCGGCCTGATCTGGATCGACCTGCGCGACCGTTACGGGATTACCCAACTAATCATGCAAGAAAATGTGAGCCATGATGAAATATTGCGCATGGCCCGTTCCCTGGGCCGCGAATTCGTGGTGCGCGCCACGGGCGAAGTGATTGAGCGGCAAGCCAAAAACGATAAAATTCCCACTGGCCATATCGAGATCCGGCTTCATTCGCTGGACATCTTAAACCCGGCCAAACTGCCCCCTTTCCTGATCGAGGACGAGACCGATGGCGGCGATGAACTGCGGATGAAATACCGCTACCTGGATCTGCGCCGGGGCGTGGTGCGCAAGAACCTGGAACTGCGCCACCGCATGGCCAAGGCCACCCGCGATTATTTGGATGGCCAAGGCTTTTTGGAAGTTGAAACCCCCGTGTTGATCAAATCTACCCCCGAAGGTGCCCGCGATTTTGTGGTGCCCTCGCGGATGAACCCCGGGCAATTTTATGCCCTGCCCCAGTCACCCCAGACTTTCAAGCAATTGCTGATGGTGTCGGGTTTTGACCGTTATTTTCAGATCGTCAAGTGTTTCCGCGATGAAGATCTGCGGGCCGATCGCCAGCCCGAGTTCACCCAGATTGACTGCGAGATGTCCTTTGTCACCCAAGAAGACATTTTGAACACCTTTGAAGGTCTGATCAAATATTTGTTCAAAACCATCAAAGGGCTGGAATTTGGCGATTTCCCCCGCATGACCTACGCCGATGCCATGCGCTTGTATGGATCCGACAAGCCTGATATTCGTTTTGGGATGCAGTTTGGTGAGTTGACCGACCTGGTGAAAGGCAAAAATTTTCCGGTATTTGAAACTGCTGAACTGGTGGTGGGCATCGCCGCCCCAGCTTGCAGCAGCTATACCCGCAAACAGATCGACGAACTGACGGCCTACGTGAAGCGCCCGCAAGTGGGGGCCAAGGGCTTGGTCTATGTCCAGTTCAACAACGACGGCACGTTCAAGTCGTCGGTAGATAAGTTTTACGACCAAGAAGAACTGATGCAATGGGCGGTCAAGCTCAATGCCCAGCCCGGCGATTTGATGCTCGTCATGGCCGGCGAGCCGCACCATACCCGCAAAGCCCTCAACGATCTGCGCCTAGAGATGGGCAACCGGCTGGGCCTTCGGGACAAAAATAACTATTGCCCATTGTGGGTATTGGATTTCCCGTTGGTCGAGTGGGGCCAAGAAGAGCAGCGTTGGTTTGCCATGCACCACCCTTTCACATCGCCCAAACCCGAGGACATTCCGCTACTGACCACCGATCCCGGCGCGGCCAAGGCCAACGCCTACGATCTGGTGCTGAATGGCACCGAAGTGGGCGGCGGATCGATCCGGATCTACCACAAAGACTTGCAAGCCAAGTTGTTCAGTTTGTTGGGCTTTACCGATGAGCAGGCCAAGGCCCAATTTGGGTTTTTGATGGATGCATTCGAGTTTGGCGCACCACCGCACGGGGGCATTGCCTTCGGGTTTGACCGACTGTGCGCCCTTTTCGGGGGGGTGGAATCGATCCGCGACTTCATTGCTTTCCCCAAAAACAATTCGGGCCGCGATGTAATGATCGACTCACCGGCCGAGATTGACGACAAGCAGCTTACCGAACTAAGCATTAGAGTGGTGCTCCAGAAAGGGTAGGCAGCCTCTCACCAAGCTTGCACCAAAACAAGGCGGCTCATTATTGAGCCGCCTTGTTTTGCATTGCTAGCCATTTTTGGCCTTTTGGTTTTTAAGCTTCTTGTACTTGCTCCCGGATCGCTTGGGCAAGTTCTTTGATCTCTCGTATTCCTTTGCGCTACCGGGTGCCAGCAGCCCGATTGGCTTTGTCATAAAATTTTGTGAAGTCTCCTCATCATTTCCCCCACCTTTTTCAGTTCAGAAAAGCGATTCATCACAATCCGTAATGAATCGAGTAACGATGCGTGATAGCAATAGTAAAAATAAGCAACTTTAGGCCAAGAGCATCGGCACAATTAGATGATAAAGCCCCTTAAAACAAATCAAAACGCTCCAAGAAGCTAGTCCTTGGAGCGTTTTGGGTAAAAATAGGCCAACAGAACCGGTTTTACATGGCCATGGCCATGGCCACTTCGGTATTGGCATAAACGCCACTGCGGAGTTTGTCGGTAATTTTTTCAAATGCGTCAATAGTTAGTTGAACGTCATCGAGGCTATGGGCGGCCGTAGGGATCAGGCGGAGCATGATCACATCCTTGGGCACTACGGGGTAAATCACCACTGAGCAGAACACGCCGTAGTTTTCGCGCAGATCTATGATGAGGTTGCCGGCTTCATTGGTGCCCCCACTCAAGAACACGGGGGTCACCGGCGATGTCGTGTTGCCAATGTTGAGGCCGCGTTCGCGCAGGCCACTTTGGAGGCTATTGACCACTTCCCAGAGTTGGGTGCGCAATTGTGGTTGGGTGCGGAGCAGTTCCAGCCGTTTCATGTTGCCCACCACGATCGGCATGGGCAGGGTTTTGGCGTAAATCTGGGAACGGGTGTTGTAGCGCAAATAATTGATCACATATTCTTCACCCGCGATAAAGCCGCCAATGCTGGCCATTGATTTGGCAAAAGTGGAAAAGAACAGATCCACTTTGTCCATGCAGTTCAGGTGTTCGGGAGTGCCAATTCCGGTTTTGCCCATTGTGCCAAAGCCGTGGGCATCATCCACCAAGAGGCGGAAGTTGTATTTTTCTTTCAGGGCGGCAATTTCGTCGATCTTGCCAATATCGCCCAGCATCCCAAAAACCCCCTCGGTGATCACCAGCAGGCCACCGCCAGTTTGCTCGGCCAGTTTGGTGGCCCGCTGCAATTGCTTTTCACAGTCGGCAATGTCATTGTGGTGGAACTTGAACCGCTTGCCGATGTGCATCCGCAAACCATCAATAATGCAGGCGTGGCATTCTGAATCATAGACTACCACATCGCGGCGGTCGAGCAGGGCGTCGATGATGGACATGATGCCCTGATACCCATAATTGAGCACCATGGTATCTTGCTTGCCAGTAAAGTCGGACAGTTGGTGCTCAAATTCCTCGATGATATTGGAGTTGCCCGACATCATGCGCGCACCCATGGGGTAGGCAAGGCCGTATTGGGCACTGGCTTCGGCATCTACCCTGCGCACTTCGGGATGATTGGCCAAGCCCAGGTAATTGTTCAGGCTCCAGGTCAACACTTCACGGCCACGAAACATCATACGGGGCGCAATTTCACCTTCCAACTTGGGAAACATAAAATAACCGTGGCCAACGGAGGCATGTTTCCCCAAAGGGCCTTTGTCCTGATGTAGTTTTTTAAATATATCCACCTTGAAAAAGTTTTATTGATAGAAGAAAGAAATCTATTTGTAAAAAGCCCGTAAAGTTAACGGATTGTTTCCATTTCTACGATCAACGGTAGTGGTTTTTGCGAAAACAACGGGCGGTCCTTGGATCTGATTTTGGCTTGAGCAAATTGGTCTAATACAGGACTTTACCATGAAATGGCATAGAAATTTGTAATTTTCGCCAAAAAAAACATAACTTTTGATTTTTTTTCAAATGAAACTGAGTAAACAAGTTGAGTTTGATAATATCAATTGTGGGCCAATGGGTCTTGTTGTTCTTATTTACAACCAAAAGGCTTCAACACACTAAAAAAAGGTTTTGTTCTGGATGTTTGTTTTCAGATTTGTCCTGCTTTTGCGCCAAGCTCAAACTGTCATTTTTACCGGTAAATACGATACTGGATGACCAATTGCGCCACCCCGAAAAGGACTATTTTCTCGGTGTCCAAGTGATGCCCCGAGGTGATTGGGCAAACTATGGGCAATTGCTGATCCATTATTGGGCTGCGCTCAAGTGAAAAGGTGACAGCTGTTTTTCTCCAATCTCTTACAAGTCCGGGCACTGGACCAGTTTCGGGCCACGCGCGAACCAGCATTTTTAAGCAATACTTTGGTGGCGGACTTAGCAAAAATAGCGGGTCTTTGGGAAACGTTTGTCGCCCAGTATCACCAAAAAGCCGCTCGATGCGCACCAAGGTAGGTACTGTACTTGGCCGCCACTCAACTAGCCCGCATTACCGAATTGGTGAAACGGGCAGTTTGGGGTAGGGGATGATCGACTCGAGCAGTAGGGCCACACTGTCTTTCACAAAAATGGCCACAATGATGACGATGGTACCCGAAATGATGCCCACGGCGAGGTTGTTCTTGCGGATTTCCTCAAATTCGTTCACTTTGGTGAGCGACATGAACAAGTACAGCCCCGATAAGTTAGTGACCAGGGCCATCACCATGCTGATCAGCAAGAAGAGCAGGACATACTGTATGACATCGATCACCACTTCCTGCGAGGCCGCACCACTGGTGTTGAGCACCCGCACCATGCTAAGGATGGGCTGGATGGTGCCCGAGATGATCAGCCCCACCGAAAACAGGATGGCGGCAGTGAGAATGGCGTAAGCTACGTTGTTCTGCTCAATGTGGAACCGGGACTGGATAAACCGGCTGATGACCAAATAAGAAACATACAGGATGAACACCCCAATCACCAAGGAGAGGGAGAGCTCTAGCAGGGCCAGAAAAAAGAGTTTGGTGTTCAAGGGATCACGCTATGGATTGATGAAGCCAAAAATAAAAAAAGTTTCGGGAGTTTATCCCGAAACTTTTAACTAATCAATATCGATCAACCTGCTACTTCCCCCCCTTGCCGTCTTTGTTGGGTTCGGGCGTGTTGTCATTGGGTTGTAATTCTTCTTCTTCCAACAGTTTGAAATCCTTTAAGTTTTTCAGTTCCACCTCAGTGGCATCTTTGAGTGAGCTGCGGAGGGAAACCATGAAAGCTTGCTTGGCCAACTCGGTATTGGCCGTCTTTTTGGCCGCCATGCCCAACAAAAAGTTAAATTCAGCCACTGTGGCACCGTCATAACGGATCAGTAAAGCTTTCTGTACCAATTCAATGGTCTCTTTGAACATCCCCTTGCGATAGAGTGCAATGGCTTTGTTGAGGTTCGATTTGGCATCATCGGACTTGATGGCCAGTGCTTTGTCGCTAGTGGCAATGGCTTGATCCAAGCGGTCGGCTGCTAAGTTCAATTCAGCGATTTGGATGTAAAGTGGCAGTTTTTTGAGGGGATCGGCCGAACTGGCCACGGCATTCTCCAGACTGGAAATGGCCGCCGATTGATCCGAGGTGCGCTTGGAGATTTGCACCATCAACACGTGGGCCGAAGGGAAATCTTTCTCGATCTTGATGGCCCGCTCAGCATAATTCTTGGCCAAATCGTTCTCATAGAATTTGAAATAGGCCAATCCGACATTGGAAGCATATTTAGCACTAAAGCGCTCCAAACGTGCTCTGAAAGGGCCGTAGTTGGCTTTTTCCCAAGCCAATTTGGCTTTGTCATATTGGTCCATGTGGAAGTAGGCATAGCCCAGCTCAAAATAATACTTGGCGCTGATCTCGGGCTTGGCGGCTTTTATTTTTTCCTCAACGGCGATAACAGCATTGGCGGCATCGTCATAGCGGGACAATTTGTTGCTGATCTTGGCGTAGTGGTACATCACTATTTCATTGTTGGGGGCCACCTCCTTGGCTTCCTTCACTTTGACCAACGCCTCTTCAAAATTTGCATCCTTAAGGTACTTGTTCATCACGAAAAGCTTGTAGCTCACTTTGCGGGTGGCGTCGTCCTCGTATTTGAAAGCTTGATCATAATAGGAAGATGCCCGATCAAAATCACCCTTGGACTTGTAGATCTGGGCCATCATGGTGTAGGCAGGTGCAAAATCGTCCTTGGCCTTGATCGCATTGTTCAGAGTGGAGAGCGCGGCATCAGTGCGCTTCAACTGGAACTCTGACTGGGCCTTGGCATAAAGGTACTTGTAGTTGTTCGGTTCTTTTTGTAAAGCACGGGTAAATTCCATCACTGCCTTTTCGTGTTGGCCAGAACGGCGAAGGTTTTCCCCATCAACGTAGTACGACAATCCATCTTGGGCAAATACTTTATGCTGAGCGCCCAAGAACAGAATTATTGCGAGTAATAATAATTTTTTCATAAAAATTTCCGAATTGGAATAATTAGGGTCAAACGATTTGTGTTGTGAAGCTTGCCCGATTGGTAGAGCAAGTATGATGCTACAATGGTACTCATGTAATGTGTATGCAAATGTTATGTATTTTTTGGGAATAAAAAAATCTAGGGGCAAGATTTTTTGGTATAAAATCAATAATTAATATAACTAATTCAAGATTTACTGCTTAGCACAAAAAAATACCCGATTAATGCAATAATCGGGTTGTACTTTGTTATAGTTGGATTGTATTATTTTGAGACAGGCATTTTGCTGCGCAAGTAATGTGCAGTGTAGCTTTCATGATTTTTGGTCATTTCTTCGGGGGTTCCCGCAAAAACCAAGTGCCCACCATGCACGCCGCCCTCGGGGCCTAGGTCGATTATCCAGTCGGCAGATTTGATTATTTCCATATTGTGCTCGATAATCAATACGCTGTTCCCTTCGTCAATCAGCGCGTTGATTGCCGTCAACAGTTTGTTAATGTCGTGAAAATGGAGGCCAGTAGTTGGTTCGTCAAAGATGAAAAGAACGTGATCGGCGTCTTTGCCGCGCCCAAGGAAAGAGGCCAGTTTGACCCGTTGCGCTTCGCCGCCGCTCAAGGTACTGGACGCTTGCCCCAACCGGACATAGCCCAGGCCCACTTCTTCCAATGGTCGGATGGAACGGATGATTTTGGGCTGATCCTTGAAAAAAACCAATGCTTCGCTCACGGTCATGTCCAGCACTGCGGTAATGGAGGTTCCTTTATATTGCACATCCAATACTTCCTGCTTGAACCGCTTGCCCTTGCACACTTCACAAGTGAGGTGCA
>Ga0105045_10003656_pt1 | contig 13250 bp, 7 predicted proteins | sample MAT02_FD_78089 | JGI IMG/M metagenome (GOLD analysis project Ga0105045, IMG submission 78089) | Freshwater microbial communities from Lake Fryxell liftoff mats and glacier meltwater in Antarctica - MAT-02 (megahit assembly) | ecosystem: Environmental > Aquatic > Freshwater > Ice > Liftoff...
CGGCCATCGGCCTGCTGTGCCTGCCGCTGCTGTGGTCACCCCTGTCCGAGGCCGCCGCGCGGCTGGCCGCTGCCGCCGCAACGCTGCTCGACAGCGTCTGGCCCATGCTGGACTCCCATTCGTCCGGCGCCGGCGTGGTTTCGTGGGACTGGCTGGACATGGCCCGCGATCCGGCGCTGCTGGAAATGACCCAGCGCCTGGGCGGCGACATGGCGTATGTGTCGCTGCAGTGCGCGCTGGTGGTGATGGCCGTGGCGGCCGTGTGGTTCATCGCCAGTGAGTCGTCGGGCTGGCAGGCCAGCCCCGGCAAGCGCCTGCTGGAGCTGCGGGTCACCGACGTGCGCGGCGAACGCTGCGGGCGCGGCCGCATCGCGCTGCGCTTCGTGGCCGGTATCCCGTCGTGGCTGCTGCTCAACCTTGGCCACGCCATGGCCGGCGTGACGCCGGGCAAGCGCGCGCTGCACGACTACATCGCCGGCACCCGCGTGGAGTTGGCGCCGGGCGCGACGGCGGCCATGCCGCGGGCCGCGCGCAGCTGGCTGCTGCTGCAGGCGGCGGTGTTCTTCGGCATCGTCGGCTTCGTGGGGATGCGCTACTTGCAGCTGCTCTGGGACATCACCCGCGGCGGCTACTGACTCAGGCCGCGATCGCGTCCAGCGGATCGGCGGCCGTTTCGCCGAAGATCTCGCGCCAGGCGTGGTAGTAAAAGCCGTACAGCACCACCATCATCAGCAGGATCGCGCCCAGATACATCGGCAGCAGCACCACGCCAGCAAGCACCGGACTGACCATGGCCAACACGACCGCCAGCAGACCCAGCACCAGCGCCAGCACGAACATCACCACGAAGGCGATCACCAGCATGGCCAGCGTGAAAGCGGTCAGCGGCACGACGTTCTTGAGCGTCGCCGCGATGCCGCTCAGCAGGGAATCCACCGGGCCCTGGCCGGAAAGCGCGGCGTGGGTGGTAGCCAGCAGCTGCACGTGCACTGCGGTGAAAATCAGCGCCATGGCGCCGACCACCCACAGGAACAACCAAGGCAGGCTGGCCGGATCGAAGTCCAGGCCGCTCAGGTCCGGCTGACCGCCGGGCGGCGCCGCCATCGAACGGGAGAAGACCTCGATGATCATTTCCTTGGCCGGCATCAGCGCGAACAGCAGGCCCATGATGAGCAGGTACAAAGCCATCAGCAGCAGCGTCGTCAGCACCATGCGCACTGCGAAGGCGCCGTCCCGATAGCCGTCGAACACGTCCAGCGCCGACGCCGGCTGGCCGGTCTCGCAGGCGTGCAGCAGGCGGATGCCGGCGCCCGTCAGCGGCGGCATCGCCACCATGCCGGCCAGCATCACCAGGCCATATAGCGACCACATCAGCACCGGGCTGTCGGCCAGCAGCGTCTGCAGCGACATCTGCACCGCCGTGGGCACCAGGCTGACGAGCAACAGGATGGCGAAGCCGCCGAACAGCGCACGCGGATTGCGCCGGCCCACGTCCACCGCCTTCATCAGCCAGCGGAAGGGGGTGCCGATGGATACGGTTCTTGCGGTCATGCCTGGCTCCGGTGTCGGGCGCGCTGGTGCGCCACGTGGATGAATCGTCTCAGCACCCGGCGCGCGGTGGGCGCGGGCCTGACGTCGCGCAGCAGCCCGCGATGGCAGGTGCCCTCCTGGGTGAGCGCGTCGGAACGGGCCTGGATGTAGCCACGCATCATCCCGGTGCTGAATTCGGGATGGAACTGCACGCCCCACGCGGCGTCGCCCCAGCGGAAGGCCTGGCATTCGTCGCGATCCGAGCGCGCCAGCACGGTGGCCTGCGGCGGCGGCGCCAGGACCGACTGCAGGTGGGTGGTGTGCGCCGCGAACCCACCGCCCAAGCCCGCAAACAGGGGGTCGCCCGCGGCGCTGTCCAGCGTGGCCACGGGCACCGTGCCCATCTCGCGGCCGCGAGGGTTGTAGCCCACGCGGCCGCCGAGCGCATGCGCCAGCAGCTGGTGGCCGTAGCAGATGCCGAACAGCGGCAGGCCCGAATGCGCGGCGTCGCGCAGCCAGCCGGCGCTGCGCTCGCTCCAGTCGGCGCGGTCGGTGACCATCGCGCCCGAGCCCGTGACCAGGACGCCGGCGTGGTCGCCGGCGTCGGGCAGCGGCTCCCCTGCGGCGACGTAGCACGAACGCACCTGGCGCCCGTGCAGGCCCGCGGCGACGCGTATCCAGTGGCCGAAGCCACCGTGCCGGCGCAGCGCCGGTATGGGCGCGCCGGTTTCGAGAATCAGGAAGGGTTTCATCGGGCGCAGAGCGAGCCGTAGTGCGGTTCATCGCTATACTAGCGCGCTTATGGCACACGGCGAACCGGCGATGACCGCACCCACCTTCCAGGAACTCATCCTGCGGCTCAACCAATACTGGGCCGACCAGGGCTGCGTCCTGGTCCAGCCGCTCGACCTGGAGGTCGGCGCCGGCACCTTCCACCCGGCCACCTTCCTGCGCGCACTGGGCCCCGAACCGTGGCGCGCCGCCTACGTGCAGCCCTGCCGCCGCCCCACCGACGGCCGCTACGGCGAAAACCCCAACCGCCTTCAGCGCTACTACCAGTACCAGGTGGTGCTCAAGCCCAATCCCGACGACATCCTCGACCTCTACATCGGCTCGCTCAAAGTGCTGGGCATCGATCCGCTGGTGCACGACCTGCGCTTCGTCGAGGACAACTGGGAATCTCCCACGCTCGGCGCCTGGGGCCTGGGCTGGGAGGTCTGGCTCGACGGCATGGAAGTTACGCAGTTCACCTACTTCCAACAGGCCGGCGGCATGGAGTGCAGGCCGGTCACCGGCGAGATCACCTATGGGCTGGAGCGCCTTTGCATGTACCTGCAGGACGTGGACAACGTCTTCGACCTGGTCTGGACCCGGGGCCCGCAGGGCGACGTGACCTATGGCGACGTCCACCACCAGAACGAAGTCGAGCAGAGCACCTACAACTTCGAGCACGCCAACGTCGAAGAACTCTTCCACCGCTTCGATGCCTGCGAAGCCGAGGCGCTCAAGCTGGTCGAACTGGGCCTGCCGCTGCCGGCGTACGAGCAGGTGTGCAAGGCCTCGCATTGCTTCAACCTGCTCGATGCGCGCCGCGCCATCTCGGTCACCGAACGCCAGCGCTACATCCTGCGCGTGCGCACCCTGTCGCGCGCGTGCGCCGAAGCCTATTGCGCCCAGCGCGAGAAGCTGGGTTTCCCGGGCCTCCACGCGCCTTCCAACAGCCGGAAGGAGGCCGTGAATGGCTGACCACCTGCCCCTGCTGATCGAGATCGGCACCGAGGAGCTGCCGCCCAAGGCGCTGCCCGAGCTGGCCCAGGCCTTCTTCGATGGCGTGGTGAAGGCGCTGGCGGCGCGGCGCATCACGCTGCCCGAGATCCCGGGTGAACTGCCGGCGCAGCCGCTGTATTCGCCGCGGCGCCTGGCGGTGTACCTGCCGGCCGTGTCCACCCAGCAGCCGCAGCAGCACAGTGAAGTGCTGGGCCCGTACACCAACGTCGGCCTTGACGCCTCGGGCAACCCGACCCCCGCGCTGCTGGGCTTCGCGCAGAAGAACGGCATGGAGTGGCAGCAGCTCAACCGCGTCACCGACGCCAAGGGCATGCGCTTCGTGGCCCGCAGCAACCGCCCCGGCGCCCGCACCATCGACCTGCTCGCCGACCTCGTCAACGAGGCCGTGAAGGGCCTGCCCATTCCCCGGCCGATGCGCTGGGGCAGCCGTGAAACCGGCTTCGTGCGGCCGATGCACTGGCTGGTGATCCTGTTCGGCCGCGACGTCGCGCCGGGCGAAGTGCTGGGCTTCAAGGCCGACCGCATGAGCCGCGGCCACCGATTCCACCACGCCAAGCCGGTGTGGCTCAACGACGCCGGGGAATACCTGCAGGCGCTGCGCGAGGCCTACGTGCTGGCCGACCCGCGCGAGCGCCGCGACCGCGTGCGCGCCGAGATCATCGCCGCAGCGCGCGAAGCCGGCGGCAGCGCCCGCATCCCCGCCGAACTGCTGGAGGAAGTGAACTGCCTGGTGGAGTGGCCCAAGGCCATCGCCTGCAGCTTCGACCCAGGCTTCCTGCGCGTGCCGCAGGAAGCGCTGGTGCTGACGATGGAAACCAACCAGAAGTTCTTCCCGGTGCTGTCCGCCGACGGCACGCTGAGCGAGAAGTTCATCGGCGTGGCCAACCTCGACAGCAAGGACCCGGCGAAGATCCGCCAGGGCTACGAGCGCGTGATCCGCCCGCGCTTCGCCGACGCGCAGTTTTTCTACGACGAAGACCTCAAGCAGGGCCTGGCGTCGATGGCGCAGGGCCTGGCCGGCGTCACCTACCAGGCCAAGCTGGGCAGCTACGCCGACAAGACCACCCGCGTGGCCGCGCTGGCCGCGCTGGTGGCACCGCAGGTGGACGCCGACGCCGACGACGCCAAGCGCGCCGCGTCGCTGGCCAAGGCCGACCTGCAGAGCCGCATGGTGGGCGAGTTCCCGGAGCTGCAGGGCATCGCCGGCCGCTACTACGCCGCCGCCGCGGGCGAGAAGGCCGAGGTGGCCAACGCCATCGACCAGGCCTACCAGCCGCGCTTCGCCGGCGACGCCATCGCCCCGTCGAAGCTGGGCCAGGTGCTGGCCATCGCCGAACGCCTGGACACGTTGGCCGGCGGTTTTGCCGCGGGCCTCAAGCCCACCGGCAACAAGGACCCGTTCGCCCTGCGCCGCAGCGCGCTGGGCCTGGCGCGCACCATCATCGAGGCCGGCTTCGACCTGGACCTGCCGGCGCTGATCGACGCGGCGCTCGACCGGGTGGCGATCAACATGACCCTGGTGGCCAAGCGCAGCGGTGACACCGCCGCCGCCATCCCGCCGGTCGGAGGTGTCGACCAGGCGCAGGTCGCCGAGCTGTACGACTTCATCCTCGACCGCCTGCGCGGCTACTATGCCGACCAGCGCGTCCCCGGCACGCAGTTCGACGCCGTGGCCGAAGGCCGTTGGCCGTCGCTGCTGGACTTCGACCGCCGCCTCAAGGCCATCGCCGAGTTCGCGCGCATGCGCGAGGCGTCGTCGCTGGCTGCGGCCAACAAGCGCATTCGCAACATCCTCAAGAAAGTCGAGACGCCGATCCCCGCCACCGTGGCGGCCGACAAGCTGGTGGAGCCGGCCGAGAGAGTGCTGCACCAATCGCTGGTGTCGGCCCTGGCCGACACCGACCCGCTGCTCGCGCAGCGCGACTACGTCGGCACGCTCAAGCGCCTGGCCGCGCTGCAGGCGCCCGTGGACAGCTTCTTCGAGCACACCATGGTGATGGCCGACGACGCGGCGCTGCGCGACAACCGCCTGGCGCTTCTCAAGCAGGTGGCCGACCGGTTCGCGGCGGTGGCGGCGGTGGAGCAGCTGTCCGCTGGCTGACACGGCAGCGCACGTGGCGGGAGGGGCGGGCCTGTCCCGCCAGCCGATGCCACTGAACCGTGTCTGCCAATGCCCCGCCCTGCGAGCCTTCGTCCCTGGGTTCAGGCGGGGTGCTGGCGGGCAGACGCTATTCTTGTGGGCCATGGCCGTCCCTCGCCCTTTCCGCTTCCTGCCCGCAGCCCTGGTATCGGCCGCCCTGCTGGCCGCCGCCCCGGGGCAAGCCGCCGCGCTCGAACTGCGCCAAGTGACGGTGCAGGGGCTCGAGGACGCGCAGGTGCGCGACAGCGTCGACGAGGCCCTGTCGCTGCAGCGCCTGAACCCGAACCGGCGCAAGGCGATCACCGAGAGCCGCCTGTCCTACCTGCTGCGCCAGGTGCCCAGCGAAGTGCGCGGGGCGATGGAGCCCTTCGGCTATTACGACCCCACGGTGGACGCGCAGGTGCAGCGCGACGGCGAATCGGTCAGCGTCGTCGTCACCGTGCAGGCAGGCGAGCCGGTGCGCGTGCGCGGGCGCGCCCTGGCCATGACCGGCGCCGCGCGCGGCGACACTGCCCTGATGCAGCGCCTGCAGCGGTTCGGTCCCCGCGAAGGCCAGCCCTTCCACCACGGCGTGTACGAAGACAACAAGGCGGCCATGGACCGCGCCCTGGACGAGCGCGGCTACTTCGACGCCGAGCTGGTGACGCACACGGTCACCGTCATCCGCGCCGAGCGCGCGGCCGACATCGACCTGGCCTGGGCCAGCGGCGCGCGCCATGCGCTGGGCGTGGCAACGTTCCAGGGCCACGGCTTCCGGCCCGGCCTGCTGGAAAACCTCGTGCCGTGGGAGCCGGGCGAACCCTACCAGCAGCAAAAGCTGCTTGAGCTGCAGAAGTCGCTGGCCGACCTGGACTATTTCAGCGCCATCGACGTGACGCCCCAGCCCGATGAGGCCACCGGCCTGCAGGTGCCGGTGAACGTGGGCCTCACGATGGCCAAGCAAAGCATCTATTCGGCCGGCGTACGGGCGGGCACCGATTCGGGCCTGGGCGTTACCGGCGGGGTGGAGCGCCGCTGGGTCAACGACCGCGGCCACAAGCTCAAGGCCCTGGCCAGCTTGGCCCAGCGCAGGAACGACGTCACGGTGCAATACAAGATCCCGGCCTTCGCCTGGCTTGACGGCTGGTACACCTTCTCGGCCAGCGTGCGCGAAGAGCCCATCGACGAAATCGATACCCAGCTGGTGGAGCTGGTCGGCAGCCGCAGCGGCAAGCTGGGCGAATGGGACCTGGTGGCGGCGATGAACGTGCGCCGCGAGCGCTACGAGGATGCGGCCACCGGCCGGGACTACCTCTACAGCAACCTGGTGTTCCCTTCGCTGTGGGCACAGTGGTCGCGCACCGACGACCTGCTTTACCCGCGCCGCGCGCTGGGCTTGACCATGGAGCTGCGCGGTGGCTCCACTGCCTTGGGCTCGGACATCGACTTCCTGCAGTTCAGCGCCAAGGGGCAGTGGATCCACAGCCTGGGCGAACGCGGCCGATTGCTGCTGCGGGCCGAAGTGGGCACCACGGTGAGCAATGCGTTCCCGCAGTTCCCGCCCACGCTGCGCTTCTATGCCGGCGGTGACCGAAGCGTGCGCGGCTATGCCTATCGCGAGATCGGCGAAGTCTTCCAGATCGCCAGCGGTGACCGCTACGTCGTCGGCGGCAAGCACCTGCTGGTGGCCAGCGTCGAATACGAGCGCATGTTCACCCGCGAATGGGGCGGCGCCGTGTTCGTGGACGCCGGCGACGCCTTCGACAACGTTGACGACTATTCGCTGGAACCGGGCATCGGCGTCGGCGTGCGCTGGCGCTCACCGGTGGGGCCGGTGCGCGTGGACATCGCCCACGGCCTGGGCGATGCGGCGCGCAGCTCGCTGCGCCTGCACTTCAACATCGGGCCGGACCTGTGAACACGCCGCGCGCCGCCACGCCAGTGCGCCGCTCGTTCCTGCGCCGGTGGTCGCTGCGGATCGGCATCGGCGCGGCCCTGCTGGCGGTGGTCGCCGGCGCGCTGCTGCTCTGGCTGCTGGCCACGGCCGGCGGCCGCGACACGCTGCTGGCGCGCGTGCTGGCGCTGCTGCCCGCCGATTCGCTGCGCTGGGAGCAGGCCCAGGGCACGGTGTACGGCCCGCTGGTGCTGCGCGGCCTGCGCTACGACCACGACGGCGTGGTGTTCACCGCCGAGCGCGTGCTGCTCGACGCGCGCGTGCTGCCGGTGCTGGGCCGGCGGCTGCAGCTGGATCGGCTGGAAGTGGACAACGCGGTGCTGGCGCTGCCGCCCACCGGCGACGAGCCCTTCGCCCTGCCCTCCTGGCCCGACGTGCTGCCGCGGCTGGCCATGCCGCTGCAGGTCAACACCACGCGGATGGACGTGGACGGCCTGCGAATCGAGCGCGACGGCGCCACGCTGCTCGACATCGGCGCGCTGGCGGCCCGCGCGCTGCAGCTTTCCGACGAAGGCTTCTCGGTCGAATCGCTGGCAATGGACACCGACCGCGGCAAGATCACGCTCAAGGGCGAGTACCTGCCCGCACGCAACTTCCGCACCGACCTGTCCGGCACGCTGGTCGCAGCCGCCACGCTGACCCTGCCGGCGGCCAACCTGCAGCTCAACGCCAAGGGCGACCTGGCGGACCTGTCCGTCGACCTGGTTGGCAACGCGCCCGAACCGCTGTCGCTGAGCCTGTCGCTGAAAGAGGGATCGGCGGTGCCGGTCTGGACGCTCAAGGCGCAGTCCGAAGGCCTGCAGCCAGCCCTGCTGGGCCGGGCGTCGGCCGAACCTTGGCGTTTCACGTTCGACGCCACCGGCCGCGGCGGCGAAGCGACCGTGCAGGGTCAGCTGGCACAGGGCGAATGGCGCGTCGGCGTGGAGCCCTCGAAGCTGCGCCTGGCATCGCAGGTGCTGCGCGCCGAGCCCCTCCAGCTGGTGCTGCCGCAGGGCCCGCTGACCCTCACCGGCGAGCTGCGGCTTGCCGGCGGGGCTTCGGAGTTCGACGCATTGGCCACCAGCCCCGGCCTGCGCCTGGAGCCGGCAAGCGCCGAGCCCGGCGCCGTGGCGGTGACTGCTGCCGGCGAGCTGCGCGCCAGCGGCCGCTTCACGGGGTGGAAGGTGGAGGGCGATGCCCGGCTTGAGCGCGGCGGCGAGCAGGCAACGGTGCAGCTGTCAGGCGCGGGCGACGAATCATCGCTTCGCTTGGACACGCTGCGAGCGGACACGCCCACCGGTTCGCTCGATGGCAGCGGCACGCTTCGCTGGTCGCCGGCGCTTTCCTTCGAGATCAAGGCCAAGCTGGCGGATTTCGATCCCGGCTATTTCGTCCCCGACTACCCCGGCGCGCTCAGCGGCGCGCTCCAAGCCAAGGCCGATCAGCGGGCCGACGGAACCTGGCAGGCGAACGTGCAGATACCTTCGCTGCGGGGCCAGCTGCGCGGACGGGCGGTGTCGGGCCGCGTCGCCGCCGACTGGGCCGGCGACCGCGGCACCGGCGACGCCGCCCTGCGAATCGGCGGCAGCGTGATCGAGTTGCGCGGTGCGTTCGGCGCGCGCTACGACCTGCAGGCGCGCTTCACGCCGCTGCTGCTCGATGACGTGCTGGCCGGCGCCCAGGGCCGCCTGCAGGGCACGGCGTCACTGCGCGGCCCGGCGGCAGCGCCCGACCTCACCGCGCAGCTGCAGGGCCAATCCCTGCGCTGGGGCGACCAGCGCGCGGCAACGCTGCAGCTCTCGGGCACGTTGCCGGCCACCGGCAATGCCGGCCGCTTCGAGGCCGATGCCAGCGACCTCGTGCTGTCGGGCATCGCCCTGGACCGCCTGGCGCTGCGCGGCAGCGGCAGCCTGGCGGCGCTGCAGCTCGACGGCGAGGCGGCCGGCGCGCGGGGCGAACTCGCACTGGCCGGCCGCGTCGGCCGCAGCGGCCAACAGTGGCGCGGCCGCATCGGCCAACTGCGCCTGGCGGCGAAGAACGCGCCGGAGCTGGCGCTCGAATCGGGCGCCGATTTCGAGATGGGGCCGGGCGTGGTGCGCCTGCAGCGCAGCTGCCTGGTGGCGAAGGATCCGGGCGGGCGGCTGTGCGTCGCAGCGTCCGGCAGCGAAGTATCGGTGCAGGGCGAATCACTGCCGCTGGCCCTGGCCCAGCCCTGGCTGGCTGCCGGCCAAGGCCTGGCGCTCGGGCTCGACGGCACCGTGGACGCCACCGTCGAGCTGCGCCGGGGCCGCGATGGCCGCTGGCACGGCGACGGCCGCCTGGTGTCCGAGCGCGGCGCGCTGCGCCTGGCCGAGGACCTCGAGTGGGAAGTCTTCAGCTACCGCGACCTCGCGCTGGACGTGGAAGTCGAAGGTGACGCCGTCACCGGCAACCTCCAGGCGGCGCTCGCCGATCAAGGCCGCGTCGTGGCGCGCGTGCGCACCGGCCTGTCGGACAACGCCGCACTGGACGGCGAGCTCACGCTGGACGTGCGCGACCTCACCTGGCTTGAATTGTTCTCGCAGGATCTCGCCGCTCCCGCCGGCCGCCTCCAGGGGCAGCTGCGGCTCGCCGGCACCCGCGCCGCGCCCGAAGTGTCGGGCCAGGCGCAGCTGCAGCCGTTCTCGGCCGAACTGCCGGCGCTGGGCCTGAAGCTCACGCAAGGCCAGTTCAGCCTGGTCGGAAACGCCGACGGCACGTCGCGGCTCGAGGGCACCGTGCAGTCCGGCGAAGGCGTGCTGCAGGTGGCCGGCAGCCTCAACTTCCGCGATGCCATCGCTCCGCTGCAGCTGGTGCTGCGCGGCGAAAACGTCACGCTGGCCAGCACGCCCGAGCTCTACCTCATCGGCACGCCCGAGATCACCCTGCGCTGGCTGCCTGATCGGCTCGAGCTGCGCGGCACGCTCGACGTACCCCAGGCGCGCGCCGACCTCGAGGCGCTGGACGGCAGCGTGTCGGTTTCGCCCGACGTGGTGGTGGTTGATCCGATCGACCCCGCCCGCGAGCGGGCCAAGCCGCTGGACATGGATTTCTCGGTGTCGCTGGGCGACCAGGTGAAGCTCAAGGGGTTCGGGCTCGACGGGTCGATGTTCGGCGCGCTGCGGCTGCGCGAGCGGCCGGGCCGGCGCGCCACGGCGCGCGGCACCCTGCAGGTCACCGGCAAGTACCGTGCGTACGGCCAGTCCCTCACCATCCAGCGCGGCCGGCTGTCCTACGCCGACGTGGCCTTCGACAACCCCACGCTCGACATCCGCGCCGAGCGCGTCTTCGACAACGTCACGGTGGGCGTGCAGGTGCGCGGCACCGCGAGCCGCCCCGACACCGCGGTGGTCTCGAGCCCGGCGATGGAAACCAGCGAGGCGCTGTCGTGGCTGGTGTTCGGCCGCCCGCTCAGCACCACGACGGCCGGGGAGAATGAGCAGCTGGGCGCCGCGGCGCTGGCGCTGGGCGTGGGTGGCAACCTGGTGGCCCAGCAGCTGGGCACCCGCCTGGGCTTTGACGAAGCCGGCGTCAGCGATTCGCGAAACCTTGGCGGCGCGACGTTGACGGTCGGCAAGTACGTGCTGCCGCGGCTGTTCCTGAGCTACGGCGTCTCGTTGGTCGGCACCGGCCAGGTGGTCACGCTCAAGTACCTGCTGACCCGCGGCTTCGACATCACCATCGAGTCGGGCAACGAAAGCGCCGCGTCGCTCAACTGGCGCACCGAACGCTAGGCTCCGCGACAAAGAAAAAGGCCGCCCCGGGGGGCGGCCTTTTGATGTTGCGGTGGCGATGGATCAGAAGGCGACGCGCAGGCCCAGGCTCAGGCCGTCGCGGCTCTGCTGGTCATCGCTGAATCGGCCGGTGTAGGCCGCGAACGCGGTGACGTTGTCGCCCATCTGGAAGTTCGCGCCCAGCTCGGCCGTGATCCAGTCCTGGGACGGGGTGAAACCACCCATCGTGAAGCGACCCGCCACGGTGTTGGAACCGGCGTTGACCTGGATCTGGCCATCTTCGGATTCCTCGTTCCAGGCGACGCGGGCGAACGGACGGATGCTGTTGCCCTCCGAACCCATGTTGCCCATCAACTGGTAGCCCGCGCGGGTGATGAACGAATCGCGGTCGAAGTCGGCGAAGTTCATCGACGTCGCGGTGCCGCTGCCCTCGGCGAAGTTGCCGATCTGCTGGTTCAGCCAGTTGGCACTGGCGAACGGGCCGTGCTGGAGACCTTCGGACGAACCGAACAGCCAGCCCAGGCCGAACTCCGCGCCCAGCTGGCGGACGTTGGTGGAGCCTTCCTCGGTGCGGGTGGTCGGGCCCATCGTGATGTAACGCTCGATGTCCACGCTGGTGGCGCCACCGCTGATGGAACCGTGCGCGTAACCACCGCTGCCGAAGCGCAGCGCGCCGCCGATCGAGGCGATGGCCGCACGGCTGTCGAGGTTGGCGCTGGCCACGTCGTTGTCGTGGTTGCCCAGCGTGAGCGCGACGCCCCAGTACGCGTTGTCGGCGACGCGGTGGTTGGCGCCCAGGGTGAGCGACATCACGTCGGCGCTGCCGCCCAGGATGTTGGTGCTGGCGTTGTTGTCGTAGTCCTGCTGGCCGTACTGCACCGTGGCGTAGCCGCGCACGGAGCCGGTTTCGCGGTTGAGCTGGAAGTCCGACATCAGCTCGTCGTTGACCGCGCGGCTGTGGTTCTCGGCGACCTGGATGCCGCCTTCGCCCGCGTAGGAAACCTGGATCGGCGCGGCGATGGTAGACAGCACCACGTTGGCCAGGATCGCGTGCGCGGCGCCGGAGGGGTGCACGCCGTCGGCGAACAGGTAGGTCTGGTTGGCATTGGGCGTGACGTAGTTGCCCGGGCCGCAGGCCACGGACGGCACCGCGCCGCAGGCGGTGCCGGTGATGTTGGTGAAGCCGTACAGGCCCGGGTTGCGCGTGATTTCGCTGATCAGGCCGAAGGTGTTGATGGAAATCAGGCCGGTGCCTAGCGTGGCCAGGCCGGCATTGAGCGTGCTGTTGTACACCACGGTGATCTGCGACACCGAAGCGGCCGTGGGCGGCGAGGCGCCGAACTGCGGCGTGGCGCCGAGGTTGGGCAGGTTGTACACCACCACGTAGCGCGCACCGGCGCCCTGCAGGCGGGCGATCTGCTGCACGTACGACGTGGCGGCGGCGGCGGTGTTGGCCTGGGCGGTGGCGGGGGTGCCCAGCGCGGCGAAGATGTCGTTGGCGCCGCCCCAGATGCTGAAGAGCGCGTTGGGATCGGCGCGGCCGCCGTTGGCGGCCAGGTACTGCGTCACCTGGGTCGGGATGGTCGGCACCGGGTTGAGGCAGGGAGCGGGCGCGGCGCGCACGCAGGAGCCGCCCCAGGCGTAGTTCGGGCCGCCGAGCAGCGACGGACCGCTGGGCAGGCCGAAGGCCCGCGCGATGAGTTCGGCCGCGACCGGGTCGGGGTTGGTGGTGAAGCTGTTGCCGGCCGGCAGGCCCTGCGCGCGGGCGATGTTGCCCGAATCACTGAGGCTGTCGCCGAAGACGACGAAGCTGCTGAACTGCTGCGCCTGGGCGGCACCGGCGCAGCCGAGCGCCAGGGCAACGGCGCCGGCCAAACGATGGAAACGGGGCATGGGGAAACTCCTGTCGGGGCGATCAAATTGATGTGTGTGACTGCGTGCCCAGGGTCTCCTTTGGCACCCCCGGTGGAATTCGCCGGTGGTGCTCCCTCCCCTTGAGCCGTTGCCTGCGCTGCCGGCACGGCCGGCGACGCCGCATCACCTTAATCCAAAGCTGGTTTCCGTACCACTAGGTACAGTCAGGGGCGCACGCGGGCACCCCGGCCAGGGCCGGCCACCAGCCGCCCCG
>Ga0105045_10003657_pt1 | contig 13250 bp, 10 predicted proteins | sample MAT02_FD_78089 | JGI IMG/M metagenome (GOLD analysis project Ga0105045, IMG submission 78089) | Freshwater microbial communities from Lake Fryxell liftoff mats and glacier meltwater in Antarctica - MAT-02 (megahit assembly) | ecosystem: Environmental > Aquatic > Freshwater > Ice > Liftoff...
CAAAGTGGAAAACCATGCTTCGAAAGAGTGCAAATACGATTTCCCTAAGATTACAAGGTTCAGCAAAGTAAATTTGCCACAGCAAGTTTGTTTGCTGTTTCCGAGAACATTCAATATGACTTCGATATGACAATGGCTATATGACAATGGCTAACCAGATTTTTAACATGAACGCTTTCCAAGAAACCAAATCGACTGACACGAACCCTCGATATCGGGGGTTGCCAATTTCCCTTAACACGATGCGGGAGTATTTGTCGGTGGCGTTACTGTGCGATGCACTAGACGCAGTTGGCTTCGGTTTTCAATCGCCCCGATTACAGCTTGCACCACTTACCGTCAAGTCCGGATTGCTGATCGGACGCGCTAAAACAACGTTGTGGACAGAAATGGCCCATGTCGATCAGGAACCCTACAAGCTCGAGTTGGCAGCAATCGATTCTACTCAGCCAGACGATGTGATTGTCTGTGCAGCAAGTGGATCTATGCGATCGGGTATTTGGGGGGAACTGCTTTCGTCGGCTGCAAGAAACTGCGGATGTGCGGGAGTCATCGTCCATGGCGCCGTTCGCGATGTTGAAAAAATGCGAGCGATGAATTTCCCAGTCTTTGCAAGCGGAAAATCACCTTACGATAGTCGAAACCGACAGCGTGTTGTGGACTACGACGTTACCCTTGAGATCGGTGGTGTCCGTATTGCTCCAGGTGATTTGATTGCAGCTGACGAAGACGGTATCGTAGTGGTTCCCCAATCGGTCGAAACCCAAGTAGTGCAACTAGCTTGGGATAAAGTCCATGCAGAAAATCAGGTTCGAGATGCTGTTATCGGCGGAATGTCTGCAACAGAAGCTTTCGATACGTTTGGAGTACTTTAGAAGTTTGACTTATGGATTTAATAACGCGACTCGCAATTATTGAAGTTGCACGCTTGTTGCAACCTCGCAAAGCAAACCAAGGAAAACCGGAGAAAGCTCTACTAACGCGACGCGTCAGTTAGGGGCTTACCGACACAGTCACGGGCTTGCGTTTTTTGAAAATGCGATATTTAGCGCCGATAGGGGCGGCAGCCTATTTTAGGCGATGCAAACAACTTAAAAACTTGTGTTTCGTGTTAATTAACATGATGCAAAATTTAGTCGCTGCATTAAGTTTACAATCCGTTAGAAATTTTCCGAAACGGAAGTCGATACCAATGAAATACCTTTCGATGATTCAGCATGTTCGGATGCACGCCGCCGGTCCGATCACATTGTTCGTTTTTTGCGGACTTGTGATTGTTTCCAACTCTACTCATGCGGCCGATGCGGTTGGTCAAACGGATGAATCCATTCTAGGTGCGGGGAGCCACGAACTGACCTTTGAGCGTGACGTGCGGCCGATCCTGAAGGCGATGTGCTTTCACTGTCATGGTGAAGAAGAGCATCTTCAGGGAGCCCTGGACCTACGGCTCGTGCGTTTGATGCGAATCGGGGGTGACTCGGGTGAAAGCCTTATTCCCGGTGATCATGCGGCTAGCTTGCTATGGCAGCGTATAGCATCTGACGAGATGCCCGAGGGAGCGAAAAAACTGAATGCATTGCAGAAAGAAACGATTCGTAGATGGATCGATGCCGACGCTCCATTGTCGCGTGCGGAACCCGACAATGTAGAAGACTCTCGGTACACGCCTGAAGAACTCTCATTCTGGGCTTTTCAGCCTCCCAAAGACGTTTCTGTCCCTGCCGATCCGGTTCTAACAACCACTTCAGAGCAAACGACGACAACGAATCCAATTGACGCCTTCATTCGTCATCGGTTGACCGCATTCGGTTTGAAGGCGAGTCCGGAAGCGAGCCGGCATACTCTTTTGCGTCGACTTACATTCGATCTTACGGGGCTTCCTCCGAGTGAGATTGAGTTGAACGACTTCTTGAATGACCAGTCTGAGGACGCTTATGAAAAGGTCGTGGATCGATTGCTTCAATCACCGCAAATGGGTATTCGCTGGGCAAGGCATTGGCTTGATGTGGCGGGGTACGCGGAGACAGATGGCGTTATTGGAAAAGACCCTCCGCGGCCACAGGCTTGGCGGTACCGAGACTATGTCATCAGTGCATTCAACAACGACAAACCCTACGATCAGTTTGTTCAGGAACAGCTTGCCGGCGATGAAATGATCCAAGGGAAGCCAGATCCAACGAATCCAGGCGATGTTGAAAAGTTGACAGCCACTGGATTTATGAGAATGGCTCCCGATACAACATCGGAAACCGATACGTTGGTTGAACGCAATCAAGCAGTCGCAGATTCGCTTAAAGTGGTGAGTGGGGCTGTTCTTGGATTGACGATCGGTTGCGCTCAGTGCCATGATCATCGCTACGATCCGATTAGTACGGAAGACTATTATCGCTTTCGAGCTATCTTTGATCCGGCGTTCCCGATCCATCATTGGCAAAAGCCCATAGAGCGGGTGGTCGACATGACTCCACCGGATGTGATTGTAGCAAGGGCTGCGATTGAGACGGAAGCCGTTAGGAAAGAAGAGGAGCTCAAAAAGATCAAGACGGCCCGGGGTGTGGTGTTGTTCGAGGAACTTCTTACTCACGCCCCGGAGGACTTGCGAGCATCCTTGAAAACGGCGATTGAACTCCCTGAAGGAGAGCGTTCCGACGAGCAGAAGGCCCTGCTTACCGGTAACCCTATGCTCAAGTCGGTTGATTTTATCTCGACGTCCCTTGAAGTTTACGATCGCGAGCTACACGAGAAATTAAAGCCAGACTACAAGGCAATTGCGGATCTACGCGCGACTGCTCCGTTGCAAACCTTGCTGATGGCTGCTACGAATCGTCCTGACATCACGGTCGAAAGCCACATCTATTTCCGAGGTGATCCGACTTCACCCAAAAAACAAGTTCAGCCGGGCGATATTTTTGTTCTCGCGAGGCACCAGTCCGGTTCCCAGGTTTCGTCCCAAAATCTCAAGCGGCGTCTGGAATATGCCAAGGAGATCACAAGTCCAAATCACCCAATGACCGCTCGTGTTGCAGTGAACCGTATTTGGGTCCACTTAATTGGAAAAGGAATCGTGGCCACGCCAGGAGACTTTGGCCTTTTCGGCGCGAGGCCAACGCACCCGGAGCTACTTGATTGGCTTGCAAAAAGCTTTGTGGAGAAGGGTTGGAGCACCAAGAAGCTGATCCGATCGATCGTGTTATCGCAAACCTATCGTCAAGATTCGCGTAAGTCGACTGCTTCAGAATCGATCGATCCAGACAATCAATACTTGTCGCATGCCAACATGCAACGACTCGACGCGGAAGCGATTCGGGATTCATTGCTCTTTGTAGGTGGTTCATTAAATCAACAAATGGGAGGCGCCTCGGTCCCTGTCGCCGAGGATGAGAATGGAAAGGCCGTGATCGGAATTGCTAAGATAAACGACGGCTTGTTTGCGGGAATCGAATCGGTAGGTGATCAGGCCAATCGCCGTAGCATCTACATCGAAGTGAAGCGAACGTTGCCACTCAACATGCTCGACACATTTGATCAACCGCAAATGGTTCCCAATTGCGATCTTCGTAAGTCATCGACGGTCGCCCCGCAATCGCTTTGGTTTCTTAACGATGCTTTGATCATCAGTCTCGCCGATGACTTGGCCGATAGGCTAATGGGCAGTGTTGAGGGTGGCAGTGTTGAGGGGGGCAACGAAGCGTATGTGCGAACGTTATATCGACGACTTTTCTCGATCGAGCCAAACGAACGCGAGTTGAAAGCTTGCGTCGCGTTTCTCGACAAGCAAACCGAAGTGTTCCGAGCCGACCCGAATCCTGAGTGGCAAGAGAATGTCGCCAAGTGGCCTCATGCTCCGCACTTGCGAGCACTAGCCAGTTTTGGACAGTCGCTTCTGTCCAGCAACCGATTCCTTTATGTCGATTAAAAAATACTTACGATTCAAGCTAGGGTAGAGATATGCAAACACCTTTATGTTCTCGACGGCATTGGCTCAATTGGTCAGCCTTTAACCTCGGCGTTGTCGCAGCTAGCCAGCTTCTAAAGAGCGACGGCTTACTCGCGGGCGAAGCTGGTTTATCTAAACCGGAGCTTGAGCCAGTCCACTATGATTTGCTGCCCAAGCAACCGCACTTCGCACCGAAAGCCAAGGCGATGATCAGCATGTTCATGATCGGTGGCCCCAGCCAAATCGACATGTTCGATCCCAAGCCGGAGTTAGTGAAGTACGACGGCAAAGACTACCCGGGCGATGTGAGCTACGACAACGCAGCGGAAGCTAGTCGATTGATCATGGGTCCGCAGTGGAAGTTTGCTCCTCGTGGGCAATGTGGCATGGAGCTGTCCGACTTGATTCCAAAAATGAGTGAGATTGCAGACGATATCACTCTCATTCGTTCAATGCACACTGGAATTAATAACCACGTCCCTTCGATGTTCGCGTTGTCAACAGGCGTTGGAGTTCGTGGTCGTCCAACCTTTGGTAGTTGGCTATTGAACGCTCTCGGTAGCGAAACACAAGAGCTACCGGCTTACGTTGCTCTCACTCATCCATCCGGCTTGCCATTGATGAATGCTGAGAACTGGGCTAACGGATCGCTGCCGTCGATTTATCAAGGAACCATGGTACGTGCCAAAGAGCCGCGGATCCTGAACCTGGATCCGCCCTCGTACCTTCAAGGAGATCCCCAAAAGAACCAACTGCAACTGCTTGATCAATTAAACGCAGCGCACTTAGAAGAACATCCGGGAGAGTCCGATTTGCAAGCACGAATCGCTTCGTACGCACTGGCAGCCAAAATGCAGCTTGCTGCGAAAGATGCGTTTGATGTTTCTCAAGAATCGGAAGCGACTCATCGCATGTACGGCATTACCGAGGAAGTAACGCGTGACTACGGGACGCGGTGCCTGATTGCCCGTCGATTAGTAGAACGTGGAGTTCGTTTCGTCCAGATTTTCAATAACGGACAAAGCTGGGATCATCATGGCAGTATCATTCCGGATCTTCCAAAGCGCTGCGAGGAAATCGATCAACCGGCGGCTGCTTTGGTGAAGGATTTAAAGCAACGCGGCATGCTGGATTCCACGATCGTTCACTGGGGAGGCGAGATGGGGCGGTTACCTGTGATTCAGGTCCCGACGACTGGAAACGCTCGCGAAAAAATCGGACGTGACCACAACACTTTTGGATTTAGTACATGGGTCGCCGGCGGCGGTTTCCGTGGCGGTTACGTTCACGGCAAGACGGACGATTTCAGCCATCATGCCGTCGAAGACATCGTGACCCATCACGACTGGTTGGCAACAATCCTTCACCTCTTCGGGTTGGACCACAAGCAACTCGCCTTCCGATCCGGAACGCGTGATTTAAAGCTGGTCGAATCCGATACGGCAAAGATCCAAACGAAATTGTTTGCCTAGATATCCATCTCCATTAATTCGAGAATTGGATAAACTCAGTTTCCCGGAACTTGCCAACACTCATGTTCGCTCCGCCAATGATTGCCATCGAGTCTTTTGAAACAGGGAGTGTCCGATGAAAGAATCGACCGACTGGAATTGTTCCGATGATCTCCCATTTCTCTTCCCTATCCTGCAGTCTTTGAATGGAACCATCCACGGTAGTGACAATAAGTCGACCATTGACCTCGGTCGCAGCAGCGCCAAAGCCATTCATCGGTATACCTGCGATCGACCCGATAGTACGCCAAGTATCATTCGATGGATCGTAGACACACGTCTCGGTGGTCGGTCCACTTTCCGCATTCATGCCACCGATCACAAACAAACGGTCAGAGTGTGCTGCGGTTGCCAAGGCTCGCCGCTCGAATGGGGGTGAGGCAATGGGCTGCCACCCTTTGCTGGTATCGGTCAACGGTAGCCGCCATGCAGTTTTATGCCATTTGGTTTCATCGGAGTGGCCGTTCATGGCCCAACCTCCGATTACATACAGGAATTCATCCAGAACAGCCGCGTCCATAGATGAACGCGGCTCAGGTAAATTAGGTAAGTCAATCCATGTGGCGTTTTGAAGGTTGAATTGCTGAACTCCGGATTGCGAAACCAGCCGACTCGTTTCCCCTTGCTGATTCTCAGCAGTAAAACCCCCGACAAGTATGACGTTCGAGCCAGCTGCAACCAACGCGTTTCCTTGAACCTTGGGTCCTTCACCAATGGTCTCCCATTTCTTACTCGTGTTCACGTCAAGCCGGATCAACTTATTGAATTGCTCTTCGTTGGAATAGGAATGAGCTTCGCCAGTATGACCACCATACGCGTAAATGACATTGTCTATTGCCGTCGCGCCAAAGCTCGTGATCGCTTCTGGTAGCTTCCCTATTTCATCGTCTCCCATCGATATCAATTTTGCCTCGCTCAGATTCGGAACGATGAAGCTAATGGTTGTATAGTGCTTCACCGAAACGTAATCTTCATTTTGGTAATTGCCACTCGTTTGGGCCGTCTCAAGATACCGAACCGCGTAAACCCCAGGTTCAACATTATCGATATTGATGTGCCCCTCACTATCGGTCGTCAGTGTTTGATGATCGTTGGCGGATTGAAAATCGATCTGAACTTCTTTCGTAACTTCACCTTTATTGAGTAGAGTCAGTTTGAGAAGTTTGCCATCGATCGTTGGATGAAGATCCAAACCATCCTTCGGTAATCGTACCCGATCCTTTTCATCAAATCCCGGCCATCCACAAGTGACGCTAGCGGCAGAGTAGACAAGCAAGCTTTTAGAGCCTCGACCATGGACGCCATACGTATGCCTAAGCTTCCAAGTGGTGGCCCCCGGAGCTAGTGCCTGGAGTGTGTTCTGGTCCTGAGTATATGCGAATTCGATCGACTGCGGCATTTCCTCCGCTTTAAAAGCATCGACGCGGATGTCTTTGAGCTTTTGAAGAAGTTTGGGATTATCCGGCTCTGGCCCTTCACTGAAGTATAAGTGCACTTCAGAGCCGGATTGATTCTGGGGAACAAGCCACAAAAAATGGGCGAAACAGCTTCTGTCGGCAACAAGCAGAACGCTCCAAACTAAAATTAACCCCAGCTGTTGAATCTTCATGCGTAGTTCCTACTTTCCTAGTTAAGAAATTGACCTCGAAATTTGTTTTGAGCTATACCGCGTCTTATCGCTATCGACTCTTCAGATCGATGGAAATCGGTTGCATATCACCTTTAATCTGGATTCGCAGCTCATTCGACGCGGTGTACTTTGGAGGAATGAACTTCTCAATTAATCCACTTCCCAAACCGGTATTACGAGCTGCTTCGTATTCATCAAGATCCGGTTGTAGCTCGGTCAACACCACTCCGTACTCACCACTCATTAAACCATTCTCGCGTGGAATCTCAAATTTTCCATCAAGGACATTGACAGACGCGATTCCTGTCGATCCTTCCTCGGTCATTGATCGAAAGACCAACGTGCATTCACCAATCGCCATGCCATCAAGCATAACAGTTCCGGCCACAGCGAAGCGTTCGGGTTGGGATCCGCAACCCACTATCAATCCGATGATCAAAAATGAAATGCAAACACTAATCTTGTTCATTGCTCAGCACCTCACCTTTCCCCCTGGAAGACATTGCGTTCAAAACTTCGGGAGAGGTCTCGTTAGGAAAGAACTTGATGCTTCCGTCCATTAGTAGGAAATTAAGACCGCCCATGTGCTGGCTAGTGTAACCGCCTGTTATATTTACCCGCGGTGCATTGAGCGCGAATAGGGTCGTACCCATCCCAACGCGAGGGTAGCCAACAATCCATCGAGCCGTTCCCCATCGCACAGTTCCACGCAAAGGGTTTGGTGCACGTACGCTCCATCGATACTGTGGAAAATCATAGGTTGTCTCACCGACAGCCAACGTGTTCGATAGACCATCTGTGAAATTAGCGATTTTTAGATGCCTGTTTCGATATGAAGAGAAGATGGCAGGAAACGCACCGTCGCACTCGGACATATATTGGTTGGTGCCTTCATTCAACAAATAGGTTGAAGCCGATCCAACTTCGACAGCTTCTCCAGAGGATGTCGTCGCGTTGGCAGGAACCTCACGGGGGACGATGGTCGAAGGGCACAGATAGATCGCAATCTTTTGTTTCGAAACTGCTACATTTTTTGGGTCGGTATAGTACAAGCTAAAATCGTACAGTTGGTAGATATTGCTTTGCTCAAGATGGGGAAGAATCGATGCAAAGCCACTAATGAAGTTGCTCTCTATTCCACCCGCCGGCAGACGTTGGCTTGCAGATTCGTAGTTGTGCACCGCGAGGCCAATTTGCCTAAGATTACTAGAGCATTGCATCCTGCGTGCTGCTTCACGCGCGGCTTGAACTGCAGGTAAAAGTAAACTGGCCAATATCCCGATGATCGCGATTACGACCAGTAACTCAACCAGGGTGAACCCTTGCCGAAAGGAGGTTCCACGGAAGTCGGGTGATGAATCAAAAGAAGACCGCATTGCTAAATCCCTCACGAACCAGTTAGCGAAAATGGCCCCGATAGTTCGACATGAACTTCGGCGGCGAAATCGGGCGTGGCTTGCTGAGGAAATGGAGGGACTTGTGAGGCCATTCAATTCCGATTGCTGGCTGCGTCATCGCAATCTTCAGATGATACTGAGAATCACTCTCAACATAGTATTGCGAGGTTTGGAGTTTATGTCAACAATACATCTAAATATTTTGCAGCATTCGCCGTAGGCAGGTTCTGTAAATGACTTGTTTTTAGCTGTTTCTCTTGAGGAAATTGAATGTCCAACGCTGACGACAACCGAAGTGAGGAAATGATTAATGGTGATCTCCTGGCTAAGGAGCTAAAACGTCGAAACCTCAAAATCGTCAAGTTCCGCGAAATTTGCTGCTGCGGGGATGAGATTTGGATTGAAAACGACGGCGAGATCTATCGTCTTCGCAGGACGCGTCAGGGAAAGTTGGTCCTAACAAAATGAGAGCAACGTATGATCGAGATCCCTTATGACGCGTGTGCAGACTCCTAACTGCCCACAAGACTGCGGAAACAACAAGGTAAAAAAGTGACTTAAACGGGCGAATTGGCTTGGGAGCGTTAGGAACCCCTTGACGTTTTTTCCACAGTCACCATATTCTTTAACTGAGTCTTTGGGAAGAAATTCTAATGGCGCATGGCACCTTCATTTGGGGGAGGCGTTAGTTTGATTTTCCTGTAGAATCGTCAGCGTAGCTTCAATTGGCAGAGCACCGCATTCGTAATGCGGGGGTTAAGGGTTCGACTCCCTTCGCTGGCTTTACTAGTCTAGCTGTTTACATAACTGTGCCAGTTAATATTTGTTCCGAGAGAAGTATTAAAAACCGATGTCGAATGCTGTTATGGTAGATTTAAGAGAAGCCGTTCTAGCCAACCAAAGTTTTGGGCCTCAAGACATCGATCGGATTAATCGGACGATTATTGAGGATCCGACTCAATTTTCGATCCTTCGCGACGCCGTAAACGAGCTTCAATCGGATGAGAATCTGTCGCCCGCATCGATGACTCGGTTGGGAGTTTGTCAAACACTGATTGGGCGTTTCAAGGATGCCCAGGAGACCCTCCGGCAAGCCGACGGAGGTGCTTTAGCTCAATACTTCTTGGGAAAGGTTCACTTCCAGCTTGCTGATTACGATAAAGCGATTCAATACTATGAAGCTGCCCAGAAGTCTGGCTATACGGTTGAGTTGTGCCAGTTGGCGATCGCAGAAGTAAAGCGATACGCCGGCCAAAAAGAAGAAGCAATGAAACTTCTTGACAATATTTTTGGACCGGTCGAACAATCTGCCGAATATCTTTATCAGCGAGGCGCGACGGTTGCCGCGGTAGGTGGAAACCTGAGTGAGACGTTGGCCTTGTACCACCGAGCCGTGACGGTCGACCCAAAGCACCAGGGTGCTTTGTTTGGGCTTGCTCTAGAAAATGATCGTCTTGGCAACGATGGAATGTCTCTTGATTATTATCAACGAGCAGCCAATGTGGTACCCGCTCACGTGGGAACACTGATTAATCTAGGAGTCATTTACGAAGACAAGAATGAGTTTGCGAAGGCGCAGGCTTGTTATCGACGCGTATTAGAAGTGTCCCCGGACCATCCCCGAGCCAAGCTATACCTCAAAGACGCATCGGCTGGCGGAAATATTCTTTATGACGAAGACTCGGCGAAGAAGAACGAGCGACTCGCACAAGTACTGAACGTTCCTGTTTCAGACTTCGAGCTGTCGGTTCGTTCACGAAATTGCCTACAAAAAATGGGTATCCGAACCCTCGGCGACTTGGCTAGAACTACCGAAGCGACGTTGCTTTCAAGCAAGAACTTTGGCGAAACTTCGCTAGTTGAGATCACGGAGATGTTGACTTCTCGAGGCTTGAGTCTTGGCCAGTTTGCAAACGAGAAGAAGGATGAGGATCCGCCGTTGGATGTTTCGAGCATGAGTGCTGATCAGCAAGCGTTGCTCGACCGTCCGATTGCAGATTTGAATCTCTCGGTAAGGGCTCGTAAATGCATGGTCCGTCTTCAGTTGACATCGATTGGTGAGCTCGCTCGCAAGTCCTGCGATGACCTTCTCGAGTGCAAGAACTTTGGTGTTACGAGCCTGAACGAAGTCCGTGAGAAACTAACCATTATGGGTCTCAAGCTACGTGGCGATTGATCGATTCGCCTTTCAGCTTCTTAGTCGCGATGTCGCTACTCCAGCGCGTCGCGGTCGGATGTGGTTAAAGCAAGGTGTTGTTGAGACACCTGTCTTTATGCCCGTCGGAACTCAAGGAACTGTCAAAGGGATTACTCAGCATCATCTGGTGGAAACCGGTGCCCAGATGATCCTGGGAAACACCTATCATCTTTCGTTGCGACCTGGCAGTCAGCGAGTTTTAAAGTTGGGGGGACTGCATCGATTCATCGGATGGGACAAGCCTATCCTGACAGATAGTGGTGGATTCCAGATTTTTTCACTGGCAGATCGCGCGGTAGTGACTGAAGAGGCAGTGGATTTCAAGTCGCACTTGGACGGATCGAAGATTCGTTTGAGACCAGAAGATTCGATACGCATTCAAGAGGATCTTGGAAGTGATATCGCAATGGTTCTGGACCATTTGGTGGCTCTTCCTGCGGCGGACTCTGTTGCGCTCGAAGCCTGTCAACGAAGCATCCGATGGGCCGAACGTTGTAAAGCTTTTGCGACACGAGCCGATCAAGCCAAATTTGCGATCGTCCAAGGTGGTCTGGACCCAGATTTACGGATCCATTGCGCTGAACAATTGGTCAAGATTGGGTTCGATGGATATGCGGTCGGTGGATTAAGTGTCGGCGAACCACCACCGGAAATGTATCGCATTCTGGATTGTACTTGTCCTGCTCTGCCTGAAGATCAGCCAAGGTACTTGATGGGCGTTGGACGTCCGATTGACCTAGTCGAAGGGGTTGCGCGTGGTATCGACATGTTTGACTGCGTCATGCCAACTCGAAATGGACGAAACGCGCTCGCATTTACTGCGGATGGATCTCTTCGATTGCGAAACTTGTGTCACGCGGAGGATGATCGTCCGCTAGAAGACGATTGCCCTTGTGCTGCCTGCAAACACAGTAGGGCTTACTTGCGTCACTTGTTTATTGCGGAAGAGATGCTGGGGCCAATCTTGCTATCGATTCACAACGTTACATTCTACCAGCGTCTCATGGCAAGGATTCGGACCGCGATCGAGGAGAATCGATACGCTGCGTTCCTCGACGAGCAACGTGTACGGCTGGCCAAGTAGTACCGTTGAACGGTTGCCACCCTCAGTGAATTTATGTTGGTGTAAAACATAACTAATTATATCGACAGATAGTCCAAACCTGACAATCAAAACTAGGAGTTGAACTTATGTCTACACCACTTCCTCCCGTTGCAAACGCACCGCGACGTACCTTAATGGGACCCGGTCCAAGAGATACTCACCCTCGAGTGCTAGCCGCGTTGGCTCAACCGACAGTTGGGCACTTGGATCCGTTCTTTCTAAAAATTATGAATGAAGTTCAGCAGATGCTTCGCCAGGTCCATCGAGCGACCTTTCGGGGAAGTGTTCACACGCGTCTGATTCGTCATTAAAGTCAGCCCAAATCTCCAGATTCCAGCGGTTTTTAAGCAGGAACTTCGATTAGCCAGTCCGTGCGAGAATCGACTAAATCGTCAGGTTCGTTTCAGTCGATACCAATGCTCGGTTGGGTACGATAACTCTGAAGGATTCGCTCGCCCAGTTTGCATTTTCGAAATTGGGATTTCTAATGAAGCTAGAAATGCAACGATCAATGTTGGTGCTGCTTTTTGCCTTAATATCCGTAGGCAGTTTAACGGCGTGCGCGATCAATCGTCAATCAAGCCACAGCAACGGTTACACGAGTTCATCCAAGTCGTGCATCCGAAATGGATTGCCTCTAATAGACTATGCCTCGCGGCCGCCTATTGAGTTGTGGGATGGTACACAGGTTGAGGGGAGTCATGTGACACTTACTGAAATCAAAGGAAATGTTCGCGATTTAAGTTTTGCCGAATGCCAACGCATCGCAGGCATATCTTCCCCAGCGGCTCGTCAACTCGAGTATCATCGCGCATGGCTAATAAAAAACGACAGTTCCCAAGAAGCGATCGCAGTAGCCTTGTGTCACCAAGCAAGGTTTGAGCGGAGTGTCCATGTAGCGAGGGCTCTCGAAGCCTATCTAAATAAAACCGATATCCATGCACAACGAACGATCCTCGATGAAATCCAGACCGTTTTTCAAGACTCAGAATCTGCGATTAGGAAGTTTCGACAAGCCGGAGTCGAAGTTCCTGGTGACACTAATGAGTTGTCGCAGCGAAGTTTGGAGCTTCAACAACAACTATCCACCTTGAGGCTTACCCACAGTCGTCTCGACGATGTCATCGAAATGCTTTTAGAGCTTCCGCATCAACCGGATTTACCCATCTGGACTAGCTTCGTATCGCCACGCCGTGACGATGAGCCAACGGAAATCGAGGCTGTCGCGATTGCCCTGGCTCATCGTGGAGACCTGTTGGCTTTGGAGCATCTAGAAAGGAATGTGGACAACGTCTCCCCCGAGATGGCGAAGGGTCTCGTTGCGTCATCAAACCCCCTTATGGGCGCTTCAGTTTCTAGCCCTAAGCAAGCACAGTGGTGGCAATGCCTCAATCGTCGAAAAATCGAGCGACTAAAGGACCTAGAAAAGTGTGAGAGAAAGCGTCAGCTCCACGCAATCGTAGAAGTTAAACG
>Ga0105045_10003658_pt1 | contig 13248 bp, 11 predicted proteins | sample MAT02_FD_78089 | JGI IMG/M metagenome (GOLD analysis project Ga0105045, IMG submission 78089) | Freshwater microbial communities from Lake Fryxell liftoff mats and glacier meltwater in Antarctica - MAT-02 (megahit assembly) | ecosystem: Environmental > Aquatic > Freshwater > Ice > Liftoff...
AGGATATCAGGTCAATCTCGGTGTAATATCATCTATACCCGGTAGACATGATTACATTATTATGGACGATTTGGATCACGCGTGCATCATAGATGGGGCTAGATTATCATTCGCCAAAGTGATGAAATACAGTCACAATGACATGGATTCACTAGAAAAAGCGCTAAGCAGATGCGAAATTGACAAAATAAAACTGATAGCTGTCGATGGTGTATTCAGTATGGAAGGTGACATCGCTAAGCTTCCTGAAATCGTGCAACTAGCTGAAAAATACAATGCTACCATTATGGTGGATGATGCACACGGATTAGGGGTGCTGGGCAAAAACGGTAGTGGTACCTCAGATCATTTCGGAGTTACCGACAAAGTAGATCTAATTATGGGTACTTTCAGTAAGTCGTTAGCGAGTATCGGCGGTTTTATAGCTGCTGATCTCGATACTATCAATTATCTTAAACACAATGCAAGATCATTGATATTTAGCGCAAGTATCGCTCCTGCAAATGCTGCAAGTGTCATAGCTGCCGTTGAACTTATTCAGGAAGAACCAGAAAGAATCACGGCGCTTTGGGACAACACTCATTATGCTATGGCAGCACTCAAAGCAGCTGGATTTGATACTGGACATTCAGTAACTCCTATTATTCCGATACTAATCAGAGATGATTTTAAAACCTTCCAGTTGACCAAAATTGCTTTGGAACGTGGTATTTTTGTCAATCCTGTAGTGTCGCCAGCAGTACCGAGTTCATCTTCGCTTATCAGATATTCGCTCATGGCAACGCATACCAAGGCTCAAATAGACGAATCTGTACGTGTACTAAAACAAATATCAGAAGAAATAGGAGTATTCGAAGTAAATCCTGAGATGTCAGTCAATATTGTAAATATGTAAGTCCGATTAGATGATTTAAGGAATCGAAATTTCCTAAATTCGATAAAAAAAATTCCATAAACACCATAGTAAAAATGGAGTTTATGGATTTTTTTTTAGATAAGTTTCTTAATTAAAAGGTTTGTTCAACTTATAAAAGTACGCTCATCTCTTCAGGATTGGTTCCAAAAGGTTCAAAAATAGCCTATAATTTTACCCCACAAAATAATTTCAGAGAATTAATATTTTCTCAATTAATTAAATTCCAATGAATAAGTCTTACATTTGGGGCGATTCTGGTAGTAAAAAAACCAAATCAACAAGAGATAACTTTTTATACTTTACAATTTATACCATTAATATTACTTTAATCAAAAGAGTATAAACCACTAGATATGAGCATTATAATAAAGGAAGTAACCTTCAAAGACGGTATTTCAGAATTTATAAACTTCCCTCACGATTTATACAAAGATGATCCATATTATGTGCCTGAAATCTACATGGGCCAAAAAGATATGATGAATCCTGATAAATACCCTTTTCATAAATATGGTAAAGTAAAGTATTATTTAGCGCATAAAAATGGTAAAATCGCAGGAAGAATTGCCGCCATAAACAATACCAATTACAATCGACATCACTCAAGCAATGTAGGTTTTTTTGGTTTTTTTGACTTCATAGAAGATCAGGAAGTATGCAATAGCCTTCTGGACAAAGCAGCTGCTTACGCCAAAGAAAATGGCCAAGTATCCATCATTGGACCTACCAACTTTACAACCAATGAAACAGCGGGTACTCTCGTAGAAGGATTTGAAGATCCTCCCAAATTAATGATGACTTACAATAATCCCTATTACAGTAAGCTCATGGAAAATTATGGGATGAAAAAGGAAATGGATCTATTTGCTTTTATGATTTATGCTGAAAAAGCTTCTGAAAAGTCGCTCAGAATAGCAGATGCAGTAGAAAACAGACTTAAAACCAAAGGAATTACCATAAGGAATATAAACCTTAAGGACATTAATAATGAAGCAAAAAGGATTCAAAAAATATACAATGATGCTTGGGAAGAAAACTGGGGCTTCGTACCTTTTACAGATGCGGAGTTTGAATATCTCAAGAATGATCTGAAAATGCTCTTAGATCCTAAATTTTCATACATAGCAGAAAAAGACGGTGAAGCGATAGGATTCGGCTTGACACTTCCTAATATCAATGAAATTTTGATCAAAAACAAAAGGGGCAAATTGTTTCCATTCGGGATATTCAGATTATTATTGGGCAAAAACAAAACCAAATATGTCAGAATCTTAGCCTTAGGTGTCTTGGAAGAATATCGAAAGATGGGCATTGAAGCCATATTTTTTGCAAAAAACATACAAGAAGCTCGCAGACGAGGCATCATAGGCGGTGAAGCATCTTGGGTATTGGAAAGTAATGAAGCCATGGTAGCTGCTGCGGAGCACCTCAATGGTGAGAAATACAAAACTTATAGACTTTATAAAAAAGAAATCTGACCTTAACAATGTCAAAAGAGAAAATATTGATCACTGGTGCCAATGGATTTATAGGCTCATTTCTAGTAAAGGAAGCCTTGAAAAAAGATCTCGAAGTATATTCAGGCGTTAGAAAAAACAGTAATACAAGTTCCCTTAAAGATCTGGATACCAAATTAGTAGAACTAAATTATGAATCTGTTGATGAGATGGCAAACGTGCTAAAAAACCATCAATTTACCTACATCATCCACAATGCTGGTCTCACAAAAACGCCCGATGCCAATGAATATATCCGCGTCAATAAGGATTATCTCGTCAATGTGATACAAGCTATAAGAAAATCAGGACATGAGCTCAAAAAATTCCTTTATGTCAGTAGTCTTGCCGCAACTGGGCCAGCTGATTTTCAAAAAAACGGCATATTGACACAAGATTCGACTTATCATCCGGTGACAAATTATGGCATTAGCAAGCACCAGGCAGAAACATACCTAACCCAACAAAACGATATACCTTACTTAATCATTCGTCCTACAGCAGTATATGGACCTGGCGAAAAAGATCTGCTAAATGTCTTTCAAATGATCAATAAACGCATAGATCTGCAGGCAGGATATATGCCACAAAAACTTTCGTTCATCTACGTCAAAGATTTGGCAAGGCTTATGATAACTGCTACCTTGAGCACGTACAAACACAAAGCATATTACGCAACAGACGGAAATGTGTACACTGGAACAGCTTTTAGTGGATTCATACGTGAAAGTCTCAATAAATATGCTGTTAAGATAAAACTTCCTATTCCAGTGATCAAAATTGTAGCATTCGTTAGCGAAAAAGTATCTGGATTATGGGGAAGTTACCCACCACTCAATGTTGACAAGTTTCACGAAATCAAGGCCAGAAACTGGTGTTGCGATGTGTCGGACCTAGAGTCTGAACTAGGCTTCAAATCAGAATATGACCTTTCTACGGGTATACCAGAAACAGTAAATTGGTACAAAGAACATAAATGGCTTTGACATTTATACCAAAGTTTAGTCTTATTCAACCAATATTTGTACTTTTGCGCCACCTGGAATAAGCGTTTATAGTTGTGCCAAAACACATAAACGTTGCCCAATTACCTAATAATCTCACATGTCAACAATCGATAAAAAGAAAATAAGATTTATCACCAACCCGTTTTCTGGTACTAAATCTAAAGCTAAGCTGAAGGAAACGATTGAAGAAAATCTAAATTTGGCTGATTTTGATTTTGAGATTTGTTATACTGATTACCCAAGACATGCTACCCAACTTAGCGCTGAAGCTAGAGACATGGGGTATTATGCTGTTATTGCAGTAGGTGGTGATGGTACTATAAATGAAGTAGCCTCAGCACTAAAAGGATCTGAAACCGCTCTGGGTATTGTACCTTTTGGTTCAGGTAATGGATTTTCTTACCACTTAGGAATAAGAAGAGATGTGGTCACCGCCATACAAATTATCAACGATCACAATACCAACCTGATAGATACAGGGTCCGCAAATGGTCGTTTCTTTATCAATGTGGCTGGACTAGGATTGGACGCAACCGTAGCTTTTAAGACAAAACTCAACAAAAAACGTGGATTTATTCCTTACTTCATCAATACACTCAAAGAAAGTATAGGATTTCGGTTTATGAAGCTCAGGATATCTACAGATGATAGTGTCATGGATGGAGAATACGGGATGGCTGTTATTGCTAATGGATCCATATACGGCTATGACTTTGCGGTAGCTCCTGCTGCTATATTGGATGATGGTTTATTTGATATTATATTGGTTCGAAAAACTCAAATCTTCAGATATTTTTTACTCGTACCGCGTATGCTCAATAAAACTTTTCATAAAAGCCCTTTGGTTCAATACTTCAAAACAAGTAAAATAACTATAGAAAGTACAGATGGCACACCTTATTTTCACGTAGATGGAGAAGGATTTGAAGCGGAAAACAGCATAACATTTGAGGTCGTTCCAAATTCAATAAAATTAATTACAAAACAAAAATAAGCAATGTTAATACTTATAGCATGTATTATACTCAATGCCCTTATTGGAGTGATATTCAAGCTTTTCAATAAATATAAGATAGATAACCTTCAAGCCATTGTGGTCAATTATTTTGTGTGTGTCATTACAGCATCTGTCGTTATCGGCGGCAATCCGATACCTATCGACCTTACTACTCAACCATGGTTTTGGTACGCATTAGGGTTAGGAAGTATTTTTATTATCATCTTCAACTTGATGGCCCTGACGGTTCAAAACTTTGGAGTAGTCATAGCTACGATCTTTCAGAAAATGTCTTTACTTGCACCTACACTCATTGCCATTCTGATTTATGGTGAAACTTCCAATATGATAAAATGGGTAGGGATCGCTTCTTCAGTAGCAGCTATTTTTTTATTGAGCTATCAGAAAAAAGAAAAAGATGTCAATGAAACGCACCACTCTCAGTTTATATGGATGTTACCTATCGCTACGTTCCTTGGTTCTTGTCTCATAGACAGTGCTTTGTATCTAGTAGAAAAACAGAATTTGGCTGAAAATGGAGATATTGGTTTTGTAGCTTCTTTATTTCTTTCTGCAGCATTGAATGGGTTGATCATACTTACCATTCAAGTGATCAGGAAAAAAGAAGTTTTAAAACTCAAAAACCTTGTAGGCGGTACGGCACTAGGTATACCCAATTTTTTCTCAATCTATCTCCTTTTATTGGCTTTGCAGCAAGGATGGGGCGGATCAGTCGTTTTTCCTGTGAATAATGTAGGCGTTTTGGTAATGGCAGCTTTTTTTGGTATTGTGTTGTTCAAAGAAAGATTGACTCCAATAAGGATTTTAGGATTTGTTCTAGCTGTATTGGCCATAGTGTTGATAACGCTTGCTTGATTTTTGTAATTGAATCTTGAGTCCACTCCGAAAAGTAAATTTAATACTAGGTTAAAAGATGGATGTTTGTACTGTATTGATAATCAACATATTCCTTTAGAAGCAGGGGTGTTTCCCTTTAGGTGTTCGCCCCTTCAGGCAGTCACCCCTTCAGGCAGTTCACCCCTTCAGGGGCCGGGGGTCGTCGGGGATCGCAGGGGTCGGCAGGGGATCGAATAAGGGTAAAAAACAGCTGATTATCAAACAGTTGGTGTTTTCGGATGGGACTCAATCTTAATTTGTGTAATGTTTAAGGTATCAAGTGTAATGATGCTAACTAAATCTTAACCTAAATCTTAACCTTTGCCTTAATATCAACCTTAACCTTATGATCATTGATTCCTATCTTACCTTAGCAGAAGCTTGTATGGGCGAATACAAGGAAAAAGGCAGCAAATTCATAGCTTATGGCTACCCATTTGATGATGAAAATGAGTTAGAAATGATTTTAACTGAGTTGAAAAGTCTACATACCAAAGCTAGACACTATTGTTATGCTTACAAAATTGGTGTAGATAACAACAGATTTCGAACAAATGACGATGGCGAACCATCAGGAACTGCGGGAAAACCTATCTATGGACAGATCATGAGTCATGGACTTACAAATACGGTTATTGTCGTGATTCGATATTTTGGTGGTACGAAACTTGGTGCTTCAGGACTAATACATGCTTACAAAGAAGCGTCGAGAGAAGCATTGGCAACAGCATTGATTGTAGAAAAATATATCACAAATACCTATGAATTGACATTTGGCTATGACCACATGGGAGAAATAATGAATATACTCAAAGAACTAGATATAGAAATAACAGAAAAAAGCTTTGAATCAGAATGCAAAGTTTCTATTCAATTGCGTCTTTCCGAAGAGAGCTTATCAATGCATAAACTGAAAGCTAGAGTCCTGCACAAAAGCGTGGAAGAAATAGATGAAAGTACCGATATCCCTTTTTGTGGAATAAGTAAGTGTTAGAATATATATCATTACAGCTATCTAATTGCAACAAAATACTTCTTCTAAATTTTAGCGTAGAATGATCTACAATAATTTGAAAAAATGAACAATAATCATCAATACAGAGTTTCTAACAGGTATGCAATAAATAAATATAATGTCCAAAATAATGAACATCCATAAAATAATTGTTTTCATATTCGCTACATCGCTAACTCAAGTAGCAATTGCGCAGTCACCTTCGTGTTGTAGTGCTAGTTCTGTCACTGAGTTTGCGCAATTGGGCAAAGACTTAAGTTTTGTATTGACGCATGAAGAGCCACTACCCTACACGCTGCAAAATCCTTCAGGTGTCACTACCACATTTCCGATTTCTGGAGAAAGTGATGGTCAAGGATACTATATTAAAGGCAGTAAATCATCCACTACATGGATATTTGTCATTCAGGAATGGTGGGGACTTAATGATTATATCCGAAATGAAGCCGAAAAGTTACATAACGCTTTCCCAGATGCACACATATTTGCATTAGATATGTATGATGGAAAAACAGCCACAAAAAGAGAAGAAGCTTCGGCTTTAATGCAATCAGCAAAGCCAGAACGTCTAGAAAAAATCATAACTAGTGCAGCAGCTTTCGCAGGTAAAAACGCAAAAATTGCAACCATTGGATGGTGTTTTGGTGGTGCCTGGTCAAATAAATCTGCTGTCCTGCTTGGTGATCAAGCAGTCGCATGCGTTATGTATTATGGTATGCCTGTCACTGATGTAACTCAAATATCTCAAATAAAAGCACCTGTATTAGGAATATTTGCTGAGGAGGATGGTTGGATTACTCCGAAAGTAGTTGCAGACTTTAAAGCGAGTATGGAGAAAGCAGGCAAGTCAATAGAAATCCATTCCTACGCTGCAGACCACGCTTTTGCAAACCCTAGTAACCCTAAATTTAGTAAAAATTTTGCTGAGGATGCTTGGACTAAGTCTATAGCTTTTATCAAAAAATACATCTAAGTTCCTACACAATCATTTCATTATCAAGATCGTTTTATGCGTATTTCAAAAATCGGGTTTGAGAGAGTGAGTGCATTAACTCATAAGGATGTTTTCTACCAATTACAAAATCAAAAATTAGCAAAATTTATAAAATACGCTCCAGATGATGAAGGCTTAACTCAAGCCATAAAAGATAGAAAAGCAAATAAGATAAACAGAAGCTTAATTTACGAAGTGGTCAATGACCAATATAGTAAGTTTACTTCTTCTGAAAAGCAGAGAAGCAATATTGAAGCTTTGCTTTCAGAAGATGCATTTACGGTCATAACAGCCCACCAACCTATAATACTTGGTGGTCCAGCGTATTATTTTTATAAAATCTGTTCCACAATACATCTTTGTGAACATTTGTCAAAAGAACATCCTGACAAGACATTTGTACCCGTTTTTATTAATGGCTCCGAAGATCACGATTTTGAAGAAGTAAATAAGTTGCAGCTCTTTGGCAAATCATTGACTTGGGATACCAATCAACATGGACCTGTAGGAAAATTCACTACAAACAACCTAGATAACTTAATACAATCGGTTTCTGATATCTTGGGTGATAGTGATCTCAGTAAAGGATTGAGTGCTTCTTTCGCTAAAGCATTAGATAATGCTAAAGATTACAATGATTTCGTTTTCAATTGGTTGAATGATATTTTTGACGAAACTGGTTTACTTGTTATCAATATGGATAATAAGAAATTAAAGCAAAATTTTATACCTATCCTGAAGAAAGAGTTACTAGAAAGAAAAAGTGAAAGTATCGTCCTCGAAACCCAAAACGAGCTGCACAAACTCAACTTTAAGCCACAAGCTTTTGCTAGAGATATCAATTTATTTTACATGGCTTCTCAGTCAAGAGAAAGAATAATATATGAAGATGGACTATACAAAATTCACAATACGAACTTAGCATTCAGCGAAGCTGATATGATGACAGAGGTCGAAAACCACCCTGAAAGATTCAGCCCAAATGTAGTATTAAGACCGATTTTCCAGGAGTTCACCTTACCAAATATAGCATACATAGGTGGTGGTGGCGAGATCGCTTATTGGTTGGAAAGAAAGTCGCAGTTTGAATATTTTGGGGTATTTTACCCTGTATTAATAAGAAGAAACTCTGTGATGCTAATCACTAAGTCTGTCCAAAAATCAATGGCAAAATTGGGCATGACAGAAGATGAGTTGTTGCTTGATGAGGATGCTGCAGTGTCTCTATATCTAAAAAAGTCTTCGGACACAGATTTTGAGTTAGACGCTGAAACAACCAAGATTACAGAAATATTTTATGCAATAGCAGAAAAAGCAAAAGCTATAGACCCTACACTAGAACATTTCGTAATAGGTGAAGCCACCAAAATCATCAAAGCTACGGAATCTATAGAAGGAAGACTCAAACGATCTTTAAAACAAAAAGAAGAAGTTTCTGTCAATCAGATCAAAAATATTAAGTCAAAACTTTTTCCCGATCACGGACTCCAAGAACGAAAGGAAAGTTTGCTACAATATTTAGTAAGTGAAGATAAAGACTTCCTTAACGAATTGATCGCTCATCTTAATCCATTACAAAAAGAGTTTTTATTCATTTACCTCTGACCCTTCGAGTTCTGGTTTTTTCACATCAAAACAAACCAATAAGTCTGACAGCTTTGCTTTCAGGTCTTTTCTATGGACAATAAAATCTAAAAATCCATGCTCGAGAAGATATTCCGACGTCTGAAAACCTTCAGGAAGGTCAACTTTTATGGTTTCTTTAATGACTCTCGGACCTGCAAAACCAATCAAAGCTTCGGGTTCAGCAAAATTTATGTCTCCCAACATTGCAAATGATGCAGTAACACCACCAGTAGTCGGGTCGGTCATAAATGAAAAATATGGAATACCTTTCCTCGCCAATAAAGTAAGTTTGGCTGAAGTTTTGGCCATTTGCATAAGTGAAAAAGCAGATTCCATCATCCTCGCACCGCCTGATTTTGAGATTATCATTAAGGGTGTTCGGTTTTCTAGACAATAATCGATCGCTCTTGATATCTTCTCACCAACGACAGAGCCCATAGACCCACCGATAAAACCAAAATCCATACAAGCAATCACTAAAGGATACTTATTCACTTTACCAGCAGCAACCGACATAGAATCTTTGAGATTAGTCTTTTTATATGCATCTGTAAGCCTATCTTCGTAGGTCTTTACGTCTTTAAACTGCAGCATGTCTACAGAAACTATTTCATCAAAAAGACGCGTATATTTACCATCAAAAATTACTTCAAAATAATCAGTAGAATTGATTCTAGTATGATAATCACACTTGGGACAAATGTATAAATTAGCTTTCAAGTCTTTGACCGTAGTCATTTCCTGACATCGGGTACACTTGTGCCAAAGCCCATCAGGTGTCTCCTTCTTATTTTTTGTGGCTGTTTGTATACCTTCTTTCAGTCTTTTGAACCAACTCATAATACTTTAATTTAGGGCCACATGTGAGTGTTAACAAATTACATTAAACCGCAAAAATATAAATAAGAGTCGACGTTTTAATCATCATTTGATATTTTTTAATATATAAATAATTAACACATTTATAGTCTATTGATTTATAAATATTTATGTTCAAAAAGATATAAAGAGAACATATTATTTGGGGTGTCTAAAATTTAATTATTTATTAGTCTATCTATTTTAAAAGAAAGTCAATAAAAATCAGCAAAATCAGATACTTTAAAAATCTTTGGTGACAAAAGTGAAAAATAATTCCAGATTGTATTTTATTTTAAGACATTTGCGTTGATTTATATGTAAATTTAATTCAAATTACAAAAAAAACATGAGATGTCAGTTGTAATATCCAACATATCTGATACGGAAGGTTACTTTTTTGTACTTTATTTTTGCCTATTAGTATCTTACATCACTTATAAAAATCAGAAATGTCTGTAGCTAAAAGAGATATAAAAAGAATAACTACGCATGTATTGCATGCGATGAAAGAACAGGGAGAAAAGATCTCCATGCTTACTGCGTATGACTATTCAATGGCTCGGATTTTGGATGCCGCAGGGATAGACATACTATTGGTAGGTGATTCCGCATCCAATGTAATGGCTGGCCATGAGACTACCTTACCTATTACACTTGAACAGATGATCTACCATGCTCAGTCTGTTATCAGAGCCGTAGAGCGTGCTTTTGTAGTCGTAGACCTACCCTTTGGTTCATATCAAGGAAATAGTACCAAAGCCCTTAACTCTTCAATTGCTATTATGAAAGAATCTGGTGCTCATGCTGTCAAACTCGAAGGTGGTGCAGAAATCGAAGATTCAGTTCGGAGAATACTCTCTGCAGGAGTACCCGTAATGGGTCACTTGGGCTTAACGCCACAAAGCATTTATAAATTTGGGACTTACTCTGTGCGTGCCAAGGAAGAAGCAGAAGCTCAAAAGCTAATAAGTGATGCCCAACTTCTACAGGAAGCAGGATGTTTTGCCTTGGTACTCGAAAAAATCCCTGCTAGTCTAGGTAAGATCGTTTCTGAATCACTTCATATACCAGTGATAGGTATTGGAGCAGGAAATGGCACCGATGGTCAAGTTTTGGTCGTTCACGATGTATTGGGTATCACAAAAGACTTTAATCCGAGATTCCTACGTAGATACTTAAATCTTTATGATACGATCAAAGTTGCTGTCGAACAATATATAGACGATGTCAAATCAGGAGATTTCCCCAATTCAGATGAACAATATTAACAGAATAGGTATTTAAGGAATATGTCAAAAAAAGTAATTTTATCTCTTGGTGCTTTGACCTTAGTCATTGGTTTGCTTGCATATTTGTTTATTGGTAAAGCACTATGGACCCCAAATGTTAAGTTGAGTGAATCAAAGGTTTTTATAGAAATACCTTCTGATGCTTCTTTTGAAGATGTCAAAGAAATATTTCTTCAGAATAATTATCTCATTGATATCAACTCGTTTGAGCGTGTATCGACTATATTAGGATACAATAAAGCAAAAGTCCCTGCAGGAAGATACAAACTTGAAAATGGATGGTCTAATAAAGTTTTGGTATCAAAACTGCGTTCAGGAGACCAGACCCCTTCGCAAGTAGTAGTAAATAATGTAAGAAAGATTAGTGACTTAGCAGGTAAAGCAACTCGATACTTTGAAACAGACTCTCTAGGATTTTTAAATTATTTCCTAAAACCTGAAACAGCTTCAAAATATGGTTTAAATCAGGATAATTTGCTGACTTTGTTCATTCCCAATACTTATGAAATGTTCTGGACTGCCACACCCGAAAAATTTGTAAGTAGGATGGCAAAAGAGTATGAACGATACTGGACGGATGAAAAGGTGGAAAAGCTTAAAAAATGGAATTTGTCCAAAACAGATGCCTATATTTTAGCTTCAATCGTAGAGAAAGAAAGCAATTACGATCCTGAAAGACCTACCATAGCAGGTGTTTATCTCAACAGGCTAAAAGTAGGCGAAAAGCTACAAGCAGATCCCACAGTGGTCTATGCAGTAGGTGATTTTGATTTGAAAAGAGTATTATATTCTCACTTGGAGTATGACTCTCCTTACAATACCTACTTGTACAATGGACTACCTCCAGGACCAATCTGTATGCCATCTTTAGCAAGTCTAGAAGCTGTAATTAATGCAGAAGACCACGCTTATATGTTTTTTTGCGCAAAAGCGGACAACAGCGGTATCCATGCATTTGCAGTGACATATCAAGATCATGTGAAGAATGCCAATGCATTTGCAGCATGGATGAATAAAAATAATATTAAGTAAGACTGGTATAGTGGATTAAAAAGTATAATTGAGATATATTTGATGGTGATATTATGATAATGGTTGAGATTAAAATTTCATTTCTACTCATCTAAAAAATCACCGCTTAAAATTGCAACTAGGCAACAGGAGTCATTATCTATGTAGTCGTAGATCAGATATAGGGTTTTGAGAGATGAAAACTGAGTGTGTGAAGGTATGAAATACATCAAAGTGTTAAATCAAGATACTTTGAAATTATAACTACTGGTATAAAATGAGAAAATCACGAAGCCATAGTTTATCCTATCTTCAGCGGGAACAGGTGCTTTGACGATACCCAGATGGTCGCAATTTGCAACTGTAATCCGATACATTTTGAATTTACAATTCATCTCTAAGTGATATCATAGTCACAGAACTTATGACGCCTTAGCGATACTTCGACAATCGGAAAGATTTTGAATACCTAAAAAACACTCTTTGATTACTTGCGGAAAGATTTTGGAGATAATGTAAAAAATTATATCTTTGGGTCCACTCTGAAAACACCAATTATTCGATAATCAGCCGTTTTTACTCCTTACTCGACCCCCGAAGGGATGAACATGTAAAGGGGAACACCCCTACCATTACAGTGTAATATATTGATTATTAAATTACTATACATATAAATATAATGTAATTTGTATGTGTAATTACTTTTCGGAGTGTACTCATCTTTACATTCAAATAATATAAACATGCTAGTCTTCTTTTTTTGTCTTTTTATGACCACAACGGTCATTGCACAATCTATAGAGAAATTAGTGACTTCTCATACTAACACAAATATACAAAACAAAATAAAATAAAAGTATTACTTTTACTAAACAACCAAGGAAGACTGCATAATGGACTAAATAGATAAATCAAAAATCGGTATATGGGTAAATTTAGATATGGTTTCATAGGCGATGTTGAAAGGTTTGATGGGCAGTTGTTAGGTTTTAAATTAGAAATTCAAATTGTAAAGAATCGCAGTTGCAAACTGCGACTATCTGATATAATGTGATAAAGATCGAAAATAAGTAAACTAAAATTCCTTATCTTTGCATCATGGAAATACAAAAATATCCTATAGGTCTTCAGGATTTTGG
>Ga0105045_10003663_pt1 | contig 13241 bp, 9 predicted proteins | sample MAT02_FD_78089 | JGI IMG/M metagenome (GOLD analysis project Ga0105045, IMG submission 78089) | Freshwater microbial communities from Lake Fryxell liftoff mats and glacier meltwater in Antarctica - MAT-02 (megahit assembly) | ecosystem: Environmental > Aquatic > Freshwater > Ice > Liftoff...
TAAAGCCAATAATATCCCAATAGCTGCTATTTGCTTGGTTACTGGTGTTTACTACTACTTTAGTGCTAGATACAAATGTGGTATCAAAGTCGGTGTTGGCACAGCTGGCGATGGGTGGGACGGTAACGGGTGGAGCAATAGAAGCTCCTCGCATTTCAATTTCCCTAAAATTAGGGTTTGATAATTGTCCAGTACCTGTCATTCGGAACATTGTAATCCTCATTCTATTTGTTACCAAAACAGGAAAGTTAATGGTATTGATACATTGCTCGGGTAAACTAGAAAATGTATGATGGTTAACCCAAATAGTGCCATCCCAATACTGAATAGTTGCGCCAGTAAGAAATCTACCGGTAGCTTGTCCATGGTGAATTGTAAATTGGTCCATTCCTTGAACAGAAAGCCAATCCCACTGAATCCAATCAACACCTGAAGTGTTGCTATTGGGAGTAGAAGTCGAAATCCACATTTGCTGTGTTCCACAATTGCCTAGATTAAGGTCATTTAAAGTAGAACAAGGTCCCGTTTGGCAGCCCGCAGCATTTTGACCGTTGGCAGTAACAGTTGCCAGTGGGGCAATATTTATTTGAGCAATTGATTCATCAAACTTAAATAGTAAAGCGATTAAAAGTAGAAGGGATATTTTTTTCATATCATCAATGATTTAATATTAAGTACGTGAAATTAAATATTTAGTTGGTAAAACCTAAAAAAAAGCGTTATCTAGAGAATAAATTATGAAAAGCTCAATTGTAATGCTAATTTTATTAACCAAAAACGCTAACAATCAATCAGTAAAAAAACCGCCATCTCAGCTTCCCCAGTTGGCGGTTTCGTTTATTCTTTTTTGTTTGGTTCAATTATTCCTTCACCACTTTTTGTGAGACTGTTTTACCCGCTACATGTACTAATAATAGGTAAATGCTATTTGGGGAATCAATCATTTCTTTACCTTATTCTATCGCTTTGGCAATTAATTGGCTATTTAAACACTCGCCCATTTGCATTAATAGCATAATCTAAATCTTCCTTGCAATAACCTTTTTAGCTGCCTCCACAATATTTACCGCATCCAATCCATATTTTGTCATTAACTGATCGGGTGTTCCACTTTCGCCAAAACTATCATTTACGGCCACCATTTCTAATGGTGCAGGTAGATTGCGCGCCAATAATTGGGCAATACTATCGCCCAATCCACCATTCATTTGATGCTCTTCAGCAGTTACTACACAACGTGTTTTTTTCACAGATTGTAGAATTGCAGTTGCATCTAATGGTTTTATAGTATGTATATTGATAATTTCGGCATTTATTCCATTAGCTGCTAAAACATGACCAGCTTCAATTGCTTTCCACACCAAATGACCAGTTGCAAAAATTGACACATCAACACCCTCATTTAACACAACAGCTTTCCCTATTTCGAAAGCTTGATTTTCGGGGGTAAAATTAGGAACAGCAGGGCGTCCAAAACGAAGGTATACAGGACCACTATATTGCGCAATAGCAATTGTCGCGGCTTTGGTTTGGTTGTAATCGCAGGGATTAATAACAGTCATCTCTGGTAACATTTTCATCAGTCCAATATCTTCTAGAATTTGATGTGTGGCTCCATCCTCACCTAAAGTAAGACCCGCATGAGAAGCACATATTTTAACATTTTTACCCGAATAAGCCACACTTTGGCGTATTTGATCATATACCCTACCTGTAGAAAAATTAGCAAATGTGCCAGTGAAAGGAATTTTTCCGCCAATGGTTAAACCAGCAGCCAATCCAATCATATTTGCCTCAGCAATACCAACTTGAATAAAGCGGTCAGGAAATTCTTTTTGGAAAGCATCCATTTTCAAAGACCCAGTTAAGTCGGCACAAAGAGCTACTACGTTGTGATTTGTTTTTCCTAATTCAAGTAATCCTGCCCCAAATCCAGAGCGTGTATCTTTTACATTTTGTATCTCAAATTTTTTCATAACGTAGGTATTTAATTTAGTGTTAAATTAGTAGCGGAGCCTGATGTGATTGTAAATTCTCTTTCAAAACTTTGGTTGCTGCGGTAAGCGCCTTTAGCCCTATATACAACTTTATATTTTCCAGGCTGTAACAACATATTATAGCTTCTACTTTCTGTAGGTATTTTATATACCCAGATCATTTCATTTCTATCCATTTGGTAAATATCGGCAAAATAAGGCTGGGAAACGGCTGTTACAATTAGTCGACCAGGTTGGGGTATTTCAATGGTTGTTGTATAACTTTGTTTGATTTCAATATCTTTTTGCAAGATGCGTGGTATGGTTAATATTTCCATATCATATTTTCCTATCAAGTATTTTTCATTGGTATTGGCATCTTGAACATGAAGCGTTTTATCATCACCCGATTTGCGTAAAATGTATTGGAGTTTATTGTAGTTAGTTTGTCCAACTACTTTCAAAACCAAATTACCTTGTGGGACATCAAGGCCAACAGTTGTGTGCTTTCCAGGGGTGATTTCAATATTCTTTTTTACGACAATTGGTATCGTATGAACCACTATTCTGTATTTGTAAATGGGGTCGAGTGGCAATGTATCGGGATTACCTTTTTCATTTAAGGTGTGCACATAATTGTAAATTAATTGCCCACTGTGCATGTCATAAAAACTCATATTTACATTGCTTTCGGTAGGCTTACCAAATGCATCGAGTAAATTAACTTGAACGGAAGTGTTGTTTAATGCTTGACTAATAACCACATTCAATACATTGTCAAAATCTGCTTCGGTATTGGCGTCATAATATCGACCAACACATTCGAATGCTTTGCGAAAATCTTCGGTCCCGCCTATACCCACAATAAAAGGACGTAAAATAACTCCGTTAGCTTGCAATGCTTCTGACACTGCGCAAGGATCGCCTTGGCATTCTTCAATTCCATCAGTTATAAGTACGATTACATTTCTAACTCCAGGTTCCTTAGGAAAATCATTGGCGGATTGTTGCAAAGAATATGCAATAAGGGTAGTTCCTTTAGGTACTAATCTTGCAACTTCTCGTTTTATTTCGCTATGGTTATTTTCTTTAAAAGGAACCTCAAGTTTTGTATCCTTACAATCACGCTTTCCAGGTGGGCTATTATGACCATATACGCGCAAAGCCACTTGCACATCTTTTGCATTTTCTAAACTATCCATTAATTTAGATAGCAGCCGTTTAGCTACATTTATTCGATTGTCTTTATCCATGCTTGCATACATGCTTCCAGAAGCATCAAGCAAAAATAAAATGCGAGTCTTAACTTTTTGCTGTGCTAAAGCAGGCCTTGTAAACACACTTAACATTAAGCCTAAGCAACAATAGAAAACGACTCCTTTTCTTCCCAAAACAGCGCCTTGAAAATTAATAATCACCAATGGAAGAATTTAACTGACTGAGGGCATTTTCTAATTCAGCATCATTGGGAGCAACGCCATGCCATTTGTGCGATCCCATCATAAAATCAACTGGATATCCCATTTCTGTTTTCATGATAACGAATATTGGTTTTCCTTTTCCAGTCATCATTTTTGCCTGCTCCATAGTGGATAGAATGCTATTCATATCGTGTCCATCCATGTGCATTATTTCCCATCCAAAAGCTTTCATTTTATCAACAATATCATTACCTAAGCCCATAATTTCTTTGGTAGAACCATCTATTTGCTGACCATTAAAATCTAATGTTACAATAATATTATCAACCTTATGGTGTGCGGCAAACATAAAGGCTTCCCAGTTTTGTCCCTCCTCCATTTCCCCATCGCCCATTAATGCATAAACGATTTTGGCATCTTTATTCATCTTTTTTGCAATTGCAGCCCCTAAAGCCACAGATATACCTTGGCCCAACGAACCACTGGCAATGCGAATACCTGGCAAATGCTCATGTGTGGCAGGATGACCTTGTAAACGAGAATTTAGCTTACGAAAAGTTGCCAATTCTGATTTGGGAAAATAACCTGATCGTGCCAAAACGCTATAAAATACAGGTGAAATATGCCCGTTGGAAAGAAAAAAGATATCTTCATTTTTTCCATCCATAGTAAACTCGGGGTTATGATTCATTATTTGAAAATACAAGGCAGTAAAAAAATCGGCACAACCAAGCGAACCACCGGGATGACCTGATTTTACAGCATGTACCATTCTTAAAATATCTCTCCTAACCTGCGTTGCTAAATTGTTTAAGTGTTGTATATCTGTCATTGTTGGTAAAAAGTAAGTGTCTAAAAATGAATATTGAAATTTTTTTTCTTGCTCATGGACGCAAAAGTATAAAACCTCACTTTTTTTTAAGTAATTTGTTACCCACATGTTATTAGGATAAAAACCTGACGCAATGCAAAAAACTTTAGAAATAAGCCTTTTACCCGAGCAATGTTCCTCTGAAGAGGAAGTAAGAGCCTATGTGGCCAACCATTTAGGAATAGACAAAACTATTTGGGTTAAAATTTTACGAAAATCGCTTGATGCGCGCAGAAAACCAATCCATTACAACCTTCAAGTTGAGGTTTTTACAGAAGAGCAATTGGATAATGAAATACCAGAGTTTGCTTTTCAAGATGTGCGAGATAAATCCCATGCTTTGATAATTGGGGCAGGACCAGCAGGTATTTTTGCAGCACTTAAGCTAATTGAAGGGGGTATAAAACCTATTATTATAGAAAGAGGTAAAAAAGTAAGAGAACGAAGGCGAGATTTGGCTCAGATTACCCGTTTTAATACTGTAAACCCTGAATCTAATTATTGTTTTGGCGAAGGTGGTGCTGGCACGTACAGCGATGGAAAACTGTATACCAGATCGACCAAACGAGGTGATGTAACTCGAATTTTACAACTTTTAGTCAAACATGGAGCTGAGCCACATATTTTATATGAAGCGCATCCCCACATTGGCACCAACAAATTACCCGAAATAATTACCCGCCTTAGAGAAACAATAGAACATTATGGGGGCGAAGTATTTTTTGAATCAAAGTTAACAGATATTCAACTTGATGGTGATTCAATAAGAGGAGTAGTTATTAACCACGAAACTACTATAAAAACAAAAAATATTATTTTAGCCACAGGTCACTCGGCAAGAGATATTTTTGAATTGTTACATCAAAAAAAGATTGCTATAGAAGCAAAACCCTTTGCGCTAGGTGTGCGCATTGAGCATCCACAAGCTTTGATAGATTCCATTCAATACAAATGTGGAAGCCGAGGATTGTATTTACCACCAGCCTCGTATACAATTGTAAATCAATCAATAGGAAGAGGCGTGTTTTCGTTTTGTATGTGCCCAGGTGGCATTATAGCTCCAGCTGCAACAGCTCCTGGAGAGATTGTGGTAAACGGATGGAGCCCAAGCAAACGCAATAATGCCTTTGCAAATTCAGGTTTGGTTGTTGCCATCAATGAACAGGATTTTAAACCATATTCAAAACATGGTGATGATTTGGCTGGGTTGTATTTTCAAAGAGAAGTTGAACAAAGAGCCTTTGCTGCAACACAAAGTTTGCAAGCACCTGCCCAAAGGGTGGCTGATTTTGTTGATAAAAAGTTTTCCACTCAATTGCCTAATTCATCCTATTTGCCAGGCTTGCAAAGCCATGTATTAGATGATATTCTTCCAACATTTGTTTCAGCCGCCTTGAGAGATGCCTTACATGTTTTTGGAAAAAAAATGAGAGGATATGTGAGCAATGAAGCTGTTATGGTAGCTACAGAATCGCGCACGTCTTCACCTGTTCGCATTCCACGAAACAAAGAGACGCTTCAACATGTTCAAATAAAAGGCTTGTATCCATGCGCAGAAGGTGCTGGTTATGCCGGAGGTATAGTAAGCGCAGCAATTGATGGAGAAAGGTGTGCTGATAAGATTACAAAATGCTGAAAATATTAAAATAATTAAAATAAGGTTAACTTAGCTTTACGCTATTACATTTGAAAAATGAAATCGATATGCTCAATTTTTTTATCAGTCTTCTTTTTCCCAATTGTATCCAATGCAGGTACCATAACTCAAAGCCTTAGCACACTACCCAATTTTGGAAACGTGTATCCATTTCACAGTTCTACATCGCAGCGATATACGGTTTCAGGCTCATCATTAACAGCGAATTTGGTTATTACTGGTAGTAATGGTTATGAAGTTTCACTTACCTATGGCTTTGGCTATAGTGAATCAATCATTATCGTTCCAATTTCTGGCACAATTGCTTCAACACCGATTTTTGTACGATTTAGCCCTACTGCTATTGGAATCCTTTCTGGCACAATAAGTAACGTAAGTGTTGGGTCTCCTACACAAAATCTTACAATTTCGGGAACTTGTATTAATTGGGCTATACCAACAGCGTATTATACAACAATAAATACTCAAAGAGGTGCTTCGTTAAAAACAGTATTATATAATAAAATTTCAGCAGGTACGATTTCGTTGGGCTACACACCAGGGGTTTGGAACGCTTTTAATACAACAGATGTACAACCTAACGGTAAAGTTTGGGATGTGTATTCTACATTATTCAACCAAGCATCAGCTTATGAATTTACCCTTGTGACAGATCAAGATGGAGGGTCTGGAGGAACATCTGAAGGTCAAAAATACAATAGGGAACATTCTTTCCCGCAAAGCTGGTTTGCATCTGCTAGCCCAATGATTTCAGATGTTCACCATGTATTTGCAACTGATAAATTTGTCAATTCACAACGTGGCGATCTTCCTTATGGAACTGTTGGAACAACAAATTGGACCTCATCAATTGGAGCAAAACGAGGTTCTTGTAATTTCCCCGGATATACTAATACCGTTTTTGAACCAATTGATGAGTATAAAGGAGACCTTGCAAGAGCGCAGCTTTATATAGCTACTCGATATGAAAACGCAGTCGCTGGTTGGCAATCAAATGCTTCGGCTGATAATGTGCTTAACGGAACAATTTATCCTGCATTTGATCCTTGGCACATAAGCTTATTACTTGAATGGAATAACTTGGACCCAATAAGCGATAAAGAAATAAAACGAAATAATGCCGTTTTTGCGTTGCAGAATAATCGTAATCCATTTATTGATAGCCCCCAATTTGTGCAACGCATTTGGGGAGGTGTTTTACCTTTAGAGCCAACAATAGCCGTATCCAATATTACAATAATCAACAACAGCAACAACAGCGTTACCCTAAAATGGAAAAGTGGCAATGGTGTAAGGCGTATGGTTTTGGTAAAAACAGGATCTGCTGTAAACCAGTTCCCAACTGATACAGTTCATTATCAAGCAAATAGCAATTTTAGCAGCGCTCCTCAAATTGGAACAGGCAATTTTATTGCGTATAATGGCACAGGCAGCAATGTTACAATTACAAATCTAGCTGCCGCAGTAAACTATCATTATGCAATTGTAGAGTACAATGGTTGGTATACCAGTTCAAACTATCAAAATACAGGTATAGCAACGTTTAATAGTACAACATTACCCGTTGATTTGATATCATTTGATGCAGAAAAAACAGATGCTGGCATTTTTATTACATGGGTAACTGGAAGTGAAATCGATAACGATTTTTTTACTGTAGAAAAAAGTATTAACAATCAGAGATGGGATATTTTAAGAACAATAAAAGGCAAAGGGACAACTGTATCTAAAACCAATTATCAATTAATAGACGAACAGGAGATTACACAAGCGACTTATTACCGTTTAAAACAAACCGATTTTGACGGAAAATATACTTACTCAAAAACTGTGTCAATTAAGCCAACAACACCTGACCTCTATGGTATAACTATCTTCCCAAATCCTTTTAAACAAGAGTTTCGTATATCATTTCAAGCAGATTTAACAGGAACAATAAAATACACAATTTCAAACTTAATTGGAGACATAAATGTTGAAACGCACATGGATTTGCAAGGTGGCACAAACAAACAAATGGATGTACTTAATTTGGGTAATATTCCTGTTGGGATTTATATATTGCAACTCGAATATGAAGGTAAACAATATCGATACAAAATTATTAAGCAATAATATGGATACATTTTTTGTAAATAAACCAGATGAGCAATGGAAAAAGGAGCTTACAGAAGACCAATATTACGTAATACGTAAAAAAGGAACAGATAGACCATACACAGGAAAATATGATCAACATTGGGAAGAGGGCATATACGAATGCGCAGCATGTGGAAATGAGCTTTTCAAATCAGAAACAAAATTTGATGCAGGGTGCGGATGGCCTAGCTTTTATGAATCGCTTGATAAAACAAAAATTGTTGAAAAAGTAGATGTGAGCCAAGGAATGAAACGCACAGAAATATTGTGTGCAAGTTGTGGCGGACATTTAGGCCATGTGTTTGACGATGGACCAAAAGACAAAGGAGGGTTGCGTTATTGCGTTAACTCCACATCAATTAATTTTAACAAACCAACTCCGTAATTTTTTTATAAAAGAGAGAAAAAGTGCAATAAGTGAAAATCTTATTGCACTTTTTTATTGGGCTTAATTCTGTTAGGTTTGAAGCTATGGACAATCGCAAAATTTTAGTATTAGCACTTGGTTTGTTTTTTATTGATTCGCTGCTGCATATTGCCGAGTGGATGGAAATGGTTACTATTTCATCAACCTTATTGCATATTGTTCGTTGGGTTTTTATAGCTTCGATAAGCTGGTATGCTTGGCGAATAAAATCACTTACATCATATATTTTGCTGTGCATGTTTTTGGGAATTGAAGTGGCCGAATGGTTTCCAAATGCGGCTAAGGAGCTAAAAGTTTTTAGTGATATATTTTTACGGTTGATAAAAACGATTATTGCTCCTCTCCTATTCTCGACTCTTGTGGTAGGGATAGCTGGTCATAGCGATTTAAAACAAGTGGGTCGTATGGGCTGGAAGTCGATTGTATACTTTGAAATTGTAACCACGATAGCATTGGTAATAGGACTCGCTGCTATCAATATATCAAAAGCAGGGGTAGGATCATCCTTACAAGTACAAACAGAGCAAGTAGACAAAGCCAACAAGCTGCTTGAACAAAAATCATCGCATCATTTTATTCTCGATATTTTTCCAGAGAATATTGCTAAGTCGGTTGGCGATAATCAAATATTACAAATCGTAATTTTCAGTATATTATTTGGTATTGCCCTTGCTCAGGTAAAAGGCGAACGAAAAGAAAAAATGGTACATGCCATAGAAGGCTTGGCCGATGTAATGTTTAAATTTACCAATTTGGTAATGTATGCAGCACCACTAGCCGTTGGCGGAGCTATTGGATATGCTGTGGCAAGCATGGGCTATGGTGTTTTGCACGATTTGCTTAAACTATTGCTTACGTTATATGTAGCTCTCATTGCTTTTATCATTTTGGTATTGGTTCCTATTGGATTTTTGGTAAAGCTACCTTTCAAAAAATTTATTGATCATATATCCGAACCACTGTCTATTGCATTTGCAACGGCTAGTCCTGAGGCCGCTTTACCAAAGGCTATGGAAAACTTAGAAAAAATGGGGATTCCTCGTAAGGTGGTTGCTTTTGTTTTACCCACAGGTTTTAGCTTTAATTTAGATGGAACTACACTTTACCTTTCTCTTGCTTCGGTATTTGTAGCACAAGTTAGCGGAATTGACTTAACCCTAGGGCAGCAAATACAAATGTGTTTAATATTAATGCTGACAAGCAAAGGTGTTGCAGGCGTTCGTGGAGCCTCTTTTTTAATATTGGTAAGTACTGTTTCTTCACTTGGACTAGATCCTCAAAAAGCATTTGCCATTTTAGCCATTGACGCATTTATGGACATGGGACGAACTTCGGTTAATTTAATAGGAAACTGCTTGGCTACCTATGTAATAGCTAAGTGGGAAAATGAAATTTAGGACAAAACCTCTGCCAATATTTTGTGCGAATTAATTTCGTAAAACCCATCAACATGTGTTTGGTAATATTCAATTATACAGTTTAAAAGTTGCAGCCTATCCTCATATTGAATTGTCATTTCTTGAAAATTACTGGCATTACTGTTTAATAAATAAGCCAATTGCTGGCTTAAATCAGGTGACAATTGAAATGGATTGCGGCTGGAATATGATTCAAATATTCCCTCGCGAAAATCAAAACCATTTGTAGAGTCATCGAATGTTCCTTTGGGCTGAAAACCAAGGTACCTAGATAATTGTAGTAGGAAGAAAACAGGATAGTTAGCCAACTTATCAACCTGTAAGTCCAAGAGCTGAATACTGCTATGCAAAAAAGTAAACATGGCTAAATCTGCGTGGTTTTCTTCTTTGATGCTTTTATACATAATTTCAGCGACAAATATTCCGATTGCGCTTTTATGCACATCAAAATGAACTGAGTTTAATTGAGGTGTACACTTTAACTCTTTAATCCGCTGTAGATTTTTATTTTGCTGGTGGTACGCCTCAATTTCAAGCAAGGTAAGAGGCATTAACTGCGATGGACGAATCACACCTTTTTTTGAACGAACACCATTTATCAAATAAGATTGTATGCCATACAAATCGGTAAAACACTTGAGCACTACACTACTCTCAGAGTAATTAATGGTTTTAATAACGATGGCCTTGCATTTCGATAGCACAATACAGAAATAACTGTTGATTAGTTGACAAACAAAATTTTAGTAACATTGGTTTCAATACCATCTTGGCTGGAAGAATAAATTAAATATACTCCAGTGGATGCACGTTTACCAGTAAAGTTTCTTCCATCCCAAGTTGCAGTTCCGCCATTTGCTTTTGTTTCATAAACTAAGTGCCCATTTATATCCGCAATTTTTACATAGGCACCACTGACCAGCCCTCTAATGGTAATAAGTCCCGTATACTCTGGCTTTACAGGATTTGGAAAAACAAGCACATCTTCATGAAAATCAGAACCCTCAGTGGCTGAACCCATATAGGATATAAGTCCTTTTTCTGTTGCAAAGAATACTTCTCCTGTTTTTTCATCTATGCCAATTTCATAAATTAAATTAGACAATAAAGGACTGTTGCTCATATTAAAATTACGAATAACAGTGTATCCGTCTGGGGAAACTAGCCAAGCGCCATTTTGCGTACCAATCCACTTACGGTTTGCCGCATCAACACGAATACAATTGATAGGCGTTGTTCCTAAAAAATTAGATAACACTAGCCCTGTTTTAATAATAATTTGCCTTGCATCAAAATCTTGCCCCTGCTTAAACACATTTTGCGGTCGATCAATAATACATAATCCTTGATCGGTTCCAACCCACAAAGTTCCCTCCTTATCTTTTGTAATACAAAGCACATTTTTGCTAGGTAAAAAGCCATTTTCTTTTTCGGTACCTAACAGTTTTATGTTGTCATCATTTGCATTAAGAGGATCGATACCACTATTGTAAACTATTAAACCTTGACCACGTGTAGACGTAATCCATTTATTATTGTAATCATCGCAGGTTATAAAACCAGTGCGTGTATCAATTGCCGTGGGAAAAGAAAAAGCACCCCACTGACCGGATTGTGTACGCACTAGTAATGGTGTTACAGCTCCAAAATTGTTAACCCATAAATTATTATCATTATCATAAGCCAAGCCTGGAACTTGTACTAGGCCTAAACCTCCGGTATTTGGTCCACGCAAAGGGCTGTTTGTTGAATCGAATAAGTGTACTACTTCTTTATTATTTATTTCAATAATTCCATTTACCAAACTACCCAATAATGCATTTTTAGATATTGGATCGATTACCACCTCTGTAAAATCGCGGCCATTTATAATTCGTGAGTCAGTGCTGCTTTTAAAATTATACCATTCATTATTTTCGAAAGTATAAAACTTGCTGTTGTTGTACAAAGGACCCCAGCCACCAGTTACTCCAAACCCACCAATACTACCACCAGCTATCCATAATTTACCTTCATTATAAGCCATGCGGGTGGCAGTGGTTGCATAGGGTCCAGCTGGTGCCAAATAATCTAGCTGCCCTGTATTTGAATTCACTTTTATCATAAAATAATCGGGGACAAGTATGTATAAATCGCCTTCTTTTGAATATAGTGCCGCATTGGCAAACCGCTCCGAATTTACTGTTACAGCATTTTGGTTATTCACTATCCAAATATTATTTCTATTGGTTATTATTAGCTTGTTATTATTTACTTTCATTGCAGCAGTAAATGTTGGCAATGCATTGTTAAAAATTGACCAATTCAATCCATCAAAGGTGTACAAAGTTGAGTCAATTATTGCAAACATCTGGTTATTAAAAACCTCTAAATGGTTGCTAAATATAGTTGATTTTACCAATGACCACGAGCTAAAATCACTTAAATTAAGACTTAATAAGTTGGCTCTATAAATACCATTGTTGCTGGTTACATAAATAAATCCGTTGTAGATCGCAACATCGGTAACAGGTAGGTTGGTTCCATTGGGTCCAAGATTTGAGTAGCTATCCACCAATCGTTTACGCAACAGATCAATTACGACTATTCCAAAACTACAAGCTAGGTAAGCCTTTCCTTCGTGCATTGAAACGTTGTATAATATTTTATCACCAATAATTACACGTTTGAAAATATCAGAAATATTGTAAACGACATTATTTTGTACCAAATCAATATTGAGGTTATCGTACGCTATTAGAAGTGTTTTACTGGTTGCATGGTATTGTAAAATTTGTACGTTTACATCCGAAAGACCTGTAACCCTAGACTCAACCTCTAGTGAATTATCTGTTTTATTGTATAAAAACATAGAAGAATTATTGCCTACCACAATTTTTTGTTCCACCTCTTCAATGCAATTATTTGTTTTGTAAGCACCATGCACTCGCCATCCTTCTGTTTTTGGCACAATGGTTTGGCTATAAATGACTAATGACTTTAAAAAAAACAAAAAAATAAGTAAGTATTTTATATTCATAAACAGTTAAAAAGCTTAATGAGTAACGAAGGATAAGCTGTTTTTGGTATTGCGCGAAAGTAGGGTTTAAAATATGATTATGTTACAAACTAAACTTAACAATTGGTTTACCATTAACTTGACTATTTTTGCTTTCCATGTGGCAGCAAATAGGAACTTTTATTTTACGCAACCGAATGTGGTTGTTGGTTGTATTGGGTTTAGTAACTATTGCAGCCGCTTACGAAGCTACTAAGGTGCAGCTTTCGTATGATTTTGCCAAGACCGTGCCTGCAAGTGATCCTGATTATGTAGAATACGCAGCATTTAAAAA
>Ga0105045_10003664_pt1 | contig 13241 bp, 9 predicted proteins | sample MAT02_FD_78089 | JGI IMG/M metagenome (GOLD analysis project Ga0105045, IMG submission 78089) | Freshwater microbial communities from Lake Fryxell liftoff mats and glacier meltwater in Antarctica - MAT-02 (megahit assembly) | ecosystem: Environmental > Aquatic > Freshwater > Ice > Liftoff...
CAAGAATTAGTCAATGAAAAGGAGGTAAATTCAAAAAAGAGTAAAAAGAAAAAGAAAAAGACAAAAAATAATGATGAATCAGAAGAATAAAAGATTTTGAATTACAGCACTAAAAGTCCGAAGGACTTGAGCGTTTTGAGTGGTTTTGAATGCCAAAATAACTCAAAATGTTCAAGTCCTTTTTGTTCGTAATCATTTGTGAGTTGCTGATATGTTTTGGGTTTTGGGTTTTGCACTATCAAATCATCTAAAGTGGCCACTAACCATGCTCCTTCTTCCCTACTCATTTGGACAGAAAAAGTTTTTTTCTTGTCGTGAAAAGTCAGGTTTGCTACATCGAATGATTTTCCCTTTTTTGATTTAGTAATGAAATTGGTGTTTGGCCTTCCGCCAATCCACACTATTTTTGCATTAGGCTTTATTTCAAATGAGTCCGGTTGTAAAACAGCATTTTCGATAAAATTATGCGGAACGGTAGTTTTGGGAATTTTGAAATCAAACCAATCTTGAAGCGGATAATCAAAGCAAATGCCGTGCATAAAATTATAGAGCGATTTACTCAATCCAAAACCAAATTTTTCATGGTCAATGCCCGTTTTGTCTTTGAAGTTGACATCATTATTGGCAAAAGTTCCTATTGCTGTGTCTCGAATTACGCCAAATTTATCGGGATACATTCCCACCGGACTGTGAGCTGTCATAGCAAATTGATGCCAAAAACCCGATTGTAAAACTCCTGTTTCAAATAATTGTCGAACCATTTCAAGACTGTCGATTGTTTCCTGAATGGTTTGAGTTGGGTAGCCATACATCAAATAAGCATGCACCATAATGCCTGCTTCGGTAAAGTTTCGAGTAACTTTTGCAACCTGCTCCACAGTAACGCCTTTGTCAATGAGTTGCAATAATCGGTCGGAGGCAACTTCAAGACCTCCAGAAACGGCAATACATCCAGAAGCTTTTAATAAAATGCATAAATCGCGAGTGAAGCTTTTTTCAAAACGAATGTTCGTCCACCAAGTAACAGTAAGTTTTCTTCGGAGAATTTCTAAAGCCAAAGCCCTCATCAGTGCTGGTGGCGCGGCTTCATCAACGAAGTGAAATCCGTTTTGACCTGTTGCAGCAATTAATTCTTCGATTCGATCGCACAGAATGTTTGCGGCAATGGGTTCGTAGATTTTGATGTAATCTAACGATATGTCGCAAAAAGTGCATTTTCCCCAATAGCAACCGTGGGCCATTGTGAGTTTGTTCCAACGGCCATCGCTCCACATTCGGTGCATTGGATTGACAATTTCAATGACTGAAATGTATTTGTCTAAATGTAAATCGGTGTAATCGGGCGTACCTACTTCCGATTGTTTATAGTCACCTTTCGTAGAATTATTTTTGTAAACTACTTTTCCGTTTTCGAGCAAGAACGTTCTTTTGAAGGAATTGTGAGCTGGATTTTCGATATTGTTGATGAGCTCTTCAACGGGTACTTCACCATCGTCTAAAGTAATGAAATCTAAAAATTCAAACACTCTTGAATCGGAGAGCGAACGCAATTCGGTATTGGGAAAGCCGCCACCCATCGATACTTTTATATGTGGAAAATTCTTTTTCAGCAATTGACCCGATCGAAATGCAGCATATAAATTTCCCGGAAAGGGAACAGAAATCAGCACCATTGTGGGTTGAGCTTCTATTATGCGCTGTTGCAAAATTTCTAAAAGTATAAGGTCAATATAGGTCGGTTCGGTTTGCAAGCTTTCGTACAATTCGTCAAAAGTATTTGCAGAACGACCAAGACGCTCGGCATAGCGACTGAAACCGAAGTTGTCATCAACACATTCTGAAATCAAATCAGATAAATCTTCCAGATATAAAGTAGCGAGATGCTTGGCTTTGTCTTGGGTTCCCATACTTCCGAACGCCCACTCTAAATCTTCTAATTGTGAAAAACGAGATGCTTCGGGAAGGAAATCTTCCTGACAAATGGACAAGGCTAATGTGGGGTTTTTCCCTTGAAGAAATAAAATCACCGCGTCAATCGTGCTGATGTAAAAGTCTTTTAAAGCTATTATTCGCTGACTGTTTTCTGATGGATTTTGGTAATTTTCGGCTGCTTCAAAAAGATTAATTAAACCTTGCTTTGAAAACATTTGTAAGATGACTTCAATTCCTAAATCCGCTTGAACGCTAGATATATTCTTGGTATTTAGGAAACCTTTAATATAGGCCGTGGCTGGATACGGAGTGTTCAGTTGGGTGAAGGGCGGAGTGAAGAGAAAGAGCTTTGTCATAGTTTTGGCGGAAGACTACAAAATTAGTTGATATTCTTGATTATGTAGTGTATTTGTTTGAAATTTTAGCATTAAAAAAAGGGTAATGCCCATTTAGATTTCAACTTTAAATGTAATAATCAGTATTTAACGTAATAAAATTTTAAAATAATTTAACAAAAGCGGAGAATTGATTACATTAGCAAAATCAAAAACTTTTTTATGATTCGAAAACTACACTTATTCTTTTTATTCTTTGCTATAGTTTCATCTGCCCAAGAAAAGCCAACATCTACTGGTTTCGTGGAAAACAAAGGGCAAATTGTTGACCAAAAAGGAAACCCGAATTCAGCTGTAAAATACTTATTAAACACTAATGGATTGAATGTTCAGCTGAAAAAGAATAGTTTTTCGTATGATGTTTATGAAATGAAGAAAATTCCACTGACTAAAAAAGACCGGATGTTTTATGATTCTACGGACAAAAATGGTGGAAAACAAAGTACGCTACCCGATTATTCATTGGAACAAATTTTTCATAGGGTGGATGTGGAATTTGAAGGTTCTAGTGCAGATGTGAAATTGGTGGCTATGGAAAAATCAAAGGATTATGATAATTATTACACTTTGAAAAATGCTCCAGAAGGGATTTTGATGGTGCATAAATTTCAAAAAGTAACTTACAAAAACTTGTATCCTAATATTGATATGGTGTTTTTTATACCCGAAGATAAGAGTAAGGCGGTGGAATATAATTTTATTATTCGCCCGGGTGGGAACGTTTCGGATATTAAGATGAAATTTAATGGTCTGAAAACGGATTTGGCAGACTCCAAAATAAAGATGGAAACTCGTTTTGGCATTATGGAAGAAACGTTGCCGATGAGTTGGACAGAAGATGGAATAACTAAAAAAGAAGTGGCTGTCGGGTATAAAAAAATTAGGAAAAATGTATATGGTTTTGATTTTGACGAAAGCCAAGTTAGTGGAAAGACTGTTGTGATTGATCCTGTTCCGGTAAGGCTTTGGGGGACTTATTATGGGGGTTCAAACTTTGAATTTCCTTATGAAATATTGGTTGACCAACAGGACGGCATACTTATAATTGGTTCTACAAAGAGCTTAACAAATATTGCAACGGCGGGAAGTTATCAATCAACTTACAATGGCGATTGGATGAATTTATTTATTGCTAAATTCAATATTAATGGAGAACGACTTTGGGGAACTTATACGCCAATTTATGAGTTTAATAATTCTCGTACCATGGCTTTAGACTTCGATTCGAACCTATATATGGCAAGTAGACAAGTTGTATCTACCAACTTGGCTACTCCAGGAGCATATCAGACAGTAAAAAATTCGTATTTTGATACTTATTTGATGAAATATAGCAACCAAGGCTTTTTAGTTTGGGCTACCTATTATGGAGGAAATCAAAATGAACTAATTCATAGCATTTGTGCCGATTCGTTGAATAATGTTTATATCGTTGGGTCGACCAATAGCACCAATGCTTTTTCGAGTAGTGGTGCTTATCAAGAAACAAATCTTTCGACTAACGCTGATAGTCAGGAAGGCTTTATAGCTAAATTTTCACCAAGCGGGCAACGAATTTGGGGTACCTATTTTGGTGGGGATAAAAATGATGTAATCACATCATGTTCCATATCGGATGATGATTTTTTATATATTGTAGGTAGATCGAATAGCACTGGGAACATTATGGCTACGCCTGGAACGTATTTACCAACTAATACCGGGAACATGAACAGTGGTTTTTTAGCCAAGTTTTCTCTCGACGGTGCGAGAGTGTGGGGAACTTATCTGGGAGTTAATGTATTTGGTGACAATCTTATAATCAAAGGAGATGATTTCTATTTTTGGGGACTTACGACAAACGAAACCATAGGTACGCCAGGTACTTATTTTGAAAACTTAACTATTCATCCCGATTCGCAATTTGGAAATCCAGTAAATTTTAATAGTTTCATTATGAAATTTAATGTTGAAACCCAACAAAAAACGTGGTCAACTTACTTTTTTGAACTTATTTCTGAGGTAATTGTAAATGAATTTGGGGACGTATATTTTTGTGGAGATACTAAAATCACACAAGGTATAACTACGCCAAATGCTTATGTTGAAACGACACAAATTAATATAAGGGAAAACTTTGTTGTAAAATTAAATAATCAAGGTCAGCAAATATGGGGGACTTATTATAGCGGAAATGGAAATGAATTTGAGGCCAAAATTGCACTTGACAGCTTTAATGATTTGTATCTCTACGGAATGACGCATAGCGTTTCTGGAATAAGTACTCCTGGCTCTTTTCAGAGTGGAAATAGTGGCGGACAAGAAGTGTATTTGGTTAAATTTAAAGACTGCCTTTCTTCCATAATTGTTTCAAGCAATTCTCCCGTTTGCGTTGGAAGTGCAGTTGAACTCGTTGCTTCAGGCGGAACTGCCTATTCTTGGACAGGTCCAAATGGATTTACTTCGACACTAGCCAATCCTACAATTCCGATGGCGGGTGCTTTGAATAGCGGCACCTATTTTTGTGCAATCAGTGGTACTGATACATGTGACGATACACTCTCGGTAGTGGTTTCAGTTGGAGATACAACTGCTCCAGTAGCTGATGTTGCAGCTTTGCCAACTATTACAGGAGATTGTAATACATTGGTTGTTCTAATTCCAACTTCCACAGACGCTTGTTTGGGAATTATTCCTGCTACTACTGGAAGTCCACTAACTTATTCAGAAGTTGGCACATATACTATCGTTTGGAATTATACGGATGGGACAAATATTTCGACGCAAAATCAAACGGTCGTTATTAGTGCTCAACCTTTACCAACAGCTTTGACTCCGCAAGTTTTTTGCAAGCAAGACAACGCTACTTTGAATGAAATAGTGGTAACGGGACAAAACATAAAATGGTATGATGCAGCAACAGGAGGTAATTTATTAGTGAATACTACTTCCCTTATTAATGGAACAACTTATTTTGTCTCACAAACAATAAATGCTTGTGAGAGTGCACGAATTCCTGTTGTTGCAACTGTATATGAAACTGTAGCTCCAAGTGGTGCTGCCGTTCAAACCTTTTGTAATACTCAAATTTTAACACTCGCTGATTTTGTGGTTACAGGAACAGATATTGTATATTATGATGCTGCAATGGGAGGGAATTTATTGCCCTTGACTACAACTTTGGTTGACAATCAGACTTATTACGCTTCGCAAACTTTAAGTGGTTGCGAAAGTCTTTCGAGATTAGCTTTGGTTCCAGATATTATTAGCGGAGTTCCTGCGAACGGATTTGCCGAAATGATGTGCGATGATTTAGACGACGGCCTGGAACTTGTGGATTTGTCCGACTATAACGCGGATTTAATTGCGAATCCTTCAGCTTATACTTTCAAGTATTATATGACTTTTACTGCGGCTCAAAATGAAACTATGGGAAGTGCAATTACTGACTTTTCAAGTTATGCATTATCAACGGGATTGAATACGATTTATGTTCGGATTATGTTTGCCAACTCCTGTTATGAAGTTGTGGCGCTCGAATTGACGCTTGTTGCGTTACCCAAATTGAATATGAAAGACACGTATGCTGTTTGTGAAAATGGTTTTGTGACGATTACTGCTGATGCTGGTTTTGACAGTTACAGTTGGTCTACTGGTGCTAATACAAGATCCATTACTATTACTCAAGGAGGAAATTACACCGTTACTGTGACCAAAAATAACGGTACTTTAGTTTGTTCTTCTTCTAAAAATATTACTGTTGAAGTTTCCGAAAGAGCCAAAATAACTACCGTTGAAACTATAGATTGGACTTCAAATGACAATGTAATCACCGTTTTTGTGGATGGTTCAGGCACTTATGAATATTCTGTAGACGGCGATAATTTTCAGATTAGCAATCAGTTTTTTGGGTTGCCCAACGGAGAATATACGGTTTATGTAAACGACATTAAGGGTTGCGGAATTGCACAAAAAGATATTTATCTCTTGATGTATCCGAAGTATTTCACTCCTAATGCCGACAGCTATAATGATTTTTGGGGAATTCAATTTTACCAAAATGAACTAAATTTGGTTGTAAAAATATTCGACCGCTTTGGCAAATTTATAAAGCAATTAACGGCAACTGATCCCTTTTGGGACGGCACTTATAACGGACAATTTTTGCCAGCTACAGATTACTGGTTTACAGTCATAAGAGAAAATGGAACAGAATACAAGGGTCATTTCTCTTTAAAAAGATAAATGATAAGCATTTGTTAAAGCAAAGAGTGTCCCGTTTATTTTAGTTAATTTTACCAAAATTATAGACTTCTAAATTATGCCAACCGACTGTATCAGCTACCAAGATTCTGGATATTTCATTCCTTTGATGAATGATTATTTAGACCAAAAAGAACATTTAAAGTCGCTGTACAATCGTTTTCCATCGCTAGAAAATTTTAAAGACCAAATTACAGAAAAACATACCAATTATCCAGATTCTAATCGTGAAATTCTGCATTCGGTTTTAACGAAACACTATGCCCAAATCGCAATTTCTGACTTCACAGCGCGCAACATTGAAGCCATAAAAGAGTCAAATACTTTTACAGTTACCACCGGACATCAGTTAAATTTATTTACAGGACCTTTGTATTTTTTGTATAAAATTATTTCAACAATAAATTTGACAAAAGAATTGAAACAAGCCTATCCAGATAAAAACTTCGTCCCAATTTATTGGATGGCTACAGAGGACCACGATTTTGAGGAAATCAATTATTTCAACTTCAAAGGGAAAAAATTTCGATGGAACAAAGAAAGCTCAGGACCTGTAGGTCGAATGTCCACTGATGGGTTAGAGGCTGTTTTTGATGTGTTTGCAAGTGAACTAGGTCTCGGTAAAAATGCGGAAGAGTTGAAAAACATGTTTGGCTCCGCTTATTTAAAGCATAATAATTTAGCAGATGCCACACGATATTTAGCTAATGTGCTTTTTGGTTCGTATGGATTAGTGATTTTGGATGCCGATGACGTTGCTCTAAAAACCCTTTTTATTCCCTACATTAAAGAAGAATTGTTGCACCAGATGTCTCATAAAAAAGTTTCAGAAACTTCCGAACTTTTGTCGGATTATAAAATTCAAGTAAATCCTCGTGAAATCAATTTGTTTTACATTGAAGATGATTTGCGCGAGCGAATTATTTTGGAAGACTCAACCTATTTTGTCAATACTAAAGAGATAAAATTCACAGAAGAAGAATTACTAAAAGAATTGGAAATTCATCCAGAAAAGTTTAGCCCAAATGTCATCATGCGGCCGCTGTATCAAGAAGTGATTTTACCCAATCTTTGTTACATTGGTGGTGGTGGCGAAATAGCCTATTGGCTTGAACTGAAATCCTACTTTGAAGCATCCAAGATTACCTTTCCTGTTTTATTATTGCGAAACTCTGTTGTGTTGGCAACCGAAAAGCAAGCAAACAAAGCGGATAAATTGAGTCTGACATGGCGTGATTTATTTTTAAATCAGTTGGCGTTAAAAGATAAAGTGGTTAAAAAGGAATCCGCTTTCAATTTGGATTTCTCAGAACAAAAAATGTTTTTGGAAGTACAATTTGCAAAACTAAGAGAAATTGCAAAACTAACTGATGCTTCGTTTACTGGAGCAGTAAATGCGCAGGAAAAAAAGCAAGTTAAAGGTTTAAATAATTTGGAAAAACGACTTATTAAAGCAGAAAAAAAGCGACATGTCGAGAAGCTAAATAGAATTATAGAGTTGCAGAACGAACTATTTCCTTACGAAGGATTGCAGGAACGAACGCTCAATTTCTCTGAATTCTACTTGGTTTCAGGAAATCGATTAATTGAAGGTTTAATGCAAGAGCTAAAACCATTAGCCTTAGATTTTACAATAAATATTGTCCATAATTAGGAAGTTATTAGCACGAAAACGTTTTCGCTGTTTTTTTTAAGCTATTTTATAAATACTTAATTAAGAAATGTTGTAGATTTATCCACTATAAATATATAAATCTACAATTTTATGAAAAAAATTTACTTTTTATTGGTTCTGGCAGGACTTACTTTCAGTACAAGCTACGCTCAAATTACGTCGATTGCACTTGTAGGAGAAGCATCTGGTGGCTGGCCAGGCGACCCTGGAAATCCTGGTCCAACAGACGTACATCAATTAACTTCCACAGATGGTGGAGTTGTTTGGACATTGGCTTCTGTAACACTAACTACTGCAACAGCGACAGGTGGCGTTAAATTTCGCTCTAATAATTCATGGGCTTCAACAAATTGGGGTGCTGCAGCATTTCCTTCAGGAACTGCTACTGTAAATGGCGCAAACATTAATTGTACAGCTGGAACTTACAGTGTTACTTTTAATACAAGTAATCTTGCTTATGTCTTTACTCCAATTGCTTCTGTATTTCCAACTATTGCAATTGTTGGTTCTGCAACAGCTCAGGGTTGGCCAGAAGATCCGCAAGTTGATACGGAGCAATTATCTACTAGCGATGGAATTACTTACAGGTCGAATGTGATTGCATTAACAATTGGAGGTTTAAAATTCCGTCAAAACAATAATTGGTCTGTTTCTTGGGGAGGTACTACTTTTCCTTCTGGACCACAAGTTGGAAATAGCGAAAATATTGTTGTGACTACCCCTGGTAATTACCGCGTTGTTTTTAACAGAACTACGGGAGCCTATACTTTTAATTTTCCTACAATTTCAATTGTTGGTGAAGCGGTTGGTGGCTGGCCTGGTGATCCGGGAACCATCGACACACATCAGCTAACAACTGCAGATGGTGAAAATTATACCATAAATAATCTTGTTGTTACAACTGCTACAACTGGCGGTGGAGCGAAATTTCGCCAGGATAACGCTTGGTCAGTAAATTGGGGTAATGAAGCATTTCCATCAGCGACTTTGTCAAATGGTGCGAATATTGTAACTGTTGCTGGAACTTATAATGTGCTATTCAACAGAATTACTGGAGCATATAACTTCAATTCAACCCTAAACAATACTCAATTTGCAAAAGTAAAGACTGTTGTATATCCAAACCCAACAAGCAATAGTTGGAATTTTTCAACTAGCAATGAAATTAAATCAATTAAAATTATAGATATTTCAGGTAAATTGATTCATTCTACAGCCGCAAAATCGATTGATGCTTCTAGCTTTACTAGCGGAATTTATTTTGCTCAGGTACAAACAGAATCTGCTATCGAAACCATTAAGTTGATCAAACAATAGGATAAAAAAAATACGCATTAAATTTAAAAAATCTTGTTTAGCTTTTGTTAGACAAGATTTTTTTTTAATAAAAAAGTATTACTTTTGCACCTAATTTAAAAATAAAAAAATGGCTACAAATAGAACATTTACAATGATTAAGCCCGATGCTGTTGCAAACGGACACATCGGAAACATTTTGGCAATGATTACCAACGCAGGTTTCAAAATTGTTTCTTTGAAATTGACGCAATTAACCGTTGCTGATGCACAAAAATTTTATGACGTTCATGCTGCACGTCCGTTTTACGGAGAGTTGGTAGCATTTATGTCAAGAGGTCCAATTGTTGCGGCAATTCTTGAGAAAGACAATGCGGTAGCAGATTTCAGAACGTTGATTGGAGCTACAAATCCAGCCGATGCAGCCGAGGGAACAATCAGAAAAGCCTATGCTACTTCTATGGGAGAAAATGCAGTTCACGGTTCTGATTCTGATGAAAACGCAGCTTTAGAAGGTGCTTTTCACTTTGCTGGAAGAGAGCAGTTTTAGTTTTCAGTTAGGAGTTAAGAGTTGGGAGTTAGGAGTTGGGAGTTAGGAGTTGGGAGTTAGGAGTTGGGAGTTGTAAATCAACTGGTTTTCATCTTGACAATCGACAATATTGACTTTTTTGAGAAAATACAAAGCCGATTCATTAATTTGAATCGGCTTTATTTATCTTAAAACTACTTCTTTGACAATATCCCGCCTAAGTTCTTCGTTGAGCATTGCAATTATTTTATCTTTTCCAAAGCTTAATTCTTCTCTTAAAACCGCTGATGAAAGTTCGACATAAAGTATTGTGCCCTTTAAAACCACACTTTTTGTATAACTGTTCACGCCATTTCCCATTAGAGATTTCCAAGCCTCTTTAACTGAAATTTGATCCATTCCGGATTGAAGTCGGTTGTCTTTGATGATAAATTTCAAAACCTCACCTACGGAATTCTCGTTGTTTAATCGTTTTGCCATTATTTTACAGTAAAAGGAGTTGATTTTTTATATTGGTATTGAATATTTTGGTCATTTTCAACGATTAACTGAATTTTCGTCAAGGTTTTTATCTTCTCTCTCCATTTTGCGTAAGCTGTTGAATACAAAATATAAGTTCCTTCAGCGGTTTTTTCAATTTTAATCTTTTCGTCAGAATCATTAACGAGATACGTGCCGTCAAGTTGTGGCGTCACTTTTTTGCGAAATCCAGAATCCTTTTTTATTTCTAAAAAATCGATATATTCGCTCATTTTATATTCTTTTTTCAAACCATCTGCCGTTGTTACTTGTTCAATTTCCCAATAACCATTGAGTAAATTCAGGTCAAAGGTTTCGGTTTGTTTTTCTTGACAAGAAACAAATAATACAGCGGCAAAAAGCGATAAAAATAGATTTTTCATAATAAAAATTTAAAAAATAAAAATACTATTTTAAATTGCGATAAAAAAAGAAATACATTAAACTATTTCTTATTTTTAAAGTCTATAAATAAATACCTTTTTTATGAAATTTTCGAAAATTGTTCTTTTTATAGGTTTTGTAGTCTTCTTTCTCAATTCTTGTTCGTCAGAAACCAAAATTGCAGAAACGTCCACCTATTTTCCACCAAAAACAGGCGGAGAATGGGCAAGAAAAACTCCGTCCTCTTTGGGATGGAATGAGAACGAACTGCCTGCATTGCTTACTTATTTAGAAACTAAAAACACGAAAGGTTTTATTATTTTAGTGGATGGTAAAATTGTCGTGGAAGCGTATTTTAATAATCATTCTGCAACCACAAATTGGTATTGGGCAAGCGCGGGAAAAACGCTGACATCAACTGTAACGGGAATTGCAGCGCAAGAAAGCTTTATCAATCTGGATGAAAAAGTATCAGAATATCTCGGAACGGGCTGGACTACTATGCCTTTAGCGAAAGAAAATTTGATAACCAACAAACATTTATTAATGATGACTTCTGGCATTGACGATTCAACCTTTGGTGATTGTGTAGCGCCAGCATGTCTAACTTATAACGCTGATGCAGGAACACGCTGGGCTTACAGCAATGTTTATGTAAAATTGCAAGATGTTATTTCTGCCGCAACCAGTCAACCTTTTGAAAACTATTTCAATGAAAAGTTGAAAAGTAAAATTGGAATGGACGGCAGTTGGTTTACATTAAATAACAATAGAATATACCGGAGTACTACTCGAAGTATGGCTCGTTTTGGTTATTTGATTTTAAACCAAGGACGATGGGAAAAAGAACAAATTATAAACGATGAATTCATCCAAAACGCTACGTCAACTTCTCAAAACATTAATAAAAGCTATGGTTATTTATGGTGGATTAATGGACAATCGAGTTATCGTTTACCCCAAACGCAATTTGAATTTCAAGGAAGTATTATTCCATCTGGATCAAACGATCTGTTTATGGCGTTAGGAAAAAATGATCAAAAAATTTATGTAGTTCCCTCTAAAAAAATGGTTGTTATACGAATGGGAAATGCCGCAGACGATGTGAATGCGGCATTATCAGATTTTGATGAGGTATTGTGGCAAAAATTAAATTCTGTTATAAACTAAGAAAAATTTCTATTTAAAAAAGCTGTCTACAAATTCAATTTTATTAAAAACTTGTAAATCTTCTATTCCTTCTCCGACTCCAATATATTTTACAGGAATTTGAAATTGGTCTGAAATACCAATCACAACGCCGCCTTTTGCGGTTCCGTCCAATTTGGTTACGGCCAAACAAGTTACTTCCGTTGCAGCGGTAAATTGTTTTGCTTGTTCAAATGCATTTTGTCCCGTAGAACCATCTAACACTAACAATACATCGTGTGGTGCATCATCAATTACTTTCTGCATTACTCTTTTCACTTTAGTAAGTTCGTTCATTAAATTTACTTTGTTGTGTAATCGTCCAGCGGTATCAATAATAACAACATCGGCATCTTGAGTAATGGCCGATTTCAACGTGTCAAATGCAACAGAAGCTGGGTCGCTTCCCATAGATTGTTTCACAATTGGAACGCCAACGCGGTCAGCCCAAATTTGCAGTTGGTCGATTGCCGCGGCACGAAAAGTATCTCCCGCACCAAGAACCACTTTGTAACCCGCTTTATTAAATTGATACGCCAGTTTTCCAATAGTTGTGGTTTTTCCTACGCCATTTACGCCAACAACCATCAAGACGTATGGTTTTTTATTTGCGGGAATTTCAAATGCAGATGTATTCGTATTATTAGTTTCCGAAAGTAATCCCGCAATTTCATCGCGAAGTATTTGATTTAATTCTTCTGTCCCTAAATATTTATCTTCAGCAACGCGTTTTTCGATTCTTTTGATGATTTTCAACGTGGTATCTACGCCAACGTCAGATGCCACCAGAATTTCTTCTAGGTTATCTAAAACTTCCTCATCTACTTTTGATTTTCCAGCAACGGCCTTAGTTAGTTTTGAAAAGAAGGAGCTTTTGGATTTCTCCAAACCTTTGTCAAGCGTTTCCTTTGCCTCTTCGTTTAAACCTGATTCTTTTTTTTCAGATGAAAATATTCTTTTAAAGAAACTCATAATTGTATAGGTTATAGGTTATAGGTTATAGGTTATAGGTTATAGGTTATAGGTTATAGGTTATAGGTTATAGGTTATAGGTTATAGGTTATAGGTTATAGGTTATAGG
>Ga0105045_10003667_pt1 | contig 13235 bp, 11 predicted proteins | sample MAT02_FD_78089 | JGI IMG/M metagenome (GOLD analysis project Ga0105045, IMG submission 78089) | Freshwater microbial communities from Lake Fryxell liftoff mats and glacier meltwater in Antarctica - MAT-02 (megahit assembly) | ecosystem: Environmental > Aquatic > Freshwater > Ice > Liftoff...
GACCGTCGCCGTCGCCGATACGTTGCCATGGTCGACCGTCCAACCCGTGCTGACGCTTCGCGACGCGCCCGTGATCGTAGCGACCGCCAGAGCGCTGGGAATCGCCGGCGGGACCCCCATCAGTGGAGTCGAGTATTGCGAAGATCGATTGGCGTGGGCTCCTGAGCGGCTGGACCCGGCGTCTTTGATCACCGGCGATACGCTTCGAGAGCATGGGTTTGCGCCCAGCCCCCAATTTCGCGATGTCTTGCAAGAGGTCCGCGACCTTCAACTGGATGGCACGTTATTGACGGCCGATGCGGCGCTTGAGTTGGCGATCGACCGGCTTTCGCGGCAGCGCCCCGGTCCGCTTGCGTGAGCCGCCGATGCGACGCACAATCTTGGGCAACTCGTCTGTCCAACCAAACCCACCCGGAGGCTTTAATGGCTCGTCCCGTAACTCTTTTCACCGGCCAATGGGCTGATTTACCGATCAGCGAAATGGCGAAAATGACCGCTGGATTCGGTTACGACGGTATCGAGCTGGCTTGCTGGGGCGATCACTTCGAAGTCGACAAGGCGAACTCGCAAGCCGATTACTGCGCAAAGAAAAGACAACTGCTCAACGACGTCGGGCTGCAATGCCACGCGATCAGCGCCCACTTGGTCGGCCAAGCGATTTTGGACAACATCGACGCACGCCACCAAGCGATCCTGCCGCCTCACGTGTGGGGCGACGGAAAACCCGAGGGCGTCAATGCCCGCGCCGCTGAGGAGCTAAAAAACACCGCCCGGGCGGCACAGAAATTTGGTGTCGACGTCGTCAACGGATTCACCGGCAGCAGCATTTGGCACCTGCTTTACTCGTTCCCGCCGGTTCCCCCGAAGATGATCGATGCTGGGTTTGATCTGCTGGCGAAACGATTCAATCCGATCCTCGACGTGTTCGGCGAGTGCGGCGTAAAGTTCGCGCTCGAAGTCCATCCGACGGAAATTGCGTTCGACATCTACACCGCCCAGCGAACGCTCGAGGCGCTCGACCATCGGCCTGAGTTCGGATTCAATTTCGACCCCAGCCACCTGATTTGGCAGGGCATCGATCCGGTGCAGTTCATCCGCACATTCGCCGATCGGATCTATCACGTTCACGTCAAGGACGCGATCGTCAAGCTGGATGGAAACTCGGGAATCCTGGCCAGCCACCTCAATTTTGGTGACCACAGGCGTGGTTGGGATTTCCGCAGCCCCGGTCGTGGCGGCGTTAACTTTGAAGAAATCATTCGTGCGCTCAACGACATCGGTTACGACGGACCGTTGTCGATCGAGTGGGAAGACAGCGGCATGGACCGTCAGTTTGGTGCCCGCGAAGCATGCGAGTTCACCAAGAGGCTTGACTTCTCGCCCAGCGGTCGTGCGTTCGACGCCGCCTTTGAAAAAGACACCTGATGCCTTGATTCGAAAGCGGATGACGACTCTCCACCGTCGTCATTCGTCGGTGGTTAACGAACGAAGTTGGAACATCACCCCACTCACATTGCACGCGTCCCCATGATCACCGTCACGGTCAACGGCAAACCGGTTTTGCTCGATGCGGCGATGACGATCAAGCAATTGCTTGATCGTGTCGAGGTGCCACCGAATTACCTTGCCGTCGAGGTAAACGCGGACGTCGTCCCTCGCGAACTACACGACACGGCGATCGTGAACGACGGCGATGATGTCGAAGTCGTGACCTTGGTCGGCGGCGGGTAGGTGGTTGAAACGGCAAGTGCGCCGTATAAGTGGTGGCTAGTTGTGACAACTTTCTAGAACCCCAATTACCCGAATTATTCATCAAGTACCGATTGAGGGCGATTTGCAAGGCCGTAAACTGATGTTGGTCGCTTGCGATGGTGTTTTCATTGCGTTCGCGGACGCCGGCGCGTAATTCCCCTTACCCCAGGATCGTTGTCCCAGGATCGTTGTCCCAGGATCGTTGTTCGCTGCTGTGGGGGGCGTTACCAGCGAAGGACTTCGGTGAGGTGCGCGTGCTGCGGTGGTGGCGTAAAACTGCGGCGAATTGGCGACGCAATCTTATGAGTTAATGGCAGCGACCATCGCTTCATCCGCTTCGTCAATCGTGGCCAGATAGTGCGCAAGCAGTTCTCGGCCCGATCGCTCAGTCTCCGACCAGTTCGTAATCAGAAAGAAATACCGTGGCATCAAGTTAAGTTGACCGGTTCCAAACGGCAGTTCGAAAAACCGAGATTAAAGCCTGTGTGACGCGATGCCGCTATGCGAAGTGTGGAGTCAAAACCAACGCGCTGTCGGAAGGCTTCAATAGCAAGATTCAATCGATCAAGTCAGCCGCTCGTGGCTTTCGGTCGTTCAAGAACTACCGTTTGAGAATTCTTTTTTGCTGCGGAAAACTCGACCTCATGCCGCATATTCCTTGCCACTAAATTCCCCGAAGAACCGTAAGTTTAGGGTGAACATTGCGGATCGGTAACGCGGAAAGGCTCCGCATGCCGAACCCCCAAGATCGGAGATTTGCACATCCAACCCCACTAGCGTATGCTCCGAGATTGTGTCGGGTGCGTTTTGTTAGCCAGCAAGTGCGCTCAGAAAGGAAAATAGTGCCGGATTGGCAACCAAGATGCTTACTGCATCGGACGTTCGTGGCCATGGAAAACGTTGTTTGCGACGTTCCGGTCGTCCATCGGGATAGGTCTCGTATTCAATGGGGGAAACTTGATTGTCAGTGCATTTGCGTTTGATGACCTACAACATCCACAAAGGAATTGGTGGAATTGATCGTCGGTATGACCTTCGACGGATCGTCGAGGTAATTACGCACTATCATCCCGATATCGTCTTTCTCCAGGAGGTCGATGAAAGTGTCCCAAGGTCACTGGAGGATCGTCAGGCCGAGCAGTTGGCAAAGCAATTGAAATTTCCCCATTTTCTATTCCAGGGCAATGTCGCGGTCAAAAGCGGGTGGTACGGCAACGCGATCCTGAGTCGCTTCCCTTTGGGCACACAATTCGACCTGGACTTGAAAGTCTCGATCAAGAAACCTCGTCGCGCACTGATCACCCGCGCCGAGGTTTCCACAGGTTCGACGTCGCAAACGCTATTGTTATGCAACACGCATTTGGGGCTTTCCGGTTTCGAGAGAAGTGTGCAGATCAAACGAATCCTATTGCTGGCAGAAGTCAACCAAGCCTCGATGCCGTTCATTGTGGGCGGCGACTTCAATGACGTCTGGTCCGAACATGGTCGAAAGTTGATGTTCCCGCTTGGCTTCCAGTGTGCGGTGGATCGCGCGAACACCTTTCCGGCGGCGTTACCGATCCGTAGCCTCGACGCGATCTATTATCGCGGTGGTCTTCGTTTGCTGGACAGCTTTGCCGGACGCATCGGACTCGCTCGCCAAGCATCGGATCATTTGCCCGTCGTCGCTGACTTTGAACTTGCCAGGTGATCAGCATTGATTTTTGCAGAAAGGCACGGGATGTGCCCTGGAATGTCGTTGGCAACAATTACCGCCGGGAGGCCATATAGGTAAAGGCCGGAAGTCACCATGAATCAGTCCCTTGACGCATTACACGAAGAGACCAAGGAACTTGAAAAATTGATGGCGGGAAAAATTCAACAGACAAAGTCGAAGATTAATTTCGAGCTAGACCAAGGATGGGCCGTATTTCTTCCTGGGGTCCGCAAACGCCATCGTGCGATGGCTCGCCGTGCTTGGCGAATGCTTTGGGAATCTTCGTTTCTGGTCATCTTGACCTCTCCGGTCATCTATTCACTGATTATCCCACGTTCAATGTTGGACCTCCTTGTCAGCGTCTACCAACGCATTTGTTTTCCGATTTACGGAAACGGCGTGTTGGCGTACGGTCGCGAAATCGCTGCTCGCACTGAACAGTACTGGTGTCCGATCAAGCATGCTCGGATGAGTAAGGGCGTTCATAGTCGACAGTGTTTATATTGTGACTTCGGCGACGCGGACGCGTTCCTTCGAGACTGTGAAAAATTGCGGACGAAAGTTGAAGACACGCAGTCCGGTGTGGAGTCCAGACTGAAGGGATAGTCGTTCCATCGAGCAACGTCCAGTACTTCGAGCGCGTTCTTTTTGGTGGGAACATCGCGATTGCAACCATCGAGGTTTACCACTCGTTAGAACGGAGGCGACATGCAGGATGTAAGATTTTTTGTTGTGCCTTGGTCATCATTTCAGGCGGTTTCGGCAATTGCGATTGTTGTCGAATTGTTCGCGTTTGCCTCCGCGTTTCATGCACTCCGCAACGTTCGCACGTCGCAGGCCGCGGTCGCGTGGGTCGTGGGTCTGATTGCCATGCCCTGGTTGACGCTGCCGCTGTATTGGGTCTTCGCCCGGCACCGGTTTGCGGGTTATCGCGAAGCCATTCGTGAAGTCGAAAAAACACACCAAGCTTCCGTCACCGCCGCGCGCCAGGAACTGACAACGCAAACCGATTCCAGAACCACTCGACAAGTGACGCCGCTTGAGCAAGTTGCGGACGTCCTGGATACGCCCCTGTGCAGCGGAAACGAGTTTAAGCTACTGGTTGATGGGCCGATGTTTTTCAACAACCTGATCGAGCAGATCGATGCCGCCGAACGCTATGTTTACGTAGCGTTCTACATCATTCGGGATGATGTCGTGGGCAATCGTTTTGCGGATGCCCTGACGCGACGAGCATCCCAAGGCATTAAGGTGCGGTTGTTGTATGACGAAATTGGTTGCTTGCGTTTGAGCTACCGCTATCTTAACCGACTGCGCGACGGCGGAGTCGATGTTCGCGCGTTTTACACTCGCCAAGGCTGGGCCAATCGTTTTCAAATCAACTTTCGTAACCATCGAAAATTTGCGGTCATTGACGGACGCACCACGCTCGTCGGCGGATTGAATATTGGGGACGAATACTTAGGAACGCCCGACTTTGACTGGCGAGATACGGCAATCTTTGCGCGAGGGCCGATTGCCAGGAAGGTTCAAGCTGTGTTCGCTGGCGATTACTATTGGGCCGCCCGAACCAATTTGCCCGAAGCGAACTGGGATCACGACGCGTCTGCATCGGAAACCGTCACTGGTCAAGCGGCCGTATGTGCGACCGGCCCGGCCGACCAGCGGCCTCGGGCAACGATGATGTTCGTCGCCGCGATCGCGTCGGCGACTGAGCGAGTCTGGATCAGTACGCCGTACTTGGTTCCCGACGAAGCGTTAATGGTGGCCCTGTCGATGGCAAAGGCCCGAGGCATTGATGTGCGATTGCTGATTCCTTCGAAGGCCGATGAGTGGGCGGTTTACTTGGCCGGATTCTATTACGAACGAGAATTGGCTCTGCTTAATATTCCGGTTTTCCGGTATCAAGACGCGTTCATGCATCAAAAGTGCGTGCTGGTCGATGATTCGTTGGTACTGCTTGGTTCAACCAATTTTGACAATCGATCCTTGTACCTCAATTTTGAATTGATGCTTGCCGTCGATGATCCGCAATTGGTTGCCGACACCGCCAAGATGATGGAAAGGGACTTCGCACAATCAACGCAAACCGGTGCGATCCGGCATCCGTTACAGCCGATCCTCTCGCGAGCGGGAACCGCGATCGCGAGGTTGTTCAGTCCCGTGCTTTGAAGCGGTAGCTGAGATCGCAAGCCCGATGCTAACATTCCGGTTGCGCAGGTGGCTGAGGGCGAGTCTTAATTCGCCATAATTAAACTTTGATCCGAAATGAGTTTTCGCTTCGGCGAGTGTGGCGGTGGGATTGGCCGAACAAAATCGCTCGATCTCTTCCAGCTTGGCTTGTTCCAGCACGCGGTGAATGTCGAGCTGTTGCTCCTCGACATAGTACGCCAAGTGCCCTTGGATCGTGCTTACGCTCAGTCCGCGTTCTTTGGCGATTTCTTCGATCGATTTTCCTGCCTGGAACATCGCCATGCTAGTCTGCTTGGTACCCGAACCACTTCCTGACGGCGACTCAGTTTCAGCGGACGCTTGGTCCATCGAAATTTGATTCGCATGACAGTATTGTCGGATCATCGCCTCGATGTCTGTGCCATAACGTTCGAGACGTTTGCGAGCGATACCATGGATTTTGCCTATTGATTTTTGGGTTGTTGGCAACATGCTCACCAATTGGCGAAGCGATTCACTGGTCAGCACTGCTCGGGGTGTGATGCCATACTTATCTGCCATCCTCTGCCGGTACTGCAAAATTTCAGCATACAACTTGGGATGTGGCACTCCCTCTGGAACGGCCTCTGCTGGAACTTGGCTGGTGAGCTGGTTCGAGAAGTCCAGCTCGGCATCGAATTGAGCACGTTGGTAAGCCACCGTCGAAAAGCCTTGGCTGCAAGCGGTAAAGCTGGCCCGCTTGATAAACATTAGCCGCTGCAATTGCTCGGACTGTGACTTAACCAGCGTTCGCACCGCCTGGTTATCGGTCAGCTTGGGTAGGACACTGGCTTCTTGCATCAACCCAGTTAGTTTCTCGCTAAAGTAGCCGACTGCTTTCACAATGCGTTCCCGAAGGCTTAAATTCGATTCGGGCATTCCCTCCTCTTGAAAGTAAGCGATCAATTGCGGATGAAATTTTTCAGCGATCGCCGTGAGTGCTTCGTGCGATTTTCTTGTCAAGGCACTGACTTGATCCGACGCCTCAACGCTTAGCGAACTTTGGTGCTCCTGGTACGTTCGTCGCAGTCGGCTGAAGCTTTCGGCGATGGTTTGGAAACTGAACAGGTTCTCTACCAGACGTTGCTGGTACTGACGTTTGGCTTCTAATACTTGGGTCTCCGAAGGCGCATTTCGCTCGGCTTCGGCGCTGTAGTGCTGGACGACAGGGTCCGTTTGGACGCTCGAGTATTCGATCCGCGATCGCAGCACGATCCCCTCGAAAGTCTTGCAGCGGCTGAGGGCAACGTAGACCTGACCGTGGGCAAAGGCGGCCTGGGCATCAATGATCGCACGCTCAAACGTCAAACCCTGACTTTTGTGAATCGTGATCGCCCACGCCAGCTTGAGCGGATATTGGATAAACATTCCCAGCACCTGCTCTTCGATTTCTTTCGTCGTTTCGTTCAGCGTGTACTTGGCGTTCTTCCATTCATCAGGAAGGACTAGGGTGTCGCGTACGTCTCCTTCCCCACGCACATAGATCGCCTCGTCGTCGATGTCCACGACACGGCCGATCTTGCCATTGTAGTACCGTTTCTCGGGTTGCGAATCGTTCTTGATGAACATCACCTGCGCCCCACGTTTGATCTCCAACTTTTCCTCCGTTGGGTACGAACCGGCGGGGAACTCGCCAACGATCTTCGCCGGAAATGAGTGCGCCTTTCCGGTCAATTGACCCAGGCTTTTGGTGTTAATGTCGAGCGCAACGGCATTCGTGGCGGTTAACGTAATGTAGGCGTCTTTAGGTGGCGGCCTAAAGTTCGGCACATATCGACTATTGAGCGTTCGCAGGGTGACTTCATCCAAGCAGTTATCGCGTACCCTATTAAGTAACTCGATGAACGTAGGGTCGGACTGGCGGTAAATGTGCTTGAGCTCGATGGAAATGTAGTCGGTTTTTTTAAGTGCCAAGCTGCCAAAGAAATAGGGGGTGTCATAGTAACGATTCAGCGTTTGCCAATCTTCTTGCTTGACGACGGGAGGCAATTGATGCAAGTCACCAATCATTAGCAATTGGACATTGCCAAACGGACGGTTGTCATTTCGAAAACGCCGCAGTGCATCATCAACAGCATCCAACAGGTCGGCTCGAACCATGCTGATTTCGTCGATCACTAACAAATCAAGGCTTCGAATCAGATTCAGTTTCTGTCGGGAGAACTTTTTATGCTCCTCGCGGCGGTGGCCATCGGGAACATGCAATCCGAACGGAAGTTGAAAGAGGGAATGGATGGTCATTCCACCGGCATTGATGGCAGCGACACCCGTCGGAGCAACAACCGCCATCCGCTTGCCACTCTCTGCTTTGACCTGGCGCAAGAAGGTGGTCTTGCCGCTTCCCGCCTTGCCCGTCAAAAAAATGCTCGTCGACGTCTCGCGGACGTAATCGAAGGCAAGTTCCAGGTCGGGGTTGGTTTGTAAATTCATTGGTGCTTCTCGAAAAGGGACGCACGGACAATGGTATATCTCAGTGAAGACGCTTGGTTCTGAGTCTAACACCGAAGCACGGGTGTCATAGTGTAGCTTGCATCGCAGCTAGCGAGGTACGACCACTGCGCACGCAAAGCGACAATCCGCTGTCAGGCGGCGCGCAAATCAATTTGACTTGGCTCATCGGGATCGCTTGCCGGTCGCTCATGACCAGTGAAGATCCCTACTGGGGTTGGGGAACCAGCGACTCACGCTTGATCGCGGCAGCGAAATCGACCGAGGTCGATGGCAAGCTGGCCGTTTGACTCGCGGCGGTGCGTTTCCATAGAGGGATGGTCAGTTCCGGCCTTCGGTCTGTGCGAAAACGGGCATATATGTGCGAAAGCGAGCAATGCAAATCGACTGGCGTGAACCTCGAACTAACCCTTGAAAGCCAAACGCAAGCCCGAAGCTTACGCTGCGGACTATCTTTGTCGTGGAACAGAAGATGCTTTGCAAGAATAATGTCGAATCCATCCAAACGCGGTAGATCCGCTGCTGTACATTACTAATCAAAACTCTCCGTGGTTCATGGCTGGATATTGTTTGGCAAGGAGACCTATAGACCTTAACCAAGTATGAAAACGTCGAGCAATTGCAACGTAGCATAAGCCTCTTGTCAAAACGAATTTCCTTAATGCACAGCGTGAAAACGATGAATGATTTAGCTCAGGCAAGACTAAAGGCTGAAAACCAACCAGCAATCAGTGCAAAATCCAAAGCTGTCGCAGTCTTGAATTGGCTCCTTCGCGACATGAAGTCTTTGCCTCGCTGGCCGGTGATATCGGTTTTGGCGCTGTGCATCAGTGTGGCGATTGGCACCAGCAGCTATTTATTGTGGACCCATGTAACTTCGTCACCCATCGCGGGTTGCGGCAGCGGCGGCGGATGGGTTGATTGTGAGGGTGTGGCCGGTAGTCGCTGGTCGGTTTGGTTCGGTATCCCCGTCAGTTTGCTTGCGCTTGGAATTTATATTGGGATGGCTGCGGTGTTGATTGTTGCAACCTCCGATCGTTTCAGTCGTCCGCTGCGAAAGATCGGTTGGACTGCGGTGACCGCTGCGGTGTTTGCCGCTGGCATGAGCGCGGTTTGGTTTATCGCAATTCAGGTTTTGGTCCTTCAGCATATTTGTCTGTACTGCATGTTGGCTCACTCCTGCGGGCTGATCGCGACGATAACCATGCTGGTCGCCGGTCCGCTGAGAGCGAAATCTGCGGTGGCTGTGGCAACGCTCAGCTTTGCCGGGTTGCTGGTGTTGGTATCCGGTCAACTTCTGACAAGTCCGCCGGCAACGTTCGAAATTGAGCGTTTCGACTCTCCAACAGTCGATGGGTTCGACGCATTTGAGTTTGCGCCGCCTGCCGATAGCGACGGGAGCAACGAGCGTATCGATGACAATCTGTTTGACGCTCCGACAACCAGCAGCATTAAGTTCCTAAGTGATGTTGGATTTGCCCAGCTATTTGCGCTGCCGAGCTCTCTTGCGATCGGCGTTATTCAAGCCAGTTCATCTCAAGCGGATCAATCACCAGAACGGGTTGCTTCCATTCAAGGAGGTGCAATCAAGCTGAAGGTCGCCGATTGGCCACACATTGGCCCCAGCGATGCGAAGTATGTCATGGTGGAACTGTTCGACTATTGTTGTTCGCCATGCCGTGAGACGTTCAAGGCGATCCGTGGTGCGAGCGACAAACTCGGTGACGACTTGGCGATTGTTCTTTTGCCGGTTCCGCTCAATTCCGACTGCAACCCGACGGTCAAAGTCACCGGCGCGAACTACAAAGAATCCTGCGCCTTATCAAAGCTTGCCGTGGCGACGTGGCGAGTCGATTCGAAGGCGTTCGAGTCGCTGCACATGTGGATGCTGAAAGAGGATCGACCACCCACTTATGCCGAAGCAATCGCGAAAGCAAAAACTCTGACGAATTCTGAAAAATTGGATGCTGAAATAGCCTCAGGCGTTCCCGATCAGTTCATCGCGCGGCATGTGGCTCTCTATAAACGAGTTGGCGAAGGTTCAATCCCCAAATTGATGTTCCCACGGACCAGCGTCGTGGGCAAATTCACATCGGTCGACGGGTTGGTTGAAATAATCCGACGCGAAGCGATGTAATCGTGACATCCGGTCTTGATCGGTTGCTTCATTTTGTAGATTCTTAGCATTCGTTTTCTGGGGGCCAACACTTTCTCCGAAGGATCCATCCGTTGCGTCCCGCATGCAGTGCGATGACAATGTCACCGGCGTTTCATTCGATCGTTGCAAGGAACCTCCCGCGATGCGATTCATTTTCTTCCCCGCCTTCGTTCTCTGTTTCGGAGTCGTGGTCTCGTCGGAGGATGCCGTCTTTTCGGGGCCGCAGGTGGGTGAAGAACTGGTTTCGTTCGAGGTGAAGTCGGTTTTGGATGACCCCGCCGGACAGAGCGTCCGTATTTTGGAAACTCAATCGAACGAGCCGACGTTGTTGGTCTTTGTCCACCAAGTCACTCGGCCATCGATCGGGTTGATGCGATTGCTTGTGAACTATGCCACCACAAAAAAAGAGGCTGGCTTGAAATCGCACTTGGTTTTCCTAACGGAGGATCCGACCGAAATAGAAGCTTGGTTTCGCCGAGCGCGCGGTGCTTTGCCCGATAGTGTCGCTCCCCTGATTTCCACCGATGGGATCGAAGGACCCGGAGCCTATGGTTTGAATCGTAAGCTGTCGCTCACCATTTTGGTCGCAAACGAAGGCAAAGTGATCGCGACCTTCGCGCTGATTCAACCAAGCATCCAATCCGACGGCCCCAAAATTGGTCAGGCGATTGAGAAAGCGTTGGGAATCGACAAGGCACCGACGCTGGAGGAAATGGGATTCCAAGAACCAGCCATGAGAACTCGCAAGGGCCAACCGTCGCCCGAACAAGACGGCGTCTATCGCAGCATGATGGCACCGCTGATTCAGAAGACCGCGACATCGGACGAAGTCGAGTTGGCCGCAAAGAAGATCGAAGACATGGCCAGCAAAACACTCTGGTTTCGAGAACGTGTCCACTAAGCCGCCAATCAAATCGTCGGCAGCGGTCGGTTGTCGAATTAGGGCACCACCGAAGCTCAGCGATATTTGGAGAAGCGGGCCAAGGAAATGACACCGGTTGCTGAGCGCGACGAGGCCGAGTCCAAGTGAACGGTTTCGTACGAATTGCCGGTGCTGTTTGGGTCTGTGCCTTCATCGGCATTTCCATGGGCATTTCCTTCATGGGCATTTCCGGTGCAACCGAAATCGACTTCGATACGGAAATCATGCCGCTGCTTTCCAAAGCCGGTTGCAATGCCCGTCATGGCGTCCGATTGGGATGCCAACAACTGGATCGATGACGAGATCAACGAAACATTGCGGCTGTTGCGACTGACGCCCGCGCGGGCCGCCGATGATGAATCGTTCTTGCGTCGCCTGTCGCTCGACCTGACCGGACGACTGCCGACTCCGTCTCAGGTGCAACGATTTGTTACCGACGACGAGCCATCCAAGCGCACACGTTTGATCGAGTCCATGCTCGATTCGGATGGCTACGTGGAATACTGGACGCATCGACTGGCTATTCAATTGCGATTACGCAAACCGGGTGACGATGGCGTCGCCGCGAATGCGTTTTATGGTTGGCTGCAACAAAGCGTCGATGCGGACACGGGCTGGAATACGATCGTGACGGCGCTAGTCACGTCCGAAGGTGACACGCACCAGAACGGAGCCGCGACGGTTCATCGTTTTTTTGCGGGCCCTCGCGAGGAGGCCGAGTACATGAGCGAAGTGCTGATGGGCGTGCGTTTGCGATGTGCCAATTGCCACAACCATCCGCTCGACCAATGGACGCAAGACGATTACCACGGGTTGGCGGCGATCTTTGCCGGCTATCAACTGGCGAGGGACGTGCGATTCACCGAAAACGGTTCCGTGATTCACCCACGGACCGAATCCGACGCGATCCCGCGCATTCCCGGCGAGCATTTCCTGCCTGCTGATGCCGATAATCGACATGCGTTCGCGGACTGGCTGACACAAACAAACAACCCAACGTTCGCCAAAGCGATGGTCGTGCGGGTGTGGGACGCGCTGATGGGGCGAGGATTAATCACCCCTATCGACGATCTTCGCCAAACCAACCCGGCGTCCCATCCGGGGCTGGTCGATCGACTCTCGGTCTTCTTCGCCGAGAACGGGTATCAGCTTCGACCCTTGATTCGTTTGATCTGTGAATCATCGGCTTACCAAAGGGCAGCAGCAACAGGAGCCAGTTCTTCGGAGTCGTCCAGCCGGTTCTACTCGCACGCGTTTCGTAAACCGCTTTCGGCAGAAGTTTTGGCCGACGCGATCGGCGATGTCACGGGTGTGATCCGTGGAGCAGTCAACGGCGAAGCCAGATTCATCCAAGTCGTCGACCGTGGGACCACGTCGGATCGATTGCAATTCCTCGGCCAATGCCTGCCCGGAGAAAACTGTTCCGCACCGGTCGGTGATGCTCGCGGCATCGCGTCGAAACTGCACTTGATGAACGGAGAGTTATTGAACCGCTTGCTGATGGACGATGAGGGTCGACTTCAACAAATGCTCCGAGACGAAACCGCCACCGGCGATCTCGTTCGCGATTTTTACCGACGGGCACTCAGTCGATCGCCGACGGAGAATGAACTGAGTAATTGGGTCGCGCGGATCGACTCGGGCCACTCTCAATCGGGCCACTCCCCAAAAAACGCGGCTCAGCAGAAAGCGGAACGATCCCAGGACTTCCTTTGGGCTCTTTTGAATTGCCATGAATTCACGACCAATCATTGAGCAGAATGATATGCACCAGCACAGCCTTTCACCGCGTCGCGACTTCCTTCGCGTCGGTGCTGTTTCGGCCTTCGGGTTGGGACTGCCCAGCTTTTTCGCTCGTCCGGCGCTGGCGGCGGCCACGGCGAAGGCGAAGTCCTGCATTTTGATTTGGCTCGACGGTGGCCCCAGTCATCTGGAGTCGTTTGACCCCAAGCCGAATGCTCCCAAAGAAATTCGCGGCCCGTTTGGCGTCATTCCAACTTCCGTTGCTGGGATCGAGTTGAGCGAACTGATGCCGCGAACGGCGGCCA
>Ga0105045_10003668_pt1 | contig 13234 bp, 6 predicted proteins | sample MAT02_FD_78089 | JGI IMG/M metagenome (GOLD analysis project Ga0105045, IMG submission 78089) | Freshwater microbial communities from Lake Fryxell liftoff mats and glacier meltwater in Antarctica - MAT-02 (megahit assembly) | ecosystem: Environmental > Aquatic > Freshwater > Ice > Liftoff...
CACCGATGCCATGGCGATCGCGATTGCGGCGCAGGCCTGCCTGCCGGTGCTGCAAGTGCAAACCCCGTGGACAGGCACGGCCTGGTATGACGACTTCGTCGGAATCGTCGTACACCCGGGTTCCATGCGGGCGCGGCGCGAGAACGTCGACGAGGCCGGCATCGTGCACCAGTATGCCGAGGTGCTCAGTGGCGAAGCGATGCAGGACGGCCCGATCACACTAAGCTGGCAAGACGTCGCAGCTTCCGGCGCGACTGCGGCGCAAGGTTACAACGTCGTGATCCATGAATTCGTACACAAGATCGACATGCGCGATGGCATGCCCGATGGCTGCCCGCCCCTGTACGCCGGCTTCATGGGCGCAGACAGCGCCAAGACCGCCCGCATCGCCTGGCGCGCCACGCTGGAGCAGCAGTACCTGGCATTTTGCGACCGGCTCAGCCTGGCAGAGCGTTTTGGCGGCGAGCCGGTCTGGCTCGACCCGTACGCCGCCACTGCACAGGACGAATTTTTTGCGGTAGCCAGCGAAGCCTATTTCGTCAATCGTGCGCAGTTCGCGAGCGACTTTCCGGGCTTGCTGCCGATGTTTGACGCATTTTTCAACCTACAAACTGCTGTTGGACGCGCCTGAGCGTGCCCCGATGGGCGTGCCAGGCAAGGCGTGAGGACGCGGCGCACTTGTGTGCGCAAGGACGAGCAACGCCGCATGGTGCGTCCAGCGGGGTGCGATCGGGTGCGTAGCGCTCTCACCAACTGGTAGGTTTCATCGTGGCCAAGGTTCTCAGCATTCTTGGGCGTTGCCAGCGAAAATCAAGCGGTCAACTGCGGTTTGTAGGTTCAATCGGGCAGGTTGACAGTATCGATCTGCCACGGGTCGAGAAACTGCTCGGCGTATTGCAGATAGACCTTCTCGGCGACAAAAACATCGAACAGATCCGGATCGATATGGCCGTTGAGTTTGAAACGGTGCATGATGCCCATGGCCTGGGACAACTTCATGCCGGGCTTGTAAGGCCGGTCGCTGGCGGTCAATGCCTCGAAGATGTCGGCGATGCCCATGACCCGCGCCTGCACCGACATCTGGTTTCGCGTCAAGCCCTGCGGATAGCCTTTTCCGTCCATGCGCTCATGATGGCCACCGGCATATTCGGGCACATTGCGCAAGTGGCGCGGCCACGGCAATTGCTTGAGCATCCGGATGGTGGCCACGATATGGTGGTTGATGGTGTTGCGTTCGGCCTGCGTCAGGGTCCCCGCGCGGATAGTCAGATTTTCCAGTTCGTCGGCGCTCAGGAACTCCGTCTCCAAACCCTGCACGTTGCGCCAGACCCGACTGGAAGCAATTTGCCGCACCCGCTGCAAGTCTGCATCGACGGTCTTCTCGGCACCGGCGTTGGTGGCGCGCAGGAATGCACGGTCCTCGTCGATGGCTGCAATATCTGCCTTGCATTGGTCCCAGATGGCGGCTTGCGCTGCAACGTCCGCACTGCCGCGCAACTGGAGCTGCTGACGCAAGGCCGCGATCTCCACGTCGCGCTTGAGCACCTCGAACCGGGTGTCGATCAGATCGATGCGATCGAACAGGGTTTGCAACTTGGTGGCCTTGTCCACCACATGCACCGGCGTCGTGACCTTGCCACAGTCGTGCAGCAATCCGGCGATCTTGAGTTCGTACCGGTCCCGGTCATCCATCGTGAATGACGCCAACGGTCCCTGCGTGGTCTGATTCACCGCCTCGGCCAGCATCATGGTCAGCGCCGGGACCCGCTGGCAATGGCCGCCGGTGTAATGCGACTTCTCGTCGATCGCCAGGTTAATCAGGCTGATGAAGGACTCGAAAAGGGCTTCGAGCTGGCCCATCAGCATGCGGTTGGTCAGCGCAATAGCCGCCTGCGATGCCAGCGACTCGACCAGACTCTGGTCGGCACTGGAGAAGGTCACCACCTCGCTGCTGCCCGGCCTTTGCGCATTGATCAGTTGCAACACGCCGATGACCTCGCCCTCGTGGTCCTTCATCGGTACGGCGAGAAAGGATTGGGAGCGGTAGCCGGTGCGCTCGTCAAACTGGCGTGTGCCGGAGAAGTCGAAGCTCGGCTCGGTGTAGGCGTCCGCAATATTGACGGTCTGCAGGTGGATCGCTGCATAGGCTGCCACCAGCGAGTCATTGGGCTGACCCTGGTCGCCCATCAGCGGCAGATTGGGGAAGCTGATCGGCTGGCCCGAACTGCCTCCCATGGCAATACGCAGCGAGTCGGTGCGCAAAATCTCGAAACGCAACGCGGCCTGACCGTCGACCATGCGGTACAGGGTGCCGCCATCGGCGTTCGTGATGGCCTTGGCCGCGAGCAAAATCTGCTCCAGCAGTTGCGTGATGTCGCGCTCTTTCGACAGCGAAACACCAATGGCGTTGAGCTGCTCCAGTCGGCGCAGCAAGTCTTCGACGGAGTCCACGGTCAGCCTCCTGTTTGCTCAGGGTTGCTCCACCAGACCGGGTCCGGCAGTGCCAACCGATTGTGGCAGGGATCGGCTGGCGCAAGCCCCGGGGCTGCAAGCGCCTCAGGACTTGAGAAGAACCTTGAGCGTGGCGCGCAATCGACGTTCGGCATCAGGCTCGCAGCGGCCCTGAAGCACCAACCCCACGTCCTGTGCCCAGGTCTGTGCAGGCGCAGCCTCATGGCGCTTGGTCAGCAACTGCAGCTGGAACATGCGCCGCGCAGCCAGGTGCTCGGCCGGTGTCGGCAGCTCGGCCGCCATCTCCAGCCGCAACAACGCCGAATCGGGCACGGAGCCTGCCGTCGCGCCTAGCGCTTGTTGCCAGCTTGCGCGCACGCCCGTAGGCACCCGCGACCCGAATTCCTGCGCCGTCGGCAGTTGCTGCGGATCACGCGCCTGCCAGGCACCGAGCAGCTGCGACACGGCTTCGCCATGCGCCTGCGCCGCCAGTTTGCGAAGCGCCATCTGGGCTCCCTCCATCGCATCACGCTGTGCCCGGAATGCGGTATCGCCCAGGCGCGGCGTTGGCGGACGTTCGTCGCGGTCGTTGCGGTCGGTGCGACCACCCCGGTTGTCGCGCTGGCCACCCAATCGCCCGTCGCCCCGATCGCCTCTCCGCGCTGCGCCTGGGCCATCGCCGCGTCCCGCACCACCCGGTCCGCCGGGACCGCGGCGGCCATCAGGACGGCCTGCCGGCGCGCCATGGCGACCGGCCGCCAGTGCAACCGGGGTTGCCCGCTGGCCTGGCCGGTCATCGCCACGCACCGCAACGACCGGACGGGGAGCCGTTTTGGCGGGTACAGAGGCCGCTGCCAATACTGTCTCAGGCGTGGCTGCGGCTGCCTGCGCCGGCTGCGATATGGCTTCAACCACCGCCTCGCCCGATGCACCAGCCGCCTCAGGCAAAGCAGCATCGGTGGCTGCGGCCGTGGTCGATGCGGTAGCGTCCAAAGGCGGCGCAGAGACACCGGATGCAGTCACCGCGACTCGCGCCAAAGCCTGTCCTCGCAGTGCAGCTTCCAGCCCAGCAACGGCAGCACGAATCTGTTGTGCATCGCCGGACTGGTTGGCACCGTCGAGCGCCTTCGATGCCTCCAGCACCCGCCGATCGTGTTCACCCAGGGCGGCTTCCTCGTGTTGGCGCTGTTCGGTCTTGCGCGCGAATGCATCGTCGATCGGCTTGCGGAAGGTGTCCCACAACTTCTGCTCATGCCGACGATCCATCGGCACGGCTTGTGCCTCGGCCTGCCAACGCTGCTGCAACGCGCGAACCGCATCGACACGCAGCATCGGTACCTCGCCCAGCGCCTTGGCCTCTTCGATCATGGCCTGGCGCCGCGCCACACTGGCCTGTTGCAAGGCCTCCAGCGGCGCGCCAGCGTGGCTGATGGCCGCATGCCACTGCGGCTGCAATTCGGCAAACATTTTTTCGCCCACATGACCGGCATCGCGCCAGCGATCGCGGAACTGGTGCAGGATGCGCGCAAAACCACGCCAGTCGTCGTCGAGCGCGGTGGTGTTGGCACCGGCCCAGCGGTTGACCTCCTCGATCAGCGCCAGGCGCTGCGCACGGTGCAAGGCGGTATCGGCCTTGACCTTGTCGATCCAGCTCTCCACGACCTTGTGGGCATCGTTGCAGGCCTCGTCAAAACGCTTCCACAAGCCATGATTGGGCGCGCCACCCTGGTCGGTCTGCTTCCATTGTTCGCGCAGCCCGCGCAGTGTCTCCTGCATCTTGCGCCCGCCCATGGCCTGACCGGCCGGCCGGTTGATCAGGCCTTCGGCCTTGGCCACCAGCTCCTGGCGTAGCTGGTCGGCGCGCCAGCGCTGCCAGCCTTCGAGTTCACTGGCCGCGGCCAGCGCCGTGTGGGCCTGGTTTTCCAGCGCATCGTCGATGAACCTGCCCTTTTCCTTGAGCGCATTGCGCAAGGCTGCGGCCGCGCCCGCGCTCGCTTTGCCATGGCCCTGCGCCATCTCGCTCTCCAGCGTGGACAACACCTGCGCCACCGCCGCGTTGGCGTCCTGGCGCTGCTGCGGATCGATGCGCGGCTTGGCGGGCCTGGGCTGCGTCGGGTGGACGGCGTGGCCGCGCGCGGCGCGCAACTCGTCTGCCCACACCGGCACCGGGGGCAAAGGCGCATCGGCATCGCCGGCGGCGGCCACCGCCTGTGCCAGAGCATTCTGGAACGCGTCCCAGACCACCAGCAGCTGTCCCCGCGAAGCCTGCAGCAGGGGGGGAAACTTCAGGTCAACGCTGCCCCAGTTGCCATCGGACTCCAACGCCGCGGCCTGCTTCTCCCAATGCGCCACATCCTCGCGCAAACCGTCCCAGACGGCTTGCGCCGCGCTCCAGGATTTGGTCGATAGCACCTCGATGCGTTGGGCCAGCAAGACTGCGGCCTCGCGCTGTACCTGGACCGTGTGTTGCAGATCTTCGATCACCCGCACCCGCTCGACCAGCTGCGCCTTGAGCGACAGCAGCGGCTCCTTGCTCAGCGGTGCCCCTGCCTTGGCAGCATCACGCTGCCAAGCCAGCGCGTCTGCCATATTGAGCTTGGCAAGGGCCAGCAAGGCCTCGGCCTTGGCGGCCCACTCTGCAGCCAACTGCTCCTGGCCCTTGGCGCGCCGGATTTCGTCCAGCCGTTCGCGGATCGGGCGGGCTGCGCCCTTGTCGCGTGCCCCCATTTCGCGAAACACCTCCTGCAACTGCTCCGGCGTCGGGTCCTGCGACAACCAGGCGCGGATTCGGGTGGCGCGCTCCCCAGAAGTCGCGGCGCTGAACGCGCCATCGGTCAGGGTGTCGAATTTCTGGATATCGGGGCTCTTGGGACTTGAGGTCATCGTCACAGTGGGTTCACTACAGTTAGCAGGCAGCCGGAACTGGCATTCCCGCATTTTCGCCTCGAATTGTGATCGGATCCGTCGCAACGCAGACGGTGGTTCATTTCCGCAACGCTGAGCCACTGCAACAGTGGCACTGCAGCAACCGGGCAAGGGATGGCATGGCCCCAGGCACAGCCTGCGCGATGGTCAGTTCGTACCCAGGCTGAGGTCAGCGCGGGGCGTCCATTTCGCGTCGACGTCGGCGAGCTTGGCTGCCCCCAGGAACAGACGTTCGACCGGCAATTGCTGACTGGCCAGGTAATCCTTCACCGCGACGCCGCGCTGCAGGGCCAAAGCGCGCATCGCCTCGTCATCGGCAGGAATGTTGGCCAGCAACAAGGCCTCCATCTCGACTGTCGTCAGTTCCTTGGGTTTGCCGGCCAGGTCACGCGGTTTGGCAATCTCGGAGCGTGCAAATACCTGTTGCAGCAGTGGTGCCGCCTCTGCCGGGTCGAGCACCGACTGGGCGCTCGATGCCACCGGTGTCTGGCCCGCACCGACCTGCGCCCGGCGCTTTTCGGCTTGCAGCAGCTCTTGCAGGCGACTGCGCTTGTAGGCCTCGCGCTCGACCTCCAGATTCGCGGTTCCGACCACCGTCATCTTGAGCGCGGGTCGATCGGTCAATGCCTTGGCCACCTTGTCCAACCCGGCGCGCGCCTCGGCTTGCAGCAGTGCGGTGCCGGCGGGGAAAGCCACTTGACTGAGCTCGTCGCCACCGCTGCCCAGCGCACTGGCAAGCAAGGTGAACGGCGCAGTCAGGGCCTTGCCAATCAAATTGACGATGACCTTGAAGATCACCGGGCCGAGCCGGAATTGCGGGTCGTTCAGCGACCCGCTGATGGGCAGATTGATATCGATGACGCCATTGCGATCGGCCAGCAACGCCACCGCCAGCTTCACCGGCAGGCTATTGGGTGCCCCTTCAACCTTGTCACCAAACGCCAGTTGATTGAGCACCACCTTATTGCTGGCCGTGAGTTGGCCATCGGGCCGTATCTGGTAGGCCACATCCACGCTCAGCTTGCCGCGCTGGATGCCATGGCCGGCATACTTCACCGCATAGGGGGACAGGGGCGGCAGTTCCAGATCGCGCACCACACCCTTGATGTCCAGCGCCAGCGGATTGGCCAGCGGGTTGAGCTTGCCGAGGATCTCCAGCGAAGCCGTACCCTCGGCCCGACCGCGCAGCTCCAGGTCGGCCATCGGAGGCTGGCCCGCCACCGGCGTCGCGGAAAACGCGCTGAGCTTGCCTGTCAACTCGCTGAGATTGGCCGAGTAGTTGGGCTTGACGAACCGGTCCGAAAAGAACACCTTGCCTTGTACCAGACTGATCGGCCCAATCTGGATCACCGGGGCCAGCGGGTCCACCACCGCGATCGCGACCGATGCGGCCGCTGGCGGAGCCGCCGGTGCAGCGGCAGTTGTACTGGCGGCCGCTGACGGCATGGCAGCGGCCCCGGCAGCGCCGCTGGTCGGCACCGTGGCTGGTGCGCCGCGCACCAGGTCCTGCAGGTTGATGCGGCCTGACTCATACACGATCACCCGGGCGTAAAAGTCGCTCAAGGTGGTCTCGCGCACGGCCAGGCGCAGGGGTTTGCCCGGTGCCAAGGCCAGATCGACGCCACGCAAACCCAGGGCTTTCCAGTTCAGCAGTTCCTGGCCAGACCCGACTCGCCACCTTGGCTGGCAATGCTGTTGGCGCGGAATTCTTCCAGCACGGTGTCACCCCGCACGCCGAGCTGGGGCCCCTGCCCGGTCATGGCGAAATCGACATCGCCCTTGAAGCCGGCATCCGCGCGCAGAATCTCGATATTGAGCTGCGAGCCGAAATAGGGCTCCAGCGCGTGCAGTGGCAGCTGCACCATCTGCAAGCTGCCTTTGGTGCGCAGCGGCTCCAGCTGCACGGTACCGCGGTAGTCGACCTGACCGGCCTGACCTTGCCCGGCGGCAACCCGGGCCGATAGCTGCGCCTGGATCGGCTGCTTGCCGTCGGTGGCGATCTGGCGCAAGTCCAGGTTCAGCGCAGTCGTGGTGAGCCCGACCGGCTTGGCCTGCGCCAGGTCGTTGTACCGCACCACCGCATTGCGCACCTGCAGCTGGTCCAACCGCCCTTGCCATGGCGCTGCGGTTGTGGCGCTGGCGCTGGCGCTGGCCGCCGGCGCAGGTGCCGCGCCTGGCGGCGACGCAGCCGGCTTGATCCAGGACTCGTACATCCAGCGTTTGTCCGTGCCCCGGGTCACGGCCAGTTCCGGCTGTGTCACCACGAGCTGGGCGACCGACCAGCTGTTCGCAAGCAGGTCGATGGCGGCTGATTCCAATCGAACCTGTTTGACGCGAGGCAGATCGGCTGACGCTGCACCGCCTACCAGGGCGAGTTGGTCCAGCGTCAACGTCGAGACGGCCAGTTGCAGGCCTGGTGACTTCCAGCGTAGTGCCATGTCGGCCTTGAGTGTGCCTTGCACACCGGGAACGAGAAACTGGGCCAGATACGGCGCGGCCAGTTCCAACGCTGCGTCCGTCAGCCGCAGATCGACCGATGCTTGTTGGTCGGTGCCCGTCCCCTCAAAGTCGAGTCTGGCGATGGGCGGATCCTTGCGCGACTGCGCGGCCGCATTCTTGGCGCTCGCCGCGGACTCGGCTGGGGCAGGTCCGACCACGGCGAGCGCTCCTTTGAACGTCACCGGACGCTCCATCGGCCAGACCAGGTCGTTGGCATCGAGCGTGATGGCCTGCACCTGCATCTGCGCAGTCGGCGCGGTGCTGGCGTCACTCCAGTCGACCGTGCCGTCACGTAGCTGGACGCGCGCAACCGATAGCTGCCAGGCAGCGCCAGGCTGCGGCGGTGGCTGCACGCCAGTGCCGGCTTTGGCTTCGGTGCTCGCCCCACCCGCCAGCTGGGCAAGATTGATGGTTCCAACGCCATCCCGACGCGCGTGCAGATGCGGCCCTTGCATCTCAATCGATGCAAGCGCCACCTGTTGTTCGAGCGGCCGGGCCTGGTCCAGGGCAATGGAGAGCTTGTCCAACGACAGCAACGCCAGTCCCGCCTTGTCGTCCACGGCGAGATCCGAAAGCTGCGCCTGGCCACGCACGATCAGCTGCGGCTTGGGCAATTGCGCAAACTGCAACTGCACATCGGCATCGAGCACCGCCTTGCGCAGCTGCACCGGAAGGCTTCGCGGCGCATACGCCAGGTACGGGGTCAAGTCCATCGCCTGGATACGCAGCTGCACCTGGGTCTCTTGTGACGGCGCAAACGGTACCGACGTCGCCTGCGATTGGAATGCGCTGCCGTTGAGTTCAAAGGCAAGCTCAGGCGTGACGGTGATCGTGCGCCGCGACTCCAGATTGCTGAGAAACGGCAAGCGCAGGTTCAAGTCGCGCAACGCATGTACCCGGCCCGCGGTCTTGTCGTCAAAGTCGAAGCTGCCCTTGCTCACTGCCAGGTTGAACAACGCAAACTGCAGCGGTTTGGCATCGGGCTTCGCTGGCGTGGCCGGCGTGGCGGGGAACCGGGCCAGAATATCGTCGATGTCGTATCGGCCCTCACCCAGGTGGCGCAGGCGCACGGCGGGCTCATCGACCGCCAACGATTGCACGACGGGTGCGAGCCGCAACAGCGACTCCAATTCGGCATCGACATAGATGCGTTTGACGGACAGTTGCGCACCCGAGCCATCCTGTGTGGCGATGGCCAGATCGTGCACCGTGAGCTCCAGCGTCCATGGTTTGAAATCGATCTTGCCGATGCTCAGCGTGCGGCCGAGCTCGGCGCTGGCCACCTTGATCAGCTGGCTCTTGAGCAGCGCAGGCACGATGGCCCACGCCAGCGCCCACAGCAGCAGCACCGCCAACACGGCCCACAGGAAGCGGCGAACCCAGCGGTTCGTGGGCAGCGATTGCAGGCGTGATGCAGGACTCATGGCATGGACAGTGGGCAATTGCGATACGGCTCAATATACCAAGGCAGTGAACCAGCGCCTGTTGCTCCGCGCGCATGGGTCACGCGCATGGGTCAAATGGCACCGCCAGAAGCGAGCATATCAATCCCTGCCCTTATGGTTGACTGGGTATATCGAGCCACCTAAAATCCGCGCAGCCCACACCAAGGGTCAACCTGAATCGCCGCCGACCTCCGGCTAATTCAACAACTGCACTGAGACTGGATTACGCAGCTTGTTGAACGCGTAACCATCCATACCGAAGCGCATTGCCTGTACCGATGTCATCCGTGACGCCGCAAATGAACAGTGCGCCATAGAAAGGAATGCCATGACAGCGTCTTTTTCGATGCTCCGAGGCTTGCGAACGTTCAGCTCCGACGTCGCCAATGGTCTGTTCGAAATTACCCACAGCGGCTTCGCCTTGCTGGGTCTGTCCGTCGTATTCGCCGCGTTGACCCTGACCGTTCATCCGCACATTCGCGATCAAGGCGAACAGCAATTGATGGAATGGTTGCAAGCGCGTCAAGCGCCTGAGGGCCCGAATGAAAGCAACATCGCGCCAACCGATAGGGCCACCGCATCCGACCCGGGCGACCTGCCGCAACAACAGGCCAAGGTTGCGTTCTGGCTTAGCAAGAAGTACCGCGTCGCACCTGAACCGATCAGCGCGCTGGTGGCCGAGGCCTACCACCTCGGCATGCAAACCAAGCTCGACCCGACCCTGATTCTGGCAGTGATGGCCATTGAATCGGGCTTCAATCCATTCGCGCAAAGCCCGGTGGGTGCCCAGGGTTTGATGCAGGTCATGACAAAAGTGCACGTCGACAAATATGAAACCGCCGGTGGCAATCTTGCTGCATTCGACCCGGTCACGAACCTGCGGGTCGGCGTAAAGGTATTGCTGGAGTGCATTGCGCGGGCCGGGTCCATTGAAGGCGGACTGCGGTATTACGTAGGCGCGGCCAACCTGGAAAGCGATGGTGGCTACGCGCAAAAAGTGATTGCCGAGCATGCCCGCATCCATTTAGTCGCAACCGGTCAAAGCCTCGCGCCACCAGCAGCAGCACCGACGCCGGCACTGGCTCCGGCAAGCATCATCCCCGTTACCGCACCTGTTGAAGGCACCGACTACTTCGACAAGGTTGCTGCGTTGTTCAAGCCATGATGGCGGCAAGCCTGTCGTGCTTGTGTTCAATGCAGTCTCGCAGCCGCTGATGCATCCGACCGACCGATGAAGTGCCCCTTTTGTAGCCACTCCGAGACCCAGGTCGTGGAAACCCGTGTGGCCGAAGACGGTGGCTTTATCCGTCGGCGGCGCCAGTGCGGTGCCTGCGAAAAGCGTTTCACCACCTATGAGAGGCCCGACGTCAATTTTCCGACCATCGTCAAGAAAGACGGAAGGCGTATCGAGTTCGATCGGAACAAGCTGCGTGCCTCGATGAATCTGGCCTTGCGCAAGCGCCCGGTGAGCACTGAACGGGTTGACGCAGCCATCGAGCGGATCGAGGAAAAACTGTTGAACCTGGGCTTGCGCGAGATTGCATCGAGCCGCATCGGCGAATGGGTCATGCGCGAGCTCAAGAAGCTCGACAAGGTCGCCTATGTGCGATTTGCCAGCGTGTACCGTAGCTTCGCCGATATCGACGATTTCAAGACACTGGTGGACGAAGTACGGCGTTGAGCCGAGCAAGCGGCCCGCCGGTTCCGCGCCCCATCAATTGCAGGCGGTTGCAACGGCCTTTTGCACCCTGGCGCGACCGGCACTGTTGATGACGATCTGGCGCGCCTCGCTGGCCCCGCCCGACACCGGGCACAGCGTGAAGGTGCCGGCCTGAAACGCGCCCGAGATCAGCTTCGAATATCCAGTGGATCCGTACGACACATAGTTGCTCACCGGGCCGTTGCCGGTCAACCCCCAGCCGGGCGACAAGGCCTGCTGTCGCTCGATTACCGTTTCGCCCGGGTCCAGCACAGCATTGTTGTTGCGGTCCTGAAACACGATCCAGCCCTGCTGCCACCCGCCGACCGTGCTGCAGCCGCTGCCGTCGACCGACTTGCACATGACGACACGGTCGTTGCGCGTGATGGCGGCGATGCGGGTCAGCTGAAGCCCGGCGTACAAATCGGATGCCAGGGCAGACCCTCGCTGCGCATGGACCAGCCCGCCGAGAGACGGTGCAGCCAGCGCCACCAGCAATCCGCTGATCGACACACCCATCAACAGTTCGACCATCGACAGGCCACGCTGCCATTTTCGTACGGCCGGGTGTCCGAAAAACTGAGTGCGCGTCATGGGCACAAGCATGCGCCGCTGCGCGGACGGGATCAATGGCTACAGCGTTCGGTCATCCTCCCAATCGCTGACAAACCGCGCATCGACGCCGCCATTTCCTGCCGGTCCAGCCCTGGTGCCGAATCGATTTCCCTCAACAGGGGTGCGCAACGACCGACTTTTGCAACTCCAGGAAAAGAAGTGCCAGCACATCGTCCGGCAGCAGCGCGTCACCGTCGTACATCAAGGCAACCAGGCGCGGTAGATCCGCATGACCCGTTAGCCGACCCCAACCGCGGAACCCGCGCAGCGCCAGGTCCGATGGGGTGCTGTACGCTCCGACCTGGTAGGCGTAGACCGCGTGGCGCTGGTCGCTGCTGCGGGTGCTGGTCCAGGTGGTTTGCCGCAGCCTGATGCAGCTATCGGCGGAGCACAACACGCGCGTCTGCATCCGTTTTTCACGCCATTGGCCGGGTTCTCCGGCCAGCAACACGGCACGCGGCAATTTCGCCGTGGCCGATCCGGCTTCGACCACCACGGCCTGAATTTCACGCTCTCCTTGACCGTAGGTGGCGCGAACGGATCGCAGCTGCTGGCGCGTATCGTCCTTCCAAGCCATCGGTGCAGCGCCGGACTTCCAGTCAAGCAGGCTGGTCGGAAGAAAGCCGCCCGGCGCGCGGCAGGATGCCAGCGGCCGATCGAGACTCTCCATCCGGGCCAAACCGCTTGCCACGAGCAACACAGCGATACCAGCAACCGCAGGCGCAAAGCGGCGCGGCATCACAACCTGCCGGGAGTCTTGGCCAACCACTTCCTTCGCTGGCGCAAGCCGGGCACCGGCTGCCAATCGGTAGAAAACCAGAAACAGCAGACCAATGCCCAGCACCAGGCCAAAGGTCTGAAATCGGGCATGGGCCGTCAAGTCCATATGAGAACCCTGCAGCCAGTCGATCAGCACAATCGCGTTCACGCGGACCAGGTTGGACACGATGGCCAGCGTTGCGCCTGCCAGGGCCAGCGCAGCGGCCGTCAAAAACGACGGGTACAACATCAACCCAAGGCTGTAACCCAGAAACAGACCCAGCGTCACAAAGGTCAGGCCGGCACATTCGTCGATGACGATGTAGGAGCCCTGCCCGATCCCGATCACGTACCCGTCCACGCGGGGCGACATGCCGGCGATGTCGGCAAACCAGACGATCGATTCCAGCGTCAGGCGGCGCAGCGGTGCCAGCAGAATGTCGCCACTGGGAACCAGCAGGAACAACAACGCCAGGATCGGAAACAAGCGCCAATAGGCGCGCCATCCCAGCGCCGACATCGCCACACCCTGAAGCGCCAGCACCAGCGCAAGCTGCCGGCCGACGTCGACATTCATCAATTCCGACACGCCCCACAACAAGGCCGCCAGGGTGGCGACCAGCACGCCGGCAAAGCCGGGTCGGGGTGCCAGCGCCAGCAGCAACGCTCGGTGGTGCCAGCCCAGCAGATAGACCAGCGTCGGTACGACCAGCCAGCCATATCGATACGAGTCACTGACGCTCCAGGTCGTGACCAGACCGCGCACGGTGGGCCACAACGCGAACAAGGTCAGGGCGATACCGGCAGTTGCGCCGAGGATGGCTGTTCTCCATCCGTTGCC
>Ga0105045_10003669_pt1 | contig 13233 bp, 9 predicted proteins | sample MAT02_FD_78089 | JGI IMG/M metagenome (GOLD analysis project Ga0105045, IMG submission 78089) | Freshwater microbial communities from Lake Fryxell liftoff mats and glacier meltwater in Antarctica - MAT-02 (megahit assembly) | ecosystem: Environmental > Aquatic > Freshwater > Ice > Liftoff...
CATTCAATTGCGATGTTGTCCAAAATAGCATCTATGCCTATATGCCACCCCGTTCTGGCATCGCCATCGCGTGGCTTGGCTTTGGGACATATTTGGTCATCGGTGCGCTACTTTTACTGCAAAAACGCATCACGTTTTTCCAAGAATGGGGCGTTCCAATCACATTTGGGGTTGTGACCTTTGCATTTTTGTTTTCGGTGTATTTGGTCTATGTCCAAGCGGTATTGCTAAGAGCATTTTGTATGTGGTGTCTGATACACGAAGTCATCATGACTATTTTATTTGTGGTCACGGTTATTCGCCTCATCCTGTTCCTGAACAAACCACACGTAGCAGAGGCATAAATCACACCTCACCCACTCAATGAGGGGCTATCGAAATAGCGATGCCCCTCATTTTTTGTGTGTTCATATCACTTACTTGGTGTTGCTATGTTCACGGAGGGTACGTGCGATAATATCTTCTTGCGATTTGCGCGTATCACGACGATTTCTGGCATTGCGGTTATTAGCAGAATTTTCGTCTTTGCCCATCGCCTTGCGGAAAGCCATTTCCATAGAAGTGAATGACTCATCGTCTTTTTCATCTGGGGCGGCTTCATAGGCTTCGGATTGGGTTTTCATGCTCAAATCAATTTGACGTTTCTTGCGGTTGATTTTTAAGACGCGCACTTGCACTTCTTGGTCAACCTTGACCACATCACTTGGATTTTTCACATAACCGTCTGCTAATTCAGACACATGCACCATACCAGGGCGTTCTGCGCCAATATCAACAAACACACCAAAGTTTTCAATCCGTACAACTTTACCCGTCAACATTTGACCTTCGCCAATGCTATCCCAGCTCATGGTTGGTTGTGCGACCAATGTGAGGGCAATACGTCCGTTTTCTATCTTATAGATATAAACGGTGAGTTTTTCGCCCACTTTTAGCACATCACCAACACTCTTCACATCAGATTTGCCCAATTGGGAAACGTGCAACAATCCATCTTGACCAACACCGACATCCACAAATGCACCATAAATTTCAATGCGCTTGACAGTGCCTTCTAATGCCATACCAACTTGCAAATTACCAATTGCTTTTGGGGTAGATTCTTCACTCATATTTCCCCGACTCCTTTTATTATTAAACACAATAATAGAGATACGATTTTTTGCCACTAAGGGCATTAAGGGCAGATTCTCTCACAGAAAACCTGCCCATAAATGATGTTTATACACTGCGTGATAAGTAAAATCAGGCGCAGAAAATAACCGTTATTAGCTTTCTGGGGTTGTTTCTGATGCTGGAGCATCGGTGGTTTCACCCTCAGCTACGGGAACAATCTCAAACTCGCTTTGCATATAAACGTTAAACGTCTTATAACCGTCCCATGCGTGTAAACTGCTGGTTTGCAATAATTCGTCCATCAAATCGGCGGTCAAATAAGCAAACCCAACCACTTCACTACGGTCGCTAATTTGCCCATTTTCGCCTTCAACAAAGACATAAATGAGCATAGGGATAGTTGGATAATATACACTAACTAATGCTTGGTCGCCACTCACCGTATCACCAATAATATAGCTTGGTTCACCGTGTTTTTCAACCACTTCACCTAAACGAGTACGTGGAGTGGTCTGTGCGACAATAAATGATACCGTTACGCTGTCTTCAGAAAACATCTGGCAACAATTATCACCGTCTCTTTGCGCCCATGCCGCGCCAATTTGTTGGGTGGCTTCATCGGTACGAGTTTGCAAGCTCATAAGGGTGGTATCGTCACGAATAATATTTAACGCATCATTCCAGCCAGTTTCACCTGGAATAATCCCACGCCAGCAAGGTGCGGCACATGGCTCATCCGAGACAAAACTGTCATCTTGTAATAAACGATCGCTACGTAATTGGGGGGTTGGCGCACACGCCGCAATCAGGAACACTAAACCAACGAGGAGGAGGATATTCCGCAACTTCATGTCTTTTTCTCTCTTGATGAAAATTGGATATTTATCATAGATTTTTCACTGTTTGGAAACTATGCCACTTGAGTGGCTGTAGAGTAAAACCGCACTTCTTTCGTATAGGTATAACAGTCTAAATTATCCCCGAAGGGCGCGGACTTTTGCTGTAAAGCGGGTGTCCTCTGACCTACTCCGCTTGCGCGGGTTAAGGTCACCTCGTCACTGTTATCCATCGGTTTATGTATGCATGCCACTGGCTTAACCACTTACACCTGTTTAATCATGCACCGCACAGTTCAGGGCTGGTGAAGCACCCCAAAGTGCCTATATATTCGACAGTAACAGTGCCATTGCTGGCTTAAACTGGTCAGAATAGGCTTTTAACAAGCCACTCCCTTTTCAGGTAGATGGTATCTGACGTGTGATTAGAAAGGCTGTCTCTACAGGAAGAAATTCCCGATTACTTCCATCTAAAAAATTTAGAAGGAGTATAGCGTAATTCAGGTGTTGATGCTAGTCACAATTAGAAAACGGTAGGAAAACCCACTTAATTATTGCCAAAAAACAAATTTCACCCTCTTTTTGAGGAAAAAACTATCACAAGGCAGACCATAGTCATGCCTTGTGATAAGAAAAAATGAGCCGAAAAATCTTACGGTTGTGGTGCTGGTGGAACAGGTCGTTCTATTTGCAATGACAAGGTATACGGACCTGTCGTACCGCCATATATCGCCCCAAAGTGTGTGGCAAGGATATAATAACGTCCATTTGCCCCAAGTGCCACACGGTTGATGAGCGAATTGCGCGTATCGGCATTGGCATCATCATTTCGGGCAATTTCGACTTGATTGGGGTCAATCAAAAATAGCAACGTATCGAGTGTTGGCAACGTTCCATTCATGGTAATTGTCACCACATCGCCCACCAACCCATCAAACGCATACACATCAAATTTGTTATCTGGGCGAATATTCCCCGTCAGATTGATACCGGGTTGCATGACAATGGCAGATTCCAACTCTGCCTGATACGGCAATGTCTCGCTTCCGCCAATAATACCACCCAAGCCAGGGGATGCTGTGCCATCTACATTAATCGTAAAACTAGAGACATATCGCTCATTAAAGCGGATGCTATTGGTCTCTGTAAAGATGAGTTCACCACCCACCACCACATAGATAGTGAAGGTGACAGGGCGCGTATCGGTACATTCGCTCTGATACCAAATTTCCAGTTCATACGAGCCAACATCTTGTGTGCCATTGGGCCAATAGATGTGGTAAACAGGCGGTGGTGTGAGCGCCGTCACACAATTTTTATTGCCTGTGGATGTCAATAACCCACCACTGCGGACACTAGTCGCATCGTCATACACAGAATCGCCAAAGGGGTCACGCACCAATAATTGCAAATCGGCGTTGGTATCCCATGTGAGCGTCACTTCAATATCGCCCGTGGGCAAATTGAGATTCACAGCCCGTTCTGGAGATTCTTCTGCCACCAACAATGAATAAGACCCTTCTGTCCCGCCAACATCCTTGCCATACCGACTCGCAAAGACCAAATATGTCCCTGCGGCGGGCAAGCGTGTAGATATGGCAGAATTGGTATCTGCGGGGCTATTCACATCATCGTTATCGGCAATAATTGTGCCAGCACTATCGAACAAAATGAGCAGTGTATCCAAATTGCCCACAGTCGTATTCATAGCGATATTGACCAATTGCCCTGCCGTCCCTGTGAAGGTATAGACCTGATAATATTGGTCTCCCGCAATAACACCTTCGGTCGGGTTATTCAAAAATAGCGGGCTAGATGGTGTGGTCAGAATCTCATTGGTCGAAATCGGCAATACACGAGTATCGGTATATAACCCGCCTTGTGTGGTTGTGCCAGTGGTATCTGCATTGATCACAAAACTAGCGATATGCACCGTTGCATCATTGCCAGTAGGTGGTTGCAATGTCCCGACAATGGGGTCTAATGGGATGCCATTCACATCTACCGCCACCGTAAAATCAACTGGTGCAGGGGTATCGCTACAGACACTCCGATAATAGACCAATACCTCATACCGACCCGCAGGCAAAGACCCACCACGCCAAGTCGCCGTCTCTGTGGCGGGGGGTGTGGTTAGGACTTCACATAACCCGTTGACATCTGCACCAAAAACACCCGTGCCATCGTTGGTAGACCGCGAATCCCAAAATAAGGTTGTGCCATTGGGCGCACGGACTTGCAGATTGAGGTCATCTTGTGTATTCCAAGACAACGCAACATTAATCCCACCGGTGAGCGTCAATTGGCTGGTTGTGAATGTCATGGGAATAACGGGGGTAGTGGGTGGCAATTGCAAATCTGGCGTGGGTTCTGCTGTCACCACAGGCACTTCTTCTGTCACTGTAACAGGCGGAATGACGGCAGTCTCACCCGTGAGGGTTAATGTCACCACAAAATCGCCACCGAGCGCCGTCACCACACCGGGGGTAATGAGTACCGTCACATAATATGTGCCAGTCAGACCCAATGGGACATTTTCGATGAGGCTTTCTGCCCCACTTGTCGCGCCTGCGGGTTTTTGTGTCTGACCCAATACGGTGCCAGACGCATCGCTCAAAATCATCGTGAGCGCAAAACCTGTTTCACTAGCAATACTCAAACTGGCGGTATTGCCTACAGTCGCTGTAAATGTAAAAATTTGCGCCGCATCGCCTTGTGCAATCCGTCCAGTGGTCGCAACACCAGACACAAGGACATTCGTCGTTTGTGCGCCGACTCCCATCACCAAAAAGATGGCTATCAAGGTAAAAACAAAATGTCTGGATATCATTTTCATATCAAATTTATCTCCCGTACTTGCGTATAAATCCGCAAATGGTTCTATGCGCTAGTGTAGCCTAAAATTAAGCCACTGCCTATTGTGCCTAAACACCGATTTACCAACGCTCACGGGGCAACAGGCTGTGCCGTTGCCGCCACCGCAGGGCGTAATTCCACCGATGTCGTCAATCCTTCATACACATCAATAATCCGCGAGAGGCGCTGTCCATCGTATACGGAAATCACCTCATAGCGCCCTGCGGGGACATCCCCAAAGATAAAATTTTCGTCCCAATTGGGGTCAGAATTGACCTGATTAACTGTCCCATCAAAAATATAGGTGGTCGTCGTGCCTTCAAACCATCGTGAGGAATAATTTCGTAAGGTGACATCGGAATCGGGGATAAAATTCCCTCTACTATCCACCAAGCGCCCCGCAATCGTGCCATGCCCAACAAACGGGACTGTCCACAAAATAGGATTCACCGTATCACCATAGCCGTTTGACCCCAAACGCACCTCAAAGTGCAAATGTGGACCCAAAGACCGCCCAGTATTGCCACTGAGCGCAATGACATCCCCCATAGCAACCACATCCCCGGTACTCACCAGTGACTGTTCCAGATGGGCATAGAGGGTGAATAACGGCAAGCCATCCCAGCCAAAATCGTGTTCAATGATGACCACATTGCCATAACTAGCAGAATTGCCCCATACCGGATTTTCTGGTGTGGATGCAAACTGAACAATCCCACTCCCTGCCGCCCGCACTGGCGACCCTGTGGGGTTTGGAAAATCCACCCCATGATGAATCCGCAACGGGTTCAAATCTTCTAGCCCATCCGCACCATACGGGTAATAAAATAACCCTCTGCTCACCCCATTAGAGTCTATGGGACGGGCAAAAATATAATGGTCACGACCCAATGGGTCACGATTTTGTGGCACAGATAACGGCGGGGGCATCCATTCTAATGTCACTTGGGGTTGTGCCGCCACCACAATGGGCGTACCGGTTTGGGCAGGCTGTGGGGTGGGCGTTTGAGCGACTATTGTGGGTGTAGACGGCAAACTAAACTGGCTATTTGCGCTACTATCAACCACATTCACCGCCGAAAATGGGGTCATGGTGAATTCACTGACGGGGGGCAAGGTCGGTGCAATAAATTGCTGTGTGGGAATTTCGATGGTCGGAAATGCCGTCCCTTGCTCAGAAAATCCCGCCTGCAACACCTCTTGCCATGTGTTTGATTGTTGGGTAGGTGGTGCTTGTGAGGGGATAATCACCCGCACAGGTGTAACCCCTTGTGCATTGTTATAGAGCAATAACCCAAATGCACCAAATACCATAAAAAATATCACGACTGTAAATACACCCGCAGAAGAACTTTGTCTTTTCCGCATAAGCCTCTATCCTCAAAACTAAGGTTGTTGTGTGAGGGTCGGTATGGGCGCGGGAGTTGGTGTTGGCACAAATCCGCCCAATTGCGATTCGGCATATAATTCACGCATGGCATTATACCATTGCAAACCGTCTCGCTTCTGAAATACCCAATAACTCCGTCCATTAAAGTTATTGCGCCAGTCGCTGGTCGTTGCATCGCGTGTCCAGCCATAATCCAATGCCAATGTGGTCAAATCCACATAATAACCACTCGGCATCTGACCGCGCAACCGCCCACCCTGATTATACGCATCCACATCGCCCTGAACCGCCGCCGAAAAATCCCATGGCATCCGTCTGAGTGGCTCACCCAAAGACCCATTTTGTGCCGTTTCTGCCACACGCACATAAATACGCCAATAGGTCGCTAGATCGCTATCTTCGCGTATCACCTCAAATGGTGGCGGAAAACCAACCTGATTGCGATTAATCGAAAACGCCCTGCCCGTATAATGCCAATTGCGGACAGGCTCACCTACTTGCCTACGATGTTCCAAAGTCCACAGCGCATCGGTAATATCGCCCAAAAAGTCTACCCCAATCACTTCATTGGCACGCACACGCAATTCATTAAACGAATCATTCACGCGCTCGCTCAAAATAGGTTGCGATGCATTGCTAACATTCACCAGCGCCCCAAGTCCATAGGGCGGGTCGCCAGATGGTGGACGTTCTTGTTCAATAAACAACGGGTCGGTATTTGCCAATGGAAACCCGCCCGCATTAACCAATGCAGGGGGCAGAGGCGCATCCATCCAAAACGGATGCCCTGCCCCAAATGGTGCTTGTATGACCTCTGTCGCCACCCCACCATCACTAAACGAGGCAACCGTGATAAATGTCGCCGATAAATCGGTGGCATCCACCATAAAGGCAATACTCAAACCATCTGGCGACCAAGCAGGCATCCGTCCGCGCCGAAAGGCTTGGGAGGGGCTATTATTGGTCAAATCTTGCACAAATACGGTTTCAATACCATTTTCTGGGGCGCTAAATGCCAATGTATCACCATCGGGCGACCATGCAGGATAATCTTCCTGACGATTTGGCGTATTCGTGACATTGACTGTATCACCCGTATTAAAATCGAAAATGTAAATATCCTGATTGCCATCGCGCCACGATACAAACGCGATTCGCCGTCCATCGGGCGACCATGCAGGCGAAAAATCGGGCGCATCCGATGAAGCAGGCAAACGTTGTGGCACTTCAGACCCGTCTGACCTCATAAAATACAAATCGAGGTGGGTGGTCTGCTGATAGCTCTCATACACCAAGTACAAATCATCGGGCGACCATTGCGGATTTGCCTCAAACGCTAAATTAAACGTCATGCGGTTTGTGCCACCCGTCCGCAGGTCATAAATATACAAATCCCAGTTACTATCTTCTCGGCGGGAGGCATATGCCAAGCGTGTGCCATCATGTGACCATGCGGGGTCTCTGTCATCTTCGGGAGAATTGACAATCCGCAAAGCGTTGCGCGTCCCTACAGGCACAGCCCATATATCCCATTGTCCCGCTTCGCGCACCACATACGCCAGCGTCCCTGCCGATTGCAACACGGCAGGAATCGGGGTGATAGTTGGAATAGCTGTCGGCACATTTAGCACCACCGCAGGTTGTTCTGCAGATTGTGTTGGCACACCCACATTTAAGCCCAAATTGGGACTTAATGGGGCAATGGGTGTTGTATTAGGACGTGAAGTTGCCCAAATGACCACCCCAATCAGCACCATCAACACCACGACAATCAAGCCACTCAATACTCGATTTTGGGCGCGAAGAGGGTCTTCTGCGAGGGTTGTATCTATCTCGACACGCGCAGAACGGCGCGCCATCGCGCTCGATGTGCCATCAGAGACCCCGCGCACCGCTTTTCCGCCGATATTGGTCGCGCCTTTGGTGGCACTCTTGCCTGTGATGCTGACCACTCGCCCAAGTTTATGCAATATCCAAAACAAAATATCGCGCAAAAAGCGTAACACACGCAATAACAATGTGGCGAGTCCCACAACCACCGCCAAAAGAACACCACCAGCCCCAAGCCCACCCTTACTAAATATCCCAAATACCACCGACACACTATCTGTCATGATGAGGACAACAAAGGAGAAACTTTTGAGGATAAAGAGTCCAAATTTATCTGTTAGCCGATACGTCCGTAATAGCATATACCCAACTCTACCTTGTGGCGCGACTTTACCTGTCGCATTGTACAAACAAATTGCACCCATAGCAAATAAACTTCCTAACGAAAACCCGCCTATTCTGTTAGAATCTGCTAATTATGATTGTCTTTTTGAATTATTTAGGTCATGATTAGATAAATGGAGAAAAATGGAGTGTGTTGGATATGAATCCTCGTTATTACCTAAAATTTGTATTGATTATTGGCATTTACGCCCTCATTATGGTTAATGGGGTGTCATTTGCACAAGAGAGTAGCTCACAAACCACACATATCGTCGCCCCGGGTGATACTCTCTATCGCATCGCCCAACAATATGGGGTAGATGTCACCACATTGGCACAAGCCAATAATATCGCCAACCCAAGCCTCATCTATCGGGGGCAAGTGCTGGTCATCCCTGGTCTCACTGTACCCGATGACAGCGCACAAGTTCAAAATCCACTCATCGCAGGCACGCCTATTGTCCATGTCGTGCAACGAGGTGAATCATTAGGGGTCATTGCCGCCCAATATGGCACAACCGTTGAACTCATCCTACAATCCAACGCCATCCCCAACGCCAATCGTATTCTTCCGGGACAAAACCTCAATATCTGGGCATCGCCAGAAGTGGTCGCACAAAACGCTCCTGCCCCAGTGGCCGCACAACCAGTCCAACCGCCACCCACCACCAATATCAGCTATACCGTGCAACCGGGTGAAACATTGGGAATCATCGCCCAACGCTATGGCATGAGCTGGTCAACACTCGCCCAAATGAATGGCATTTATGACCCCAATCATATTATTGTTGGGCAATCTATCCTCATCCCTGCATTAAATAGTGAGGGTGGAATTCAAGACATGGGCATCATCACGGGCATCTATGATTCACAAGCCCCTGCCCCATCGCTCACATTGGGCAAATTTATTTTGATAGATTTAAGCGATTCCAAAGTCTATGCCTATCTGGATGGCATTTTGGTGCGGAGCGTTTTGGTATCCACAGGCTTACCTGCCACCCCCACCGTACTGGGACAATTCACCATCCGCCAACGTGTCCGCGCCCAAACGATGAGCGGACCGGGATATTCTCTGCCCAATGTGGAATGGGTGCTATATTTTTATCAGGGATATGCCCTACACGGCGCATATTGGCATACCAATTGGGGCAGACAAATGAGTCACGGATGTGTGAATATGCCCAATCATGAGGCACAATGGTTCTTTGAAAATTTTGGAGAAATTGGCACGCCTGTGCATGTCCAAGCATAGATAAATCCACACAAATGGCGGGATATACGCCTATGGGGTGTATATCCGCCTATCGGGTATATATCCGCCTATGGGGTGTATATCCGCCTATGGGATGTATTATCCGCCTATGGGGTGTATATCCGCCTATGGGGTGTATATCCGCCCAAATCGCAACCATTAATCTTGAAAAGGCAACCACATGGTCATTACTATTGGGGACATCTATTGGCTACACACAGAATCAGAAGACGAAATTCCACATCCCCATGTCATCATCTTCACAGATGACCAACACACTCTCTTTGTAATGTATGCTTTGACGACCAATATGAAAAAATTAGCATCCCTGGAAATATTTTATTGGATGTGGATGAAGGCAATTTGCCCGAGCAGAGTATTGTCGAAGTTGGCAAAGTATCTACGGCAGATAAATCTCAATTAGGGGAATATATCGGGTCATTAAGCGAAAAACGGGTGAAACAGATAGTCAGTGGTATCATCCAACAAATCGTCTATTTCACCCCCTATCCGAATACTATCTAGGCAGGATTTACGCCCTCTAATCCGAGTTCTTTGGCTTTGGCTTGCATCGCCTTGAGTACCAATGGCACATGAAATTCCCATAAATCCACATTGAGCAATGCCGCGCCATCCTCGACATCTTGACGATTCACACCTCGCGCAAATGCCTTATCTTTCCATTTTTTCTTGATAGAAGAGACCTCAACATCGCGCACATCTTTCGATGGACGCACCAGCGCCGCCGCCGTGATGAGACCCGTGAGTTCATCCACCGCAAAGAGGGCTTTATCGCGCAAAGTCACACGGTCATCTGCGGCAAGCGGTCCATGACTCAAAATTGTGCGAATATCTTCCTCGCTCACGCCACGCTCGCGCAAAATTGGCGCTCCATCCATCGGGTGTTGCTCCAATGTAGGATGAACCTCCCAATCGAAATCGTGTAATAACCCCACCAACCCCCAGCTATGCACATCTTCACCATAATGCTCGGCATACGCCCGCATCGCAATTTCCACCGATAGCATGTGCTTCCGCAAACTATCCGACTGGACAAATTCACATACAATATCCCAAGCCTGTTCTCTGTTCATCGGTTATTATCCTTAAAAATCTGCTACTAAAATACTAATCGTTATCGGCTCACCGATGGGGATTTGTCCGCGTGTGCGAAGTTGCCACTGCCCAGAAATCGGCGTTTGGCTACCTACCGAAGGCAACCGCAAAACCATTACGAGGTCTACTATGCCACCGACTTCTACCGCCTCGCGCAACAATAGGGGTGTAAAACCAAAACTCTCGCCACTACCCGTTATAAAACGCAAAGAGGTATTTACTTCCCAACCACACGTCCCTGTATTGAGCAAGGTCAATGTGCGCGTATAATTGCTATTGGTGCGTTGATATGTGCCACCATCCGTCGCATCTAATGGCACTTGCTCCACAATGCTATAGTCAAACACACAGGCCGCATACGTGGCTGTTTGCTCCACAGCCGATGTTAGGGTCATATTTGGGGTGATAGACGGCGTAAATGTCTCGGTTGGGAGCGATGTGGCTGTCTCTGTTGGGGTATTACTCGCTGTTGGTGTTGGCGTATTAGGACGTGGTGTATTGGTCGGAATAGCCGTGCGAGTTGCAGTAGCACTCGGTGTATCTGTGGCAATAATCGCCACAGGTACTTCTGTCATTGGTTCAATTGTTGGTGTGGATGGCTCATCGGTGGGGGTAACTTCTTCGGTTTCATCTACCAATGCCACACTCGGCACACTCGGTTCAGATGGTGTGCCAATACCAGGAAAAATCCCCGCATTTGCACCCACAACATACCCGCCAATGAGAACAACCAACGCAAACGCGAGTGTCATCAACCACAATATCATCCTATTGGGCTTTTTATTCTTGGCGGTGGGGGTTGGTTTCGATTGCACCACCACCTTGCGTAATGGCAAGGTCGGGCTATCTATATCAAAATCTTTGGTCGTGCCTTTGGGCAATTTGAGCCGTTCTGTGGGCGTGGTGATATTGAGCGGTGCAATGCTACCAGAGAGCATCGCCTCTAATTGGCGAATATCCTCTATTAAATCACTCGCCGTATCATAGCGACCTTCGGGTTCTTTAGACATCAGCCGTGTGATGACATCATCTACGGGTTTTGGTAATTGGGGATGAGTCTCTAAGACCGATGGAACAGGGTCATTGAGGTGCTTCATGATAAGCGCAAGCGGTGTCTCTGCGTCATAGGGCAAATCGCCCGTGACCATCTGAAACATGATAATGCCTAGCGAATATAAGTCAGACCGTTCATCGCCTGTTTCGCCAACACCTTGTTCTGGCGACATATAAGCAGGTGTCCCCACCAACCCACCCGTCACCGTCATCTGTGACCCCTTCACAATTTTGGCAATCCCAAAATCGGTAAGAACAACCCTATGACCATCTTTAGAATCGAGCATCAGGTTGGCGGGCTTCACATCACGGTGAATCATCCCCGCACGATGGGCATACGCCAACGCACTCGCCGCCTCTCGGCTAATGCGGAGCGCCTCTTCTAATGGCAAAGGAATATTCTTCTTCTCAAAATCTGCCAGATGTTCTTTGAGCGTCATGCCATCTATGAGTTCCATCACCATATAATAACTTTCGGTGGCGTTATCATATTCAAAATCATACACCTGAACAATATGCGGGTGCTTGAGCCGTGCAATATTTTGCGCTTCTTTTTCAAACCGTGTGGCAAATTCATCATCATCTGCCAAAAACTTGTGCATTATTTTCACAGCAACATATCGGTCTAAATTGGCATGATATGCCCGATACACTTCTGCCATCCCGCCACGCCCAAGGCGTTCAATGATTTCATATTTTCCGATTTTCCGATTTTTCACGAGTGCGCCTGAGCCTTATAATAACCAATCAAATTGGATTGTGATAAATAATCTAACCCAAAGTATACCCCATAACGTCTTGTGTCTCAATTGAAAAGACGGCTAGTTTTTTGGGATATTGGGAATTTGTTACATCCATCGCTAACCCACCGCCAGTATAATGAGGCTTGCACTCACCATGACTTTTTTAGATAATTAAGAAAAATCATGCCAATAGGAGCAATATTCGATGAAATCAAACCCGTTTTTTTTGCGTTATCAAATATTATTTTGCCTCATCTTGCTCATAGGGCTATTCACTATTTCCCCTGCGCTCGCCCAAGATGATACATCATCCGATGACCTATGGCAAACACTCCCCGTCATCCCGACCGTGAGCGATACCACCCGCGAGATTTATCAACGTGGCATCGAAATGGGCAATAATCCCAATGCCTTTGGCAAAGTGGGCGATTGTCAAAATGTCCATAGTTACTTTTTGGGTGTATTCGATACCCCAGAAGAATACGCACTAGGCGAAGATTATGCCTATCTGCAAGAGGCAATAGACCATTTTTCGGGGTCATTCATCCGCAATAGCGAAGCAGTGGATAACGGCTTTAATGTCGCATCGGTGCTATCACCTCTCTGGTCAAGTAGCCGCTGTGAACCCGATGAAAATCCCAATGAGTGCGAAAATCG
>Ga0105045_10003670_pt1 | contig 13232 bp, 9 predicted proteins | sample MAT02_FD_78089 | JGI IMG/M metagenome (GOLD analysis project Ga0105045, IMG submission 78089) | Freshwater microbial communities from Lake Fryxell liftoff mats and glacier meltwater in Antarctica - MAT-02 (megahit assembly) | ecosystem: Environmental > Aquatic > Freshwater > Ice > Liftoff...
ACTTTTCTTTCTTTACGAATGGCTTCTCTTACTATGTTTTGGTCAGTCGAAACAATGGCAGGTAATACGCCCGTCCCCGTGGCTTGCGCTCTTGACCTTGCACGTACTTCTTCCAAAGGAGCCAGGGCTTCTTGTACCCTACCCAATTCTACCAAAGCTTCTGCTTCCCAAAGGAGAATTTCCGCATATCTGATCGCAGGATAATTGATATCTCCATCTGCTTTTTGAGTCAACTCCGCATCAGATTGGATAAATTTGCGTGGACTGAAAGTAGTGGAAGAAAACGAATTTTTATAAATCAAACCAAAATAAGGCTCGTTATTTCTTGCAACCGTAAATCTCAGACGTGGGTCATTGGGCTCAAATGATTGTACAAATGCTGGCGTTGTCTCCGCAAATCCATAACCCAAAAATTTTTTGGATGCCCACCATTGATTCATGAAGTTTCCTACTCCAAGCTCAAGATTAGTATGTTGGATTTCCCACACCGATTCACTATTGTTTTGTGTTGTTTTTTGGAATAGACTGTTATAATCGGCAACCAAACTGTAAATACCCAAGTTTTTAACATCTTGAATATAAGCCAACGTTTTCGTATAGTCTTTTGAATATAATGTAGTCTTGGCAGCTAGCGCAAAAGCTGCCCCTCGAGTTGCTCTACCTACATTCTTTGCTGTTTGAATAGCAGGAAGGAGCAAGGCAGCAGCATTGCAATCTGCGAGAATCTGCTCATAGATCTGAGCTTTAGCAGTACGTGGTATCTTCAGCTGATCTGGTGCTGTGACTTTAAGGTATAAAGGCACAGCACCAAATACTTGCGTCAGCTGAAAATAAAAATATGCGCGAAGAAAAAGAGCTTCCCCTTTTATACGATTTTGGACAGTCAGTTCCATACTAATATTATCGATATTGTCAAGCACTAGATTTGCTTGTGTAATGCCTTTATATTGCATTTTCCAAAAATCATTGAGTTCTTCCGTACGTGGCGTATACGTGAATGTTTCCATCTCAACGATGCCTGGACGAGAACCATCACCTCCAGGTATAGCCTCATCTCCTGTGATTACTCCCATCGCCCAATAAAAATTATTATTGGTATTATTAAAGAGTAGTGGATTGTACGCAGCATTGATAGCTTGGACAGCATCTGCCTCTGTTTGGAAAAATGATCCTGCATCAAGGATGGCTATCGGATCTTTTTCTAGCATGCCTTCACATGACATGAAGTGTATCAACGAAATGAAAAAAACTATTTTTAATGTGGATTTCATACTAACAATTTAGTGATTGACCAATTTTATTTTTACCCATCTCAGATCCTTACTTTAAAATGGAAGGACTGTAAGGGTTCGTTTTAAAAATCTATTCTAAATCCTGCAACATAAGTCCTTGGAGCCGGCACTGTTCCCCAGTCGATTCCAACTGCTAAATCTGATGAAATACCAAGACCTCTCGTATCGTTTGTGTTGGCTTGTATCTCAGGATCAAGACCGGGATATTTCGTAAATGTAAATGCATTCTGTACGGTAAAATAAACACGCATGCTTGATATGCCACTCCATTTTATAATACTTTTGAGATTATATCCTAGCGAAATATTCCTAACTCGCATGTAAGAACCATCATACAAAAATCTTGTAGAAACTCGTCTATTACCATTCCTGTCATCTAGGCTCACCTTTGGAATATTAGTATCGGTATTGGTAGGTGTCCATCTATCCAATATATCTGCATACGAATTGAATCCACGGCTTTGGGTTTCGTATGCGAAGTTGCCAAATAAGAAATAAACATCATTACCTTGTACACCTTGGAGCATCATCGACAAATCAAAATTCTTGTAATTCATACCCAATTGCATACCATAGGTAAAGTCAGGGAATGGATTTCCAGCGTGGCTTCTATCTTTATCGTCAATGATATTGTCACTATTGATATCTACAAATTTTACATCTCCAGGACGGGTATCTTTTGTCTGGAATGGACTCGCTTCTATCTCTTCCATGGTTTGGAAAAGTCCATCCATTTGCCACAAGAAAAATGAACCGATTGGTCTACCAGGTTCTGTTTTGGTCAAGGGACCATCAGACAATCCAAATCCGCCCAAAATTGGTTCGCTGCCAGCTATGGACAATACTTCATTTCTAACAACGGAAATATTCGGGCTAATGTAATAGCTAAAATCTTTACTTCCCGAACGATAAGACAACGCAAACTCCATACCTTTATTTTCAATAGATGCTGCATTGACAAAAGGTGCTCTCGTAGATCCACCTGACTGAGGTATCGGTACCCTGACCAAAACATCATCTGATACTTTCCTGAAAAAATCAGCCGTAAACGTCAATTTATCTTTCCAAAGACCAACATCTACACCAATATTGGACTGTGTACTCGTTTCCCATTTGATAGCACTGTTTCCAGTCTCCAAGATAGAAGATCCAGTCACTAAATTATCTCCAAATGCATATACTCGATCTCCAGCACTCACCAATGAACTATAAGGATAGACACCAATTTCTTGGTTGCCTAGTTTACCCCAGCTAGCCCTTACTTTTAATTCAGAAATCAAATTATTGTCGGCGAGAAAATCTTCATTAGACACAATCCATGCACCCGATACGGATGGAAATATGCCCCACCTATTTTCAGGTCCAAATCTTGATGAACCATCATTTCTCAATGCGCCACTCAAAATGTATTTGTTATTATAATTATATCCAACCAATCCAAAATAAGATACTAATGCCCACTCCGTCGCTATACCCGAAGCTCCTACATTCATGATGTCTTCTGCAACTGATGCACTTAGATACCTAAATAATGGATCTGTTCTTCTGAAGTTATTGGCAGATGCGCCGATGTAATCCGTGTGATTGGTGATCGCTTCAGTACCTATCAAACTTGAGAACTTATGTTTGCCCACTTTTTTGTCATAACTTGCTGTGATATTCCAGATGAGTGTCTGATTGAATACTCTGCCTTCATTGAGGGATGTGGGTTCATAAATAGCATCCGACAATCTCTCTTTAAATAATTTTTCTTTTTCAAATACAAAATCGCCACCCAAAGTCGTCCTTAATTTTAATCCTTCGATAGGCGCAACTTCTGCGAATACATTTCCAAATACACGACTCCTATTAATTTTCCAATCTGTACTATTGATAAGGACTAACGGATTGGCATTTCCATCGCCATATAATGTTGGATCGCCAAGTTCTGAAGTCACATTGATATCGCTACCATCAGGATACACACCAGAAAAAACTGGGGCAGTGATGAGCGCAAAACGGATGGCACTTAACTCATTGCCAGGGCCAAAACCATCTCCCGAAGAACCAATTACTTTACGATCTGTATGACCAAAGGATAAATTGTTTCCTATTCTGAAATACTTGTTTCCCGTTTCCCCATTGATTCTGACCTGATACTTTTTGAAATTTTGCCCTTTGAATATTCCATCTTGATTTTGATAATCGGCAGAAATATATACATTACTATTATCGTTGCCCACCATTGCAGATAAGGCGTATTGTTGGATAGGCGCATTGGCAAATACCCTGTCGAGCCAGTTGACATCGGGAAGTGTATCCAAAATAGACATATCATAAGGCTTTACTTGATTGGCAGGATTTCTGAGTGTGTTGGCATTATTGATCGCTTCATTTCGGATGGTGAGATATTCTCTTGAATTTAACATTTGTGGCAATCTGATTGGCGTCTGAATACCATTAGATACATTTAGTGAAAATATAGGTTTTCCTGATTTCCCACGTTTAGTAGTGATGATCACTACTCCATTTGAAGCCCTTGAACCGTAAATTGCTGCTGATGCACCATCTTTAAGTACTTCAATAGATTCTATATCATTGACAGAAAACATATTAATATTGCCAGAAGTAGGCACACCATCTACTATAAACAATGGATTATTATTACCTAAGGTACCTGCCCCACGTATTCTCACTGCGATATCATCACCCGGTGCACCAGTTACTTGTGTCACTGAAACTCCCGCAGCTTGACCTTGTAAGGCTTGTTCAACACCTGAAACAACTAGCCTCTCAATGTCACGGGATTTTATTGATGAAATAGCTGTGGAAACATCTGTTCTAGTTTCCTTTCTATAACCGGTCACGATAACATCTGCAAGGACTTCTGAGTCTTGCTCTAATAAAACATCAATGGATGATCTCCCTCCCATTGCTATTTCTTGTACTTTATACCCCAAATAATTAAAAATCAACACAGCTTTGTCAGAATTAACCTTGATCGTATAACTTCCATCTACATCGGTGATCGTACCATTGGAAGTGTTTTTTTCAGCAATTGCAACGCCTATCATGGGTAGGCCTCCTTCTTCTGTCACCACTCCTTTGATGGTAACAGATTGTGCTACTAGAGCAGAACATAGTGTTAAAAATAAGCCTATAACGAAAAATTGGATTACATATCGAAGATATTCCAAACTAAAAATATTTATTCTTATCATTCCGTACAATTATATTATTATTCCGATGCAGCAAATTTAAATCAATTTAAAGCAGTGGAATGATACTTTTATGACAATTGTTGATACTTTTGTGAATTATTTGTTAATTTTACTTCCAAAATGAAGTTTAGTTGACTTTTTACTCAATTTATTGTTTGATTATTTTCCACATTATGCCCACATTATTATAATATGAATGTTTTTAGAGAAAATACACCTTTAAAGGATAATGATATATGTGTCGTGCTAGACTCGTCCAATAATGGCTTTGACTACCCTATACATAATCATCCTGAGATCGAAATAAATCTTGTTATGAACATGTCAGGCAAAAGAGTGGTAGGGGATTCCACCGAAAACTATGTAGATAACGATTTAGTGCTACTTGGACCTTACCTCAATCATAAATGGTATGGTGACGATACCTTACTTAAAGATAAACAACCATATAGAGTGATCACTATACAATTTGATGCCAATCAGTTTTCTACGAGTTTGATGATGAAAGATAGTTTTTTTGCCATAAGAAATCTGCTTAAAGAATCTGTCAGAGGTATTCAGTATTCAGGTAAAACCTTCGAAACTGCCAAAAACATCATGATAGAAATGACAGAAAATAAGGGATTTGACAATACCATCTCTTTTCTCAAGCTATTAGATGTATTGTCCAAAGGTACAGAACGTAGATTTTTATCCTTTCTAGAATTTGAAACGAGCAGTCCCAAGACCACCAATAATCGCATCCAAATTGCTTACGCTTTTATTATGCAACATTTCGCTGACCCTAATTTTAAAATTAATGATGTTGCAAAACAAGTACAAATGACAGAAAATGCTTTCAGTCGTTTTTTTCAAAAACAGTCTTTCAGGAGTTTTAGTGACTTCCTGATAGATCTAAGACTCGGAAAAGCATGCAAACTCATCTTGGAATCCGACAAAACCATCAGCGAAATATCTTATATGTCTGGTTTTAACAATATCGCTAACTTCAATCGGCTATTCAAAAAGTACAGAAGATTCACACCCAATGAGTTTAGAAAAAAATATTTGCTCGACGCTGATTTTGCTTGGGACAAACAAGTCACCCCTTGGCAATTTGTACCTTCGGATTTGCAGAATAAAGAGATCGTAAAACCAATGATTTATTCTACTCGGATCTTGCACCTTTGATTTATTGGGTGATAGAGTGATGGAGTGATTTTGTAATGGACTGATCTTGTTATTTGGTGAACCGTGATTTGTAAATCAAGAAAATTAGACCTAAATCAAAATTATAATGTAAATAATTCTATACAATATGTAAAAATAACTTGACATAATGTAAAATAATACTTACCTTTGTAGAAAATAAAATAAAATGGCGATTTCATTACTTCCAAACAACTTTAAAATCGTAGGATGGTTTATTCTCCTTCCTACCATAATCATTGGGTTATTATTTATCTATTATGATTATTCAGCTGACTGGCTCAATATAAAATCTTTTGCACTCGTAAATAAAGATTTCGGAAACGGGACCTCTTATTTTACTGAAATAGAAACAAATCTGACCAATACATTTCTAGGGGCATTATTTATAATTGGTGGATTACTTGTATCTTTTTCCAAAGAAAAGGTAGAAGATGAATATATCCTGAGCTTAAGATTATCATCATTTATGTGGGCAGTGCTATTAAATTATGTAATCCTATTATTCAGCTTTTTGTTTGTTTATGGATTAAGCTTTTTAGATGTTATGGTATATAATATGTTCACCGTTTTGATCATTTTTATACTAAGATTCAATTACCTGATTCATAAAACTACAAAAAATATTTTATAAATGAAAAACACTTTAAAAGTAGAACGTGCGATATTAAATATTACACAAGATGAGTTGGCGAAAAGGATATCTGTAAGTCGACAGACAATAAATGCTATGGAGTCAAACAAATATGTACCGTCCACTGTGCTAGCATTAAAGATTGCTAAAGTATTTAATAAAAAAGTTGATGAGATTTTCAAATTAGAAGATAGTGATTAATAGCTATAATCTAACTTACCAGTCCACAATAATTAATACGTAATCAGATGCCGTTTAGTTAACCTTGGTTTATTGTTTTTACCCATCCTAAATCCTTCTCTTACCAGGGAAGGACTTCTTTACGTGGTCTTAACTAGACGACATTGATTTGTAATCCGTAACTATTAATTCATAATCCGTAATTATTAATTATTTCCCGCTACTCCCTCCCACTCCTGTCTATAAAATTGCTACCTGCTTGCTGTGTAGACATTATAAGTACGTTTTGAATATTCACATGTTTTGGCCTTGTAGCGACAAAAAATATAGTTTCTGCTACATCTTTTGGCTTCAAAGGCGTAAAATCTTCATAAATTTTTGCCTTCTTTTCGTCACCTTCAAATCTCACCAATGCAAATTCCGTTTCTTCGACGTGCCCCGGTGAAATCTGACTGACGCGCAATCCATGTTTGTATAGGTCGAGACGCATAGATTTTGTCAAAGCATCTACTGCATATTTTGTGGCAGAATACACATTACCATTTGGATAAACTTCATGTCCCGCAGTGGAACAAATATTAATAATGTGTCCCTTTTTCCTTGCTACCATATCAGGACTTACTTGCCTAGTGATGTATAGCAATCCTTTGACATTGGTGTCTATCATCGTTTCCCAATCATCGGTATTTCCCTCATGAATCGGACTAAAACCTTTGGCTAGGCCAGCATTATTGATTAGGATATCGATTTTTTTCCAATCTGCCTTCAACGACTTATACGCTTTTTTGACAGCTGAATGGTCTCTTATGTCAAAACATAGTGAAACGATATCCACACCATACTTTTTGACCAACTTCGTTTTCACTTCTTCAAGGCTTTCTTTACGACGACCTGTAATGATAAGGTTATAACCATTTTTGGCAAAAATATGGGCTGTGGCTTTGCCAATACCAGAAGTTGCACCTGTTATAAAAGCTATTTTTGAAAATGGAACGGACATATCGTTTTATTTTTGTCTTAAATTATTTAGTGTATTTGCAAATTCCTTTTCAAAATCTATATATCCTGGTGTCGCTGGACCAGAAAAACCAGTGTGAATCTTGACTATTTTATTATCTCTATCTACAAATAGTAAAGTCGGATAGGACATGATTTTATCTAACTGCGGTATTTTTTGACCAGCTGCTTCCTTGTCATAATAGCCTGCATAAAGTACTTCATGACCAATTTTCATCCTTTCGGCAAATCTTTTTAAAGCTTCCATAGATTTGGCATCATCTTTATATCGCTCAAAGCCTAATGAAATAATGGCTACATCTTCCATTTGGTTTTTTGCAAAATATTCCTGAAGAAATACCGTCTCATCCATACAGTTTGGACACCAAGAGCCCATGATTTGTACTAGTTTTATTTTCCCTTTGTATTTTTCATCATTTATGCTAATTTGCTTTCCTTCCACATTCGGAAACGAAAAACTAAGCGGTGCATCTCCTACCCTTTTTGTCAAGTCATAAGCACTCGTCAGTGTTGCATTTTCATCCCTTTTAGCTTCCCAATTGGTCGTAAATTGACTTCCCGATCGGAAAGTGCCCGTAATTGCGCCATCGTCCATCACTTTGCCCTGAAACATAAAAGCGTGCGCTCCATCAAAAGCTGATAAGTACAGTTTCTTTTTGGATACAATACCTTCTAGATACCTGAAATCACCCGTTTCGGTCAAGAAAGTGCCTGTCAATTTTTTACCATCTTGTTTGAAAACACCGACTGCCTTGTATTCGCTTTCTGTACCAATATCAAATGTACACGCCCACTTACCATCGACATGTAGTGTATCTTCATTATCCACCATAGTGAATCTATCCGCCACTCCATGCACTGCTTTGAAGGGTATGCTGTAATTTTCTTTGTAATTTACCACCCAATCTCCTTCCATCACACCATCTTCATATATGGCTTTGATGTAAGAATCGTACATTGGAAAATTTATAATTACCGTATCTTTCGCTGTAGCCTTATCTCGACCAAATGCAATATCTGTGACTTTAATCCGCTCCGTGTCGTTGTGGATAATGATATGAAAATTGGACGGATCGTCGTAAACTACTTCAAAATTAAACGGAAGTTCAGAATCGTAATCAAACTTTTTAACCACATCTCTATCATCTCCATATTTTGACACCGGAGCACGATCTAGCAAAAGCATACCTCTCCATATGCCAGGAGGAATCTTTTCAAATGTACTATTGGGCGCTATACAGCTAGATACGGTGATGATCGTAATAAAAGCGAAAGATATAAATCTCATTATTTTATTTATTTTATATTATCGAAGACAGTACAAATTATTCGTACATTAAACTCCCACACTTTAATACATTCATAATATGTAAAATGTTTTAATACACGCTTCCAAAATTTTAAAATTGAGTCTACTCTGAAAAGTAATTACATATATAAATTGTAAAATATTTATACGTATAGTAATATGATAATCAATATATTACCCTTTAGATGTAGGGATGTTCCCCTTTGCGTATTCACCCCTGGGTCGTGTAAGGGATAAAAACGGCTGATTATCAAATAATTGGTGTTTTCAGAGTGGACTCAAAATTAATACCTTTAAGATACTAAAACCATCACTCACTTTTATCCCCTACAAACTGATCTTCTTTATTCTTAAACAACACATTAAATGTCGTAAGACTACCGTAAATCCTAGTGATGTACTGCTGAAGATTCACCTTGTCTTCATCAGAAAGGTGACTTGCATTGATACGTTGTTCCATGACTCTGAGTCTATCTCTGACCATGACGATCTTGTGAAAAAAGGTATCAATCGGAATTTCCTTAGGTTTGAGTGAAGTGTCATCAGGCTTCAATATCATCACACCATTCTTCCACTTATCACCCAAAGGTATGACTTCACTGACATCTGACCACGTTTTTAATATCTTGATCAACGACTTTTCCGCCTCAGAAAAAGACACGACTTCATCAGCTGCCACTTTGTCTATGATTTCCCAAGCACTGTATTCCTTACCGACCAACTTGATACCATAAGTGATAAAACAAACCCTGTAGGCGATCACTTCCGCGCCTATGACTACACCGTCTCCAAATGCAGGATGCTTCACACGTGATCCTACTCCCAAAATTCCTGACATAAATGTTATTTTTATTAATTTCGGACAAATATAATTATTATGTTAAATATGTGAATACGTTGACTGCAAAAAATATAAATTGAGTATCTATATAATGTCAAATTTATCATTTCTTTTTTACCTTTGTCTTTCATACTAATACACTTATGAACATTGCATTGATAGGATATGGCAAGATGGGACAAGCCATAGAAGAAATCGCCCTAAGACGTGGTCATACCATAACCTGCAAAATCTCAAGCAGAAACCTTCAGGATTTCAACCCAAGAGTACTCCAATGGGCTGATGTAGCCATAGAGTTTTCTACACCTGAATCTGCATACCGTAATATAAACCAATGTCTTGAAGTAGGCATTCCCATAATTTCTGGCACCACAGGATGGCTTACCAAAAAAGAAGAAATCGAACAAAAATGTCGTGACCTAAATGGTACCTTCCTATACGCTTCCAATTTTAGTATCGGTGTCAATATATTTTTTGAGATCAATAAAAAATTGGCTGACCTGATGAATAAGTATGAAGTGTACGATGTCGATATCAAAGAAATACACCATGCCGCAAAACTCGACAAACCGAGTGGCACCGCCATTTCACTCGCAAAAGATATCATCGAGCGTGTAGAAAGAAAAAAAGTGTGGACCATCACAGAACCCACAGATCGTAACTCAAGGAGTCTTTATATCGATTCCGAAAGAACCGATCCTGCACCAGGTACACACATCGTCAATTATACATCCGACATTGATGATATCCAGATCGTACACACTGCGCACTCTCGAAATGGATTTGCCAAGGGTGCAGTACTAGCAGCAGAGTGGCTAGCTGGTAGAAAAGGGGTCTTCGAGATGAAAGATGTACTAGAATTTTGATTGCGGAATGGTTTATTTACGGAATTGCATATTTTCTTAGTTGATAAAATGGCATATTCAGCCCAAAAGGAACAAATGATTTCGCTCATTTACCCATTCATAAATTTACTCATTAACCCATTCACTCATTGATCACACAGAAAACCATACAAGATGTCATGAATATCGCTCGGGTCGAAGAAGTCATAGGAGACTTCATCAACCTACGGCGTCGTGGTGTCAATATGATTGGTAATTGTCCGTTTCATGATGAAAAAACACCTTCGTTTACCGTATCTCCATCAAAAAATATCTATAAATGTTTTGGGTGTGGTAAAGGGGGCGATTCCGTAAGGTTTATAATGGACCATGAAAAAATAAGTTATCCAGAATCTATTCGTTTTCTTGCCAATAGGTACAATATCGTCATAGAAGAAACTGCAGAAAGCGCTGAAAACATCGAGCAGCGTCTCATCTCCGACTCCCTGTATATCGTCAACGATTTTGCTAGAGACCACTTTACAGACACCCTTTTTAATCGTACAGAAGGTAAAAATATAGGGTTGAGTTACTTCAAAGAACGTGGATTCAGGGAAGCTACCATCAAGAAGTTTCAATTAGGATACGCTACAGAAGATCGGGACGAATTTACCAAAAAAGCCATTGACAAAAAATTCAATATTGAACACTTAAGGGCTTTGGGCCTGACATCCAAGTCTGACCTCGACTTTTTCCGTGCCAGGGTCATGTTTACCATCCATAATGTAAGTGGAAAAGTGATAGCATTTGCAGGTAGAACATTGTCTTCAGACAAAAAACAACCCAAGTACATCAACTCTCCTGAATCGGAGGTATATAATAAAAGAGCCGTACTCTATGGCCTATATTTTGCCAAAGATGCCATTCGGAAAGCAGACGAATGTATCCTCGTAGAAGGTTATACCGATGTGATCACCCTACATCAAGGCAAAATAGAAAATGTAGTCGCTTCTTCCGGTACATCACTGACCAAAGAACAGATAGCACTTATAAAACGACATACCAAAAACATCAAAATCATATACGATGGTGATGCAGCAGGTATCAAAGCAGCATTGAGGGGACTCGACCTAGTACTTGAGTCGGATATGAATGTCAAACTAGTCTTGCTTCCCGATGGTCAAGACCCAGATTCCTTTCTAGCAGCGCAAGGGACAGAAGCTTTTCAGGCTTTTCTCAAAGAAAATGAAGAAGACTTTTTATTTTTCAAAACAAGAATTCTTTTAGAAGAAACGAGCAATGATCCCATCAAAAAATCCTTGGCCATACGGGATATTGTCAGCTCCATAGCCAAAGTGCAAGAGACCTTCAAACGTACTTTATATATACGTCAATGTGCCGCCATGCTCGACTTGAGTGAAGATATCTTAATCAGCGAAGTAAATAAAGTACTGAAAGAAGACTTCAAACGCAAAAAACTAGAAGGTGATCGCCAAAATGGAAACCAAGCTACTCAGCCTGAAGCAAATGAAGAAGATTGGCTCAAGCCCAAACCAAAATTATCTACTGACCAGCCAGAACTTGTCAAAAACGATGCCCACCAAGAGCGAGCCGTTTGTGTCGTCTTGATCAATTATGGTGACAAAATGTATGAAGAACAAGGTATGCTACTAGCCCAGTTTATGGTAGATACCTTAGATACGCTGATGGATGAGTTTGACGTCGAACTCTATAAAAAAGTAATCACAGAAACCAAAAAGCAACTCGAAGAGCAAAAAACGATTTCAGGTGCTTATTATACTTCCCATCCAGATGAAGAAGTCAGAAAATTTGCGGTAGATGCTATGTCGTCACCATATATTTATGCAGATTGGGCCAAAAAAGAGATCACACTTCAGACCCAAAAAATGCCTGACGAAAACTATATCCGGGATGCTACTAGTGCCATCAAACGCCTACAACTAAGGAAATCAAAACGAGTCATCAAACAAGTACAAACTTACCTAGACACTGCCACACCTGTAGAGCGAGAATCTGATGAATATATGATCAATCTAAAGGTACTGCAAGTCCTGCTAAAAGAACGCAACGAACTAGCCGCAGAATTAGGCACCGTAACCCTGTAACAACGATCGGATGACTCTGAGGCATCCCATCGCTAAAATTCAGGTATAACCCCGAATGGGGTGAAATATTATTAGCCACGGATGTAAATCCGTGGTAAAAACGGAAAACAACCTGATTTTGGCAGTATTTTTGCCTGAAAGTTGCAAAAATTGTGCGAGTCTGCCTTTGGCATGGACAAAATGACTTTAGTCATTCCTGAGAGCATCACAGTCTTAGTGGCATCACATTACACTTCTATTTTTCAGCCACAAAGGCATAAAGTCATAAAGAATTCGTAACTATTCAGGTATAACCCCGAATGGGGTGAAATATTACTAGCCACGGATGTAAATCCGTGGTGAAAACGGAAAACAACCTGATTTTGGCGGTATTTTTGCCTGAAAGTTGCTAAAATCACATTACACTTCTATTTTTAAGCCACAAAGGCATAAAAGTCATAAAGAATTCGTAACTATTCAGGTATAACCCCGAATGGGGTGAAATATTAATAACCACGGATGTAAATCCGTGGTGAAAACGGAAAACTACCTGATTTTGGCGGTATTTTTTCCTGAAAGTTGCAAAAATCACATTACACTTCTATTTTTCAGCCACAAAGGCATAAAGTCATAAAGAATTCG
>Ga0105045_10003672_pt1 | contig 13229 bp, 13 predicted proteins | sample MAT02_FD_78089 | JGI IMG/M metagenome (GOLD analysis project Ga0105045, IMG submission 78089) | Freshwater microbial communities from Lake Fryxell liftoff mats and glacier meltwater in Antarctica - MAT-02 (megahit assembly) | ecosystem: Environmental > Aquatic > Freshwater > Ice > Liftoff...
TCCGCTTCCCCCCTGGGGTTTCAAGGTGTAGACGCGCGACCAAACGCCCCTTCTTGCGGGTTTTCGGGACGGAGAGGCCAGAAATGACCGGACGCATCGCCTTCCAGGGGGAACTTGGCGCCTATTCGCATCAGGCCTGCCAACAATCGCGCCCGGAACTGGAAGCCGTCCCCAGCACCACATTCGAGGATGTGGTCGACAAGGTCGCACGGGGCGAAGTTGATCTGGGCATGCTGGCGGTGGAAAATTCCACCTACGGCCGCGTGGCTGACGTGCACTCGCTACTGCCGAAATCCGGCCTGCATGTCGTGGACGAGGCTTTCGTCAGGGTGCATGTCAACCTGCTGGGCATCCCCGGCGCAAGGCTTGACGATGTGACCGAGGCGCATGGCCATGTGGTGATCTTGCCACAATGCGCGGGCTTTCTGCGCAAGCACCGCATCAAGGGCCGCGTCAGTTCCGATAACGCCCGCGCAGCGCGGGAAGTTGCGGAAGGCGGCGACAGGTCAAAGGCTGCGCTGGCCAGCGAGTTGGCCGCCTCGATCTACGGGCTAAAGGTTCTGGCCCGGCATATCGAGGATCAAGCGAACAACACTACCCGCTTTCTGGTCATGTCGCGCGAACCAGATCATGCGCGCCGGGGTCCGGGGAAGATGATCACCACTTTCACCTTCCGCGTCCGCAATATTCCGGCGGCGCTTTACAAGGCAATGGGCGGCTTTGCGACCAACAGCGTCAACATGACCAAGCTGGAAAGCTACATGGTCGGCGGGTCTTTCACCGCGACCGAGTTCTATGCGGATATCGAGGGCCATCCTGACGACGCGAATGTCGCGCGCGCGCTGGAAGAACTGCGCTATTTCACGACAGAAGTGCGCATCCTTGGCGTCTACCCGGCTGACCGGGAACGCGGCCAAGGCCTCTTAGCCCCGACTTAGCCCCGACTTAGCCCCGACTTAGCCCCGACTCGTCTCGGTCTTGCTGCGGGCGTGGCGGTCTTCGATCCGCGCGCCAAGCTGGGCAACGCGCTTGTCAAACCGACCCTGAACCCGCCCACGCGCCAACCGCAAGCTGTTCAGGAACAGCCGCGCAGCCAATGTCTTCGGCTTGACCTCCACCACCACACGCAACCGGGTACGACGGGGTGAAAGCGCCAGCACTTCCAGCACGGTGCGGCCCGTGATCGACTGGCCTTCCAGCCCGAACACCACCTGATCGTTCACCACCATGTCGTCGATCCGCAGCAGAAGCTTGCGCAACCTGCCACGAAACGCGGCGCGGATCTGCCAACCGGCACCGATGCCTGTCAACGGCATGTCGGCCGGGCGTTCAACCTCGACCCCGCGCTGTGCAGCCTCACGCTCCCAGGCGACGTGGTCGATCAGGCTGGCGTAGACAAAGCCAAGCGGCGCCTCAAGGTCGGTCTTGGCCGTCAGTTTCATCGCTGCTCCGTGGGTTCGGGGATAGTGTCGCAGGCGTGCTGCACGATCATGTCAATCAAGGCGGTCGGCAAGCCAATTGCGCAAGATAAAATGCGCGATTGCACCGTTTCGGGCGGGCTTGATGTCAGGATGCAACCCGGCAAAGGCGGAAACCAGCTCTTCCCGCGTGACCCAGCGCGCCTGTTCAATCTCATCGAGGTCGAGGGTGAGGGCGGTGCCCAGCGCCTCGGTCCGTGCGCCGATCATCAGCGATGCCGGGAAGGGCCAGGGTTGGCTGGCCAGATACCTGACCGGCCCACAAGATACGCCGGTTTCTTCCAACACCTCGCGGCGCACGGCGGCCTCGATGGTCTCTCCCGGTTCGACAAAACCCGCCAAAAGCGAAAACATCCCCTCGGGCCAGCCCGGGCTGCGGCCCAGAAGCACCGAATTCCCATGCGTAACCAGCATGATCACCACCGGGTCCGTTCTCGGAAAATGCTGCGCGCCGCAAGCCGGGCATGTGCGCTGCCAGCCGCCCTGCGTCATGATCGAGGCCGCCCCGCAGGCCGCGCAAAAGCCATGGCTGCGGTGCCATTGCAGCAGCGCCTTGGCGGTTGCGACCAGTTCCGCCTCTCGCGGGGAAAGCTGGGTCATGATGCTGCGAACTTCGGCAAAGCCGTAAGTATCGTCCAATGCCGGATGATGCTGCACCGACGGGTCGAAGAATCCGGCTTCGACCGCTTCGGCCCCGGCTTCGGGCGACCAGTCAGAAATGTCAGCCGCAAAACGGGACACCCCGTCATCGCGGCCCAGAAAGACCGGCTGCCCGGCATGGGCAAGCGCCGCATGGCCAGAGGCAAGCCAGGCCAGCCGGTCTTCCTGCAGCAGCGGCTTGCCGCGCCAGACCGGCAAGACCGACCCTTGCTGAAAAAGGGCCGCCAAAGCCACCGGATCCTTTCGAAAGCCTGCAGCCCGGTCCAGCCCCGAGCCGCCAAAGGTGACTTTCTCGGCAATTCGCATCTGTTGTCCTTTGTTTTACCATCCTCGCTATCCAGCGCATGCCAGCTTCGGCGGATGATTTCCAGTGCTGCCAACCAAGCCGGGAACACCAAACGCAATCCAATCGGATCAATTCGGGCAGATTACTTTGCGCAATGTGTCCAAAAGCAACCAGGGCTTGATTTTCCTTGAATTGTGTTCACCGTGTCACAACTTGCACGGTAGAGCATCGTGTAACTGGTATGTAACGTCGCGCGTTTCGGGTTTGGTCTGCGGCTGGTCTTTGCAACTACTAGTGCCGTTTTCCGGAAGGCCCGCGTGTCAGGTGAGATTCCGTTCTGTTGCCCAACGATTTGATCTTGAATCCGGCGCCGCCAAAGTGGAGCCATCATCAGGGCATTTGTACGAAGGTCAGACTCGGCCTGTTAAGGCCCCTGAGCTTTCTCTTCGGCTGATCGCCACCAGCGACCTGCATGCCTGCCTGCTGCCCTATGATTATTGCGCCAATCGCCCGGTTTCAGGCCGTAGTCTCAGCGAAATTTCGCGCCAGATCGCCATGGCCCGGGCCGAGGTTCCGAACAGCCTTCTGTTTGACAATGGCGATTTTCTGCAAGGCAATCCCCTGGCCGATTACATTGCCAGCGCCCGCCGTCGCCGCCGGGCGCATCCGGTCATCACCGCTTTCAATACCCTGGGCTATGACGCGGTTACGCTTGGCAACCATGAGTTCAATTACGGGCTTCAGTTTCTGTCCAACGCGCTGTCCCAGGCCCGCTTTCCAGTCGTTTCGGCAAACATTTCGACCCGGCTTGGCAAAAGTCCGTCACGAGACAAGACCTTTGTGCCGCCCTTCACTATCCTCAGGCGTGTGGTGACCGATCAGCACGGCTTCAGCCACAGGTTGCGCATCGGCGTGATCGGCTTTGCCCCGCCACAGATCGAGGTCTGGGATCGTGACCATCTGGACGGCCAGATCCGGATGCGTGACATCATCGCCGCGGCGAAGGCCTGGTTGCCCCGACTGCGAGCGCGTGGCGCGGATGTGATCGTGGCGCTGGCGCATTCCGGGATCGGCTCGGTCGATCCGGAAGACGGGATGGAGAACGCGGCCGCCGCGCTTGCTGCTTTGCCCGAGATCGACGCCGTCGTTGCAGGGCATTCCCATCTGGCCTTTCCCGGCCCCGGGGTCGAGGCCCGGACAGGCGTTGACCCGGTGCTGGGACTGCTTGCGGGCAAGCCCGCTGTGATGCCCGGCCATTCCGGCAGCCACATCGGGATCATCGATTTGCGGCTGTCGCGGACCGATCAGGGCAAGCGCCGCTGGGTGGTAACGTCGGGCGCGGCGCGGCTTGGCGCCCGAGCCGACGAATCTGCGCCAATCTCCCGGTTGCTGCAGCGGGCTATTGGCCCGGATCATCGCGCGGCTCTTGCCTGGTCACGCCGGGTGCTGGGCGAAACGCGGGTGTCCCTGACTACGCATTTCGCGACCACCGCGCCCAGTGCCGCGATGGACCTGATCGCCGAAGCAAAGGCAGACTACGTCCGCAAAGCCCTCGCCGGCACGCTTTGGGCCAAATTGCCGCTCTTGTCCTCAGCCGCGCCGTTCCGGGCGGGTGGGCGTGGCGGGGCGTCCAGCTACACCGATATTCCGGCCGGACTGATCCGGATGCGAAACATGTCGGACCTTTATGTCTTTCCGAATACGCTGGTGACACTGGCCCTCTCCGGGGCCGAGGTCCTGGACTGGCTGGAACAGTCCGCCGCCCTGTTCCGCCAGATCACCCCGGGCCAATTGGATGCCCCCCTTCATGACCTGGCGGTTCCGTCCTTTACCTTCGATGTCATTCCCGGGCTGTCATATGCCATCGACCTGAGCCAACCCGCGCGGTTCAACCCCGATGGCCGACTGGTGGACCCCTCAGCCCATCGGATCGTAGGGCTTTGCCTTGACGGCAGGCCGCTTGATGCGGCCCAGCGGCTGCTTCTGGTCACGAACAACCACCGTGCCAGCCGCGCCTGTGCGGGTGTATCCGGACCAGTGCCGCAGATCGTTCTGTCAGACGGGGCGCGCATTCAGGCGATTCTGGCCGATTACATCCGCGGTCAACAGATCGTGGGCGCACCACCCCGGCGCAGCTGGCATTTCCTGCCGATGCCCGGAACCACCGTGCGCATCAAGGCAGGGATCGGCGCCGGGGCGCATTGGGCCGACATAGCATCGCTGCGGCCCGAACCGATGTGCGAAGACGCCGAGGGCTTCACCCACTACCGGCTGCACCTGTGATCGGCTAGAAGGCCGTCAACAGTGGAGGCCCAGATGTACGACGCCCTGTTCTTTGATCTTGACGGTACCCTGATCGACACCGAAAGCATTGCGCTTGCGACCGGTCTGGCCGCCTTTGCCGCCCATGGACATCCGGTGGACGAAGCGTTCATGCATGCGCTTGTCGGCAAGGACGAACCGACTGCCGGCCGCCTGATCCGTGCCGCCCTGCCCCATGCCGACCTGAACGCCGTCAACCGTCACTGGCGCGAAGGCTTTGCCGCCGGGGTGGACCGGGGGCTTGAACTTAAGCCCGGTGCCGCCGAACTTCTGGCCGCCGTGCGCCAGCCGATGGCCATTGTCACCTCCTCCGGTCGCACGGGCGCGCATCGCAAGCTTGGCATCGCCGGGATCGCCGAGGTCTTTGCGCACGTGGTCACGCTTGACGATGTGACCGCGCCAAAGCCTGCGCCCGACCCCTATCTGCTGGCCGCCTCACTGTTCGGCTTTGACCCGGCGCGCTGCCTTGTGTTTGAAGACAGCGAAACCGGGGCCGAGGCTGCGCATCGGGCGGGGTGCGTGGTCGTGCAGGTTCCCGACGTGGTGCCAAGCCAGGGCCGCTGGGCGCGTCACCTTGCCCCCGACTTGCTGACCGGGGCTCGGATGGCGGGGCTACTTTAGCAGACCACCACCTGGGCCGGGTCCAGCAGGAATGGTGCGACGATCCCGCAGGTATCGGACAGGGGCAACAACGTTTCCGGCACCTCCATCCCGATCACCTCGCGCATGAAGCGGGACCGCGCCTCGCACCGGCGCGCGACATTCGGGAACCTCGCGGCCAGGTCACCCCGCAGCCCTTCGTCAGCGATGACATAGCCATCCTCCATCCGGGTCGATCCATAAACCGCATGGCCGGGGATAACATCCATCTGCATCGCCATTCCGCTTGCCAGCGCATCGGTGGACCCCTCGCGGATCGGCGAGGATATCCACTCGTCCAATCCGATCAGGTGACCGGGGTTCAGCGTCACGCCGAACAGCTTCTCCGGCAGCGCCGCCATCATGTGCCGCCAGACATAGCCGCCCGACACCCCGGGCCGCATCATTGTGCACCACTGCGACATGGCGGTGACGTAGGGCTCGACAAACACCTCGACATAATCCCGCGCCGCAAACGGCAGGTCCGTGGCCGACCGCGCCAGCCACCCCGCCCGACAGATGTTCGCGCCCCAATGGCAGATATTGAAACCCACCGGCTGCCCCATCGCCAGATGCCGCCCCGACGGCCCGCACAGCCCCGGCTCATCGCCCATGGAAAAAGTCGAATGGCAGCCAAGCGGCAGGCCCCCTACCCGCGCCGCCTCATATGCCTGAAAGTCGGTCATCCCTTCGCGCAAGGTGAAGATCAGCCGTTTCAGCGCCGCGGCGGCCATGTGGTTGGCAAACTCCAGCCGCGCAATCTCGGCCGGGTCTACCCGCGCGCGCAGGCCATGGGCGGGGTGCATCATCAGGCTGGTTGCGTTCTCGACCCGAGCCGCCAGCCGCCGCAAGGGGTCGGCAAGGAAGGCGGGGATGTCCAAAGCTGTCGCTGGATCGTCCACCTCATCGGCATCGAACCATTTCCAGCCGATTGCCCCGACGCGGTCATCCAGCGCCAGCATGTCGGCCAGAAAGTCCACCAGCCGACGTCCGCCTCGCGGCTGCGACGGCAAGGACAGGCTGGCACAATGACCCACCCTCACCACCCCGGCCCTCACCAGAGGCGATACCGCTGCGTAGGCCAGACATTCGTTCCCGACCAGAAGCAGCGCATCGCCCGGCGTGACCACCAGCACCGCCTCTTCGAAGCGCGGGTCAAAACCGGTAAGCCAGTGCAGGTTGGCCGCATGTTCCCGGTCTCCGTAGACAACGATCACGTCATAGCCCCGCGCCTCAGTCTGGATGCGCAAGGCGCGCAACCGGGCCTCACACTCAGACAGTCCCAAGGGCGGTGGCAGGTCGGGCGAGCCATTGTCCGGCCAATCGATACGGATGAGTCGCGTCATGGCAATTCCCCCATTGGGGCGAAGCCTAATCCACCTGCGCGGGCCATACCAAGGCATTCCGCAGCTGTTTCGGGCAAAGATGGCCGACCCGATCCGGACCGAGCGCCTCGGGCCGCAGGGCCTACCAGCGTTTGGTCGCCTGCGGGGAAAGGCCCTTCGGCCTGATCTTGCACCGACTTTACCTTTCGCCTATATCAAGTGGTGAGAGGTTGGCGCGGGTAAGCGCCTCGCCAACCCGGTCAGGTCCGGAAGGAAGCAGCCGTAACGAGCCCCGCTTGGGTCGTTGTCCAGCCTCTCACCTTTCGACCCTTTGGAATCGGAGTGCGACCATGACTTTCGCAGCGCGCTGAAAGATTGTCAGTTCGCGTTCCGGCCCGAACAGGCCGCCCGCACGCCCGCTTTCGGGCCTGCCACCGGACCTCGTGACGTTTGCAAGGAACGTATCCATTGGATCATCCCCTGACACTCGCCGGCCTTGGCTGGAACGAATTTTTCCTGTTGCAACTGGATGAGGCCGACCAGTCTTTGACCCCTGTCCGCCTGTCAGGGGTTCATCGCGCCCGCATTGACGGACTGTCGGTCGACGGGCCGGTCACCTTGCCCCTGACCGGCGTCATGACGGCAAGCGATCTGGCCATCGGCGACTGGGTCCTGTCAGACGGCGAGCGCATCGTCCGCCGTCTTGACCGCAAGACCGAACTTAGCCGCCTTGCGGCTGGAACCGGAAACGCCATCCAGCTGATAGCAGCCAACGTCGATACACTGTTCATCGTCACGTCCTGCAACGCCGATTTCAACCCCGCGCGGCTGGAACGCTATCTGGCGCTGTCCGCCGAAGCCGGGACCGAGGCGGTGGTCTTGCTGACCAAGGCCGACACGACCGCCGAGGCCGACCGCTATCGCACCCGTGCAGAACAGTTGCGCCGCAACCTTGTGGTCCTGACGCTGGACGCTCGCGCCCCTGCGGTCATCGAAACGCTTTCCCGCTGGTGTCGCCCGGGCCAGACCGTCGCCCTGCTGGGCACGTCGGGGGTCGGCAAGACGACGCTGACCAACACCCTGACCGGGCTTTCCGGCGAAACCGGCCCGATCCGCGAAAGCGACGCGCGCGGCAGACACACCACGACAAGCCGCTCCATCCACGCCATGTCCGGCGGCGGCTGGTTGATCGACACGCCGGGGATGCGGTCTCTCAGCCTTGCCGACGCTGTTGAGGGAATCGACGCGGTGTTCGAGGACGTGACCGAACTTCTGGGCCAGTGCAGGTTTCGCGACTGCACCCACCAGTCCGAACCCGGCTGCGCCCTGCGACTGGCGATCAGCGAGGGTCGTCTGGACGAGGATCGGCTGAACCGCTGGGACAAGCTGCGGCTCGAAGACCGGATCCACAAGGAAACTCCGGCGGAAGCCCGCGAACGCATGCGCCGTTTAGGCAAAGTGGTGAAGAAAAGCCTTCCGCTCAAATCCCGGCGGGACGGCAAGTGAAGGCTGACGCAGCGGCTGGGCCTGCTGCCTCGCGGCTTGCCCAGCCAAACGGCGCGGTCTAAGCTTGCGGCTTGAGGGGAGCGCCATGTCCGACCAGCCCGCCTATCAGGTTCTTGCACGCAAATACCGGCCGCAGACCTTTGCCGATCTGATCGGGCAAGAGGCGATGGTGCGCACGCTGACGAACGCCTTTGCAGCCGACCGGATCGCCCATGCGTTCGTGATGACTGGCGTGCGCGGGGTAGGCAAGACCACGACGGCGCGGATCATCGCCAAGGGGCTGAACTGCGTCGGCCCGGACGGCGCAGGCGGTCCGACGACCGAACCCTGCGGGGTTTGCGAGCCGTGCATCGCCATTGCCGAAGGCCGGCATGTAGACGTGCTCGAGATGGACGCAGCCAGCCGCACTGGGGTGGGTGACATCCGGGAAATCATTGATTCTGTTCACTATCGGGCAGCTTCGGCCCGGTTCAAGGTCTACATCATCGACGAAGTCCACATGTTGTCGACCGCCGCTTTCAACGCGCTTTTGAAGACGCTGGAGGAACCCCCGGCGCATGTTAAATTCATCTTCGCCACCACCGAAATCCGCAAGGTTCCAGTGACGGTCCTGTCGCGCTGCCAGCGCTTTGACCTGAAGCGGATCGAGCCTGAGGTCATGATGGCCCACCTCGCCCGAATCGCCGATCTGGAAGGGGCAAAGCTGGCGCAGGACGCCCTTGCCCTGATCACCCGCGCGGCCGAAGGATCCGTCCGCGACGCGATGAGCCTGATGGATCAGGCCATTGCCCATGGGGCAGGGGAAACCACCGGCGAACAGGTCCGCGCGATGCTGGGCCTTGCCGACCGGGGCCGCACGCTGGATCTGTTCGATCTGATCATGCGGGGCGATGCCGCGACGGCGTTGGCGGAGCTTTCGGGCCAATATGCCGATGGGGCCGACCCGATGGCCGTCCTGCGCGATCTGGCCGAGATCACGCACTGGATTTCCGTCATCAAGATCAACCCGGCTGCTGCCGAAGACCCGACCACGCCGCCCGACGAGCAGACCCGCGGCAAGGATATGGCCGCTCGGCTGCCTATGCGGGCCCTGACACGGGTGTGGCAGATGCTGCTGAAGGCGGTGGAAGAGGTGGCGCTTGCCCCGAATGCGATGATGGCTGCCGAAATGGCGGTGATACGGCTAACCCATGTGGCCGACCTGCCGGACCCCGAAACGCTGGTCCGCAAGCTGTCGGACAACCCGCGCCCGCCCTCTGGTGGGGTGCCGGGTGGGATACTTGGGGGCGCCCCGGCTGGCGGCGGCGCGCTCCATTCCGCGCGACTGTCGCCGGTCCATATGCCTGCAGGCCCGCTGCGGGGCCCCATGATGGCCGCCACCGCCCCGGCCCTGGCCGAAGGCCAGTTGCAAGTCTATGCGACGTTCGAGCAGGTGCTGGAGCTGATCCGCCAGAAACGCGACATGCTTTTGTTGAACGAGGTCGAGACCGGCCTTCGCCTGGCCCGCTATTCACCCGGCCGCATCGAATTCGAGCCCGCGCCAGGCACCAGGCCGGACCTTGCATCGCGCCTTGGTCAGCGGCTGCAAGGCTGGACCGGCGCGCGCTGGGGGGTGTCTGTCGTCTCGACCGGTGGGGCGCCGACGCTTGCTGATATCCGGTCCACCAAGCTGGACGCAGCCCGGGCAGAGGCGGCCAAGAACCCACTTGTTCAGGCGATTCTGGCCGCCTTTCCAGGCGCGAAGCTGACAGAGGTCCGCAGCCTTGACGCGCTTGCCGCCGAGGCAGCCTCGGCCGCCCTGGAGTCGGCAGAACCTGAGGCCGACGAAGACTGGGACCCCTTCGAAGAATGACCCTGCGCCGCGCCAGCCCAGGGGATGCGGTCACTCTGGCCAGACTGAATGCCGATGTGCAGGGTTGGCACGCCGGGCAATATCCGGATGCGTTCCACGCCAATCCCGATCCGGACGCGCTTGTCGCCTATTTCGCCGACCGCCTTGAAGACCCGGCCTGCACCGCCTTCCTGATCGGCGACCCCGCCCTTGGCTATGTGCTTTGCGCGGAGCAAACCCGCGCAGCTTCGGTGTTTTCCCCCGCCATTCGCCGCCTTCTGATCGAGCATGTCGCCGTCGCCGCCGAAGCGCGACGGCAGGGGTACGGCCGTGTATTGCTGAGGGCTGCCCGCGATCTGGCGCGGGCGCTTGAGGTGGATGAAATCCTCCTCGACACCTGGGAAGGCAACGAGGGTGCCCATGCCTTCTTCCGCTCCGAAGGGTTCCTTCCGCGCCGAATGCTGTTTCGCGCCAAGCCCTGATATTGGCCCATGACCTTGCACTGGGCCCTTTGGGCCCGTATCTGACAGGAAACGGACGGAGATCGACATGCTGAAGGGTCTGGGCGGATTGGGCGGGCTTGGCGACATGGCCAAGATGATGAAGGCCGCCACGGAAATGCAGGGCAAGATCACCGAGCTGCAGGAAGAGCTGGCCCGGATCGTGGTGATGGGCGAGGCTGGCGCCGGGCTGGTCAAGGCGCGCTCCACGGCCAAGGGCGAAGTGACGGGGCTGGATATCGACCCGTCGATCCTGGTGGCGTCGGAAAAGGAAGTCGTCGAAGATCTGATCGTCGCCGCGATCAATGACGCACAGGCCAAGGCGCGGGCGAAAAGCGAACAGGAAATGACCCGGCTGGCGGAAGCCATGGGTGTGCCTGCGGGCATGAAGCTTCCATTCTGACATGGCCGACCCGACCGGCATCGAGGCACTGATCGAGCTGATGGCCCGGCTGCCCGGTCTGGGGCCACGGTCGGCCCGCCGCGCGGTGCTGGTACTGCTGAAAAAGCGCGGCCAGATGATGGCCCCACTGGCGCAGGCCTTGGCCGAGGTGGCGCTGTCGGCCAAGGATTGTCAGATCTGCGGCAACATCTCGACCGGTGATGTCTGCCCGATCTGCGCCAACCCAGCCCGGGCAATTGGCGAGATCTGTGTGGTCGAGGATGTGGCAGACCTCTGGGCGATGGAACGGGGGCAGGTCTTCAAGGGTCGCTATCATGTTCTGGGCGGTACCCTGTCGGCGCTGGATGCGGTGGGACCGGACGAGCTTGGCATCCCCCGGCTGGTGGGCCGGGTGGCGGAGGAAGGGGCGCAGGAGGTGATACTTGCCCTGAACGCCACCGTCGACGGCCAGACCACGGCGCATTACATCGCTGATGCCCTGGCCGGAACTTCGGTGCAGATAACCACGTTGGCGCAAGGCGTGCCGATTGGCGGCGAGCTGGACTATCTGGACGACGGCACCATCGGCGCCGCATTGCGGGCGCGACGCAGGCTTTGAGTTCAGATGCCCGCGTACCATTCATAGCCACGATCGGCCCAATAGCTGCCTTGACCCTTGCCAAGCATGGCAAGGCTGTCGGCAAGTTCTATGGTATGGACATATTTGGCCATCTTGTAACCTAGCTGGCGTTCCACCCGCAGACGCAGGGGCGCGCCGTTGGCGACCGGCAGCGGCGCGCCGTTCATTGCGTAGGCAAGAATGGTTTGCGCATGGTAGGCGTCGACCAGGTCGATGCTTTCGTAGTAGAAAACCTCGCCCGACAGGCTGCGTTCGATGGCATCGTAGCAATGGAAGACGGCATAGCGGGCGGTGAGTTTCGGCTGCGCGAGGTTCAGGACAGTGCCCAATTGGACGCCCTGCCATTTGGCAATGCAGCTCCACCCTTCCACGCAGTCATGGCGGGTGATCTGGACGCGTGTTGGCAGTGCGGTGAGGTCTGCAAGTGACAGCGTGACCGGGGTCTCGACCAGACCGGTGACGGTCAGGCGGTAGTCGTGGAAAGCAGTCTCGGCCAGCTTGCGGTACTCGGCGCTGGCCGGATCGGTTGAGCCGTTCGGGCGCTGACCCTGCCGGATGTCGGCCTCGGTGAACTCGGGCGCCAGACGGTCACCGATCAGGGCGCGCTGGGTTGTCCGGGTCAGGGCTTCGTGGCTGGCGAACAGGCGGCGAAGTGCACTGTCACCTTTGGTCGCGCTGTCAAGGACCTTGCAGCCTGAAAGGGCCAGCGCGGCACTTCCCAGAAGGAATTTTCTGCGGTCAATCATGCTTGCCCCCATCGGTGCGATACCAGCCAGTCACGATCGACCGCATTTCATTCATTGGGCCCGCCAGAAGGATCATTGCCATGTGGACGACGAAGAAGCCGACCAGCGCGACCATCGTCAGAAAGTGGATCGTGCGTGCGGTCTGGCGGCCCTGGAACAGGTCCAGAAGCCAGGGCGCTGCGGCATTGATGCCGGGAGACATCGAGAGCCCCGTCAGGATCATCAGTGGAAGTGCCCCGAAAAGTACTGACGCATAGGCGATCTTTTGTAGCACGCCGTAATGCGGGCCGTGATGAAACCGCAGGCGGGCATGATTGGCAAGATCGCGCGGCAAGCCGCGAAGGTCGGATAAGGTGGGCAGCAGTTGGCGCAGATGGCCGTTCAGGACTGAAGCGAATAGCCAGACGCCAAGGGTAATGACCAGCACCCAAGCGAAGAAGAAGTGGATCACCCGGCCGGTCGCAAGACTTTGGCTGGAGGGGATCGTCAGGGCGGCGGGAAACGCCCGAACCTCGCCATTCGAGACACCAAGAACGCCGGTGGTTTCGAACTCTGTCCCAAGGATCCGGGTGACACCCTGCAAGGCACCATCCACCTCGCGCGCGCCGACGGCAAATACGGCGTTATCATAGTCGAAGCCGGATTCGTTCCCGATGTGCAGGCTTGGGAATGCGTTGAAAATCTGAAGACCGGTCAGCAGCAGGAAGAACAGACTGATGGCCCAGACCCAATGCGTGATCCGGGTCAACAGGCGCTGACGGTAGATGAGAGGTCCGTTCGACATGATGATCCCCTTGCCCAATGCCGAAGCAACGCGACGCCGATGCCAAAGTTTCACCACCACGGTCAGAACCGCGCTGATTGCATTCCCCGCTCCGTCGGCTTATCTCGGGGGCTGACCGTGAGAGAGGCAA
>Ga0105045_10003673_pt1 | contig 13227 bp, 9 predicted proteins | sample MAT02_FD_78089 | JGI IMG/M metagenome (GOLD analysis project Ga0105045, IMG submission 78089) | Freshwater microbial communities from Lake Fryxell liftoff mats and glacier meltwater in Antarctica - MAT-02 (megahit assembly) | ecosystem: Environmental > Aquatic > Freshwater > Ice > Liftoff...
AAGGAAGCACTCATACAATATGATGGCACCCTGCTCGTAGTATCGCACGACAGAGATTTTCTCAGAGGTCTTACTGACACCGTTATGGAAATTAAGCATGGTCACATGAGTGTGTTTCCAGGCGATATTTCAGAGTTTCTAGAGATAAAGAAGGCCGAGAGTATTCGGGAATTTGAGCGAAATAAGCCGAAGCCCGATGTAAAATCAGCGGAAGCTGCCAATAAATCGCAGGTGAGCGAAAAAGAAAAATGGCAACTTTCGAAGCGGGTTTCTACACTCGAATCTGAAATCGAAAAGTTAGAATCACAAATCAAACAAGAGAAGGCTAAAGGCGCAGAATTTGATTTTAACGACCACCAGAAAGTGAAGAAGCACATGGAAATGGTTGGCCAATTAGAGTCGAAGTTGCTCAAGAAAATCGAAGAATGGGAAAAGACCTTGGAAGCGCATAGTGAAATCCAAGGTTGAAATATACGCTGGAGCTTGGTCGCCGGAATTAAATTATACTTGTGATTTTATTTTTGGAGAATTTCTTGGCTTGAGCTATGAAATGCTGGAATGCGGCGCTAATTTTTCCGCGCACGCACTTAAGATTTCGTACGCTCCCGATTCGCGAAATGCGGATCTTCATATTGTTCCTTTCGCGCCGATAGAATCACTGATTAAACTTCCGGCAGACCGTTTTTCTTGCTCGATGTGGCTTGGCACTCCCGTTTTTTTCAAAACGGCCGGCAGCATTCCTTTCGACCTTTTTGGAGCAGTATTCTTTTTACTCGCGCGGCTCGACGAGCATAGACAGAGCCCGCTCGATAAACATGGTCGTTTTCCTGCGCGCTCTTCCGTGTTTGCCGGAACGGATATTCTCTATCGCCCCGTGGTGGACGAATGGCTAATTAAAATTGGTGAGCTTTTGAGGCTGGCTCGTCCCGAATTGGAGATTAAGAAGCGGACTTTTCAGTGGATTAACACATTCGATATCGACGTCGCGTATGCATATCGTGGGCGATCTATTGGGCGAAATTTTCTCGCCACCATGAAGAATTTAGCGCAACTTGATTTGGATCGAATTGCAGAGCGATTTAAAGTGTTAATAAATGACGGTAAAGATCCTTTCGATACCTACGAAACGCAACGGCGGCTTCACGTCCAGGCCGATAGAACAATCTATTTCTTTTTGAATAGTTCGGCGTCAAAGTTCGATAGGGCATTGCCTATAAACCGGACACTAAAGAAGTTGATAGCTTATGTAAGTCAGTATGCTGAAGTTGGAATTCATCCTTCTTATTACTCCAAGAACCAACCTGACTTGATTCTAAAAGAGAAGCGTAGTCTTGAAACGGCATTGAACTCAACGGTCATCGTTAGCAGGCAGCATTACTTGCGATTGGAGTTGCCCCAAACGATGCACCATTTGGAGCAGGCAGGAATAGAAGAAGATTTTACGCTCGGCTTTGCGGAATTTTTGGCTTTTCGCTGCGGTACAGCGACTCCATATCAATTTTTCGATCCATTGGCGCGACGAGCTTTGCCTGTTCAGATTTTTCCTTTGCACATTATGGATGCCACCTTGCGCGATTACCTCTGCCTGATCGGATCTGACGCATTGGTTGCAGCCAAAAAAATCGTCGATTTGGTCAGCAATGTTGGTGGCTCCTTGTGCACGCTTTGGCACAATGACACTCTGAGTCAGAGCGAATTTCCGGATTGGTATTTCGTTTACGAAGACCTTGCAGCGTACATCGATCAAAAAAGGAGCTCACTTAGCGAGATGCTGCGGAGCTCTCAATAGTTGTTTATTCAAAATTGGGATTCGGAACTAAAGAGATCGCAATGCGCCCGTGAAGAAATTGTTGCGCCATATCCAATTATGACTTTGCCGCATTCTACCCTGATGGCCTTACCTTTGCACGGAAAATGAAGATACTATTTGTCACTTCCTGGTTTCCCAATCCATGGCAAGAAAAGGACGGTAATTTTATCGGGGAGCACGCTTTGGCTCTAGAGTCTTTAGGGCATGAAGTGCAAATAGTTCATGAACTGCCAAGCAATCGATTTCTATTCCCAAAAATTAAGAAGGATCAATTTAAAGGTCTTACTATCTGGCGGATCGAACTACCAAAATGGATGCTTCGAAATTTTCAGTTTCGCCAAAAGCTAGCTGGCCGTATCTTCCATTCGATGCGATGTGAAGGTTTTGTTCCCGACATCGTTCACGGGCAGGTATTAATTCCTGTTTTGCCGGTCGCAGCTCATTTCCAAAGCCTGTTTCAAAAGCCGATGGTATTCACCGAGCATTGGTCGGGATATACGCAGATAGAATTCCCCGTAGACCAAAGTCGGCTATTTGAGAAATTGAAATCTTCTTTTGGCCCTATATCGCGAATTTTGCCGGTATCAACTTATTTGCAGGAATCCTTGAAAAAACGCGGTGTTGACAGGCCATGTCAAGTAGTTTTTAATACGGTGAATACCGAAATATTCAAATACATCGAAAAGCATCACAATCCCATTTTCACCTTTCTCCATGTTTCGGGTTTTAGCGATGTGAAAAATGTCGAAGGAATAATTGAAGCGTTTCACAAGCTAGTGAAATCAGATGTCACAAAGTTTTATCGGCTTATAATTGCGGGCGATGGCGACTTAGCACGGATCGAGAGATACTGCAAATCGAATATTTCGAACGAGTGTGATATTCAACTTATCGGTGCATTGGATTATACCGGAGTAGCCGAATTGATGAGGCAATCGGATTGCTTCGTGTTGTTTAGCAAGATGGAGACGTTCTCTTGCGTGGCCGCAGAAGCACTTTGCTGTGGATTGCCGGTTATCACATCGCGCGTAGGCGCTATGCCCGAGCGGATCGATAGCAGTAATGGAGTGCTGGTAGAGCCTGAGAGAGTAGATCTGTTAATGGCTTCCATGCAAAGGATGGCATTAGACTTTGGCCGGTACAATAGGCAGTCAATTGCCGATAATGCATCCTTTCGATACAGTTATACCCGGATTGCAGGTGAACTAACTACAGTTTACGATGAAGTGATTACTGAGTTTGAGCGCGGCAAATCCGCGCGGAGCTGATATTTCTCAGCGTTATTTACAGCCTACCACTTCCGTCTCGACGGCAGTAGTCAAATTTCCATTCAGCGTAAATGTGTATTGGAAAGGAGATAAACCCGTACATTCATAAGGCACTCTGTCGACGTGTAAAGGGCTATACCAAGCCTGAGCGAAGAGTCTCAGATTTCCGCTGTTTAATAATTGGAGGGAATCCACAATGAGCGAATTGGCGTTACCATTTGCCAGGCGACTCATGGCGTACGTTCCTTCAAATGGGTCACCTGTAATTGGGTCTATTTTGAGAATAACAGTCACTTTCGGACCTCCACCTTGTCCGTAAGATGTATGCCATCCGTTTCCGCAGAATCGTCGAAAGTCATGGCTCGGGTCGCCTTGCGTGCCAGTAGAACTGAAAAGAGCATATAAATTCTGAGCACCATCCCAAAGAAGTCCGTAACCGCGGCTATCGTCGCCGGTGTTTTCGTAGTCTGTTCGCACCCAAACCTGTTGGCCATTGGTGTATTTCGCAATAATACAGTTTTGATTGGTTGCCGATACTTGCTGGTAGCCGATAAAGAAAGTTGAATTACCTGCCGATACCCGAATCGCTGAACTTGAATGCATCTGGTTGTATGTGGCGTTTGGTGCGAAGCTTGAGCTCGTTCCAACGGCAGAAACACTGTTCAGTGGAATTTCTCCCGGATCGGTTGGATCATCTTCGTTTGCCTTGTCGCAGGATGACCAAGTAGCCAGGGAGCCTAAGACAATAATCGAAGCAAATAATTTGGATAGGTAGCGCATAGCCAGAATACGAATATTCTGAACCAAAGTTCTACGACTCTACTGAATTTTTTGCCTATTTTTTTTAATGGGAGGGTGAAAATCAGAGTGCTATGCTAAAGATGAGCTAAGGTCATTGATGCTAATTTAGAAGTTTGTTCGCGGACTATCAAGTTCTCCATGTGCTAAGGCATTGAACGGGCCGGCGATACAAAATGACGCACCTACTTTTTGGTTAGCCGTCACCACGGCTCATAAACAGGACTTGCTTTTAATAACAAAAAAAATCGTGGGAAGACGAGACCTGCACTGGCCACAAATGGGCTGCGCGCAGCTATTTACAGCAAACAGAATCTATCTGGCGATGGCAAATTTATGAGCTCCAGTTTTCTCGCCTTGTGCGATATTGAGCAGATAGATACCATTATTTCCGTTGAAAGGAATTCGGATGGTGTTTTGACCGGCAACTATTTGGCGCTGCACTACTGCTACTTCCTGACCGACAATATTCATAACCCGAATGGTAGAATTACCCGAATTGATAGCATCAAGTCGAATTACAATTTCTGAGTCATTTGCGAAAGCAGCGATCGACTGAGCAAAGTCGTAAATAGACGGTGCGGAAAGAGCTAGAAGACCCAAAGCTTGGTTTTTCGCGGTAGTAAAGTTGGACCCCTGATATACAATTTCGCGAGTCTGTGGATGAATTACGTAGTATATAGGGGTACCATTACCGCTCCAATGCCCTTCCATATCGGCGAAACTGAAAACATTCTCCCAACTGTAATTACTCACCCAATTATTTACCGCTGGGCAGCCTGGAGTGGTCGAAGAAAAGAGGTAACGCATGGCCCCCCAAACTTGTATTTGGCCAACGTATTGATTTGCGAAAGCAGCTACAGCGGGCGCTTGATTCACGCAAATACCGCAATCGAAGCCTTTGGAAGCTACGATCAGCGGCATACCTGCGTCGCCAACTTCATAAACGCTTTGGCTCTGACTATTGCAATCAAACTCCGTAAAATTTTCAACTTGTCCGAAACCGAGCACTGTTGAAAGGATAATAAGCAGGGTAAATAAATGTTTCATAACAAACTATTTACGCAAATGTACGATTGTGGCACTTAAATAGATGTCGGAAATCGGACAATCGGATATGGATAGCTTTTAATTTTTTTCAGGGAACGTATTTGCGCCATCCGGAAGAGCTGTATCGCTACCACTGTTATACCAATCTACATTTCTTGTGAAATGTATGATGGTCGCTATTAGGATAAAAAGACCGATGCTTCCTATGAGAAGGGAATAAGCTTCTGCGTTGAGAATGACATAGATAAAAACATATAAAAAGGTGAACAGAGACGCAAAAAGTATGGCGACCCGGCTTGATTTCGAGATATGGTAGAAGTAATAGGTCACAATGCCTATGGTGCCCGTAGCGCTTAGCAAAAAGGCGAGTCCGAAGGCCATTTGCTCAGAAAATGCGAGTAGGATGATATAGAACACTAAGACGGCGAAGCCCACAATTATATACTGAATAGGGTGAATGTGGAGTTTCCGTAGAATCTCAAAGAAAAAGAAGAAAGTAAAGGTGATGACGATAATCATAAAGGCGTATTTAGCAGCTCTATTCGTTTTCTGATACGTGTCGACATTTTCGATCAAATCAAAACCAAATGACCAATTGTCCAAATTATAGTACTCGTCAACCCAGAGTTGATTGAAACTGCGGTTTAAATTCAGCACTTTCCAGTTGGCATCAAATCCTTGAGCGGAAATATCGTGCTGCTCAGGCAGAAAGGCTCCGGTAAAGCTTGGATCCGGCCAATCGGAGCGCAAGGTAACGCTCGTGATTTTACCCACGGGAGTAAGGAGCAGTGAGCTGCTGCCCCTGCATTTGAGATTTGCCGAAAACGGGATGATTTTACCTGTATTATCGATAGTTACGGCACATTGCAAGCCATTGTCTGAAGCTATTCCTTTCGGAAGTCCCGGTTCTAACTCCAGCGAAGTTTTGCCCCAATCAAGGGCGCTGACATCGGATATGCCGCGTGGATCAGTTATGGCTAAGGACCATCTAGCCTGTTCCCAGTTTATGTCGCTGCTGTCAATCGGAAGTTTATTGAGTTCTGCCAAATCGAACGTTCCAGAAATGTTCAATTCTGCTTGATAGAGAATCGCTTTGTAGATACTTCGTTTTCGAATGGATGAAATTACTTCGCCCGAAATATTCAGTTCATTTGGCAAAACGTAAAGAATCTTCTCTACGCGCTTTTCATTGGCGAGACCTACATTCTCTAAGGTACGGTAGGGAACGGTTAAAAATGGGCCTCCCAGTGTTTGTCTATTCCCCCATTTATCGCTGATTTCATTTACCACCGAATCCTGCATTAGCTGCCGCTCGCGGATTAGGGATTCCACTTCCGACCCTGGAATAAGGAGTAGGAGGGTAATGAGCAGAATTGCGAAAAATTTGAAAGTTACTGAGTTTTTAACCCACTGCTGTAAGCGTTCGATCATTAGATTTTGGTTTTTCCATTAACTCCAAAATCCAAAGGTTTGGTGTGTTGTGTAAATATTAAATTTTGCCTGAATTAATTTAATTTTCGAACTTGTGCTGAGCTATGCGGCCATAGGTATTTTTATACCGGCTATCAATATATCGTCAATTTGATCTTCATCATTTCGCCAGAGGTTAAACTCGTATCGCAGGAGGTAGTGCTGATCATTCATGTCGTGCTCTTGCGCAAAGTCGAGAAACTCTATAAATCGCTTCGACATGTATTTTCTATTTGAATGACCCCCAAATTGATCGGAATAACCGTCGGAGTAGAGGTAAATATTATCGCCAGGCTGCACAGAAATGATGTGATTCTCGAACTGCTTGTGTCTTCCGGGATGTCCGCCAATGGTAGCTTTACTTCCGCGAATGATGGATATTTCCCCAGCCGAAACGACCATTAACGGACGCATGGCTCCCGAAAATTCAATCGATTGTGTTCGGGTGCAATATTTAATCAGTGCGATGTCCATACCATCAGTGTTTCTATGCTCGCTTTCATAGAGTTTGGAAGTGAGTTGTTCATCGAGTTTTGTAAGAATTTCGGAAGGAGTGCGCGCTCCCATATAATGCACCACATCGTTGAGTGTTGTATGGCCTATCATCGACATAAATCCCCCGGGCACTCCATGCCCTGTGCAGTCGGCTACGGCGAAGAATACGCTATCATCTTTTTCGGTAAACCAAAAAAAGTCGCCGCTCACAATATCTCTTGGTCGAAACATTACGAACATTTCGGGGAAGATTTTTTGGATATCTGATATTTGCGGTAGCAGTGCATCTTGTATGGTTTTTGCCCTAGTAATACTGCTCATAATCTCTTGATTTTTGAATTCAATTTCATTGCGCTGCCTTGTCAATACCAGTTTCACCTTTTCTGAAATTACAAGCATACGCTGCACTACATGGAGCATGGCGTAAATCAACAACAAAAGAATGGGTATAATTATTAGAATTTGTCTTCCGATCTTGGCGTTTGCGCGAGCTTTAAACTCATCAAAATGTTGATCTACCTGGATTAAGCCTACTGTCTTGTTCGTTGAATTTCGGATTGGAGCGAAGGCAGAGAGCCACGTCCCGTTTTCATCTTCGTAGGGCCCTAGCTGCCCGCCTTGGTCGTATTGCAAGTGGTAGAGCGGATGGGTATGCACCCAAGAATGTCGAAAGTATGGGTTTTCCGCAGAAGAAATACCAAAGGAGAAAAGCTCCCGATTGTCTTTGAATAAAGTGTAGATATCGGAATTTACCTTGTTTTCAACCCTGGCACTGTGAAGTAGCGCAGAAATTTTGGAATAGAAAGGGTCGTCTTGGTTTGATTTGATATCATCCTTCCCCGAAAATGTGTTTCCCAGTGATTCGTAGGCGTTGCCGTCAATTTGCAGAGCTAACGTGTTTGCTATCGCATTGAGTTTGCTGAATTCGGTTTCTTGATACGACGTGATTTGCGTTTGGTAGGTGTAGCCGATAAAGCCACCACTAATTACCAGAGTAAAAAGAATGAGAGCCAACATAATACGACCGGAAGGGCTTCCGGTAATATCGCGCCAGTGTAGCTTAAGAGTTTGCATAGGGAATGCTTTTTGAAGGGCATACGACCGGATTAATAGATTGTTGCAAACCTTTTATTGGTTGAATCCGATCAGCTGGACATGCTAAATTGATGCGCTGACCATGAAAAAATCTCCTTCTCTATTCGAAAAGGAGATTTCTCAAAAACAAGATTAACCGCTTAATCGTGCTTCACGATCACTTTTTTCACTGTAATTCCTATGTCCGTGCGCACATGCACAAAGTAGATACCGGATGCCAAGTGGTTCATCGGCCTTGAAAACAGCGCGTAGCCCATGCCGTTTAGCGATTGGGTCACTCTATCTACTTCCATACCTCGCGTATCGTAGATGGACACATCCATGGTTTCTTGGTTGATGTCGGTGTAAACGCTGATGTTGATATCGCTATTGGTGGGATTTGGCCAAATTTCAGCAGTTTGTACTTCGCCCAGGTCAGCACCCCAAGTTGCTGTATCAAGTTGCTCGGCTATGCCTGAAGGAGAGCCTACCGGAGTACCGGCCGTTCCTATTACGCAAGCAGTGCCGTAATCGGACCAAGTAGGCCCTGGCTGCATAAGTACTTGTGTCCATACACGGTAGGTACGCCCAGGTTGCCGCTGGGCAAACCAATGCCAGCGAAATTGTGGGTTCGACCCGTTTGGGCTCATTACTTCGTAGGTATTGAATGGCGCTTCGAGCTCTTCAAATTTAAATCTCCACTTCACAATTTTATTTGAAAGAACGGCTCTATTGAGCGGCCAATTGGAGCGGATGATGCTGGAGTTCACCAGATTCATCCGCCCGCAATCCGCAGCGCGAATTTCTGTGCGGGGGATTTGGGTTACATTGCACTGTATGAGCGTCCCCGTTGGAATGATTCTAGTATTTTCATAATAACAAAATAAATATTTAATTCCCGGTTCGGTATCCAAGATGACTACTTCCGTTTCATTCGGACCGGAGGTGTTAAAGCATCCTGAGGCTAAACCGATGCCAAATTGTCCCATACCGATGAGTCCATCAAAATCTGGCAAACCCGTGGAATGAAAAGAGATGATAGTTTTAGTCGAAACGGCCTGAAACGCATAAGTGTCGCCATTATCTGAATAATTTCCGTCGACGTCGCCGGCTGCACAGAATCTATCTGCACCTGAGGAACTCACATTATTTTTTGGAAAAGCCAGAGACTCATTATAATGGTTTTCAACCAGTATGGGCCGTGCAAAACCTCCCATTTCAAGTGAGCCATCTTGAAAATTTTGGAATGGCGTAGATGTTGATGTAAAGCCGTTCAAATGATAGCGAAATTGACCGCAACCAAGATTTTCACTATGATTAGCCACTATTCTAATGATATATGACCCAGGCTGAACCCACCGAATTAGGTTTCTCACACATTTTCCGCCATCGATATTAGCGTCTTCCGGACTGCACGACTCGCAATCAGCATAGGCATCCAAATCACAAACTACTGACGAATCCGAAATATTAAATAGACTGATTTTGTAATCAATTGACTGATTGGCAATAAAAAACATAGAAAAGAAACCTTCCATGTTTACGGTCCAATAGAAATCATCGACATCACGGGTTCCCTGACCAAATCCAGCATCTGGCGCACTTTCAGAATAGCCATATAAAAAGAAAGTATCGTCTTGCCAGATCGATATTGGGACTAGATGTTGTGCACAAGCATTATTCGAGGTATCTCCGAATTGACTATTTGATTCATTTGTGCAATTTTCTGCTTCTATTGCAGCACCGTGTTGAATAGAATTGAAGACACTGTAAGTGAGACAGGGAAATGGTTCTTGGCCCGATGCTTTAAGCCTAACTCCTATTATGGCGCAGGCGCATGCAATCACAGTAAATTGATTGCTTCGATTCGAAAATAGTTTGGTAAAAACATTCATATTGGTTACAATTTGGTGTGCCGCAAAGTAGAATAAGAATCCGTCTATTGGTGTCGATGTCGATAACTTTTATATCCGTTTTAGCGTCGCTGTGGAGATTGCACGCCTTCAATAAGTTGAGGTAGGCCATCAGAAAAGCGAGATGAATACTTTTCCACGATGTGCACGAATAAATTTGTTTTTCAGCTTGGAACAACCATTCCAAATAATCTATTTTTGAATTCGGAACGAACGTTCTATTGCAAATCAAAACCCAAAGACATAATCAAGATGGTTGCCTTTCCGCCTTCCATCGACGCGACTTTTATTGCCGGAAAAGGGTATAACGTCGGTGGTGGGATGAAGAGTAATCCGGTTTGAGTTAATCAGTAAGCTGTGCTTGTGCTCTGTCGCTCTTTGTATCAAATGTATCTTTGGGGGCGGGTTTTTTAGCTATCCCCCATTTTTAGCTAATACCGAGAACCAAATCTTTTTCTGAGTCCGAAGTCTTGCAGAAAGCGGTGAAATTGTTTCGGAAGAAGGGTTATCACGCTACTTCTATGCAAAATTTGGTCGACTATTTAGAGATCAATAGAGCAAGCCTTTACGATACCTTCGGCAATAAGCGTCAGCTTTTTTAAAATCGCCATTCGGAATTATAAAGATCAGAACTATCAATTTATTTCGGCTTATTTAGCAGGGAGTCTAGCCTGGTAGCGGATTTAAGAAGCTTGTTCTATGGCGCGGTAGAAATTCCTTTGGGCGATGCAGATTGCAAGGGGTGCATGGTGGTAAATACCACCGCCGAGCCTTTACCCGGCGACCCTGAAATTTTGGGATTCTTTCGCGAAAATCAGCGGGATTTTGAGTCTATTTTTGTTCAATTCCTGACATGGGCCAAGGAGCGCTGCGAACTTGATTCTTCGGCAAATGTTGAAGCATCGGCTCTTTATTTATATACCTTTCAAGGCGGCCTGCAGGTAGTGGCTAAGGTAGATTGCAACCGAACAAGACTTGTTGCTGTGGTTGATGCAGCTTTGAAGGTGTTCCTAGTTGAAATTTTGCGTTCGCAAACTATTGTAGCGTGGAGGTGGGTGATAATGGAGTGCTTTACTTTGGCTTGAACGCACCCGAACTGTCAATGTAAGTTTTACCGTTTTCGGCCTTTCTTCTTTTTAACATTGGCAGTTTGCAGGCTAAATTTGAGGGGTAGGTTGTATTGCACCTTTACTGGACAGCCAAATTGAATTCCTGGATCCCAGCGTGGCATGGATCGCACTACACGGATACTCTCCTGATCAATATCAGGCGCAAGGCTGCGCAGAATTTTTTCATCGATTACGTTGCCATCGGTATCGATTACGAAGGCTACGAAAACATTTCCTTGGATTCCGTTATTCAATGATTCATGCGGATAAGATATATTCTTTCCGAGAAAGCTCAGCAGGGCGGCTTCCCCTCCCGGAAAACTCGGCATTCTCTCCACAATGGTCATTTCTGATGGTTTGGAATAGGCTACCTGGTAAGCTCTTGATTTGGGTTTGAAAACTTCCTTTTCATTTATCGATTTGTTGAATGTGCTATCCACCTTCGTTCCATTTTCAGAAATCCTGACCACATATCCAACTTTATTCCCGTACTGAAAATGGCCTCTCTCAAACAGTAAACCTTCTTCCGTGTATAATTCATAGGGTCCGTGTTGGAGGGAGTCATTGAAATTCAGAATTCTATAAATCGTGAGATCCGTAGAATTTTCTGAAACATTGTATTCCACAAACTTCCCGTTTCCATTTGTTAGATTGGACGTGTTAATATCGTTGCCACTTCTATCGAGGGTTTTAAGAACGGTAATAGGACGGTCATCGAGGTATATGGCTCTGGTGTGAAGCTGACCATTTGGGAAATAGGTTTGAGTCTCCCCATCCAGAACATATTTTCTGATCGTCCCTTGCCATTTTATTTGACCACTATTATAATAGTGTCGGCTGATGCCATTGCCCGCCGTATCAAGCCTGAGTTCGTAGCTCTTGGAGCCATTTTCAAAGTAGCCGTTTACACTATCGACAGCTCCTAGACTATAATAAAGTTCGCTACAAATTTTATTAGAAAGGGTGTATGTCCATTTCCCTTGCTTTAAATCCGATTCGTAACTGCCAAAAAAGTAAAGCCCGTCAGTAGGTTGCCCAAATTCCCATTTTCCGCTCCGTTCGCCAGCCGAATAAAAACCTTGCGCTCTTATATTACCATTATTGAGTTCGTTGTAAAGACCATCTTTTACGATCGAATCAGCGGTTAACACTTCAAAGCGCTCTACCACCGCTCCTTTGGAATTCGTTTTTTCTACCCAGCTACGCTGAGCGAAAGAAAAAGAATCCGATACAGTAAATAGAAGAATGGTAAAAATTGGCTTGGATAGCTTCATGAGATTTCGCTTTGGTCTACATCTGGAACGCGATAATAGTAATTTGACATTTCAGTACAACTAAGGTGAGACTAAATCTTTCATTTGGTTGCATGAATTCCATCGAAATGTACTTTCAGTCATTCAATAAGTAGCTTCAGTCAATCTCATTTTCATTTTCCTTATCAGCGGGCGAGTTTTGGATCATCAAACCACACAATGCCATGATTCGATTCGTTCTCTTTGCGCTTCTTCTTCCGGTTTCGGGTCTTGGCCAAACGGTATTGCAAGGCGTGATTGCCGATAAATCGGGGAGTACAATTCCCGGGGTAAACGTGTGGATAACTAATACGTACGATGGCGGTACCACCGATACAAAAGGACGATTCAACTTCACGACTTCTTCCGATTCTACGCTGGAAATTCAAGCATCGGCAGTGGGATTTATCACTGCGCGACAAATTATTACCCGATCGTCGAAAGAAATTGAAATTACGCTGTACGAAAAAGTAAACGAGCTTAACGCTGTATCAATTACGGCCGGCTCCATCGAAGTAAGCGACAAGGCCACTTCTGTAGTGCTGAAGCCGCTCGATATATACACCACTGCCGGTGCAAATGGCGATATTACGGGTGCGTTTAATACCCTTCCCGGCACTATGACAGTCGCCAACGATGGTCGGCTGTTCGTAAGGGGAGGCGATGCCACCGAAACAGCCATTTTCTTCGATGGACTTCGCGTAGGAAATGCTTACAATACCACAGGAGCCAACGTGCCGACGCGAAACCGATTTAACCCAAACCTATTCAAAGGGACTTTTTTCAGCACGGGCGGTTACTCAGCAGAATTTGGAGATGCGTTGTCTTCAATCCTCTCGTTGGAGTCGATCGATAAGCCGGTGCGGAATCAAACCGATATCTCACTTATGAGTGTAGGTGGGGGAGTGGCGAGCACTTTCGTCGGTAAAAACCAATCGCTTACCGCCG
>Ga0105045_10003674_pt1 | contig 13226 bp, 8 predicted proteins | sample MAT02_FD_78089 | JGI IMG/M metagenome (GOLD analysis project Ga0105045, IMG submission 78089) | Freshwater microbial communities from Lake Fryxell liftoff mats and glacier meltwater in Antarctica - MAT-02 (megahit assembly) | ecosystem: Environmental > Aquatic > Freshwater > Ice > Liftoff...
AATCGTCCGCTGGAGTTTAAAAAGAATCTAAGCAGATCGTAGCCCGTCGTCGATTTTACAACTCGCTCTCCAATCCGCATGATGCGGCCGCTCGGGAGTTTCCAGTTCATCCCCATAATGTTGTCGCAGAACGGTCCGAAGCGCGACGAGGCCGGCGCAAAAGGACTGGCAGCGGTCTGGCGAATGAGAGGCGCGTGCGGATCAAGAATCAGCGGATAGCGCAGCCGATGCGGATCGGCCAGACTGTGTAACTCCTGCGGCGTCATCGTCGCCGGAACACAGATGACGCCATCGACCGGATCGAGGAATGGCGCGAATGTGGGTGATGCCTGAAATTTATCCGGCACGATTTTTCGGCTGAGTTCCCCTGCCCCGGCACTGCCTTGATCAAAGTGACGAGACGCGAACACCTTGAGCGGATTCAGTTGGTGGCGAGAATTAAAGACGGCAGGGACGGCAAGCTGCAGTTTCAAGTTGTCTGTACCGAAGACCATCGGCATGTAAGCGGTTTTGTCGTTGCCAATGCCGTGCTCACCGGACAAAGTGCCACCCACTTCAACGACCTTCTGCATCAGTCGCTTGCTGATGCCTTCCACTTTTTCAAGCTCGCCCGGCTTTCCGGAATCAAACAGAAAGTTGGGGTGCAGATTGCCATCGCCCGCATGAAAGACATTTACCACGGGAATCCCGGCCGCATCAGCTTCGTCGTAAACGAGCTGAAGCATTTCCGCCAGCGCGCTTTTGGGAATGACCGCATCCTGAACCATGAAGTCGGGGCTCATCTGGCCCATCAGACCACCGGCCACTTTGCGGGCTCGCCAGAGTCGCTTTTTCTGCGCTTCATCATCGCTGAATTCAACACTTGATGCTCCGGCATCATGCAGCACCGTCGCGACTGACTTTGCTCGAGAGTCCACAAGGATGGTCGGCCCATCGATTTCCGTCACAATCAAAAAAGCATCTTTCGGAAGACCCACAGCCATTGGGCTGTTTTCCACGAGAGCAACGCATCTTGGATCCATCAGTTCAATGGCAACGGGAAATGAGGCGTGAGCTGCCAGAACATGAATCGCTCTTTCTGCGGAGTGAAGGTCGGGAAACGTCGCGCGGTAGGTCCATGCCTTCTCCGGACGTGGTAACACGCGCAGCCAGAATCGAGTGAACGCGCCCAGCGTTCCTTCTGACCCGACCATCAGACGCTTCCAGTCTTCCCCCCAGTCGCCTCGCCCGCCCGCCGGACCACCAAAACGATGCACGCTGCCATCGAGCAGAACGACTTCCAGACCAAGGACATAATTGCTGGTGACGCCATAGCGAAAGCAGTGCGCACCGCCGGCATTCATTGCCACATTTCCACCCAGCGTGCAGACGGGACCGCTGGAGGGATCGGGCGGATAAAACAAATTGTGCGGAACCAGTGCCGCATCCAGTTGATTCAGAACGACGCTGCATTCCACTTCGCACCAATAGCCTTCAGGGCAGATCGTGCGGATTTTTTTCAGCGATGATGTATGAACCACGATCCCGCCCTGTGCCGCGACAGGGCCACCCGATAGCGACGTGCCGGCGCCGCGGATAGTCACAGGGACATTCAGCCGACGCGAATCCCGCAGCAGGTCCACCAGTTCTTCGGAATCCGCGGGAATGACGACCGCGTCGGGCCGAAACGTCTTATAGCCCAGCCCGTCAGCATCGTAGCCAGCCAGCTGGGCCGGAGCAGTCAGGATTCGCCCACGACTGATGGTTCGTTCGAGCTGTGATCGCAAACTCGCGTTCGTCATCGAACAGTCTCCTGTCGCATTGACAACTGACTCACTATGCACGCGGCCTGTGCTTCAGCGAATCTGCACAGCGTGTACTGGCGAATCGCGGCCATGCCGGTGATCCGAAGTTTCAATGAGACAGCTGTCAGCGATATCGCCGCGTTCATGGTGCGAACTTGAGAAAGATGAAACAGACAATTATCGGCTGTTTTTGAAGCCCTTGGATTTTCCCGAGACATCGGATTGTAAATGTCGGGCGTTGCTTTTCACTGCTGCGCAGGCCGCATTTCGCCTGGAATAGCGACTTGTTCTCAGATTGTGAGCTTTTAAGTTTTTCAGGCTGTCTAATTGTCGCAGAACGACAGGAAACTGCTTCGTCCGCGACGGAAGAACTTCAAGAATTGCACCATCACTTCCAGCGGAAAGAGCCAGACCACCTGCGGCCGTTGACCTGATTGCTGTCACGTCGGTGTTATGCAGCTGCAAAACATCACTGGAGGGCACCGTCGTGGATACGCCCTTGCCAAGGTCGACAGTGACATTGTTGCCATCGACTGCGACAGATATCGGTTGAACGAAGTGCTGCCTGGTCCCGGTTGCCGGATCTGCCGGCCGAATAATCCGAAACAAATCCACCAGGCGAGTGGTTGAGACTGACTCGCTGAATTCAATTGAGACCTGAGTCGTCCCTTTGGGAATATAGCTATCAGCAAAAGCAGGATCGACTCGGACAACTCGAAGTGATTTTTCGCCGGGAAGTGGGTAACGCTTTCCGAATGCGATCCGAGCTGGCGTCGTAACAGGTGCGACAAACTTGCCGGAATCTCACCAATCGTATCCATCTTCAAGGTTACCCGCCAGGATATGGCCATCTTTGCTCCGGATGCGATTCGAGATTCCCGTCGCCCGTTGGGCCTCCGATGTAAGCTCGAGTGGCAAATATTCCACAGAACCATTCTTCCGTCTGATCAGCAAGGCTGTCTGATCATAGGTGAATGCAAGACCGGCGACAGCATCTGCTGCCGAGTGGGAAAAAACCGACAGGAATCCAGTCGCATCCTTCCACCGTTCATCTCCCCACCCAAAAGTCGGGCGGTACCGGCAGGGCCTGCTTGGGGTGCGCGACAAATAGCAGTTTTGACGAAGTTGGATTCTATTTCCAGGACAATTTTAGTTCCGAGAATTCAACGACGGTAACGGCTTTCGGGCGGAATATTTTACTTCCGCCCCCTGCCGGCTTGCCCGGCAGGAAGGGATGTTTTGACGTTAGTAGAGTCCTCTTCAACACGACCGCTCCACTGCCCAGTTTGCTTGGCAGGAAGCCAAGTTGCATAGCGGTGCGTTACCATTCATCGTGCAAAACTTTCCGTTCCGGTTGGAGGAGCCAACCGGGGCGGCCTGACGCTCGAGCCTGTTGTCAAATCACAAAACGTTCGCTCATGCCAGGTAAGCTGGCACGGGGCGGGAGCAAAACCACAAAACCAGGAAACTCCCAAATGTCACCTAAAAAGATTTTGAGCAGATTGCTATCTGTCGCCAATCCTAAGTCCTGCCTGCCTAACAGGACTTCGCGCCTCGCTGCGACCATTACGACGAAAGAAGTACTCGTCCGGCACAGGACTCACAACCTCTCCGTGCATGATGTGATAAAAATGAGTCGGGACAGTCGATGGAACATCGCTTGGGTTTGCTTTGCGGCGAACGTTCTTCCTGGAGAAACGCCCCAAGAAGATCTACTCTGTCTTCAGCTGCTGAAGCACTTCGACAATCCGACTTGCCGGCACGACAAACGACCCCGGCACATCGTCTTTCATAAACCGAGTCCCCAGCAGAGTGATCCCGGCCAGTTCGCCATCTTTGAACAGCGGCGTCCCTTCAGGCAGTCGTTGATCGATTTGGACGAGGCCTGTGAATTCGTGGCGGAACTTGTGTGTTGCGAGGGAGAATGACGTTGCCTGGTTCATATCGGAAATGCGAGCCGCGTTCGGTGTGACTCGAAGCGCTGGCTGTCCGGACAGAATAATCGCCGACAACGAGTCGCCGACCTTAGGAGCGACTGGTTCCTTGAGTTGAAATTGCGTCAGTCCTCGTTTGGCTCGGTGAATTCGGATGTCCGCCGTCTTGGTGTTCAGGAGCTTTGCCTCGACGGCAGTTGCGTCTGGAACCTCCACGAAAGTCCGATCGATCGCGTGCGATACTCCGTCGGGAACGATCGTTGCGGGTCCGGTTGTCAGAATCAGCGTCTCGGTTCCGTGATCAATCATCAGTCCCGGAACAGCTCGCCGCGCTTCGTCCCGAAAGAAAACCAAAACAAGCCGAGCGATAGCCTTCTCAGCATCAGACTTCGGGGCGATGGTGTTCTGAACGAATGATGCCGCATCCAATTCGGGGTTTGCGGCCGATGGTATTCCTGCTGTAATTTCGGCCGCTGCATTCAAGCTGTCGGTAGCCGTTTTGGGCACGGCAGTCTGCGGTTCAGCGAATTGCGAAAGATTGACTTCGGTTCTTAGGTTGTCTTCGTTCCGTTCATACACGAGGAAATGCAGACTCTCTTCAGTTGACGGTATCCATACAGCAGAATGGTCGAGATCACTGATCATGCGAGTCCCTGATGGACGGCCAGCTAGATCGGTATAGTCGATTCGCAGTTGGGATTTCTGGCTTGCAGGATCGATTCTCGCGGTCAAAACAACTCGAATCTCGCCAGCATCGAATTGATGTGGGACACCTGCGGCCAGAACATATGGCGTGGGCTGGCTAATATCTCTCGCCTCTGGCGATTCTTTCCATACCTGTTTAAACCAACTTACCAACTGCTTTTGGGGGATACCAATCCAGCGCCCCTCTTCCAGTTGATTCCTCATCGGATCATAAGCTTTCCAAACCGGTGAATCTTTGAGCGCGGAATAGAGTTCGTTCGTGATTGCATACCGCGAAAACGTCAGCTTCTCCTGCATCGGCAGTTTGAGAGTCACGAACAGCTCATCAAGCGCCCGGTGGCCTTCAGCGTTGTGACTCACCACAAGCTGCAGTCGTGCTGAATCAAAACTGATGGCCGCAGGTTTGTTGTGCGATGAAATCTGCGTTATCAGTTCCTCCGCCTTTTGTCGAATTTTGTCTGCTGCTGCATCAAGTGAAGCCGCTGAATTCTGCGTTGATATCGCCTGCTCGAAAAATGTAGCGGAAACGTAGTTCCCCACCGAGTACGTTTTCGTGATCAGATTCGTTGCGGCGTTCACTCCCGATGCCGCAATCTCACGCAGTGACTTAGAGATTGGCAGAGCAGGACCGTTTAGACGACTGGATAGCGCCTCCCATGAAATGTCCGGATCGAGCAGTTCGTCCAGTCTTCGATCCACAATCTTCTCTGCAATTCGCTCACGAGCATCAATCGATTCCTTCATGCCTTCCAGGCGGCGAGTGAACTCAGCAAGTTCGGCTTGCTGAATTTCCTGGCGGGCGGCGAAGGTTTGTTGGACGAGGACTCGCAAATCGGCTCGCTGCTTGATGCTGTCCGGGTCGTCTTTACCAAGCGACGTTTCAGAGGATCGCACTTTCTCCGCAAGCAACAGCACTGGTCGTTCAAGATCGTTGAGGCGACGACGGGATTCTGCGATGAAGATTGCAGAAGCTTGTGGAGATGCTGGCGACTGTTCCGCCGTCGCGGAACTCTGAGCAGCAGTTTCCGTAGAGTCGAGCTTTAAGAGGATGGCTTCAATTTCAGTCAGTGTCGACTTATCACTGCTCACGACAATTGAATTCGTACGTTGGTCTGTGGCGACTTTCACCGTCGGAAAACCAAAAAGGCTATGAATGATCTCGGACGCATCTTTTGCGTTACTGGACTTGAGCGAAAACATCTTGACGTGTTCGGCATCAGCATCATCTTCGATTTCAGCTGCGGCGTTTCTGAGAACGGTATCGCTCAATGGTTTTTCCGGTGGAGTCGTGACGGTCAATGGCATGTATTTTTGGGTAGTCAGGTAGCTCTGCACTCTTGCTATGGCGTCAATTGACGCTTCCTCCGATGCCGTGATGATGCCTTTATTGCTAGTTTCATCTCGATCGAGGCTGACGCGAAGATCTGTTAATTTCAGCTGGCCCATGCCTTGCAGCAACTCAGTCAGAGCCTCACCCCCGGCTTCTTCCATCAAGACTCGCAGTTGGACGGTAATGCCCGATCCCGAGAGTTGGGTAAGTTTGTTTGGTAGGCCGAGATTATTGCTGTCGTCCAAGGCCTGCACAATCTGTCGAATAACGTCTGCTCTGGAATCTCCTGGCGATGCTTCAACGATAACGAACTGGGTGCCACCAATGCGAAATTCTTCAGATGGATGTTTGTCCTCGACCGCCGCACCAGGATTGCTCGATCGAGCATCGCTGTTGAAGGACGATTGCCGCATGAATTTGGCCTTTTCCACCATTATAAACGCTGCTGGTTCGTCCGCATTCAATTCTCTTGCTTTCTTGGCAACAAGTTCCGCCTCTGCATAGCGTCGCGCTTTCATGAGCGAATTGTATTGATTTACAAGCGTATCGAATTCCCTCAAAGCGACCATCTTTGCTTCAGGATCCTGGATCTTTGAGGTAAAGAAGTCGGTGGTGCCCTCAGATGGAACCTCTTGAGCCATCAGTATTGCGGATGGGAAAAACATACACACGAACAGCGAGTGAAATACAGACTTGATGAGACCAGACATTTTTGCCGTCCTGAGTTGAGACGCGGGTTGAGAACGCATGTGTCGGCCCTCCGGGCCTTTGGTTCGTTGTTGAAAGTTTACCGGTGGCTCACGCCCAATGGCAGAGGTTGTTTCGGGCCGCAGGCCCTGAGTCGCAGTTCGGGCTGCAGTTGGGCTGCAGATGGACTCCTGGTCCATTGATGTTCATCTCTCGTGATAGTATGTTTTCGATCTTGTATTCCGCGTTTCAGGCCCGGAGGGCTGGCATATCCTCTGCCGGGGTCGTCAGGCCCCGGAAGGATATCCAAATAAAGCAGCAGGCCTGAAAGGACGACACCTCAACCGACGCGAAGAAGCAACACGGAGGGCTGACGCCCAGCCGCTCGCCGAGGGTGGGGAATCATGGCGGTTTGGTCTCCAGCGTCGTCTGCCAGAGCTTGCGCGCATCTGTTTCGGACGGGATGAGGTCATTTTCGAAAGCGTCGATGTCTGTTTGAATCGCATCCCAATCATCAATCGGCGACAAATTTGGAACGATTGAGGTTTCAGGACTGTTGGATGTTGTCTTTGAAACTGTCGCCGGGCGCGAGATTCCAGAAGCCAGCTGTGTGATGGAATAGATTCCAGCGATCACGAGGCAGCTCATGGCGATTGCCGACACAACGCGAACAACTGGCGATGTTGACATATAGCCCCTTCGATGGTGCGGCAGTCGGCATTCTTCCGGCAGCTCTACAATCGTTGGTTGCTGAAGATGAGCGAGACATTTCTGCAGCAGAATCGCAACGTGATCTGCAGTGGGGATTCGAATATCAAGCGACTTTGCAAGTAGCCGCTGAATGATGCGATCGAGCCATTCCGGGATGTTGGGGTTCACTTCGCGAATCGGACGCGGTTCCGTATCCGTAATGCGACGCAGGATGCCGTAGCTGGTTTCGGCTCGAAACGGAGGCCGGCCGGTACACATCGCGTACATCACGCTGCCAAGACTGAACAGATCGCTGCGAGCGTCCACGTTGTCGCCACGAGCCTGCTCGGGAGACATGTACTGCGGCGTGCCGGCGATGACGCCGCTCCGAGTCATGCTGGCGTCATCGACAGCGCGAGCCAGGCCGAAGTCCGTCAAGGTGACTCGTTCAACGCCGTCTTCCAGAAGGATGTTCGCTGGCTTGATGTCGCGATGCACAAGCCCTTGTCCATGAGCGGCCGCGAGTCCCGCTGCGACCTGTTGAGCGATCCGAACGATCTCTTCCGTTGCCAACGGGCCAAGTCGATCGAGACGTCTTTGTAAAGATTCGCCTCGTAGATACGGCATTACCAGAAACGGCAGCGCGCCGTCGTTGGAGACGCCGTGAATCACAATCACGTTCGGATGCAGGACCGTCGCGGCGGCTTTGGCTTCGCGAGCGAATCGGCGTCGAGCTGCCCCGCTGGATGCCAGTCGCGGGGCCAGGACTTTGATTGCGACCGTTCGATCCAGCGGCCCGTCGAAGGCTTTCAGGACGATCCCCATTCCACCGGAGCCAATCACGCCGGACACTTCATAGCCGCCGATTCGACCAAGCATCTGAGGGTCATCGGTGGGATTCAGCATCGCCAAAACCTGCGCGACTTCGGCCGATGCCGACGCTCTGCCATCACGAACATTGTCGTGTTGCTTCTGAAGATCGGGTGATGATGTTCCGAATGCGATCGCCTCGAACGGCTGGTCTCGAAGGAATTCTTCGGCGTCACTCCATGAAGATGGGGCCGCAGCGACAAGTTGAATTTGCTGACGACAGGCTTCACACGATTCCAGGTGCCGGTGAAAGTCCGCTTCTTCCGCTGATAGCAGCAGATCGGCAAGGTAGCGTTCAAGCAACGACGGATCACAGGTTTCAGGATGAGCGTTCATCGGCATCCTCCTCCATAATTTTCACGGTGTCCCTGAGCCGTCTCATGATGCGGCTGCGAGCGGCGTAGATTACGGCTTCGGATCGTTGCAGTCGCTCGGCCGCCTCAGTGATCGTCAGCCCATCGATCATTGTCATCGCAAACGCCTGCCAGGTGGTGGCGTCGGCGCGGGTTCGAACATGTTCGGCTGCCTGACGGAACAGTTGTCGTCGGTATTCACGAACAAGGCGCGAATCCAGGTCGCTGTTTGCATGATCTTCCGGGATGTCGACAGGAAGCAACGGACCGCCTGCCGCACGATCTTTCGGTTGTCGAGTCAGCATATTGATGGTTGCGTTGCGAGCCATGCGACACAGCCAATGACGAAACCGAGTCGATTCATCGCGGCGTTCCCAGTTCGGCAACGCTTTTGAAACCGACAGAAGAACCTGTTGAGCCACATCCTGAGCATCCGCATCCTGCAATCCTCGCATCCGAGCGACGTTGTAAACGACAGGCCGATAAATGCGGGCAAACTGCTCCCACGCCGCCTGATCGCGCGCGTCGGCGACTCGAATCAGCAGGCTGTCTCGCGTTTCCGGAATTTCATCCACCAGTCATCCTCCGGCCCAAGAACACAGGCCGAGACCAATTCTGACAGGTCAGAGGCAGCTTTTCTGTTTATGTGAGGAGAATTTGAAACGATGTTTGCCGTTTAGCGGACTCTGCTAGAATCCCGGACGGTCAAAGCTGGCGAGCGGCTGGGCGTTAGCCCTCCGAGTAATTCATGCAGATTTGCAGGTCTGAAAAAAATCTGCTCGCTCCAGACCATGTTTTCGGCGTTGCCAATATCTGTCTTTGTATCTGCCCAAGGTTCCCCGATGCGCTGGTCTCAAACGTTTATTCCGACCATGAAGGAAGTTCCGGCTGAGGCCGAAGTGCCCAGTCATCAGTTGATGCTGCGTGCCGGGTTGATTCACCAGTTGATGGCCGGCGCGTACACCTATCTGCCGCTGGGATATCGTTCCGTTCGTAAGGTATCAGAGATCGTCCGCCAGGAAATGGACAAAGCGGGCGCTGTGGAACTCTTCATGCCGGCTCTGCAGCCGATGGAGATCTTTGAACGCACCGGACGACGGGAAGCGTTCGGCAATGTGCTGTTCAATTTCGAAGTCAAACGCGGCTCTCGCAAGCTGCACTTTGCTCTCGGCCCTACTCATGAAGAAGTCATCACGGACCTCATGGCCAAACATATCAGCAGCTATCGCCAGCTGCCAATCACGCTGTATCAGATCCAGACAAAGTTCCGAAATGAAGAACGACCTCGATTCGGAGTTCTGCGAACCAGCGAATTCCTGATGAAGGACGCCTACAGCTTTGGCTCATCGGTTGAACAGCTCAACGCGGCCTACGATGCCATGTACAAAGCCTATTGCCGCATCTTCGAACGTTGTGGACTGAAATATCTGCCCGTCGAAGCCGAAAGCGGTCCTATCGGCGGTGATGCGTCGCACGAATTCATGGTACCTGCAAACAATGGCGAAGACTTCGTCGTGCATTGTGAAACCTGCGGCTACGCGGCCAACCAGGAACGCGCCGAGACAGGCCGGTACGCTGCCCTGCCTGCAAAAGTTGAAGACGCCGCCGCGCCCGTCAATGTGGCCACACCAAACGCCGGCAGCATCGAACAGGTCAGCAAGCTGCTGAAGTCAGAACCCACTTCGTTTATCAAAACTCTGATCTATCAGGCAGATGGTAAGCCGGTCGCTGTGCTGCTGCGTGGTGACCACACGGCCAACGAAGGCAAGATTCGGCGAGCCACCAAAGCAACATCCGTTGAGCTAGCCAATGAAGCCACCATCCTGAAAGTGACCGGCGCTCCTGTTGGATTTGCAGGACCTGTCGGAATTCAATGTCCGTATATCGCCGATCATGACGTGGCTCTAATCAAGTCGGCCATAGTTGGTGCAAATTCGAAAGATGCGCACCTGACAGGAGTCATCCCGGGCACTCATTTTGAACTTACGGAAACCTTCGATCTGCGAAATGCAGAATCCGAAGATCCGTGCCCTAAATGTTCGGGTACGCTCAGCATGGTTCACGGCATCGAAGTTGGTCACGTCTTCAAACTTGGCACAAAGTACAGCGTATCCATGGATGCAACATTCGTGGACGACAAGGAAGTGTCGCATCCGATCATCATGGGTTGCTATGGAATCGGAGTGACACGCGTGGTGGCATCCATCGTCGAAACATGCCACGACGAAAATGGAATTATCTGGCCCATCAATGTCGCGCCTTACACCGTTCAGATCATACCGCTGAACGTCGGTGATTCTGAAGTAATGAAAATTACCAACACAATCTACGGAGAGCTCATGGCTGCCGGCATCGACGTGCTGATGGACGACCGTGACCAGCGTCCCGGCTTCAAGTTCAAGGACGCGGACCTGATCGGGATTCCACTCCGGATCACGATCGGAGGAAAAGGTCTGGCCGAAGGAATTGCCGAAGTGAAATGGCGAACCGAGACGGCCGCAAAGAAGATTCCGCTCGCCGATGCCGTTGGTTTTGTGAAGGATCTGGTTGCTGAAAAGCAAATGGTGTAGATGATATTCTTCGCCTGATTTTCCGGAGTGCTTAATGAGCAAAATCAAGTCGCTTTCAATCGCTGGTTTTAAGTCGCTGCAGCGCGTCGATGATCTTGAGTTGCGCGACTTGAATGTGTTGATCGGTGCGGTGCCAATGGAGCAGGAAAAAGTAATTTCATTTCCTGCTTTGTAATGCTGCAACGATTGATTGAAGGACAATTGGGAGCGTGGACTCGGCTCCAGAAATCAGTTCTCCGTTGACGACCTGATCATTGTCGAACGCCAGGACAGAGCATCTGTCTTCAAACGTCACAGGTGAGATCGACTGCCAGCAGTGGCTGGAAGATTACTCCGTTGGAGAACTCTGGGAAAAGAACATACTCGGCGGGAGACCTTCCGCATGATTCGCATTCCAGTAACGCATTGGCCCATGAAGTGGAAAAACCACTTGGCGAGGAATCTCTTCGTCGGTTCATCCCCTATGCGCAGATGTACGAATTCGAGGGACTGTTGTTCAGTCGTCCGCAGGCGTTCTCAATCCTGTCTCCCAATTCAGATCTGGTTTCGAGACTGCAGTGGATTCGTGATCAGTTTGCATCGCCGGAAGCCATTAACGATGACGTGGAGACAGCCCCCAGCAAGCGGCTGCTTTCTCTCATCGACGGCTATGAAAAACCGTTTCATGGTACATTGGTTGCCCTCGAAACCGGTCCGCCAGTCATTCGTTGCGAGTGTCCGATTTTTGACACTTGGCTGCAAAGGATTGAGTCTCTGAACTGATGCAGCAAACGCCATCGGACTATTGTCAAGCAAATGCGGATCGAAGCATTTCCAGGCTTTTGGGAATGGCGGCTCGAGGGTCTTCCTTTCCTTCGAACTCCAGAGACACATATCCGCCGAACTTGTGCTTCCGCAGCAACGCAGCAATGCGAGGATAATCAAGATCCAGCGAATACCAGAGGCCGCCACCGAAATACGTTTTTGCCTGCACCAGCACGGCATCGTCCGCCATCAGCTCCAGTCGATCGTAGGGGTCTTCCAGAAAGTTGCCGGTGTCAAGAGTTGTCTTCAACCATGGTGAATTGATCGCTCTGACGATCCTCATGACGCCTTCCGGAGTTCGTCCAAGTCCCCAGTGGTTTTCCAGCCCCAATGTCACTCCGCAACGTTCTGCGGCAGGAAGGCATTCGGTGAGTCCGTCGATGACCCATTTGAAACCTTCGTCTTCGGTATGACCCTCCAGGACCGGTTCGATGCCTCGATTCTTCATCAGTTCGTCGAAATTTCCGCTGGTGCCCCAGCGACCGGTGTTGACTCGCATCGTTGGAATTCCCAGAGCATACGACAGCTCGATACAGTGAATTGTGTGGTCGGTGTTCTTCTTTCGTACTTCCGGATCAGGCGAGACCCATCCCTGATGAGTCGAAAAGCCACAGAGGTCGAGTCCGTTGATAAACGCTCGCTGTTTAATCTTTTGCAGAGTGGCATTGCTCTCGTCAGTCATCTGCCGATGAAGAATCTCGATGCCATCAAATCCCCATTCGGCGGCCAGATCGATGCACGTGTTGATATCTCGCAGATCCTCGCGATTGAATTGCCAGAACGAATACGTTGAAACGCCGAACTGCACTCGCTGCTTTGACACATTCGACTTTGCCACTTCATCCACTAAGACAGATGCTCGGGCAGACGAGAACATCGTCGGCAGCATCGCTGCTGCAAATGTTCCCATCGCTTCCCGGCGATTTGTTCGATTCTTCTTGTTCATTGGTTCTTCCTGCAAAGAGGCTTACCGGATCATGTCTCGTTGCTATTGTGGATCGCAACAGGAACGCAGCTTGGAATGTTTGCTCCAGAACGTCAACCAGCATTGCGAGTGGAAATCAGCGTTCAAGTGCGTTCATCAGTGCTTCTTGTTTCTGCACCCAGATTCTTGGTAAGCAGTGAAACCGCTGATGAACGCCAATGGGTCAGTGCTGTTGCGAGGGCGAATGTCAGAACGTGGAGTTCTGTTCAATGTGCGGTCTTGTTTGAGCAGAAGCGGACAAAGGAAACGAAGGAATTTTGCGGATCACTGCGACTTCAGAGAACCGTACAGGTCAAGTTGCCAGTGATGCAACCCGACCCATCCAGATCGCGCTGCCTCGCGGCGTTGGCTCTGTGGTCATTCGCTGAACAGGAAGTCAAAATCACCGTAACGTTCGCGGTCGATGCCGGCGTCGTCCCAGCTGTAAGCATAGTCACCGACATGCCACAGCCGAACCGTCGTGTCGGCCATGATGGGAAAACCGCACTGTCGCGCTCGATGACAGAATGCGAAA
>Ga0105045_10003676_pt1 | contig 13225 bp, 12 predicted proteins | sample MAT02_FD_78089 | JGI IMG/M metagenome (GOLD analysis project Ga0105045, IMG submission 78089) | Freshwater microbial communities from Lake Fryxell liftoff mats and glacier meltwater in Antarctica - MAT-02 (megahit assembly) | ecosystem: Environmental > Aquatic > Freshwater > Ice > Liftoff...
GCCCAGCCCCCCAAGGTCAATTGCTGCTTTTCATAACTATCCGGTGGCTTCAACAGGGACACTAAGCGTATGGACCCGCTCCCCTTCCGGGAAATAGCTGCGCTCCGTGAAGCGCGCATTTCCCAAGGCATCTACCAGGATAATAGTGCTGCATCGCGTGCCATAGCCGTCGGTCCGGATGTGTATCGAACTCAATGCACGTTCCCAAGGAAGTCCGATCCCGGTATCCGGAAGTGCATGATCAAGTGCCTGAGTATCGTCCTCCAAGATCTCGAACAGCTGCTCCATGCTTGGTTCTCCAGATGCGATCACTTCGGTGAGGCCGTCTTTTGCACGCTGCACCTTGGGCCAGGGCGTGTTCAGCAGATGGTTGCTAAGACCGTGGATGCCCGGTTCCAGTGCTGCATGCAGACCGGTGACGTTGCTGTGGTAGAACAGGGAATCGAAGTGCCCATGGAGCAGATTGAACCCAGCGTAGGGTGAGGTATCCCAATTTCCCAGTTCCTGTTCCAGCACACGCTGGACCAAGGCACCCCGCGATGGCCCTTGCACCTCCTGACGCCGCATATCGCGGTAATTGGTAAGTGCAGCGAATCGCCCTGCAGTGGTCAAGCCCATCCAAGTCCCGCCGGCGCGCTCATCACGGCCTGCAAGGATGGTGTGGGCATCCTCCCAAAAATGCAGCGGCTTCGTGGGCCTATCCAGGAACTCGTCGCGGTTGGCCGCCACGATCAGCGGATACTTTGGATGGACCTTGTAGGCCAAGACGACGAGGCACATGGCACAAAAGTACCGATGCCCTTTGCGGCTTCGTTCAGAACATTCCTTCGCCCCGTAGGAAGAGGACAAAAATGAAGGTCATGATGAAATGATGGAACAGCAGCATTGCAGTCACCAATGCAAGCACGGTCTTACCGCTCTTCGAGAGTTCGGGGAACAGCTTCTTATTGTTCACCGCGATGATGGGTAGCGGCACGGTGGCAAGCAGGAATGTGATGGCCAGGGTCTTGAAGAGCACCACATTCTGCAGAAGCCCAAAGAACAGGTGGGCGTAGTAGAACACGAATCCGATAAAGGACAGTAGCCCTAACCGGAGGAAGAGGCGCGCTTCGGCGACAGCGTTCTCCTTTGTTTGCATGAGCATCAGGATCTGGACCCTTCAACGCGAAGCTTGGAGCAGGGTTACCATTCCTTGATGGTCAGCGGAACTCTGGGAGATGATCGCGCTGCCCGACCGGTAGAACGAGGTGCAGAACACCCGACACGCTATCGCATTGCATAGCACGTCCAACAGAGCGACCATTCAGCGATCCGCACGTGCCATTCTACTCACCTCCAGCACCGTCAGTGCATGGAAAATGCAGCAAGCAGAGCACCACAGAGTACCGCGGCGAACCGAGCACGGTCGATCTTATGATCAGGTGCGCTCTCGAAGATGATGGTGGTGCCGATGTGCAGCAACATACCAATGGCGACCCCCAGCACGGAATGCAGGAAACTGATGCCCAGCCCACTGCCCAAGTAAATACCGGCAAGGATACCGAGGGGTGCTGCACACGCGAAGATCACGAGCAACGACCAACTTGCCTTGGCCGAAGTACCCGAGCGCTGAAGTACGGATGCCAAAGCCACTGCCATGGGCATCTTGTGCAGCAATACGCCCACCAGGAATGGAACATTGCCAGAGACCTGTGTGTCCGCGAAGGGTATACCTTCCACGAATGAATGCAGGCAGAGACTGGCCAGTGTCACCAGCGGAAGAGCCCGTCCTGATGTTCCATGTAAATGGCCATGCTCGATGCCCCTACTGAAGAATTCAAGGACCACTTGGAGCAGAAAACCACCCAGCACCCAATATCCCAATTGCGCCCCTTCCTCTGCATACAGTTCGGGTAACATGTGCAGGAAGACAACGCCTACCAGGAATGCCCCACTAAAGGACAAGAGCAATTTCAGCCAACGGCCATCGGGGCGGGTAATGCGCACCAGTCCACCAGCGAACATGGGCAATGCGAAGAATACAAAGGCGACAAGTGCGGTCACGACATTGGTCTCTTTAGCCAGAGCACGTACCGCTCCGACCGTTCTGTGATATAGGGATCCCACTGCGGTCCATCTGTTCGGTCCTCCACAGCAAATCCGACTTCAAGTGCTATGCGTTCGAGCAGGACAGGTGTTAGGGCCTGCACACGTTCTTCGAATACCGAAGTATCGTCCGCGTCCGTCACCGTGATGCGCTTCACAACGACACCCTCTTCCAACGTGCGCGAAATTCGGAAGTGAACGCCACCCCTTTCCAGCTCCTCCTCGCGGACCAAGGTCGCAAGCACCTTGGGGGTATTCATGAAATCGATGACCAGCCTTCCTCCTGGGCGCAAGGCACCATAAGCGGCTCGAAGCACTGCCAGATCATCCTCCAGCGTATCGAAGTAGCCCAGGGTCGTGAATAAACAGACCGCCACATCGAATTGCTCCTCGGCAAAGCAGTGCCGCATGTCGTGGACATGGAATTCCACCATGGGCCATGCGTTGCGTGCCTCCTGGATGCTCTCCTCGGAGATGTCCAAGCCGGTGACGTGCATTCCGGCCCGTGCAAAAAGGCCAGCGTGGCGGCCACGGCCACAGCCGATATCCAACACTGCACTCCCCTCAGGCAGTTGCCATTGATCTACGATCGCGTCCACCCAGCGTTGGGCGTCCTGCTCATCGCGGTGCCCATAGAGCAAGGCATAATAGCGCGTACCGAACCAAGTTTTGAACCACCCCATGGGAACTGCCCTTGAAAGGGACGGCGAAAGTAACCCTTCCCATTGGCCGGGTTCACAATTCCGTGGATAACTCCTGACCGGTACCTTCGGCCCCAAGAACTGCATTTGCTTCATTTGTTCTAAGCAAGTCATACCTCCACCACCGGGATGCAACGCATGATCGATCAGATCCACGACCTGTACGACTCCTTGGAAAAGCAGCGCATACTGCTTTCCTTCAAGGGTAGTCTTTCGCCTGACCTGGTCACTGCGTTGCTTGGTCTGGTGGAACGGAAGATGGAACACATCGAAGAGGATCCTCGCGCCCGCAAGCGCGTCTTCAACGTGGTCATGGAGTGTTTGCAGAACCTTTACCACCACAACCAACGGCCCGCCAATACGGAAGGAACTTCGAAGCCGCTCAATGATCCACACGGCGTGGTCATGATCGCCCAGCAAGAGGACGGCTATTCGATCCTGACCGGGAACTTCATGGCGGGCATCGATGTTGACCGCGTAAAGGTGCATTTGGACCGGATCAATGCCATGGCTCCCGAGGAGTTGCGGGAATTCTACAAGACCACTCTGGCCAACGGGCAGTTCAGCGAACGGGGCGGCGGTGGCTTGGGTATGATCGACATTGCCCGCAAAAGCGGTGGCAAACTAGAGTACGGATTCGTGCCATACGACAAGGACAGCGCCTTCTTCAGCCTGAACGTGAACGTTACCAACTAACACAAGATGCACATGGAACCGCTGCGATCGGAAGGAACCGGCAAAACCCCACACGTTGACTTCGACCCAACCACCGGATCGCTCGAATTGAAAGGTCGCTCCATTCCGGAGAATTCGATCGACTTCTACAAGCCCTTGATCGACTGGGTGGATCGCTACGGTCGGAGCCCACAGCCTAAGACCACGCTCCACGTGCAGTTGGAGTACTTCAACACCAGTTCATCCAAGTGCATACTTGACCTGTTCAAGAAGCTCGAATCCATTCGTGCTGCTGGCAGCGAAGTTGTGGTGCTATGGCACTATGAGGAGGAGGACGAGGACATGTTGGAGGCCGGCGAGGACTATGCCGGCATCATCAACGTACCGTTCCGGATGATCCAGATCCAAGAAGTGGACGGCCAGTAGGTCCAGCGATCACACGCCTTTTCTTCCTTTCGCGAGCTTGGTCAAGCGCGGCATGAGTTCGGCGTACAAAGCCAGGCCCATCAACAGCGACATGATCCACAACACAAGGATATTCGCATGTTTGGTGCTCAGGTTCATGCCCATGAAGCGCTTCGTGGGCGAGTAGAACTGAGCGGAGAGCAAGCCTTCCTGGGGGACCTGATACACAGGATCGCTCTTCTGCACCAGTTCTCCTTGGTACTCCACGATCACGTTCACATCGTTCTTGTTCGTGACGATCTCGGCCAAGCTTTCGTTCCGCTGCCGATCGAGCAAGCGGAAATAGTCCGTACGCAATGTGGGGCTTGCTGTGAGTGCCGCGATGCGCTCCTCTTTGGCACGCTCCGCTTCTTTGTACACTGAACGGTAGTGCTTGGTGAGCAGAGCCAGAGTAGCATCCACGGCGTCCAAGGTGCTGGACGATACGACACCGGGATACAACTCCTCCAGCATTGTCGCATCCACACCCCGCAAGCGCGTTGATTCCTTGACCAACTCGTTGCGCAGCAATTCAAGGTCGCGCTCAAGTTCCAGTGCATCAGCGTTGCCTACCAGTGCAAGCCGGATCGAAGAGACCCGATTCGCAAGTTCCTTCACCCACAGGTCCTTCTTCCAGTTGGCGGTCTTCATGCTCTGGTCGAAGGCGTAGAAGCGGCTCTCGTACTCGTTCTCCATGAATTGGGTAACGGCCAATCCTTCGTAGGCCCAGCGCGAAGCCATCACATTCCCGATCCACGGAACGCTCTTCTCCGATGCGAACCACGGATGCAGCTTGTCGAACTTCACAATGATGCCGCTGAAGAGCAACTGCGGAATGATCAGCACGGGGATCATGATGTAAATGACCTTGGCACTGTTGAAACTGGCACTCACATTCAAGCCCAGCACATTCGCAAAACATGCCGTGCTGAACAACAAGGCCCAGTGCGATACTGCGAGTCCTTCAATGCCCAGCACACTGTTTCCTACCAGCACGAACAACAGCGTCTGTATCCCGGAAATGGAGAACAGTAGACCCACCTTGCTGAGCAGGTATGCCGCCCAACTGAGGTCGAGGAATTTCTCGCGTTGCAGGATCTTGCGGTCGCGTATGATCTCTTCCGCACTCACCGTTAGGCCCAGGAACAAGGCCACGATCACGGCTATGAACAGGTATTGCGGAATGTTGTCATTGGCCCGGTACACATAGTCGCCAGCAACGCCGTGGCCCACTTTGTGGAACTTCAGGAAGAAGGCCATGAGGAACGCCAAGGCAGGTGCTTCCAACAGGTTGATCAGCACATATTGCCGGTTGGCCAACTTGCTCAACAGGTCGCGCTTGAAGTACACCTCCAACTGCCTGAGCATGTTGGGGATCGCGAAGGTGCTTTTAGGCACGTGCTTTTCTTCGGGCACTTGCGCCATGCGGCCTTCCATCTGGGCGCGGAACACTTCGTTCCAAGCCTCGGGACTAATGCGGCGCTGATCGGTCTCGTTGCCATACTCATCCACGAGCTTGGCTTCCAAGATGTTGAAGATCTGCTCGGGGTTCACGTTGCCGCAGGCGTTGCATTGGCCCACTTCGCTGTTCACTTGGCCGGTAACACGTTTGAAGTACACCACGGCATCCACAGGATCACCGTAGTACACCGGATGCCCTTCCTGATCCATCAGGAGCAGCTTGTCGAACAGTTTGAAAATGTCCGACGATGGTTGGTGGATGACCACGAAGACGAGCCTGCCCTTCAAGGCCAGCTCCTTCAACAGGTCCATGATGTTCTCCGAATCGCGCGAGCTGAGACCGCTGGTCGGTTCATCCACGAACAGCACACTGGGTTCACGGATCAATTCCAACGCGATGTTGAGGCGCTTGCGCTGGCCACCGCTGATGGTCTTATCCAAGGGGCTGCCCACCTTCAGATCCTTGGTCTCGAACAGGCCCAGGCTCTGTAAAACCCGCATCACCCGTTCAGTGATCCGTTCCGTGTTCAAGTCCCCGAAGCACAGCTTCGCATTGAAGTAGAGGTTCTGGAACACGGTGAGCTCCTCGATCAACAGATCGTCCTGGCTAACGTGGCCGATAACACCACGAATGCGATCGCGCTCGTGGTGTACATCGATCCCGTTGATGGTGACCTTGCCTTTCGATGGCGTAAGATTCCCGTTCAATACATTGAGAAGCGTGCTCTTGCCACTGCCGCTACCACCCATGATGCCGATGAGCTTGCCGCCGGTCTCGGCCATGTCCAGCTCATGCAGGCCCAAGCGACCATTGGGGAAGGTGTATTCGATCGCATCCGCACGGAATACAAGGCGTGGTTTGTCCGCCTTGGTCATGAAAGAGGAAAGGATGTCGCTGTAGTAGATCGGCTGCCCGTTGGGCGGGCGCACGCTGGTCCCATTGCTGAGCACATAGTGCTGGTCGCGCGCCATGGGCTGGCCGTTCAGCAGCACATGCTCCTCGCCGGAATAGCGCATCACATACAGGTTCACACTGGGCACATGCAGAACGCGCAGGTCGCCTTCCAGACCATGGGCATGCAGGTGCCTCGCCTTTTCATACGGATTGGCCGTGGCCGAATCGATGTAGAGCAGGTGCGCTGCATCCTCACGCTTCTTCGAGCGTTTCTCGACGAACACCCTGCATCGGCGGAAATCATCCAACCCGATGTTGAACGTTTCGGCCACCGTGTTCACGAAGTCGAGTTCCTGCTCGCTCACATCACCATTGGCTTGTATGAACTCCAGGAGGTGTACCAGCACAACGAACTTCTGGCGCTGGTTGAGTTCCTCATTCACTTGGATGCAGATCTTCAGGACCTTCACCGAGTTCAAGGAAGTACGCTTGCGGCCGTTGCGGCTTTGGCCACCACTGGCGTGGAACGCCTGCACGAAGACCTGGTACCGCACCATGTGCGAGGCGGCCACTTCTGGACTGAACTGCTTGCGCAGGAAACGTTCCAGGATCGGTGCGTTCTCTGGCCGCGCACCCTCATGAACACCATCGCCTTTGGCAATGATGGCAAAGAGTTGAAGTAAGGCCTTGAGTATTTTCTCGCTCATGATCGCATCGTTCCCGGAAAGCCTGGATGAACGAACGCCCCTCTTTACGGGAGGGGCGTTGCAAGGTTGCGGGAAACGCGAAGGAGCGCGCTATTTCTTGAATCCGATCAGCATCACGGCACAGCCGCTTCCTGCTTTCGAGGCATCCAAAGACGCTTCGATCGTGACATCGATGGTATTGGCCACGGCCAGATCCCAGTAGGGAGCATTGCCATGTGCCGCGTTGCTGAAGAGCAGATTGCGCTCCTTGTCGTAGACGTTGAATACAAGGATGCCGTCGCTATCGCCGCTGCATGCAGCTACGCGATAGGTGGTGCCTCCGAAGAGCGTCAACCCGAATTCAGCGAGGTCATCACCCTGCAACAAGGCGCGGTAGAACTGGCCATCGGGGATGTATGCAGCACTGATGTGCTTTTCGCAGCGATCGGCAATGGGACCACAGATCGACTGGGCCTTTGCAGCACCAACAACGATCGTGAGAAGGAGTGGGAGTAGGATCCTACGCATGGTTCAAGCGAGCAACGTGGAACGAATGGCAGCCACCTTTGCTGCAATGGCGGCGAGCCGCTCGGGAGCAATGGTGGTGGAAGAAGTACTGTTGATGTAGGTGGTGCGCGCCGCACGGTCCGTAACGGGCTCCGCGAAGGTGTAGGTGCTGCTCACATCCTTGAATTCGATCTGCAGGTCCTTAAGGCCTGCCAAAAGCATCTCTGTGCGGGCATCGCTACCGGCAGCGGCCAAGAGTTCGACCAGACCATCCAGTGTTGCACGCTGCTCGCCCACACCATTCACTATGGCCTGTGTTTTTGCCGCTTTGGGGTCGGCGAGGCTCAAATGCAGGGCCTCCAACCAACCACCAGCAAGCACCAAGGTGCTCACCTCGTCGCGCTCGTTCATTTTCAAGTATTCATCCGCCGCACGAAATGCGGACCCGCTCAAACGCAACAGGCTGTCCTCATTGGCCATGTTGTTCTTGAAGCGCTCCAACAGTGCTTTGTCGAAGGCATTGCTCAACTCGAGTTTTGCGCTAAGGCGTTCGATGGCCTGCAACGTGGCCAGTGTTCGCTGACCATCCTGATGCACCGTGGCATAGGCCAGATCGGCACCATACATACCCAGTGCAAGCGCTTGCTCGCTACGGCCGGTCAAGGTCTGGCCTTGTTCCAGCGAAAGAGCGGCATCTCGCTGATACGCCGAACCAGCATCGCGGATCGCGAGCGCGGATCGAACGGGAGAAGGGATGCTGAAGACCCGGCCACCTACACGCAGCAGCTGGCTATTCTGGTCCACAGTGGCAGTGCTGTCCACTTCGGGAACTGTACCATCCTGTGTTCCAGCCCCGCCACACGCGGCAAGGAACAGTATCAGGCCTAGGCCCAAAGGGAGATTCAACGGTGTTCGTGCTGCCATGTCTACGCAGGATCTTAACGGTGTTCGGTGCCGAAGGTAACCCGACCTTCTACGGAGCTTCGCTCCACTTGGCTTCACTTTTCAACATATTGAACGGGAACGCCTGACACCCAGCGCTTCCAACGGTGTCCTTGCACGGCATACCACAAAATGAACACGTAGCAGGGAACCAGCAACGCGTAGCCCGACTGCACCCCGATAGCACCTGCAAGCGCATTGTACACCAGCGGCATGATGGCCCCGCCAGCGATGGCCATGATCAGCAAGGCACTCGCCACCTTGGTGTGCCGGCCTGCACCAGCAATGGCAAGCGGCCAGATCGCGGGCCACATCAAGGCGTTGGCTATACCCAGCACGGCCAGCAGCAAGGCGGAAACAGGTACTTGGAGCGGCACCGCCCGAAAAGTCGACAGGTCGATGAATGGCAGGGATACCTGCGCATCGGGTGACACCCATACGGCAGCGGCAACGAGCAGCATGCCGGTGATCGCCGAAATGGCCAAAGCCGTTGATTGGCGGATCAAGCGCGGGATCGTGGCGATACCCAGCACATAGCCGAGCACCATGCCGAACAAGGTATAGCTGCCGTAGTACTTCGCCTCTCCAAGCGGCACGCCCAAGGCATTGGCATACGGCCCAATGGTATCCACCGCGATCACTTCGGCCCCTACATACAGGAACAAGGCCACCACACCCAAGGCCAGGTTGGCATGCCCCAGAACAGAGGGTGCACCCTCCTCCTCGACCGTATCCTGTGCATGATCGGCTACTTCAGGCAAAGGCGACCAACGCACCAATACGGCCAGCACAGCGAGGACCAGTGCCATGATCGCATAGGGTGCAATGGCCCTGCGTGCAAGATCATCCAAGGTGTCCTGCAACGCTTCGCCGGAAAGCGTGGGGATCAGCAGCTCCAAGGCATCGGCATCGGCCAACACCACAAAACCCAACACGAGTGGAGCCATCACACCAGCAAGCTTGTTACAAATGCCCATGACGCTGATGCGGCTTGCGGCACTCTCGATGGGTCCCACCAACGTAACGTATGGATTGGTAGCAGTTTGGAGCAAGGCCAGGCCTGAGCCGATCACGAACAGGCCGAGCAGGAAAAGTGGATACTGACGCGTTAGTGCAGCAGGAATGAAGACCAGCGCACCAGCCGCCATGACAAAGAGGCCCACGGACATGCCTCCCTTGAAGCCTGTGCGCTGCAATACGGCCGAAGATGGCAGAGCCATCACGAAGTAGCTGATGTAAAATGCCAGCGTTACCAGGTAGGCCTGCCCAGAGGTGAGCTGGCACGCCAGCTTCAAGTAGGGGATCAGTGTTACGTTAAGCCACGTAACGAAGCCGAACAGGAAGAAGAGCAACCCGATCAATAGGACAGGAAGCAGACTATCACGACGGTACTGGGACATGCGACGAACGGTGGGAATGGACACCGGCGTCGAAAAGTACCCTTGCAAGCAGTGCTCGTTTCGGCACTTCCAGAAAGGGCATGCACAACCGATCGTGAACAGCCCGCTACCCTACCAGTTCAGGGTCTTCTTGTAATAGCGTGGGAAGCGGATGGTCTTGCGAACCTCTTCGTAATACTGCCGCCACCGTGGAGTGTCCAGTTCATAGACCTTGCCATCGACACTATCATTGGGCGTTTCTGTGGGGATGCGTTTCGCGTCGCGTGCCATGGGATAAGAAGACAAACGACCCCCGCATTTTGTTGCAAGCCCACGTGTTCGGACCCCAAAATGACCTTCCTGATGGGAATACGACCGACCCGGATCAGGGTTCCCGTTGGAGGCTTCACCAGCAAGGCACAGGTCTCCCTTTCAAATTCGACATGAATAGCAGCCCGCTCTTCACAAACCCCAAGATCAGAGAACGCGGTGCGATCGGTGGTCACCATTTATCCCGTCCAATGCCTTCTGCCCACGGAACGATCAACTTTGCGCTCCTTCCACTGTGTTCGCCGACCTGATCCTCCCCTTGGCCGTTCCGGGCCTGTTCACCTACGCTCTGCCTGCGGACCTGCAGAGCGTTGCGCCCGGCATGCGTGTGGCCGTCCCGTTCGGCAGGGGACGAAAACTATACAGTGGTCTTGTTCGGCGCGTACACAACGACCACCCCGGCTACCGAACAGTGCGCAGCGTGCTATCGGTACTCGATACGGCACCGGTGGTAACTGCGGAACAGTTGGACCTGTGGGAACACATGGCCGAGCACTACCTGTGTTCGCTGGGCGAAGTCATGATAGCAGCACTTCCCGCACAGCTATCGCTAAGCAGCGAGACCCGTTTGGTGGCTGCACCACAAGCGGCACAAGAAGCCAGCATCAAAGGCCGGGGCGAACTCCTGTTGCAAGCGTTGCTTGCACGCGAGGTAATGACCCTTGCGGAAGCGGGAGAACTGCTGGGCCTGAAGGACCCCATGCCCGCCATCAAAAAACTGATGGACCAAGGAGCCTTGCAGCTGGAAGAGGAGTTGCGAAGCACCTGGAAACCGCGCATGGTGACCTATGTGGCCCTTCGTCCTGAGGCGCTTGATGAGGAGGTGCTTCACACATGGTTCGACAAGTTGGAAAAAGCACCCAAGCAGCAACACCTGCTGATGCGCTACGTAGAGCTGAGCCGCTGCATGAGCGACGCCCCGCGTGAGGTGGAACGCAGCAAGCTGGTACACCTGAGCGGAACCACCAATGCCATGGTGGCAACGCTTGTTGAGAAGGGGCTCTTTCTGCTCTACGAACGCGAAGCCGGACTACCGCCGGAGGGTGCGTTGAACAAGCCTCCACCGGCCCTTTCCCAAGCACAGTCCAAAGCCTTGGGCGAAGTGCGGCGCGCTTTCGACACCAAGGAGGTGGTCCTGCTGCGTGGCGTCACCTCTTCGGGCAAGACAGAAGTGTATTCAGCCCTGATCGACGAACAACTTGAGGCCGGACGGCAGGTGCTTTACCTGCTTCCCGAGATCGCCCTCACCACCCAGATCATCAGTCGGCTGCGCGCACGCTTTGGCGACCGCATCGCCGTATCGCACTCCCGCATGCCGCAACATGAGCGCACCGCACTTTGGCTGCGCTGTGTCCAAGGCGAACATCCGCCGCCGATCATCGTGGGTGCGCGCTCTGCCCTGTTCCTACCGTTCCAAAACCTCGGCTTGGTGGTGGTGGATGAAGAGCACGACCCGAGCTACAAGCAACACGATCCGGCGCCACGCTACAACGCACGGGACATGTCGATCCTGCTGGCTGCACCCTTCAAGGCCAAGGTGTTGTTGGGCAGTGCCACACCAAGCATGGAAAGCCAGCACAACGCGCGCAGCGGAAAATTCGGCCGCGTGGACCTATCCGTGCGCTTCGGCGATGTGGCCATGCCCAACATCCTGCGGGTGGACCTGCGCGATTCGGCCAAGCGCAAACTGATGCGTGGGAACTTCACCAGTACCTTGATCGAGACCATCGAGGGTGCCTTGAAGCGGAAGGAGCAGGCCATCATCTTCCAGAACCGGCGGGGCTATGTGCCCGTGTGGCAATGCGAGACCTGCAGCTGGGTACCCGAGTGCGACCACTGTGACGTAAGCCTCACCTACCACAAGCTGGACCACCGTCTGCGATGCCACTACTGCGGGCGCAACTATCCGCCACCCACCTCCTGCGGCCATTGCGGCAGTCCGCGCTTACGCATGCTGGGCTTCGGCACCGAAAAGGTCGAAGAGGAACTCGGCGAACTGTTCCCAGAAGCACGCATTGCACGCATGGATCAGGATACCACCCGGGGCCGGCAGGCGCTGGATCGCATCCTCACCAGTTTCGGCGAAGGCGCGGTGGATATCCTTGTAGGTACCCAGATGGTGACCAAGGGTCTGGACTTCGAGCGGGTCAGCGTGGTGGGCATCCTGAACGCCGACCGCCTGCTGAAATTTCCCGACTTCAGGGCACACGAGCGGGCCTTTCAACTGATGGCACAGGTCGCTGGTCGCTCGGGGCGTCGGGATACGCCTGGCACGGTGATCATTCAAGCGCAGGACATCCACAACCCTGTGCTGGACCTGGTGGTGAACAACGATGTGGACGGTATGTATACCCGAGAAGCCGAACACCGTCAGGCCCATGGATATCCGCCATACACCCGCTTGGTGGAACTAACGCTGAAACACCGCTACGAGGACCGCGTGACCAGCACAGCCTCTGCGCTGGCTCTGGCGCTGCGCGAAGGATTGGGAGAGCGCGTCTTGGGCCCGGAGATCCCGATCGTGGCAAGGATCCGCGACAGGCACCTGCGCAAGCTTCTGGTGAAGATCCGCCGTACCGCACATGCCAGCGAAAAGGCCTTTGTGCGCGACACCATCGACCGGGTCTTCAGTGACAAGCAGCACGCTGCCGTGCAGCTTGTCACCGATGTTGATCCGCAGTAATGCCTCCTGCTACTCTGCACGTCCAGAAAACTATCAGAACTCACTGGTCGGAAGTCCCGTCAGGACGAAATATGGGCAGCCCGATGATCCCTGATGTCGAATAGCATTCAGTCCGTCCCGATATGTATCGGGACGGGATGCATCGGACCCGTAGGGACGACACATGGGCAGCCCGATGACCCCTGATGTCGAAGGGCATTCAGTCCGTCCCGATATGTATCGGGACGGGATGCATCGGGCCCGTGGGGACGACATGTGGGCAGCCCCGCAAGAGCGGGATATGGCCGGTTCGATGGGTTGACGTCCCATTCAAACCGTCAGCCATCCGCATTGATCCATCGCGCTAACACGTTAGGCCAACGCAAAGAGGCCTCCCCACTCGAACGTGGGAAGGCCTCTGCTTGTAGGTGATGCGATGACAGATCACTCCAGCACTA
>Ga0105045_10003677_pt1 | contig 13224 bp, 7 predicted proteins | sample MAT02_FD_78089 | JGI IMG/M metagenome (GOLD analysis project Ga0105045, IMG submission 78089) | Freshwater microbial communities from Lake Fryxell liftoff mats and glacier meltwater in Antarctica - MAT-02 (megahit assembly) | ecosystem: Environmental > Aquatic > Freshwater > Ice > Liftoff...
AATAGTCTGTTAAACTTACATGTAATAACATTCATACAAACGCAACCCTTACGTTTATTTTAAAAATTTGCGTTTATTTCCGCTTTATCTGTGGCTGCCCCGTCTGGTTTGTCCAATATGATAAAGCGCTCCGCCATGCTAATGGGCCATACCGCCGCAACGGCGAATCATTCAGCTTTTGGTTGCTCATTCATCATGAACTTGTAGGATTCAGAAGTGACCAGCGAAAACTTTGCCACTACGACTCTTCCTTCAAGCATCTGATTTTCAGGCTGTTTACCCAAACTGTTTGTCAGCGTAACTTTCTTGGCCCTCACATTCACCCACGAAATTTGTTACCTCACAAATATGAAAACCTTTTTTCAAATATCCAAATTATCAAAAATATTTTTATTTGACCGGGCGGTTGGTCGTTGCCCGGGTGGAAATATAGTCGGCTTGGGGCGGTTAGGTCGGGTTTTATCAGCCAACCCCCAAGAAATTTTGCGGGGCCATAGTCAAAGCCTAGCTGGCGGTGCTTATTGCCAGCCACCAAACTGGCGGGTCGCATTCGGGCCGACCCTCAGTTGTCCGGCCGGTTCTGGCCGCTCGGTTGCGCCTGCACCACTTCATTGGTGTGATCGACGCAACTGCGGGTGACCATTTGCGCCCATTTTACCAAATAAACCGTACCTTTCCCCTAATAAAAAATAGTGCGGGCCATTTGTGGAAAACGGGCCGATGCAGCATCTAACTGTAAAATTGGGCAGATGGCCCAATCAATCTGGTTATATTGACAAATTTATAAACTATAAACTCGTTGTTTATGAAATACCTCAAAATTATTATCCTCCTGCTCCTGCCTTTCTGCGCGGTGTATGCAGGGGCGCGCTTGCACCTCTGGCCGCCGTTGCTGGGTGTTCAGGGCGAACATTTTTCACCTAAACCCCAACCCGAAACGATGTTCCCTTTTTTTGATACTCCTGATCGTTACCCCAAAGATTGGAAAACGGTGGACTCGCTTGAGCAAAAAGGCTTGGTCCAGTCGGCCCTCGAGCAAGTGGAGGTTATTTATGCCAAGGCCAGCAAAGCCAACAATGCCGACCAGATCGTCAAATCGATCATGTACCGCCTCCGCCTGACCCAATACCGCGAAGAGGATGCCACGCTGAAAATGTTGGCCAAACTGGACAGCGAAACCCAAGTGGCCAAGCACCCGGTCAAGCCCATCTTGCACAGCTATTTGGCCGATTTGTACTGGGGTTATTATGACCAAAACCGCTGGCGGTTCCAAAACCGGACGCAGACTTCGGCCGAGTTTGACCCCAAGGACGTGGCCACTTGGACGTTGGAGCGCATTGTGGCCGAAACCAGCAAACAATACCTGCTTTCCCTGCAAGATCCGGCGGCGCTGCGCAGCACCAAGATCGATAGCTACCACGAAGTCTTGGGCGGGGCCGCCAATGTGGGCGAAGCCGCGTTTGCCAAGAACAAATACCGCAACCTCCGCCCGACGCTCTATGATTTGCTGGCCCACCGGGCCATTGATTTTATGATGAACACTGAGCCGGACATCATTCGCCCGGCCTATAAGTTTGAGCTGGACGATGCCGCCTACCTAGCCCCAGCCACGGAGTTCATCGGCCTGAAAATCACCAGCAAAGACGAAACCGACCTGAAATATCAAGCCCTCTTGTTGCTCCAAGATCTGCTCAAATACCACCAAGCCAGTGGCAATGTGGATGCGCTGGCCGATGCCGATGCCAAGCGGATCAACTTGGTGCGCCAACACGCCGTTTTTGTTGACAAAGACGCAAAATACTTGGCCGCTCTTCTTTTGGCCAAAGAAACGTACGCCAAGTCGCCAATCGCCGCCGATTTTGCCTACTCGGAAGCCCTCTATTTTCAGGGCCGGGGCGAAAGCTACAAACCCGGAACGGGCGACGATAAATTGCGCTTTGAAAAGAAAAAAGCGTTTGAACTGGCCAAAAAGGCCGTGGCCCAATATCCCGGCACCATTGGGGCCAACAATTGCCAGGCGCTGATGGAACAACTGGCCGGCAAGGAACTCAGTTTGCGGCTGGAAGATATAAACACGGCCAATCAAGCCGCCCGCGTGCTGGTCAACTTCCGCAACTTGGACAAATTGTGGTTCAAAGTAGTAAAAACCGATCGGGCGGAGATCGAGAAGATCCGGGAAAAGTACGATGAAAAACCCTCGTTGATCACCGGCATGGCCGCCCGAACTGCGGCGACCGAATGGGTGCAACCAGTGCCCAACAGCGAGGGCGACTTGCAATCCCACCGTTTTGAGGCCAAAATGCCCGCCTTGCCCTTTGGCGAATACATCATCTTGACCTCGGATCAACCCAGCTTCAACGCGGCCAAAAATTCGGTGGCCTTTGCGTTTTTCACCGTATCGGACTTGAGCTACCTCACCCGGACGGGCAACGGCTTTTTGGAATTTCACGTCCTGAACCGCAACACGGGCTTCCCCTTGCCCAATGTGACCACCAACCTGTTCAGCAGGGAGTACAATTACAACACCCGCCGCTACAATTACCGCAAACTGACCACCACCACCACCGATGGCAATGGGTATTTGCGCCACGCCAGTTCCAAGGGTGAAAATGCCTACAATTATATATCGGCCGAATTTATCAGTGGCAAAGATGTGCTTTGGAGTGATCGGGACATATATGCGCCGAATTATTACGAACCGAAGATCAACCGTCAATCTCAGGTGTTTTTCTTTACCGATCGGGCCATTTATCGTCCGGGCCAAACCATTTACTTCAAGGGCATCGTGATCGAGAGCCAGGGCGAGCAGAAGCAACTGCTGAAAAACCAATCATTCAATGTCCAGCTCAACGACGTGAATGACCAGCAAGCGGCTCAACTCGAAGTCAAAACCAATGAGTATGGTAGCTTTAGTGGCACTTTCACCGCGCCCACCGGTGGGCTGAACGGGCGGATGAGCCTGCGCTGCCTCCAAAGTTATCACCAACTATTGGTGGAGGATTACAAGCGGCCCAAGTTTGAGGTCGCGTTTGAACCAATGAAAGGCTCCTTTAAATTGGGCGAAACCGTGACCGCCGAGGGCAAGGCCAAAGCCTACTCTGGGGCCAACATCGACGGGGCCGAGGTCAAGTACCGCGTGGTGCGACGGGCCCGCTTCCCGTACTGGTGGTGGCGGTATTACGGCAGCTACCCGACATCGCCCGAACTGGAAATTGCCAATGGAACCGCCAAGACTGACGAAAATGGGGTGTTCAAAGTGGCGTTTTCGGCCATCCCCGACCGCAGCGTGGCCGAGTCATCACGACCCGTTTTCATTTACGAAGTGAGTGCCGACGTGACCGATCTCAACGGCGAAACCCGCTCGGGCCGCCGCAGCCTCAGCATCGGTTACGATGCCCTCGAGCTGAGTGCCAATGTACCCAGTGAATTGAACTTGGACAACAAAAGTGCCGCCTTTGAACTCGCCACCACCAATTTGGACGGCGAATTTGAACCGGCCAATGGGAACTTCACCCTCCACCGCCTGCAAACGCCCACCCGGGTGTTCCGGGCGCGCACTTGGGAGCAGCCCGATCTGTTTGTCTTGTCCAAAGAGGAGTTCTACCGGGCTTTCCCCCACGATGTGTACGCGGACGAGGATCGGCTACCCAAATGGCCCAAAGCGGCGCAAGTGGCCCAACAAGCCTTTGACACCGAGAAGAGCAAACAGTTGGACTTGGGCAAGTTGGAGCCCGGGGCCTACGTGCTGGAATTGGCCGCTACCGACCGCTTTGGCACGGTGGTGAAAAATACCCAATATTTCACCGTGTTTTCTGAAAAAAATCGCCAGCCAGCTTACCAATCGAGTGGTTTTTTTAACCAACTCACGCCCGAACGGGGCAAGACGAGTGCCGCCCTTACCGCCGCCGGCAACCCGCCCACGGCCCAAGCCCACGAGCCGGGCGATGTAGCGCGTTTATTGGCCGCTTCGGCCTTCACCGATTTGCGGATCCTTTACGAAGTGGAGGAGCGCGGCGAGATTGTGAAAACCGAATGGCTTAAATTTTCGGATGAACAACGGATATTTTCGCTGCCCGTGGAAGAAAAGCACCGGGGCAACTTGGCCCAGCACTTCACCTTTATCAAGAATGGGCGCGCCTATCAACACCACCAACTGATCCAAGTGCCCCACACCAACCAACAGTTGGATATCAGTTTCGAGACCTTCCGCGATAAACTGCAACCCGGGCAGGCCGAAGAATGGCGGCTCAAGATCCGGGGCAAACTGGGCGACAAGGTAGCCGCTGAACTGGTGGCCGGGCTGTACGATGCCTCGCTCGATGCGTTCGCCCCCAATAGTTTCGATTTCGGGATCTTGTCCTCTTTTGGCATCAACCGCACTTGGCAGAACCATTCCTTTGGCGATGTCAGCTCGGAACTGCTCAACCGCTGGTCGGGATCAAAGTTTGGGATCCAGCAACGCGCCTATGATCTGCTCTTTGACTTCGGCTTGGGCAGCAATAATCGCTACCAACGTCTCGCGGGGAGATCTGGGGGGATAGAGATCATGCGCTCCGAATCGGTGGCCATGGCCGCCCCCATGACCGAGGCAGACCAATCGGCAATGCCCAAAAAAGCGAAAAATGGGAGTAGTATGAAAGAGGCTATCGATGAAGAAAGCTTCGTAGAAAAAAAGGATCTGAGAGATGCCGTTGACCCCAAAGGCCCCGAGGACAAGCCCCAGGCGTTGGATCAGGTGAAAGCCCGCACCAATTTCAACGAAACAGCGTTCTTCTTCCCCCAACTCCAGACCGATGCCGAGGGCAACGTGGTGATCAAGTTCACCATTCCCGAGGCCCTCACCCGCTGGAAAATGTTGGGGTTTGCCCACACCCAAGATCTCAAGCACGGGCTGATCCAGCGCATGCTCGTGACCCAGAAGGATTTGATGGTGGTGCCCAACCCCCCGCGTTTCTTCCGCGAACGCGATGCCATGACTTTTTCGGCCAAAATCACCAATCTGTCGGACAAAGATCTGGACGGCACGGCCAAAATCTTCTTTTTTGATGCCCTGACCATGCAGCCCGTGGATGCCAAGCTGTACCCGGCCACGGTGGAAGCCATGTCGGTGGAAGCCATTGTGGCCCAGCGATCTACGCAAACGTTTACCGTGAAAAAGGGTCAGAGCACTGCGGTTGATTGGAAAATCCAAATCCCCGACGGCGAAGTGCAAGCCCTCACTTACCGGGTGGTGGCCCAAGCGGGCAATTTTACCGACGGCGAGGAGATGACCCTGCCCGTGCTCACCAATCGGATGCTGGTCACCGAGACCCTGCCCTTGCCCGTGCGCGGCGGCCAGACCAAGACGTATGAACTGACCAAATTGGTCAAGAACGAGTCCAAGACCCTGCGCAACCAAAGCCTCACGCTGGAATTTACGCCCAACCCGGCTTGGTACGCGGTGCAAGCCCTCCCCTACTTGATGGAATACCCTTATGAGTGTGCCGAGCAAGTTTTCAGCCGGTTCTATGCCAACAGCATCGCCACGCACGTGGTGCAGTCGCAGCCAACGATCAAAAACGTGTTTGAAGCTTGGAAAAACACCCCACCCGTAACAGGCGGGGGGCCATTGGCTTCCAATTTGTCAAAAAACCAAGAATTGAAAGCGCTGTTGCTCGAGGAAACCCCCTGGGTGCGCCAGGCCGCCAATGAGTCGGAGCGCAAGCGCAACTTGGGTGTGCTGTTCGACTTTGTGCGGATGACGGGCGAACTGGATCAGTCGCTCACCAAATTGGAAAAAATGCAGGTGACCAGCGGCGGGTTCCCGTGGTTCCCCGGCATGCCCGACAGCCGCTGGGTCACCCAGCACATTGTGGCGGGCATGGGCCACTTGGACAAGCTGGGCGTGCTCACCGTGCGGCCCGAGGCCACTACTTCGGCCAAGCCCTACGCCACGGGGATCAGCCCGGGCCGCGCTTGGGCCATGCTCAACCGGGCCACCAGCTACCTTGATGAGCGCAACCGCGAAGACTACGAAGAACTGCTCCGCCTCGTTAAAAAAGGCCAAGCCAAGCTGGAGGACAAAAATATTGGCTATACCCAAATCCATTACCTGTATTCCCGCAGCTTTTTCCGCGATGTGGCCGTGGCCCCGCGCAACCGCGATGCCTATGACTATTACCTCAAACAGGCCGAGAAATATTGGTTCCAAAACGGGCTGTACGGCGAGGGGATGATCGCGCTGGTGCTACACCGCCACGACCGCCAAGCCGTGGCCAAGGACGTTGTCAAATCGCTCCGCGAACGCTCACTCAACAGCGAAGAAATGGGCATGTACTGGAAAAACATGATGAACCGCAGCTTCTGGTGGTACGAAATGCCGATCGAGACCCAAGCCCTGATGGTGGAAGTGTTTAGCGAAGTGGCGAAAGACGACAAGGCCGTCGATGACCTCAAAGTATGGCTGCTCAAACAAAAGCAGACCCAAGACTGGAAAACCACCAAAGCCACCGCCGAGGCGTGCTATGCGCTCCTGCTCCAGGGCAGCAACTGGCTCACCGCCGATCCCCAAGTGGAGATCAAAGTGGGCCGCCAACTGCTGGATCCCAAAAAGCTGGAGGGCGGCCAACCCGAAGCGGGCACTGGCTATTTCAAAACCACTTGGGGCAAGGGCGAGATCACCCCAGAAATGGGCAAAGTGACCGTGAAAAAAGGCGCCACGGGCGGTGTGGCCTGGGGCGGGCTGTACTGGCAATATTTTGAGGATTTGGACAAGATTACCACTGCTGAAACGCCCTTGAAACTGCAAAAGCAATTGTTTTTGCAAGAAAACTCTCCCACTGGCCCCGTGTTGAAGCCCCTGACCAACGGCACAGTGCTCAAAGTGGGCGATCTGGTCAAGGTGCGGATCGAGCTGCGGGTGGACCGGGCCATGGAATACGTCCACCTCAAAGACATGCGGGCGGCCGGTTTTGAACCCATCAACGTCCTGAGCCGCTACAAATGGCAAGATGGGCTGGGCTATTACGAGAGCACCCGCGACGCCGCCACCAACTTTTTCTTCGGTTGGCTGCCACAGGGCACGTGGGTGTTTGAATACCCGCTCCGCGCCACCCACGCGGGCGATTTTTCCAACGGCATCACTACCATCCAGTGCATGTACGCCCCCGAGTTCAGCAGCCATTCGGAGGGCATCCGGATCAAGGTGGAGCGCTAGGAAGTATGGGCGGCGCACCCAACTAACAACTTGACAAAATAACCAACCAGCGGGCGGTTCCTTCGGGGATCGCCCGCTGGTTGGTTCAGGGTGGATGCCACAGTGCGATGAGCCAGGCCCAAAACAGTGGGCCTACTGGTACAACTACCCATGCTTTCCCGACCGTCTAGCAAAAAATGTCGGTAAATGATTTGAACATCCGAAAAAGCAGCTTAAATTTGGAAGCTGGACAATCCAATTTGGGGATAACCGCCGACCAGTCATCGCAAAAAGCAAAGGCTGTGGCAAGGAAAGTGCAGGTGTAGCAAAGGGCGCAGCAACCATCACCGGGCAAAACATTGAACAAGCTAAAGTAAGCTATTTTGACAAATGACAAAAGACACAGCAACAACATTGCAAATTGCCAACGAGTAAATTGACTTGCCAAGCGTTCAAAATATCTTCAGACAACTTGATAATTCTCCCAAAACATGGAAATGTATAAAGTTCAAATCATTGAAACCATTATAGTGCTAGCTGGCTATGTCACAGCTAACCATACAACTAAAAATTTTGTCAATAACTCGTTAAAAAACATACATTTGCAGCGTGGTAGAAGAAAATTTATTATCAAAGCTGTGCACATCTTTTCTTTTCTAACCGCCACAGTTTTATTGTCTGCTGTATGGGGGCTTAAGCAAAACGAAATAGCTATTTTTGTCGGTACTATTCTAACAGCATTAGGTATCGCTTTTTTTGCACAATGGTCATTGCTTTCAAATATTACATCAAGTTTGTTATTGTTTTTTAATCACCCAATAAAAATAGGTGACACTATAAAAATATTGGACAAAGATTATCCAATTGAAGGCGAAGTGTCCGACTTAACCTATTTTTTTGTCCATCTTAAAACAGCAGGTAGTGAAATAATTACAATCCCCAATTCTATTTTATTACAAAAATCAGTTTCAATTATTGAAAAAAATAATACCTCAAAGTAAATGACCAAATGAAACAACCATTGTTAGTAGTAATTATTTTTATTATATCGATAAACCCGACTGTCGCTCAAACCTTTGACTTGGGCAGTTGGAATATTCTGAATTTAAGGTATAATATTGAAGATAAATGGAGTCTATTTGGCGAAATACAATTACGTTCATTAAAATTTTACAACAACTTTCACTACTACGAATACAAAGGAGGTGTTAATTATAAAGTTCACAAAAATGCTACCTTGTCACTTGGTGCGGGCAGTTACCAGACCTACAAAGAAGGTGGTAATTTCGTTGTCCCAAAAAACAACAACGAATTTAGAATTTGGCCACAAATAATTATTTTCCAATCATTGGGGAAAATTAAAGTAGAGCAGAGATACCGGGCAGAATTAAGGTTTACAAGCAACGGCTACCGTAATCGTTTCAGATATAGGTTAGGTTTGGCATATCCATTTGGCAAAGAAAGAAACAATTATAAACCTTATCAAATTAGTGCAAGTAATGAACTGTTTTTTACAGACAAAGAACCATATTTTGAAAGAAATAGAATGTTAATTGCTTTCAACTACAAACCTTCAAAATCGACAACTTTACAAGTTGGCTATTTACATCAATTTGACTACAAAATTAACGATGAAACAGGACGAGACTTTTTGCAAATAGGTTATTTTATTGAAATATTCAGAAAGGAATCATCAACCATAAAGTATGACACCGACCTAAAAGATAACTAATATGCTTGACAGAGCAACTAAATAGTCAACTCTTAAAACAACTCAAGCCTTTGACTGTCACTAATTTGGCTAAAAAAATCAAGAAAGAGTTTGGTATGAATTGCTAAACACCATTTGTTTAGGTATCACGAGTGGCAATAATATGACTACACAACCGAAACATAATATAACAGCCGAAGGGGCGACTGACTTATTAAAAGACGGACGACTTTTAACTGATGTTTACGTTGACGGAGAACTGAAAATTGAAACTAATGACAATTGGAACAAAGAAGCAATATTCAAAAATTGTGCGGTAGGTTGTTTTTCAGAAAGTGTTATGCAGTTTGACAAACCTGTAAAACTCATAAATTGCTACTTTAAAAACTACAATCGTTTTCACTTACTTTTTTGGTGGGCTGATACTAGACACCTGCACTTTTGACAATTATTTAGACTCTCAGGCAGGCGGACACAATAAAACTGAAAATACAGTAATTATTACAAACAACAACTTCCAAAAATTTATAAATTTCGTTGACTATTGGTATGAAAACGAAGTAATTATTATCAATAATAAATTTTACAAAGGGACAAATCTATTGGGTAAGCCTCATAATATTCCTGTTGCATTTGACAGAGAGCCAATTATCAAAGACAACACCGGACATCTTGACTTAGGCAACCAAGGAGAGGAAAGTGAGTAAAATGAGAATAACTCTATTGACATGAGTTACTACTGCTAATTGGCATTCCTTGTATTGAATATTCGCGCAAAGAGCATCACTAAAAAAGGCACCACACTTAAGTAAGTCCAAATCATTTTCTTGGAAAAATTAGTATTATTGTCAAGATAAATGTTAGCCTCTGGTAAAACTATAAATTTCAATTTATTCCAATCCCATAATAATAGATAAATATTGGCAAGCAGCATCAAGAAAGTAATGATTAAAATATCAGTGGATTCAAACGAAATGGTTACAATGAAAATATTGAACATTATTGGGAAAAATACCATTGCCCCCAAAGTGCTGAAAATCTGGGACATTAGTAAAGTATCCGCAATTAATTGCCCCCACCCAATAAAATGCCAGTAAAGTCCTGACTGGTACATTGCCTCAAAAAAGTGAGAAAGCGTGCCTATTGGTGCATTTTCACCCGGTTCAGGTGTAAACCTTATTCCTTGAATCTTGAGGATGCTCGCATAAACGAAAGAAGAACCAAGCAAATATCGGAGTGAAATGGTAAAGATCTGGAAGAATATATACCCTTTTAGCTTTGAAATAAACCTTTCCATCCTATTTTTGTCAGTTTTGTTTTTATTTTAGCAAATTAAACAGTCACATCTGTCTTATCAAATATACTTGGAAATACTGAAAAATTCCCGGCGACCTGTTTTAGGGCTATGAATTTGTCAACAACCAGCCCCGGTCGGTAAAAAACAAAAGTATTTTCAATTGGTGGGTCTATATGGTTCAAAGTTATTTCGCTTTGTGTGGGCTGCGTTTCAAAATTACGCGGTTGCCCTTTGGAGCAGGCCGGTTACGAGGTAAAATTCCCCAAGCCGCCATATTGCCCACTTGAGCAGCGCTAACCATGACGTGCAACTGGGCGGATTCAGTGCCGGCGCACCCACGAAATGATGATGACCGAGATGACCAGAATGGACACCATGACTACATAAAAAATGAGATCCACCCGGATGTAAGCTTTGTACTGTTCATAAAATGCGCGGAGTTTGTTCATGGCGGTTTTGGGGAGCGGGGTGATCAATGAAAAATGGATCGGAGGAAAAAATGAGACCGTAGGCCGAGACAAAAATACTTGACGGCGCCTAAAACTGGGCCGCAAATGAAAAATACCTCACCAACCTAGTCGCGATTGTTCCAATTCTCATTGGTTTTATTATTTTTGGGCCAATAAGCCGGAAAATCAACATGTCAGAAACCACCGAACTGTTTGCCCCCCGTACCGACTTGAGCGAACTCAAAGAAACCGTCGATGCCATCCGGCAGGAAGTAGCCAAAATCATTGTGGGGCAGCCCCAAATGGTCGATTTGTTGATCGCGGCCCTGCTGGCCGATGGGCACGTACTGATCGAGGGGGTGCCGGGCGTAGCCAAAACATTGACCGCCAAGATATTGGCCAGAATATTGGACATCAAGTTTGCCCGAATCCAGTTCACCCCCGATCTGATGCCTTCCGATGTGCTGGGTACGTCGGTTTATAACGTCAAAATTTCGGAATTTGAATTTAAGCAAGGGCCGATTTTTGCCAATATCGTCCTCATCGATGAAATCAACCGCGCCCCGGCCAAGACCCAGGCCGCGCTGTTTGAAGTAATGGAAGAACGGCAAATCAGCATTGACGGCAATTATTTCAAAATGGCGCCGCCGTTTATCATTGTGGCCACCCAAAACCCGATTGAGCAGGAAGGGACTTACCGCTTGCCCGAAGCGCAATTGGATCGTTTTCTGTTCAAGATCGAAGTGGGTTACCCCAAATTGGAGGAGGAAATCAAAATTCTTGCCGATTACCACCAGCGGGGGCATATCAATGATTTGGCCCAGATCAATCCATTGCTTTCCGCCGATCAGATTGCACGTTTTCGGGGCATCACCCGCCAGATCCACGTCGAGCCGAACGTGCTCAAATACATTGCCCAGATTGTCCACCAGACCCGCACCGACGCGGCGCTGTATTTGGGTGCTTCGCCCCGGGCCTCACTGGCCATCATGTCGGGCACCAAGGCGATAGCTGCCATCCGGGGCCGCGATTTTGTCACGCCCGAAGATGTACGCGAAATCGCCCCGCACGTGCTGTGCCACCGGGTGGTGCTCACTGCCGATAAGGAAATGGAAGGCTCCAGCACCGCCGATGTGCTGAAATTATTGATCGACCGGGTGGAAGTGCCCCGGTAAAAACCACTGGGCAATTGATTTTGGGCCAAGTTCAAAATGATGGGGGCGGCGGCATTGGTTTCCCAGATTTTTTAACGGCTTGATTTTAAGAGTATTGTAACAAGTTTTGTCTGGGTAAAATACTATTTTCAACTCGTCGATGGAACAAACCATGCGTTGGTTCGGGCCGAAAGATCCCGTCTCTTTGTCCAACATTTTGCAGGCCGGGGCTACTGGCATCGTGACTGCCCTGCACCATATCCCAAACGGCCAAGTTTGGAGTGTTGAAGAAATAAGCCAACGCAAGCGCACAATTGAGCAAGCCGCAAGCCATTTGGGCCAGCCAATGTTGCGCTGGTCGGTGGTGGAGAGCGTGCCTGTGCACGAGGCCATCAAGACAGGCCACCCAGATCGACAAAAATATATCCAGCATTATCAACAAACCCTGCGCAATTTGGCCGAATGTGGCATCACCACGGTTTGTTACAATTTTATGCCCGTGCTGGACTGGTCGCGCACCGATCTGGCCTATGCCCTGCCCGATGGATCCAAGGCCCTGCGTTTTGTGGAGGAAGAGTTTGCTGCTTTTGACCTGCTCCTGTTGCGCCGCCCCAATGCCGCCGCCAGTTATTCGGAAGCGACCATTGCCGAGGCCCAGAAAACCTTTGACCGGCTGACGGTGGAACAGCGCGAGCGCTTGATCCGCAACATCATTGCTGGTTTACCCGGGTCGGAGGAAAGTTTTACCCTCGCCCAATTTCAAAGCGTGCTGGATACTTATCAAGGGGTTGGGGAGCAAACATTGCGGGACAATCTCTATGATTTTTTGCGCCAAGTAGTTCCGATTGCCCAAGAAGTGGGGATAAATTTGGCCATTCACCCTGACGACCCGCCCCGCCCATTGCTGGGCTTGCCCCGGGTGGTGAGCACCGAAGCCGACTTGGTGCAACTGCTCCAAGCCTGCGACCTGCCCGCCAATGGGTTCACCATGTGCACCGGCTCATACGGGGTGCACCCTGACAACGATCTGGCCGGGATGATCGCGCGGCACGGGGCACGGATGCACTTCATCCACTTGCGGGCCACCAAGCGCGAGCCCGAAAATGCGATGAATTTTCACGAAGCTGACCATTTGGCTGGCGATGTTGATATGTTTGCCGTCGTACGGGAAATTATCCGGGAGCAACGCCGCCGCGCCGCGCACGGCCAAGGGGTGACGGCCATCCCCATGCGCCCGGATCATGGCCACCAAATGCTGGACGATCTGGGCAAAACCACCGCTGCACCGGGCTACACGGCCATTGGGCGGCTGCGGGGGCTAGCTGAGATCCGGGGGCTTCAACTGGGCATTGAGCGGGGGCTGGACGAACAATAGATCGGCAAGAACCAATGAATTTCGGCCTGTTTATCTGGGAATCACTGGCTGGCAACTGTAAAAT